>Ga0208183_1000582_pt1 | contig 15888 bp, 22 predicted proteins | sample MalvirDeepMed_51_FD_184251 | JGI IMG/M metagenome (GOLD analysis project Ga0208183, IMG submission 184251) | Marine viral communities from the Global Malaspina Expedition - Malaspina viral metaG DeepMed_51 (SPAdes) (version 2) | ecosystem: Environmental > Aquatic > Marine > Oceanic | place... | reverse complement strand
AATCATAGCAGTCAGGGCAACCAACGCCGCCTTCTTGGTAGGCAACACAAAATAAACGGCTGTGCGGATAATTGGTGTTGCCTGCTTCGGGCAACACTTCCTCAGCCTCGACATCAATGCTTACCACAAAATACTCTTCGTCTTTCCACTCCATTGAGCAGTTATTGTCGTATAGGTGTTGAGCAAGATCTTCCTCTGTCTTTTCAAGATATTCAACAATTGCTTGTTTGAGTTCGTATTCTTTGAGGTAGATATTTTTAATTGAAGTTACTTTCATTTGTTCTCCGCACAATCGTCGCACAAGGTTTTGATCCAACTTGTATCTCTTTTTTTGCCCGGATTCCCACACATTTCACATATGCGGTTAGACATGGCTTCTGCCATGCGGATCATGCCGTAGGCTTTTTGATCACCGCCATAGACGTAATACCTCAAGTCACCAAATTTTTCCTTAAGCTGCACCACAACAACTTGTTCGGGAGCATCTGGCTTGGCATCGTATTCTTCATACTTGCCCTCGGCTCTTTGCCAATCAAGGTGATGTTGAATTTCGCCGCATAGCACATCTAGTAGATCATACCAACCATCGCCGACTGTAGGGTAAGCCCATTTTGCTTCTTTTGGAAACATTTTGGGGTATTTATTTATTAGTTTGTTTGCTAGTTCTTCTTTCATTTGCCACCCTTATAGTATTCTGGCTGCATTTCCTGTCCTAGTCGTGAAATTTCTTTTAGGCGCTCTCGCATATTTAACTGTCTCAGACAATACTCTGCGATTTCTTTATCATAGAATTCAGCAAGGTGAACTTCTACTTCGCCCTCATCATCAGTTTCAATGGTGAATAAACGATGTGAATCATATACCTTGTCCCATTTTATTTTATATTTAGGCATTGTTTAGCTTTTGTCTGCGATTTTCATTTATTCTTCTTCCTCATCGTGATGGCAGTGAAACTCTGGATCTCCGCAAGTTGGGCATTTTAAGTTTGCGTAAGCTTCATATCTTTCCATTTCTTTCCTTCGCGATTTGGCGGCGTTTAGAATCGGCTGAACCAAAAAGTGTGCTTGTTCAGACGAAAAAGAGTGATCTGGGTCGTTAGGATCTGCCTCAGTTAATCCTGCACTATTTTCCTCAACCACCGTTCCGCACTGATCTAACAGCGCCTTTGATTGATTCTCTAATAATATTGCCATAATAAGTTTTTGATCTTCAGTTTTTAAATCTTGATGATTTAGTAATCCTGATTTTTGCCATCTATCAAGTGTTTTCTTTTGTTCTCTATTCACTTCTCTTCCTTATCGCAGCTTTCGCAAATGAATACGCCATTATCTTCTCGTAGATATGTTTTATAGTCTCCACAAAAGCGACAAGCGGTTTTGTCTATCATCTCGTCTTCCCTATCAAACGCCCCACAATCACAAGCGTGCCAATCTTTGTGCCATTTGCATTCTGGCGGGTGGTTGTCCTTATGTAAGGCTTTCTTGTAAAAGTTGGGGTGTTCCATTTGGTAGTGTCCATCAATTTGTTTATATTCTATCAGAAGGTCGGCGTAATTTTCAACATAGCCGCCGCTGGTTTTGCCGTCAAGTCGATTCAACAAGTTTATAGATGAGAATCCTGCGAAGTATGTTGCATCTTCTTCTGGGTACTCTATTACCTTATTATCCTCGATGCTTTTGATTATCATATCGTCAAGATCTCTGATCTCCTCGGCTGATCTGCGGCAAAGTGAGCGGAGCCTGATATTTTCCTTTTTGAGATATCGCTGATACTCCAATTCTAACTTTGCTGTCTCTTTTTCAAACTCTTTGGCTTCTTTGTCGTTCATAGTATCTCCAAAAAGCCGCCATATAGCGGCAATACTGCTTGTTTTCCATCAAGAAATAAAATAACGAGCATTTCTACTTCTTTATCAATTTTAATGATTATTCCGATATCGCTTTCAGAACCATATGCTCGTTGTCGCCACTTTGATGCCTCTGTGGGGAATTTCCGCTTTACTAGATCGCCGACTTTCATACATACATTATAGCAAATTTTTAAGGGGTAGTCAAGGAGATTTATTTGTTCTAATCGGCAAAGTCATAGGGGCGGTGTCGGTCCAATCTGCCGGCTCTTCAACCCACTCTGTTTCTGTAATTTCAAGGCGAACAATTCCGCATTCTTTCCAGCACTTGTCGCTATATTCTTTTAGCCGCTCAACGCTATCATATATCTCATAATCAGGATCGTGAAGCCAGCCTGTGCCGCAAGCATACATAGTCTTTGTTTTTTTCATTTGTCACCTCAAAAGAGTGGCAGGCAACCCAACCTGCCTGTTGCTTTTAAAACGCGAACTCGCATGATTACTCGCAACCCACCCGCACCTAAAGGGAGGCGCATTTAAGCCTCGCACAAATCGGGGTATCTTCATATGGTATTATTATAGCGTATTTTTTGGCTGATGTCAATAAAAAAAGGATGCTTTCGAGGGCATCCTTTTTCGTTGAGTTTTTGTGCTATATATATTTAAACTGATTCTAATCAAGAAATAATGTTGCCAACTCGATCCAGCCCTCTGGTCTCTTGCGGCCTTCGTAACGAAGATTTCCCATAATAGAATAGCCCGGAGTCCGTTCCCAATCTTCAATTTTTTCAACCCAAATTTTTTCGACTAGTACATCGCTCTTCCCGTACTTAATTGTTTCACCAACATACTTTTCTGATAATTCGGCTTCGAGCTTGGCGATCGCAACGTTGCGTGCATTGTCATATTCTTTATATGCGTCGCGCGTCGGTTGCTTATCACCTTTAAACTTTCTATATTCCTTTCTGGCGTTGACAAACGCGTCGTGCGCGGCTTGAACTTCTTCATTTTGGATCAGGCTTTCAAGCTCTCTCTCAAACGGTGTTCTCCATGTGGGCTCTACTTCATCGTCATCAAAACCTTTTTCAGCTTCCCTGGACCAAAAATCCGGGTCGCGCGGTCCTTGTCCTGCGGCAAGTTCCGACTCCAATTCTTCTCTAATAAGCCGTTTAAGTGTTTTTTTGGTAATTTTCATTTTGCTTTGTCCTCGCTCAGTATTGCTGGGCTACTATAAATAGTCTAAAAAAAAGTAAAACTCACTTAGTACGAGCGGGGGGACTTGAACCCCCATGCCTCACAAGGCAACGGATTTTAAGTCCGGTGTGTCTACCGATTCCACCACGCTCGCATGATACTATTATAATGGATCGTGGAGTTGGTGTCAATAAAAAAGGATGCTTTTGAGGGCATCCTTTTTAAAAAGCTTTCTTTGTTGCTTATCGGATAGAGGTGTCGGCCTTCCTCAATTCCTCATAAAACTCATTTCCCCGGTCTCTCATTTGATCGTGTATAGAATATTTTTCTTCTCGCAGCTTACCTATTTCTCTAGCAGCTTCAACCATTTTTTCTCTTAAACCCGGAGTACTTTCAAATCCCCGTTCTAGCCTTTTCGGCCATGTAGTTATTCTTTCCCACTCTGGATAAGGATTAGTAGCGCCCATACTAATCGTCGCCATAAGCTCCGACGGGGTTGCATTATCCCATTTATCCGGTTCGGGCAGCCCTTGTCCTGCAGCAAATTCCGACTCCAATTCTTCTCTAATAAGCCGTTTAAGTGTTTTTTTGGTAATTTTCATTTTGCTTTGTCTCCAGTCAGTACTGACTATTATAAATAGTTATGACTATTATAAATAGTCTAAAAAAAAGTAAAACTCTTCAAAAAAAATTGAGGCACCTGTAACCCCGTGCCTCCCTGCGGTCTGCTTGCGGCCTAGTGGAATTCACCCCCTCTTCGGCATAAATTACAAGCATATTAGTTGCCGGTAAAATGAGCAATAAACATAACTGCGCCAATAGTAAAAATAACTGCAGCTATAGCATCTACCATTTCAAAACTATTCCACACTCAGAGTCCCTATTGGTGTTTCGACGGCGACGTGCCAGCCGCTGAAAAGATAAGGGCTTTTCTTGTCAGCAGCAAACAATTCGCCAAGCGTGATATCCAACTCTACCTTAACATTGGTATACCCTCGCTTATGATCGTAATGTTCCGTATCCACCTCCAAAAGGCCCAATTCATACCCATTTTCAGCAATTGCTTCGGTAACATACTCCTCAAATTCATATGAGCCGCGCTCATAGTCGTCTAAGTAGCCATCATTACGCAGTTCTTCAATGGCCGTGTTATTGGGAAGATGCCGGCTTGTAATCAAACAAGCTAAACTATTGGCAATTCCGCTTTCACGGATAGTTTCACCCTCATAGTCTTCGCCCGTGTAATGGACAATATCTTGTCCGTCTTCTAGCGAAAGGGTTACTTTATTGTTCCCGTTCAAGCCCATTTTTTGTAGTTTATCAAATCTAGACATTTTTTTCTCCTTTAACGTTGTCTTGGTAATCGATCTCTTAAAATATTAACTCTTTCAAGAAGCGTTGAAATGTCCCTGCTGGCATTTTCTTTAAGACCTTTAACTTCGCTTTCAAGTATTTTTACTTGATCTGCAAGTGCGCTCATTCTGGTGCGCAGCATCCTAACCTCTTCTTGTTGTGAGTTTAATTGGTTTTTAATTTTTGTATCTGTATTCATAAATAATCCTCCTATAATTGATTTTATGCTCATTTTGCTTTCACAGCACCCCCGGAGAGATTCGAACTCCCGACCTAGCGGGTAGAAGCCGCTTGCTCTAATCCACTGAGCTACGGAGGCTTCATTACGTAATAACCGCTTTGGGGTTATACGAAAAATTTATATCGTTCAAAGATACAATATTCCAATCATTACCGGTTGTTTCTTGTAAAGTGTGAGACAAATAATACGCTTCTGATGCTGCAGCAGCAAAATTATTTGCTTCTACGACTTTACATTTTACCTCATTTGTCTCTTTGTTTTCAACCCAAATATGAAATTTTCGTTTCATTTTTACCTCGCACATACAATATAACAAATTGTGGGGCTGGTGTCAAGTGATTTCACAATTGCCGGCGGCGCAAGCCAACTCGCCCTGTAAATCAGTATTGTCTTCGCCTTCTATTACTTGTGTTAAATCAATATTTTCAAGAGATTGTACCAGCGCTTCATATCTTTCTTTCGAACAATCTTCAAAAGGAGCTTGTTTGTAGGTGTGTTCTGAAAAGGGCAAAACAGATAAACCATTATATTTGCCGTGGTTCTCCCACATCCACTCGCCAACATCATTCCACTCAGCATCTTTAATAGAGATGGTGGCTGAAACATTATGAGTGTTTTGGCCTTTCCGATGGCCGGGTTTTACCCACTCTGTTGAAACCTTTGCAACTCTTTTGAGTAATTGCAAAGCTGATTCGTGTCTTGTAATTGCTCCCCCCGGGGCTTTTTGCGGAACAGATATAATGGCAGTATCATGTGGTCTAAAATATTCATCCTCAACCAGCTCTGGGTGGTTTAAATATAAATACCAGTATATAGATTCATTTTTGCCAACTCTAAGTCTGCGAATATAATAATCGTTATGCCACGCATGAATGCCACTAGAGGTGCCTAGAGCCAAAGATGTAGTGCCCGCTGGTTTAACAGTTGTGCATCTAGCTGCTGATTTAATCCCCAAAAGCTTTGCCACCCTCGCATTTTCTTCTTTAACCACGGCGGCGGCCTTAGTCATATCAAGATCTAAAACTTTACCAGATGCAATGCCCGTCATAGAAACGCCTATGAGCGCATCTTTTTCAGTAGTTCGTCGCCAAATATCTCTAAGATAGTGAAAATCTGTGTATCCAGCCTGCAAGGTTCCAATGAATGCCGCGGCCTTTGTGCGCTTTTCTAGTTCTTCTTGAGACTCTACATCGCTTACATTGACTTCTGTAAGATTACAGAATTGATAGGGTCGAAGGGCAATTTCACAACATGGGTTAGTTCCCCAATCTTTATCATTTGAAAAATAAAAGCCGGGTTCGCCCGCGCCAGAAGCTTTTACACGCTCCCAGAGGGATTCAAAGACAACCTTTGTAATTCTGTGTCGTAATAATACAACAGAATTGTTTGCGCGTCCTCGTTGGGGGTTTTTTTCCCACCAGTTGCCCGTTTTCGCAGCCAGCATTTCATCGTCGTCAGCAGAGAAAAGGCTGATGAGAGCAGCACGCCGAATGCCGCCAGCAAGAACAGCATCAGCAATATAGCAAATAATATCATGGACTTCAATAGGTTCAAGCTTATCACCATCTGATTTACCATCCAATACGCCTCTTATTTTCAAGAGGCATTCTTTAAGTGGCTGCGGGCCGGGGGCCTTGCCGCCAGATGTAATTAGTCTTGCGCCCTTGGGCCGGATATCACTAAAATCAAATCTTATGGTTGATCCGCCAAAAAAATAAGTCCTTATGAGAGCTTTTACGGCGTCTGCCCAGCCTTCGATGCTGTCGCCAACCAAAAATCTACGAGATCTATTGGGATTCGGCCTTCTAATTTCTGGTAATTTTTCAACATGATGCTTTTGCACGCTGTACCCAACACCAGTCCCGCCAAGCAGCAAAAACATAATTTCATTGAAGGCGCGCCAATCATCAACGGGGGCAAAAGCACAATTATAAATTCTTGAAGGGTTTATTTCGATCGGCTTTCCACCAAATTGCATCGATCTCATAGAAGGTAAAACTTTTTTAGCCATTACAAGCTTATAAGCAGCATGAATTTCATCTTTCATGTCTGGATAAGTTTTTAGATGCATTCGCTTGTTTCTACTTACAAGTTCTCTCCAAGTCTCGCGTCTTTTCTTCTTTGGAAGGTATTTTGCATATTTCATATGCACTGTAATATCAGACAAAATTTCATTTGCTAGTTCCATTATTTTTCCCCATTAATTCTTTGTATTTTTCTCTTAATATTTGCTCTTGCGTCTTTGCTGGGTTGGTACCCAACGAACCCGACACATTATTTACTATTCTTACCTTTACTTTGCTTGTATCCATTTCAATCGGATAAACCAATCCATCTGGGCCGAATCTGTTTTTAGCAACAAAAAATCGTCCGGAATTTGCATTTTTATCCTCCAGCGTCCTAGACAAAGTAAAAATAAAATCTGCTACAAAACATTTATTAAACGCTTCTGAAATGCTTTCCATCGTCACGATTTCGGCATTATAACCGGAATTATGAGCATATACTCCATTTCCTAGAAAAAACATGTGTGTATCTTCAACAGAAATATCTATTGTTGGCAAATCGCCGGCAGACTCAATAGACACAATTTCGTCTAATTCAAAATCTTCTATATTTAACGAATGATTCATTGTTGCTCCAAAAGAAATTTAACGCACTTGCTTATTGTGTCCAAAGGATTGTCGTCGTATTCTTTTTCTGGGATTCTTAACAATTGGTAGCCGGCGTTTTTTAGCACCTTTGTTTTTATTTTGTCTTTTACTTTGACCCTATCAAGATTATGCCAGTAATATCCATCAAATTCAATAATCTTTTTTTCGTATGCAAAGTCCACAGCGAACCAATGGCCACCACCTAAACTTCTATATTCTTCCAGCTTAAATATTTTTTCCCCTTTGCATTCTGCAAATTCAACGGATTCTTTTAAAAGCTTTGTTTTTTTCATAATAGACCAAAACAATTTTTGTGATTTTTTGGAATATGTAGAAGAATTAACCTTATTTGCTTTTGCTGAATTATTTGCCATATGCTGACAATATTTATCCCATTCTTTAGACCACTTATTCCCATGCTTTTCTTTAAACCACTTTTTTGAAAATCTCTTTCGCTGATTGCGGCGGCGTTTGTTCCATTTTTTGTAACCCTCATCTTCCCCATGTCGCTCAACAAAAGACTCTAAAGATAACCCATTATTCCAGCCGCCTCTTGCTTTTACAACTTTCCTCCATTTGGTAAGATATTCTTGTCGCTTTTTTTTGCCTTCTTTTTTACCATATCGGCGGATAAACGAAGCTTCGTCAATACTGGCTTTGGAATTACATAATTTTTTCCATGCCGCTTTGCCATGTTTGGCAATATATTTTTCTTTTGTTACTGTGGTTTGCTTTGTTTTGCTTTTCCACAATTCTTTACCTTTGTTTCTTCCGTAGCGATTTTGATATGAGGCCAATGAAGATGAATCATTTTTAAAAACTTCTTTTGATTTTTGGATTCTTGTACACCAAGGTGGTGGAACATTATATTTAATCATTTTTGCTAGCAATATTTTAAGGTTGTGAAAGTTCCAATCCTTTTTTTCGCACATAGCATATACAGACAATAGCTCTTTTTTAGAGCGTGCCGATATTTCTTCTTTATACGGCAAAAACGCTTTGTGCTCTAATAAAGTTTCAACTTTCATCTTTTTTTCCTCGTTAACAAATTATTAGATACGGAAAGCCCTTCATTAATAGATTTTAAGCTTCCATCAGCAGTGGGAAATTGATGATTCGCAGAACAAATCATAGTTTTCCCAGACTTAAGGGTGATTTTATATGTTTGTTGTGTTTCTTTTGGGAACACTTTTGTGATCCTTTTCAGCCCCTTGTGAGTTTCTACTAGATCATCTCTTTTGACATCTCCAATTTTCATAATTTGAGATTTTCCGTCTCTGCTTATAAGTAGTTTAGTGTTAGAACAAAAGCACCGATTTGTTTGAGAAGCGGTATAAAGTGGGCATTTGAACTCTTGAGCTATGCCCCGCAACTCTTCATAAATAGATTCTAAACCATGTCTCTTCTCATTATAGTGCTCTTTTGGTTTAATTAAATCTGCATAATCAACAACAATCATTCCGATGTCAATATCGCGATTTGTCAGCTTTTCTAGGTGGCTTCGCAGTGCCATGGTTGTGGCTGATTTCGTTGGATACTCTTTGACAATTAATTGGCCGTCAATGTCTTTGATGTCTTCTAAAATTTGATCTTTGAAGGCATTTAAGTCTGAAAGCGGCGCTCCAGTAAGGCAACTATCATATCTTCTTGCAATCATTGTGTCTGCCAATTCAAATGTGTAGTGAACGACTGTTTTGCCCTGTTTTAGAGCTTGGGCGCCCAAGTGCACTAAAATATGAGATTTTCCCGTACCAGTTGGGCTGATTACAACACCCAATTCGCCCTTTCCCAGGCCATCACTCATAATTTCATCAAACTGCTTCCAGCCGGTTGTAACCGGATCTCTGGACTTGAGTTCAAATCTTCTTTCAAAATCTCTTATGTAATCATAGCCATAATTATTATCTTGGCCAAGAATTAGCGCTTTGTTAATAATATCAGAAATTTCATCAAACGAAGATTTGTTCAACAGATCAACCGACTTAATGATCGCGCCTTTTAGGGTTTGTTTGCGGCAAAAGTCAAGCGAAGTGTCTTTGATAAACTCTTTGCCGTCTACATCCCTGGTTGAGTGAATTCTAATAAGAAAATCTCTGACTTGTTTTTCAACAACTTCATTTTCACCTTCCATGCTGCGAACAAGCGCAGCAAGGGTTACCAATGAAGGGTGCACTTTGTATTTTTCCTTATAGTCATAAACCATTTTGGTAAAAACTTGAAGATACTTAACTTCAAAAAAATTCGCATCCAACACTTCGCCGATCTGATCCGCGAATGGACTGTCAAGGGTAATAAGTTTTGCTAAATTTTCTTGAAAGCGAATTCCGAACTTGGAAAAATCAACTTTTGCTGTGGGGTCTAGTGGCCTCAAAATATTCCTTAATCTGGATCTAGATCATACTAGATCTGTTGCTCTATGTCAACGCTATTCTATTAAATGCTGCGAATAAATCGCCCCAATTTAATTCCGGGAAGCCGTCAATAAGCATCATTTTACGGATCTCTGTTTTGCTGAAGGATTTTGGGTAGTTACTGATCACATGTCTAACTTTGTCCCTATTTTGAGGCGACACCAGCGGATTATACAACTGCATTATTTTATAGTTTTCTTTAATTAACTTCTCATTTTCAATGATCCGCTCGTGAACTTTAAGTGGCTTTTCTTCATGTAAACAAGTGCTTACAAGATCGTTTGTTGTATAGTCTTTCTCTTCTGCAAGATATGGAAATCGCTTGGCCACAGTTGGCAAACCAGCACCCGGTACTCCGGGTAGGTTATCGCTCTTGTCCCCAGCTATAGCTCTCGCCAAGGCAAAGTTTGTTGGGTGAATCCCATATTCTTCGACTAGCGTATTCTTATTATAAATTTTCTTTTGGATCGGTCGCAAAAGGATTGTTTCATCATCAAGCAACTGAAAGAAGTCCTTGTCGCTTGAAACAATTACCTTTTGCCAACCTTTATATTCTTGGTTTGCAATGGAAATCAAATCATCAGCCTCAACATTGTCAAATATAAATTGTGCTATAGGCATGTGATTAATGTACTCAACTAAGCGGATCTGTTGATCTACGCGATTTTCCATTTCCTCTTCTTGCGTCAGCATGCTGTTGTTTCTATTGAGACGAATGGCTTTGCGGCCACCTTTATAGTTTTTGTTCATTTGGCGTCTTCGTTGTGAGCCGCCGGCGCCGTCCCAGCAAATAACGACCTGATCTGGCTTTATTTCACGGATAAGCTTTTGAAGGATCTTTAAAAACCCTTTGACACCGCCAATTGGCTTGCCATTTGTGCTCATACTCGGATCTACGACAAACGCTCTATAAAAGTTATTTGTTCCGTCTAAAATTAATACTCTTTTCATTTTTGTTTTTTTTTCTGACAACATGGCCAAAGATAACAGCCGCAATCTTTACACTCTTTTGGACCTTCAAGCTGAATCATAGCCTGTGTTCTCCCATGGTATCTTCGCCAGTTGTGTAAACTACCTTTTTAACTCCCACAAATTTTAACACATCTTCACACATAGTGCAGGGCTTGCTCATGCGATAATGCCCGTTTCTGTTAATTCTAACAACAACGATTGTCGCGCCCTCAGTTGAAGAGCGGGAAACGCCCAATATTGCTCCGATTTCTGCGTGAGTTGTTGCGTGGCCACAAGTATAGTTGTTTCTAAACCTATTGCCGAACTTTGTGAAATCCGACTTGTTAAAAGCAACATTTATTACATTACCGCCCTTAAGGAGGACTGCGCCGTGCCTGAGTTTGCCATATATGCTGTTTGTGGCCACTCGCTTAGCAAGTTCAAGTGTACGTTTGGTTTTTTTACTTGTATTTTCGATAAGCATGATCCCATTATAACAGAATTTGGCTTCCGTTACAAGGAAAACTATCTACCTTGGCCGCGGTACTTCTTTCTATATAGCTTTGAGCGCTTATTATGCGGGAACTTTGACCACCGGCCATTACCTTGATAAGTTTTTTTATAAGATAAACGATTAGTTTTTTTATTCTTTTTTGACGACATTATTCTTCTTCCTCTTTTTCTTTTCGCTTAGTCCGAAAAAACACAATTGTTCGATATCCTTTATATTTCATAGGGATTTTTTTTCTTACTTTTTTCGCATGTTTTTGAGGCACGTTATATATCTCTATAACTTTGCCGCCATCATCAGTGCCAGCCCTATATTCATATTTTTTGCTTAGTGGAATTTCTACTTTAAGCTCCTCAATAGCTTCTTTTATTTTCATGGATATTGTTCTGGCTCTGCATTGTCTACATCATAAAAGTCTGCTGCTTTGCCTTCGCGTTTATCAAATTTAAGAACGATTTCTTGTTCCATTAATTCTACCACTCTATTATAGAATTTTTTATCTTCAAGTTTATCAACCCATTGCTTAGATTGGAACTTTTCAGTTTTACCGTCTTCATAATGTAATGTAAACCATGCGCCGGCATTTGTTAAGCTCTCTGAAGCCTTAACTGCTTCAAGCCAACTTTCTTTGTCCATAATGTGGATCTCATCGCCGCCCCAAATAATCTTAAAAGAACATTCTCTTCCCTGAGTTCCAAAACGACTTTTTTCAATTTTTGCCCTAACTTCTGTTCCAATGCGAAAGCCTTTATCGTCATAGATAAAACTTGCCTTTCCTTTACGCGCTGTGAGCCACACACGCAAGGAATAGGCATAAGCCAGGGCTTTACCCCCTGGAGTAAAATAAGGCGTTGTGAGCGCCTCTGCGGGCCTTCTAGTGATATTTGTCTTAAGTTGGTTTAGGATCAGCAACGTTGCCTTATTATTGGCAATTGGCTGAACTAATTTTGCCATTCCCTTTGACAAAATTCGCGGCTTTACTGCCATTGTTGACAACGGGTTGAAATCGCTCTCAATGTCGCTGACTGATGGCGTCATAGCCATACTATCCCAAATAAACAGCATTTTGCCGTCGCTATTTGCCAAAAGATTCTCAATTGTTTCCAAAACAAACTCAACCGATTGAGCTTGAATATATAGAAGGTTTTCCAAGTCGCAGCCAGCATTTTCCAAAAAAGAAGGATCAATGGCGCTTTCAGAATCAAAATAAATAACATCAATGCCCGTTTTTTGAGCATTGGCGGCAACTTGTGCTGCCATATAAGATTTGCCTGTGGCCTCTAAGCCGGCAATTTCGCTGATCTTGCCAACGGGGATGCCACCCCACTTGCCGCGACGAATAATTCCGTCCAGCCATTTGGAGCCGGTTGGGATAAACTCGTTAACTTCCGTTGGGTTTTCGTCTTTCAAGGAAAACGCAACATTCGCGCCTGCTGATTTATTAATCAGCTTTTTCATATCGGCGATACTTAATCGTCCGCTTGTTTTATTTACTTTTGCCATAAATGCCTCTAATGGTGAAAGGGGAGGGCCGAAGCCCTCCCCCTCCAAGCTTTACCTTAGCTTGCTAGCAATTCGTTGAATGCCTTATCTACTGTGTTTTCTGTATTATACTTCTCAACATTTTCATTTCCTTCACCGTCAGCAAGATATTCATCAAGCATTTCCTTGACTTCTGCGGTCGTCTTGCGAGTAAAGATTGAACCATAGTCAATCTCGGTGTTGATAAACTCCTTCGCAAGCTCCTTGTCTTCGGTGAGAGCCGACGCTCGACGGCGAGGCTCAAGATCCGTGCTTGGGAACATTGCTCCCGACTTCTTGCCATATCGAAGGACAAGATCGGTGCCAGCTTCCGGATCAGTAATATCGCCATAATCCGGGTTCAGGACATAACCAAGCAGCTTTTCATAAACGGTCTTGCTATAGCCCCAAAGTCGAACGCCCTGGTCTTCCTCGCCGCGAACAATAACGGGCGAAAAGAAGCGTTGCTTTGCCATCAGCTTCTTCGCCAATTCGCGGGACTCGTCAGAGCCGTCCTCCCAAAGCTTGCGAACAAAGGTGTCCAAAGGACAATCCTCGCCAAAATTACGCTTTGGGCTTAGGAACCCGGGCTTGTCGCCAAGGTTGTAGTGGAACCAAAACTCCCTAAAGGGGTCTCCATCTGCGTCTGGAACGATTCGGATAGTTTGTTCACCATCCTGCGGCTTCCAGAACCACCGCTTGCCATTGCCATTGCCCTGTAGAGCAACTTGCTTTTGTTTCATTTTCTTCATATTTAGTGCCATGATATTTTCTCCTTAAATCATAGGTTGGGTCGTTTTCCCAACCCGCACATACAGTATAACCTATTCTGAGCTTTTGTCAACCACTTTTTCGCCCTGAATGAAGTTTGTATGAGCTTCGATATATGCGAAATTTTCTTCATATGTCGTCGCCGTTATATCATATGATACAGCAGTAAACTCAGGCTGTCCAGCGCTTTTTATTTGTTCGCTTATTTTACTTAAAAGGTTTTTTTCCTTATTTAGCGTCTCTTCATTAAAAGCAAAATAAAAATGCTTTTCTCGCACATGTGCAATATCATAAAAATATTTTTCTTTCTCTTCCTCAAAATTATAAATCCCAACTGTTGATATTCTGTTAATTTCTTGAGGGTCTGAAGTATTTGTCATAATAGAATCTGTATTTTTAAAATAATTCAACATATGAAAAGAGTCACCGATCATTTGATTGATTTTAGAGTGATATTCAACTATTGAAAGCCCGCCCAGTATATCCGCTATTTTTGCATTATCAAACAAATATATGCGTTTGAGCAATCCCGTTCTAGCAAATTGTTGCAATATTCCATGAACAGCTCTTTCTCTTTGTTTTTCTTTTTCGCCCAAAAGATCATAATCTGGCTTAATATAGATTACAGTTATCGGCAAGTGCTTGAATTGCTCTAAAGTTCCTAAAATTGAACCACTGCTTATGCCGGCGCCGGCGCATATAAAAACAACTCCACCTTTTAGTTTTTTAACAAGTTTTGAAAATTTTGGCACATGTGTTTCTGCCTCTTCCATGGTATTAGTTCTTAAAAGAGGGTGGCCATCCGGGCCGCGTTGGCCCACATCTATATAATGAATCTTGTATTGAGAATAAGCTTTAAATGTTTTTGCGATGTTGCAACCAGCACCACCGAACCCAATTATGTCCATTTTATTTCCCCCATTTGACCAAAATTTTTGCCAGCCTTAACTGAAATTAAGAATTCGCCCAAGTCAGTCTTCGAAAAAACATTAAAAATGTTCTCCAGCAGGTATTTGTCTTCTTTCGCTAGATCGATCACCAGCGAATCATGTATCACAAATGCTACATGCGACTTATGTTCTTTGAGCAATTCATAAACTTTAATCAACTGGCGCAATACCATGTCTGCAGTTGTGCTTTGAATCAAATAGTTTAAAGCATGAAACTCATCCGCCTCTATTTTTCTGCCAAATGGTGTTGTTACTATTTTGCCATCCCAATACCTTTCTTTAACACTCGTTCTGTTATAAGCCTTGTTGGCTAAACAGTCTTTAGAGTCTGGATTATACAGCCAAGCAAAAATACGCTCTTTGGCCTCTTTCCGGGGCGAGCGAAATACATTTTTAGCATTCCACTCGTGTATATCCTCTTTTGGCTGCTCTTTATCACATAAAGCCAACAATGTTCTTAATTCGGCAGCATTAAAATCCAACTCCACATAAAGATCATTATTTGGCTCTAAGATGGTGCGATATTCTTTTTTTAGCGTCAAAACAGGAAAAGATTTTGGCCCCGTTGTTAGCCTGCCTGTTTTCGTCCCAAAAATATTATATTTAACGCGCTGTTTTGCTCCTTTTAGACGCTTTAAGAAGTTTCTAGTTGCTAGCTGATGTCCTAGGTTGTTTAAATTGCTTGTTTTTAGCTTCAAAGGTCTGTTTTTAATGTCTTCCACAATTTTTGTAAGTTGCAACAAAAAATCATAATTTTCAGGACGCTCACAATTGTCAAAAACATGTTTTGTTATTTCACTCTTCACTTCGAAAAAATCCAAAAGAAAATGTTGTGGCACTAAGTCATAAAAACAGTGATCTTCTAGTGAAATTTTTGCTTGCATAAAAGAGTTTAAATATGCTTTAAGCTTCTGACTTGCGCTGAGCCATTGTCCTTTTAAGCGATCGGGGCAAACGTCTTCAATGGATTGACCGCCACAATACAACTTTGCATATTCTACATTGTGGGGTATATCAACATAATCCCACGTACCAGTTAAATCTTCCGGAGTCTTGTTGTAAATCTTGCCACCACAGTAGATATCTTTACATTTATTTTTTTTATCTAAAGATTGAAAAATCACGCAACGCTCTCTAGTCCCTTGAACACACTATTAATATACATTATTGCTGCAGATGTGTCAATTCTTTTTTTAGTTAAATAGATTTGCTTGAGGTGTTCTTTGAGGGGCGATTTCGAAAGCATTTTGCCGGTCTCGCAATTCTTAATGATAAGAAATGCTTTTAAGAAAAATTTGTCATCAAATTTTTGATCATACTCTTCTTCAGAGATGTATTTTCTTGGCGTATATACTTGAATGGTTTTCTGTGCGATTGGACAAAATTTTACATCTCTTGCTTCTGGGTAAGTATTAAGAAACGAAGTATACCCATAATAAAACATATTTTTAATGGTATTAAAATCAGCGAAAGCTGTTTCAAAAT
>Ga0208183_1000580_pt1 | contig 15910 bp, 26 predicted proteins | sample MalvirDeepMed_51_FD_184251 | JGI IMG/M metagenome (GOLD analysis project Ga0208183, IMG submission 184251) | Marine viral communities from the Global Malaspina Expedition - Malaspina viral metaG DeepMed_51 (SPAdes) (version 2) | ecosystem: Environmental > Aquatic > Marine > Oceanic | place... | reverse complement strand
GTTGAGATGGACCCGGATTGGCTCGGCGTCTCCTAGCAAGTCGCCGATGTCATAATTCCCCGCCTCGCCTTCCATCGTCTTTAAGGCCATCCAGATGGCGTCCCGTGCGTTCTTCATCTCGTTGTCGATTCGGTACCGAGTGATGGCATCGAGGAACACCACCGCCGATGGCGGTGTGGGGGCCGAGGTTGCCGTATGCGGGACGGAAGCTGGCGGTGGGGTGGGAATGCCCGCCCCGTTGCTCGTCTGTCCAGCTGACGCAAAAGCCTGAGCCTTGAACCCCATCATCTGCCAATCGGCGAACCAGGGCTTCTCCTCGGTGCCGTCGATGTCGCCCTCGGCGACGCTCCCCTGTTTGATGTAGTAGGGCGAGCGTCTCCACGGCTCCATGTCGGCGATGCCCCGTTGACCAACGACGGGCGGGTCGCCCTGCGCTTTTCTCCAGGTGAGGAACTTGAAGGTTCTCTCCCCAAATTCTGGAATGTCCGCGTCCACGGAATACTTCCAGTTGTTCTCATCTCTCACCGCTATAATCTCAACCGCTGTTTCCTGTCTCTCCACAATCATCTGAACCCTTTCTTACGACCGTTTAACGGACGGCCTGCCGACTTTGCCCGTCTCTCGCGAGAACGGGTACGGAATCAACCAGATGTCTCCACCCGGGACTTTCACCAGTTTGCACTTCCCTAACCTGTCACTGTGGATTAACTGCCAGATGCGCTGGCGGGTCACGCCATAATGTTTGGACGCCTCTGTAACCGTCGCCCACTTTCCAAAGGGCATCTGTTATCTCCTTTCACAGAGGGCAAAAAAAAATACCCCCTGCAAGCGGTAATTTTACCACTGACAAGGGGTATATTGGGAACCTTTTAACTGTTCCGCACTTTAGGCTCTAAAGCCTTCGCCAGTTCTTTCTTCGGCATCTGGAGAAGACCCCAGGCCCGTTGGCGCAGGCCTTCACCCTGATGCGCTCCGGCCCCGAACCAGGAGTTGGCAAGTCGCTTCTCTACAACGGCCTCGTCTTTCGACCAAACGCTGTCTGCGCTATTGCCGTGGCCTCGGCTGTAGTCCAGGTATTCGGTGACCGCGTTGTAGGCGTCCCACCTGTTCGCGCCCCCGTTTCCCGCGCCGTGCTGGAAGAGCGCGGTCATTGCTTCCCCCGCCTCGGATTTTATCCCGTACTGGTCCCCCAGACCCTTATCAGGATTGAGGTCGAGGAGATGGCGGGTCAACGATTCCATCTCGGCAACGTCAAAGGCTTCGTCTGCCACTTTGTTGCACTGTTCAAGGAACCGCTCCATATAGACCGCGTTCAGCCCCAGAAGGTCACGCGCCTCGGTGACTCTGGAATTGATGCTGGCAGTATGGCGAGCGTAGAAGCTGGCCCGTTTGCCCGTTGCCATGCTCAAAGTGTTAGAGCAAACCACCCGCACCTGGGTCAATCGCATTCTCAGGGCCGACTTCCCGTCGTGGCTGTTGTCGAGAAGAATGTAAGACTCCAGCGCATCGCCGTTGTCCAACGTGTACCGCCCAGCTGTCAGCTTTGCGAGTATCCACATCTTCCGACCGCCCCACAACGTCCCAACTGTTTGGTAGATGGCGTCTCCCGCCCCGACGATGGCGTCGAATGCGCTGAATGCTTCGGTATTCTGGATGACGGTGTAGCGGTTTCCGACGATGCCGAGTACCGTCCCGGTGTCCTGGCGGACAGCGGCCCGATGCTCTGGTATTTCAACCTTCGGCGTTCCGAAGTAGATGGGCTGGAGTTTAACTTCCCAGTCCATGTTCGCGGCCTCGATAGCCTCTTTGGCGGTCATCGCATCGCCATTAACCTGTGTTCCCAGGCCATGCCAGGGCATCCGGCCCACATAGGCCATGTCGTCTGTTTTTGTGATTCCTGAAGGCATCTTGCCCTCCCTTTCTCAGATGATTATTTTGGATTTGAGTTCGATGTGGGCAGTTTTACGTCATGCCCGGGACGCTCCTTCCTCTCTTTCTTTCATAACCTCTTATATAGAAGCGAAAGAATGAATGCTCAGAATACATCCCGGAGATTGTCTTCTTCTCCGAATGCTCCTCTCTGGTCGCGGACTCCCAGGTCGTGGTCTTCGTCAATTGTGTCCAGGTCTCGATGAGCGACAAAAACCTTCAGGTTTTGAAACTCGTCAAAACTCATATCGAGCCAGACCGTCAGACCCTCATCGTTGAGAACTATTTCAGTCCGCATCTCTCTGTCGTTGTGAGGCATCGAGAAGCTGACCGGGTAGATTGTCCCGTCGTCTGAAATTGGAAGATTCTCAAAGTGGAGATTACGATTTCTCCCAGCCTTGACCGACGACTCGTTGATTGCCTTCAGTTCTGGATACATCAGGCACTTCCTCTGTATCACGCCCGTTGGCGCGTCCTCATGGCTTGGCATCTTATGCCCCTTATTCCTCTGGATGATTGGGCGGGACGGACTGCCCTCGTCCCGCCTTGCTTCATTTACGACCCCTTCCTTAGAATGACCTGTCCTTGCGACTTCAGGCCTGGGCAGTTAACGACGGGTTCCTAACCCGTCGCCGCTCCTGCGTCTATTTTCTGTCCCGCTGGGGTAGCTGACTCTGTATCTGTTCTTCTAGATTCGCAATGATGTGCTTAACAACATCGTGCGTTAGGTTTCCTATATCCACTACGTCAGCGGTGAGACCGCCAGCCCATCCCCGGCTTGTCTGGGCCATGAGGATGTTTGGCGGGTTTATAGGGAGCGGATATCTTGGCCCTTCTGACTGCCAGTTGAGCCAATCCCGCATCGCCGACGGTTCCGTCTCTTTTACGAGTCGGTCAGCCACCGCCTCAACGAGGCTATTCTTATCGATTCCGCTAGCAGTGACGGTGTAATATTTGCCTGCCGTATGAATAATTGCCCGCCATCTTCGCTCGTAGTTCATCGTCTTGAATACCCTCCAAGTTCGGCTTTCGGTATGACGGTCAGGTCGGCAAACATTCCGAGGTGGTTGGCGATGTCCTCGGTCAGGATATCGCCAGCCCTGACTTCGACGAGTTCTCTCCCGGAGTTGTCAATCTTCGTTCGGTACACCCCCGACAGGCTCACCTGAACGGTGGGACCGCTGATAGTCAGGACCATGTATGTCTCACTCAGGCGGGAGAACTCCAGCTTGACCTTATACTTCTGCGCCATTCTCTCTCTCTCTTTCCGGCGTTGGTCGCCACCCACTAAGCCGTAAACCATCGGGCGGCTCGAGGTATCCGAGCCGCCTCATGGTTAGGTGCTACTCCACTGAGATGCCATCGCATCAGCAATGCCCTGAAATGTCCGGCTTCGCTCCATCGCTCTCGTCGGAGACGGACTAAGCTTCCAAACCCGTTGCTCTCGCCCTTCCACTATGTCGGTGGGCGTCAGCAATGGCAGATTCTGGAGCCACAAACAGGTCGCTTTGGTTTCCCCATGCCCGTACTGCCACGGCTGGATTATCTGACTAGGCTTCCGAATCTGAGAAGATATAATAGAGATAGGATTCTCAATCGCTATTTTCGGAATAGGGGCGGACATGAGGTCGCGGACAAATTGGAGCGCACGTTGCTGACGCCCGTCGGCCCGTTTTTCGGGGAACCACCTCGCTCCACTTACGGCGAGGTCGGTGCATGGCGGGAACGCTATCATCATGTCCCATGTCTGCATCTGGGCCAGCGTTAGCGCATCAGTCGTGAAGTGCGGCCCGTCCACTTCGGACTCTACAAGGTCGCAAGAAACCGCGTCGTGTCCACGGGCAATGAACGCATCCCGTACCACTCCGCTTCGCTCGCAGGCCACTAAAATTCGCATCTCTCTTCCTTCTTACCCTTTATTTGGCAGTCCTTGAGACATCTGCCGTGGGGCTTTAACCGAGGCTATTAAGCCTCGGCCTCTCAGCCGTCTATGTAGTGGCGTCTGCCAGAGTTTTATAGTTCAGCCCACAATATCCCAACACTGTGTGGCGGGCGTTCCACTTCCACTGTGTCGCCATGCAGGCATAGGGCATTGAAGCATAAGCGCCCGTGAATCGGACGGTTCCGATTTCGCACCAACTGCATATCGGTTCGCGTGGGCGCTGGTCGCCGTAATCGGTGTGGAGTGCTGTGTTTATGCCCATCTCCTCATTGATGAATTTCTTCATGTTGCCGTTTGGCAATTCATCCATTAAAGATGCCAATGCCTCTACGCACTCCACACAGCGGCATTTTCCATTGATAGATTTCTTCTCACTGTGAATCATTTATATAATCCTCTCCCAAATCTTATTGGTTGTCATGTGTAAACAGTTTCGCCTTGGGGGCTGATACCCGTCCCATTGAGTGCTTATGCATTAGTTAATTGAGAATCCATCTGTGCGGACAATCTAACGGATTCGGAATGCTCCAGTGTCGAGTTGCCATTCCATCCATTCGGCGAATGTCATGCCAGCATCTTCGGCCATCTTCTTGGCTTTGTTAGCCTTCCAAACCGGAAGCCTGCACGCGACTACTACGGTCGGTTCCCCGTGATGGTATTTTCCAAGTCGGCGCGTTTCGCCATTTGTTGGATTCAGCATTATGTTCTCCCTCTTCCTTATAAAGCCTATAACCGTTGAGTGGGCCGAACCTTCATTCGGCCCACTGGGCGGTTAGATGCTTACAGCCTAAATTGGTGTGAATTCGGGGATGCTAGCCCCTTTGAGCCTCATGGCATTTATGACGGCCTTAGCGGGTATCACGAACAGCTTGCCTTTGCTGTTAGCTACTGAGACGACGTTTATCCGTCGGCCCATCAAGAGCCCCTTGATGGTGTAGGTCTTCCCGCCATTCTCAATCGCTTCGTCTATCCATTCGGGGTCCATCCCGTACATGGCGGCATATTGTCGGAAGTCAGCCTCTTCCTGACTTTCACCCGAATCGTTAGTGCCGTGAAGTTTGAACTTCAGCACCGCTTCGAGGTCACCGACCGACCCGCCATTCTGGGTGATGGTGATGTTGTGCTTGAGGGCAACATCGCTGACAGCGTCCAAGATGTCCTTCTGGATGACTTTCAAATTATCCTTGTGGAACATTGTTTTCTCTCCCTTGATTTGGGTTAATAAACCGTTGAGTGGGCCGAATGAAGGTTCGGCCCACTGGGCGGTGTATTAGCGGCCTATAATCTTGCCGTGCTTGATACCGAGTTCGTATGCTTCACGGCGGGACAGTTTGCCTAGAAGTTGGTTCTCCTTTAAGAGCCTGTCTTCTTCAAGGCATTCCGCGCAGTCGGGGCAAGTATCAAATATGCTGTGCGTTTTGTGGATACTCTTCACCATGATTCTTCTCTCTTCCTTATTAGGAGTTTCTTCTACCAATAGGCTCGTCAAACTAAGCGCTTGACGAGCCGATGGTGGGAGAAGCTATTCGCGGTTGAACCTTCGGAAGGCTCCAGCGCGGTCAATTAGTTTCTCGTCAATCTCGATGCGGTTCCCCCGAATCCGCTTGAGGCCGCAGAGGCCCAAGGCGTAATCAAGTTCCTTGAGGTCTGCGAAGAACCGACCCAGAGGGCCGGACTTGTCCTCAAGCCCAAGGACTTGGTCACCGAAGGTGACGACCCAAGCCGCGTTTGGGACCAGGTAGGTCGCCATGATTGGTGCAGTCATTGTTGTTCTCTCCCTCTGAGTTCGTGGTTTCTAGATGCCTTGAGCATCCTCTTCAGTCCTGTCAATTCAGGAGACCGCCAACCACCTCTAATTGGCTCCCCGCATCTAGGTTGCTTCCTCGCTGGGTTCGCTCGCCTACCATCTTGGGTCTAAGGTGTGGTGTCGCTTGTTCGTGGCCTGCGACCCGCCGGGCATATTTAATATACTAAAACCATTTATAGATGTAAATGGTTTTACAAGCTGAATTGCGCCTGATTCTTATAACTTTGTAATAATTACACCGTTATAGGCCTTTTGGGCCTAAACGGGAAGAATCGGGACCGAAAAGCTGGAGGTTTTTAGGAGAGCGAGTCCGACGTAAGTGAGGCATACTATGGAGCATAGCTAGGGCAAAGAAAACAGGACAGCGCCAATGCCCACCCTATAACAGACCGTTCGGCGGGACGCTATAACATTGCCAATGCCCACCAGAATTACGGGCGTTTTTGGGGCGTTTTTCGGGGGAGTTTCGGAGACAAGAAAGACCACCCAAGCGGGGGAAGAGGCTCCCGCCTGGACGGTCTCAAGAAAGGGAGAGACTACTTTTAAAGGGCCGGATGCCAGGGACAGCATCCGGCCCAGACGGAGAACGCGCCGGACTGGTGATGAGGTATCTCAGTCCAGCGCGCCACCATGATACCTAAACCCAGATGCAAACGCTAGACGTCGCTTTGAATCACATCTTTCGACAATGCTATTATCCCCGCCAGACAACCCACCACAACCTCGGTCAGACCTGTCCGAACGCCGAGGATGGCAATGGTCCCTAAAAGTATCAAAGCGAGGAATATCTGGGGCCGTAGTTTTCCGAGGAACTTATCAAGGTTCATGTCATACCTCTATTAGCGGACACTGGTTGGACGCTCTGTATTCCCAACGAGCGAACTGGTCTGCACCTTAACGTCATCCCCAATAGTGAAGCTGGCAGAATCAATCCCCGACCCATCCCCAAAAATGGACGAGTCGGTGTCGGTGCCTCGGATGATGACCTCGCCACAGTTAATATCTCCGATGCTGATGCCCGCCCCGTAGGCCTTGACCCGCTCAAAACGGATGGCGCCGACGGTGCTGGTGCTAGACGACGCGATGATGATGCGGTCAAAGGTGCCACCTGACACCTCTGGGACGCTCAACGCGCCACGTTGAGAGCCGAACTGGTACATAACAGGGTCGGCGCTCAGTGTCGGGCTGATAGACAGGCCGTCGGCGGTGGTTGAAGCCACCTGTAAAGAGTACGCCGTGGACGTTCCCATTGTGAAGTCGGTGGCCTCGACGTCTATGAGTTCCAGCGTCTCGCAGATAATGACGTCCGAAGAGGCCCAGATTTTAATAGCGTCGGTCAGGCCGGAGGCCTTACCGATGGACATGTCTTTGAAGACAATCTCGCTGATTCTGGCCCCGCCTATGTTCAACTGAAGAGTCATCGAAGGGGTCTCGGTCTGGGAGGGCTTAGGTTTCTCTCCGACGCCAAGTTGCTCCTGTCCCAGACGTTGGGAGCGGCCCGCGTCGTAGACCGCCGCTTCGGGCCAGTTGGGGGCCGGATAGATGCCTCGAATAGCGAAGTAGACCGCGCCAGCTATCACCAACATGCTGATAACTAAGGTCGAAAAAATGACCGTCTTCGTGCGGCTACCGAGGTTAAAGCCTTCAATGCTCGGCAACCCGATGGCGAAGTTGATTGGGAACCGGACGCCCATGCCGATAATCGGCAGGCGCAGAGTCGGGAACGCCACCCGTCGCTGACGGATAATCAGTTTCCACTTATTATTCATCGTCGTCCTTCTCGTTGCTTCTTATCTCAAACAGCTTGCCGAGGCCCGCGCTGACGGGAATAGTGAGGACGGTCAAGCGAGGGCCGTTAATAGGCCCTCAATATTCTCCAAAGTATCAGCGTTCGAACTTGCAGACCAGACAATCCTAGCCCCAAGGAACAGCCACACGTACACCACAGGAGTAAAAATCACCAGAACAATCAGTTCACGGCCCGATAGCGTGACCTTATCCCGACCATTCTTCGACGCTCGCGTGTCTGCCTGCTGTTCGTCTATCTCCTCAGTCATCGCCTATGCCTGCTGAACCCGTCATAAAGTAAGTCTCCAAACGGGCCAACCTACTGACTAGCCCGTCATACCTCTCCTTCGCCTCTCTCCTCATCTCATCGTGCCGTCTACTCTCGTCTCGTCGGAGATGGGACACCTGGGCGGTCAGCTTCCCGAAGCGATAAACGAGAGTTGTCAACGCCAGAGTGACGACAGCAACGACGGAGATGAGCGCGGCAATGATTGCAGGGTCGTTCATCATGCTTCTCTTAACTGTAATATTTGTTGGGTCAAGAAACCCGCTTGGTCGATATTCCAACTCTCGCCCTCAACGTGGAATGTGTCATTGATTCCCATGTCGCTATATACACAGGTCACAAGGTCTGAGATGCGCCTCTGCATCATGTGGCGAGCTGTCGGAACATCTGCCCCCACAAGCGTCAGAGTCAGGCGAGTCTTCGGGTCTTTCCGGCGAGCCAGACGACTCGCGCCGACTGCTTCGGCAGTGTCGAATCGGTCATGGAAAAGACACTCAAATTTCTTGAATCGGTCTCGGTGGGCAGTGATAGAAGTGGCGTCCTCACTGACGATTGCCGTCCAGTTGTTGAACTTGAACGCCACTGCTCTCTGTTGGAGTTTGGTCAGGAAGCCAGCCGTCGCGCCGAACAGCACCCTCGTCACCCCGAATTTGCCGAATGCTTTGTCATCAATAAGGGACACAGTCAACTGGCTCGTGAGGTCTGTTCCTGTGCCGTTGGCGAGGGTGTTTGCGGTGTAGTCCGTGGTAGCCGCCGGAGTGTTCCTAGAGCCAGCATAGTCGTAGACAGAGTTCACTTCCCACTCGATATTCTTGGTCTCGGCGGCGTCGAAGGGCCATGTGTTCAGAGTCGCATCCACTTCGGCTCTCCATATCGTCACGCTTGAGCCACTGCTTTGCTCCTCCCCTCTCCGGACAGCGAAGATGTTGCGGTTCTCAATTCCACTATCTCCATCCTCCCAGGCCATATCTGTGAAGTACGGGTCTGAGCCATTCTTCACGTCTCTGAAGGTCGCCAGGGAAGTGGTATGCGGTGCGGCTCCTCGATGGCCTCTGTCCTCCAGACGAGAGTAGCCGTCGCCGTCGATATAGAAGAGGCCGTCCTCTTCAATCTGCGCTTGCAGTATGGCGTCCTGGGCGAACATATCAACGGTCTTGAACCCCGCGTAGACGTCGTGGGCGGCACTGCCGCACTCGTCCATCTGGTAGCGTTCACGCCAGCCCACTGATGAGAGCATTAGCTGAACGCTCTGGTCAATCCGATAGTTGCTAGAGGCCATATTCGCATAATGAATTTCAGTCCGCTGTTGCTCCGATATGTCGTCATGGGCCTTGATGAAGCAATACTGGCTCCCCTTGCTCGGCCTGGGAACTATGGACTCGATGAAGCCATGCAGAAGGGACTTGTACCCGCCGAACTGAAGCCATGTGTGGTCGGCGGCGCCATCGCACCAGAGGCCATGCTTCGTTCCGGCATTGATGCCGGAGTCGGCTACGCTCTGTTCGCCCTTGTGGAAGTTACCACTGTCGAACTCAATCTGAACACCATCCACCAGCACCACCGCTATCGCACCGTGAAGCCGTAGCTGGAGGAGTTTGGTGGTGTTGTCGCCCCAGGTGTAGGCCTTGGTCGCAATTTGGCTGTCCGACCCGCCTATGACCTTACGGAACTCAATGGCAGAGCCTGTGACTCTGAGGTAACCGTAGTTATTGCTATCGACATAGCGGAACACGAAGCCGCCGTGGTCACTGGAATCAGTGCCTCGGCGGTACTGGGCGGCTATCTCTACGTCAGTGTCCGAGAACTCAAGGTAGTTGATATGGGCGGCAGAGGTGGTGGACGTTCTAGCCGCGCCGGAACCGTTCAGCTGGAAGTTATTCAGGCCTGCCACCCATGTCCAGTTGGCGTCCTGGGTCGGCGAATGGGCCGACAGGTTCGTCCCGTCCGTCCCGGCGAATGTATCGAAGGGATACCAGAGCCTCGCCCAGAGGGTGCGCCCCGGCAACAGTCCCGTAATGGTGCCTTTCGGCTTGCTGAAACGGTGGTCGTCGTTGTTGAGAATGACCGTTATGACCCCAGCGGACATTTGCTCCGAATCAAGGTTTTGTTGGTGGGCATATTGTATAGACTTAACGTAGGACGTAATGTCCTCGTCGCTATCCAGGTAATCCCCGTCGTTATTCCAATCGACGAGAACCTCGGCTGTGAATTTCGCCATATCAGAACGAGCCTTGCGCTCGGAGGACGCTCCGGATTTGCTGGGTTATCTGGTCAGCCAACGCCCTGGCAGATGCCTCGTTGTCGAGAATGACCGTCGAGCCTTGCGGGAAGTTGATAGTGATGTTTGGCATCATCCCGCCCACGCCGTTCCCGCCGAGCGGGATGACAGCTTCCGGCCCAGCCTCTCCAATGCGAGCGATGGTGGGCGACGTTACGATGCCACCAGCCGCAAGGTTCGGGATTTCGGATATGTTCATGCCGCCCTTGCCGCCAATGCCAGGAATCCACGACGGAATCTTGATTTTGTTGACGCCTCGTATCATTACGTTGATTGCGTTTACCATGCCGTTAATGGCGTCTTTCACGGTTCCCACGACTGCTATCACTGGCCCTCCCATCTTGCCCCAGACTTTCGCCCAAGTGTCGCCCAGGAAGCCGACGATTTTATCCCAGTTCTTGAAGATGATAACTCCCGCCACCACAGCGGCAGTAATCGCCAGGATTACAGCCAGCAATGGCAACAGCGGAATGCTGAGAGCGGTGGCCGCCAGAGCAACGCCGCCAATGGCGACAGCAAGAAGGCCCAGTGGGATGAGTATTGCTCCTATGAGGGCTATGTAATCAGCGAAGGGGGCGATGACAGCCTTGAGCCTGTTCTTCATTACAGAGAATTGCTCCGAGGTGGTCAATGTGTCCTTGGTGAGGTTCTCCACTTCGTCGGCGGATGCTCGTGTTTTCTCTACGAGGTCTTCGTGCGCTGGTATCAACCCCGCCCTAATCGCCGCCAGCATACGCTGTGCGCCCTCTGAGCCGAAGACATCAGTGGCCCGATTAAGGGCTTCGGTGTCGTCGGTGGCCGTCGAGATGAATTTAATGTCATCCTCAAGGGCAGTCTTCATGTCCGTAATGCCTTCTTCGGCCAGCTTCCTCATGCGAGCGTTCAGCCCCGGCATAACCCTGGAAGCCTCGATGCCGGACTGGTTGAGCGTCCCGATAAACGCCGCCGCCTCGTCTGTCCTCATGCCAGCATTCTTCAGCACTGGGCCGTAGGTCGTCATCTCCGAGATTAGCTTCTCCAACGGGATGCCCGTGTCCTGAGAGATTTTGATGAAATCTCCGAGGATGCGGTTGGTCTCGGTCTGGTCTTCGCCGAACACGCTCATGACGTCGTTGACGCCCTTAATCATCGGGCCTGCTTCAGTTCCAGCCACTCGCGAAACATCCAAGAACATCTTGGTCATCTCTTCCAATTCCGTGCCTGCTAGGCCGAACTCGGTGCTGACATCAGCCACCGCACTGGCGACAGCCTGAAAGTCCTGTGGCACCTGACCGCTGACGCTTCCCGTGGAATCCATGAGGGCATCGAGGTCGTCACCCATCGCGCCCGTTCCCATTCGCAGTTGATTCTCGGCAAGTTTCACATCGTCGCCGAAGTCCAACATAGTCTTCCCGACACCCGCCACAGCGGCCCCAGCGACCAAAGCCCCGCCAGCCGCCGCCTGCCCAATTTTTGCGCCGGATTGCTTGAAGGAGCGGTCTACATTCTTCATACGTTTGGAGGCTTCGTCCTTCAAACGCAGAATGATATTCAGTCGTGCTTCTTCAGCCATTTTCGCGCCCCCATCTCATCTCGATTGACCTTCCGACCCTATCCCAGATGCGACTAATGGCCCGTTTTGAGCCTTTGTATCCTTCTTGCATGTACGGCCTGGGCTTGATGCCCCGCTTCGCGATGGCCCTCGCCAGCAAAAACGCCGCCGCTTCGGGATTCCCAGACCCGCCGTGCCGCCGTATCCAAGGCAACAGCGCAGAAGGCGGCGGCATCCTGGCCCCCGCCTTGCGCCCGAACTCCACGAACGCCCCATACTTAACCGTCGGCCCGACTTTCACCCATTCGGGGATGACCTTGCCGTCAATCTGAACCTCTATCGACGCCCGTAGCCGTCCAGTGTCCACCGGAGCCAGTATCGCCGACTCGCGCTGGACGGCGAGACCCGACTGTCTCATGCCCTTGGTCACCTCCTCGCCGAGCCAGTGAGGCGCAGAGCGAAACGTCCGCGTCAGTTGGTCGAACCCGTGCAGAGTGACGGTGTACTGTGGTGTCGGTTTAGGCATCAGGGAACTGCAACTGTCCTTTGGTCTCGATTGCTGTGCGAACTTGCTTGTAAAGCATTAACCTGCTTACGACGTCGGCAGGCGTCGTCTCCAACTCCTGCCAACTAAGCCCGGTTTCGTGCATTGTGTGAGCGACTATATAATCCGGCGGGACCCGGCCTCCTTTGAGGCCAATGAATAGCTTCTCGGCCTCTAGCTTCTGACCATCCGCTCGAATAAAGGGAGTATGGAATTGTTGACGACCTCCATAACTTCACCGATGTCCTCTATGTCCATTTGCTCGATGGCATCGGCTGTCACCTCGTCATCAAACGACCATTTGATAGTGAGTTCCTGAAGGACAATGTTGATGTTGTCCTCGTCGGTGGCCCCAGGTTGCGCCATCGCCTTGCGAATCTGCATGAGTTTGCCCCATGCGGGCCTCGTATTCAGTTCCCACCAACCGCCCGTGACAGGCAATTCGATGCGCTGGACTGAATGACCGTTCTGGGAAGCCTTCGCCTCGCCAATAGTCGGCATTAGAATGTCCCTCTGGTAACCGTTCCCTCTACTTGCAGGCTTGCAGACCATGCAACGAGCGAGCCGACGGATGAATCTACGGCCAACTCAGTAACCCAGCATGTGCCGGAGTATTTCAGGAACCCGCCCGTGTTGCCCTTCGGCCCATACGAAAAGGCCACCGCCGCCGTATGCGTCCTGAGAGGGCCGAGAACCGCCTCTGGGCCTGTTGTGGCGGTGTCATCGAAGTGACCGCTCAAGCTGATGGTGACATTCTCCAGGCCTGGGTGAAACGTCGCCCCGCTATCGCCCAGAGCGGTGGCCTCGTTGAGGTTTCTGGCTCCAGGCAATCCGCTGATTTCGGTGATGTATGTCGACAGGTCTCGGTTGGCTGTCCCGCCGCTGTCGGTTATCAGGAATTTCGACTTACTGCTATCAAAAAGTGCCATTGTTTTATACTCCTATGCGCGGTTGTATGAGATGGCGAAGGTGATTGACCCGGACGAGGCGTCGAGGACTACTCGTTGCCGGACATATCGGTTGAGAGTCCCTGTGAAGCTATTTTTGGCGGCTCCCACCGCGCTGACGTTCACCGAGGAGACGTCCGACCAACTAGAGTTGTTCGCGCTGTGCTGAAGGACGACTTGCCACCGAGCGTTCCCGCCGGAAGCAGTAAAGGCGAACACATGGTAGACCCAATCTCCACCGCTAGCGGACGACGCGGCATCATCTATGGATGTGCCAGAGGTCGAGGCCGTGACGGTTGATTTCGTCCCAGTGGATTTAGAGCGGGTCACAAGGCCCATATTGATGCTCGCGCTCATGGCTACCAGTGAGCCAACGGACGCATCCACCGACGGGTCTTCTCCTATCCATGCCCCACCGCTCGCCATGCTGAGTTTGCCAATGGCGTCGGTGCCTGGATAGTACGAGATGACCGACTCGGAAGAAGCCCCTTTGAGAGCGTTGACAATCACCTCGGAGCCGCTTGTCCCGTCGTCGTATAGCCCAGACCATGACAGCGTTGGCATTTCCGTCCCAGGGTGGAATGTGGCCCCGGCAGAGCCAAACGTCGTCGCCTCATGCAGGTTGCGGGAACCAGTTAGTCCGGCCTCTGTGGTGTAGGTCGTTATGTCGTACTGGGCCATGTATACAATTGTGTCCTTGCTGTCATATAGGGTCATGTCGCCACCTGTTTTACAAACTCGAAAACAAAATCAGCCGCCGCGTATCGGCCCCCGCCGACGTCTCGATAACCCACGTTCTCAACACTGATGAGCCGCCCCGTGTCAACGGCGCTATCCCAGGTAGTGTCGGCGTCAACCGCCGCCTCTATGCTATTCGTGCCCAACGGCTCCATGTAGGCGTCCAACTCGTCGAACGCCTGCTTGGTCGAGGCCGACGAGACGAGCAACGTGCCGCGTATCGTTCCCTGGAACGTGGAACCGCCCATTGTTTGCTCAGTGTCCCGACCCTCAAACAGCAAGACCATCGCAGGCATCTCATGAACGTCCTCCGGCGGGTAATCGAATACCTGTCGGATGGCCGATATATTGCCTATCAGCGTCGACAACCCGTCCTTGGCGTTGGCTATCTCCGAGGCCATTAGATGACCCCCATCGCTATCTTGCGATAGGGCCGCACAGCCTGTTTGACGTCCTGGTCAACGCCTCGGAATATCTCCATCAGCCCACCCTCCAGGCCGACGGCATTGGCGAAGCTGGAGTCTTTGCGCTTCCACATCCTCGCCGCCTGGATAATGACCGCTTCTCTAACCGGGTCTGGGTATTCGTACACGCTGATAGCCGCGCCGCCGGAATGGGTGGCGGCAGTCGTTCCATTCGCTCCCCTCACCACTGTGAGAGTATTGCCCGAATAACTCTGAACATATAGCTGTTCGGAGTCGATTAGAATGGTATGCCCAGCCTCCACATCAGTGCGGGAAGATACCGAGAACGTGGTTGCGGTAGTCGAGGAGATAGCGTCAGCGGTCTCGGTGGCTGTGAAGGTGTGTTGCCAGAACCCCCAGACTCCAGCCACCTGGACGGTCTGTGCGCCCTGAGTGAAGTAGGACTTGGTGCCGTTTGAGTCAATCAATATCTCGGTGTAAGGGCGGGAGTTGGAGTTCTCACGGGTCGCTGGGTCGGCATTGTTCGGCCTGAGCAAATAGTCAGTTGTCGCCCATGTCGCCTCGAACGTGCGGTTGATGTCGTCGTCGGTCTTCAGAGTCGTTACGCTAACGAGGTCAGGCATCAGCATCTTGTCTTCGCCGGAGCCGTCGAAGGTTCTGGTCGCTGACAGCGCATAGAAGTGCCGATTGCAGAGGCGGTCTATGACGCGACTCTGGCTCTCTGCGAGTAGCCGAAGCCGGGTGTCGTCACCGCTACCAGTGACGTTCAGCACCGAACTGGACTTGAGAAGGTCAACCGAGACGTAACTATTCATCAGATATTGATATGACCTCGGCTTCAGGTTTCGCTTCTAAGGCCGCTAGACGCTCTTTTAAGCCGTTGTTCTCGGCTTCGAGCATAATCATCCGCATCACTTCGCCAGCGGCTGGCAGACGCCGGAACAGTTCGCCCAGCATCTCGTTGGTTATCTGCACCTGTTGTTCGGTTGCCCCGTTCTGGTTAGTCACTAGAGTCCTCCTACGTTGCTGGCGCGAATACTAGATAGGTGACGGGATTCTCCACATCTACCTGGGCGTTGGCTTGCGCCAGTATGAGATTGCCAAACTTGTTGATTTCGGTCACTGCCCATTCCGCGTCATCGGTGATGACGAGGTTGCCCTTGGCTTTAACCCGCACATCTGACGATAGGGTGACGGTCTTCGTCACTCCATCGGCGATGGCTAGGGTCAATGTCACTTCTCCCGCCATGCTCTACGATGCCGCCGCAAATGTGGGCGTGGTCGGTGCGGCGTCTGCTATTAACTGCTTCTCGGCGGCATGGATTATCCCACTCGCCGCAGAATTAGCGAGGTACACGCTCCACGTTGCGTTAGTCAGGTTCGGGTTATCTGAGTCTCCCCGGTTCCTGTTGAGCCACGCAAGCGCACTGACCCTGGTCGCAGACGGGATGGTCGCCGTTTTGGCGGCTCCCCCCTCGACCTGGACAACGATAGTCACATCACCTGTTGCCATAGTTATACTCCTAACTTGCCGCCGTGAATGTCTTGGGCGTCCAAGAGGCGGCGGCCTGAGCCTGACTATTAGCCTGAGCCAGAATCACGCTAGCCAATTTGTTGACCTCGAAGACCTGCCACTCGGCATCGGTGTCGATGTCCTCATTCTGTGCCACCACGTTCGCACGGGACAGCACCCTA
>Ga0208183_1000569_pt1 | contig 16111 bp, 15 predicted proteins | sample MalvirDeepMed_51_FD_184251 | JGI IMG/M metagenome (GOLD analysis project Ga0208183, IMG submission 184251) | Marine viral communities from the Global Malaspina Expedition - Malaspina viral metaG DeepMed_51 (SPAdes) (version 2) | ecosystem: Environmental > Aquatic > Marine > Oceanic | place... | reverse complement strand
AGGCAAACGGCTCACTCGGAAGTCGGGCCTGGATGTCGAAATCCCTGTTTTCAGAAGCGAATGAAAGGCTAATTGCGGTGCTTGTATCCGCTCGACATTCGGCTGGCTTAAGACAGGTCGATCTAGCGAAAAAGGTGGAGAAGGACCAAAGCTACATCAGCAACATCGAGCGAGGGCAGCGCCGTGTTGATGTTCTGGAATTCTTTGTATTGGCAAAGGCCATGGATGTTGATCCCGTTAAGCTTTTCAAACGCGCAATCGACAATTTCCCCGATACCTTCGACATTTAGAACGAACTGGTGCGTTTTGCGGATCCCTTACCAGCCTGAACGCGACAGATTTAGCCAGCAAGTGTTGTCCGAAGGCCAACCGTAGCGCGAACGTGACCTTCGGAGCGGCAAGTCACTCAAGTTTCAGCAATGGCGAACAGACCTGCCGTTCAGCTTTCTGAGCATCGAGAACAAGACCAGTTGGTCTGCTTCCGGACGTCGCCGCGGAGCTTCTGAATGTCTCGATTTGGGGTGGAATACTGACATACGCAGATTTGTTGAGAAACGTCAGCGAGGGTAGTCGAAAAATCAGTTCCCAGTTCTACGCTTTGACACAGGTAGGTCTATTGTTGGAGTTTTACCGAAAACTATACGGGAAACTCGTCCATCGACAACCGAGAAACCAGCCGAGTTTTCTATCCAAAAAAGCTTGCCGTTGACTTTTTCGAATTCATTACAATCCCATATAACGTTTATCGGCAATGGCTGACTTGCGCTTGGTATTGCATAGATTTTTTCGATTTGGCACGTGTTGGCATACGAAACAAAAGCTGCGAAGCTTGAGTTGGTCGGCTCATCACGGTTGGTTACGGAGATGCTGTCATCACTGGCTGCACCATTACGAACGTCTGCAAGTAGCTGCGCGACCGCTGCTATATCTTGTGTGTGATCGTAGCGCGTCTCTTCCACCGCCGCTGCCATTACTAAAAAGCCCAACATGCTCACCGTTCGCACCTCACCCTTGTCACTCGATCGAACCATTATTGGCCTAAGCAATAAACGTCCGCAACGGGGTCGTTAGCCGACAGTCTGCTTTTCTCGATCAGAGTGGAGAAGCGGACCCGATCTGAGCATTGCTTTCGGATCGATTTTGAACCGTGAGAATGATGTTCTTCACCGTCTGCGCGTGAAACTGTCCGCCGCGTGAGCTTTCGATTTCTAGCGCGTTTAAACTCCGAGCAATCGCTGAAAGAGAATGTCCGGCCTCGATCATCGGTGAGATATGAGGATAGACTGACCTAGCGAAAAGACGAGCGTTTTCACGATTGCGCTTCGCTAGCACTTTCCCATTCCCGCCGAGCTTCACGCCGCGCTTCTTTGCTTCCGCCAAAGCGGCTTTCGTTCGCTCGGAGATGAGCCGACGCTCCTCCTGAGCAAGTGCTGCAAATATGTGGAGCTGGAAGTCCGTGGCGTTTGGCATATCCGCTACCGCCAGGCCGACGCCCTCATCCATTATCCGCGATATGAAACTAACTTTGCGTGAGAAGCGATCGAGCTTGGCGATTACCAGTTTGGCGGACTGACGTTTGGCACAGCGTATCGCCTTCCAAAGCTCTTCTCGCTCATCACGCTTACCAGATTTTGTCTCGATAAACTCGGCAACAAGGTCATCGCTATCGGAGAGAAAGCTGCTGATCTTCGACCTTTGAGCAGCCAGTCCCAGCCCCGATTTTGCTTGCTTAGATGTCGAGACTCTCAAGTACGCTACAAATCGACCCATACCAAGGCTCCGTCCAAGATAAACGTTGGTTTACCTTTGACGTCGAGTAAGCTGGAACCGCAGACAACAGGGGACGATGAGCGGTGGCATCCAGTAGCACATTCAGCTTGAATGCAACGGAGACAGTTTGATGAACCATTTTCTGAAGATCTCATTTGCTTTGTCGGCCTTAGCCGCAAGCTGTGTTGTTTCCGCGCAAAACACCCGAGATGCTGAACTAGCGAGCCACGACCGCGAATTAAACCAAACATACCGCTCTCTGATGGGTCGATTAGATACCGAAGGTCAAAATGCCTTGCGGACTTCTCAAAGGTTATGGATTCAATTTAGGGATGCAGATTGCGAAGTCGCCTACTCAGACAAACGCGATTGCCTAATTGATCGGACCATCTCTAGAAATCGACAACTTCGAGAATCATATTTTTGGGACCGAGATGGAAACTATTTCCAATTGGGTAGCAAAAATTCTTCATATTAGAATTTTGGGTATATTTTCTTTAATTATTATTTGAAATAATCATTAGTCATTTTGACATACCTCTAGAATCAAGGTCCAGCTGATAGGCTGAACCAAGCTCTAGAGATATGAAGGTCGAAATTTGAAAGGGGTTTATACCCAGCGATCAATTCTGATGTAGGTTGATCCAGTCGATTGACTGATCAAACTCGGTCTTTGTCCGATACTTAGTGATATATGAAACCCAGCCGTCGTCTGAGTTCGATTGAACATCGATTTGGTGATATCCATAGTCGGTCGCTGACCAGCACTCCTCGATAAGGAAGGGGTACTCATCGATGAGTTCGTCTTTCGGACAATCTATCACACAATGATAATGAAAGCGGTCCTGTCCCCCTCCTTCGAGAACGGGGATCACCTGAACCCTTTTCCCGTGTCTTTTGAAGGACTGGCCGTACACCTTTCGGTTTAGAAGGTTCATGAAGTGTCGGAAATTTCCAACCGCTCGGTCGTGACTGATCCGATTGTGAACCATCAGATGTCGATGGTAGGTGACGTAGGACTGTTTGAGAGTCAGAGTTACCGAGTGAGGATTGGTAAATTTATTCAGGTCGATGAATGACCGAACACCTTCCCGATACTGGTGACGTGAAAGCCCCCTCATGAATCCTTTCGGGTCTCGAGGACGGTTTCCACGTCGTTCAGATGGGAGAAAATCTTCTTCCCATTCTTCTCGATGTAAATCCCGACAAACTGTCCGTCGATAAACGTCGTGAGAATATCATGACCACAAACGGTACTTTCAGCAGCCACCACATCGAGATTAGGTCCCATTAGGGATGGACAGTTCAGAAGGGGGCTGGTCGTGAGGGTAGAAGAGAGATTTGGATTGGACATAGAAATAGGCCTCTTTAATTGAGTTTATATATATTGTTTTTTTGGAGGGGCTTTGTCAGCCTTCAAACACTTAAGCATAGAGACGCTATTTTGTCAATATAGTTTGTGAGATATTGGAGTATCCAAAACCCTTTTCGATAGATTTACAACTATTCGTAAGCGTCTGATATTCGGATAATATACGGAATAGACTTGGAGCTATTTTCGTGAGCGATAACAGGTATTTATCCTCGGCCTGAATATTGCCAAGGTTGGGGTCGGGCGTTCGAATCGCCTCGCCCGCTCCATTTTTCTTAAGAATATTGATCCACTTAAGCGGATCGCAATCATGCGAATTCCGCTTCCCCGCCTTGTCGGTCACTTCGGGGAAGCATGGGGGAAGCAGAAATCGGAGTTTCGTAGCGCATTCTGGCGTCTGCATTGCGACATTGTGAACCTCATGATTCCAAGGCGCAAGGGTCGGATTAGGGTATGTTCAGCTTGCAGTGTGAAGGTTGAACGTGTGCAATCCGATTGCCCAATTAGCACGCCATTTGAAACGGCGGGTGAGGGGCCGGGAGTAGTCGGTCCGCTATTAGACGAGCTCTCTGCGGAAGCGGACATCGCCGCTGCGTACGGTGTGCTTCGTCAATAGGGACTGCGAGCCTCTAACCAGGTTATATTTGTGAACTGCTCTCTGCGGCGGATTTCCGGGAGTTCCCGGCGAAAAGGCATGGCCTTTCGGCCATGAGAGGGGGTGGTGTTTCGAACCCTTGTTCCGACGATGTTCCAAGATGGGGACCAAATAGCCATCACCATTATCCATACTCCAGTTCATGCGTACGCAAGCTAAAGGGGCGGTCGGTGGTGACAATTGACCGATGCGACTGCGGCTAGAAAAGTCCGCAGTAACCCGGGGAGCGTGGCTGCGAGTGCCCGGTTTGATTTGCCGCCTAGATCGAAGCGTGGTCGAGGACAGATAGGGAGCCCTCATTCATTTCGAAAACGCGGTCGGCTTGCTCAATCGTCTCCTGCCTGTGCGCGATTACTATCCTTGTAATCTCAAGTTTCTTGATCGCGTCATTGATCTTGCGCTCATGCAAAGTGTCCAAGCTGGATGTTCCTTCGTCCAGCAACAATAAACTGGGCTTTTGATAAAGCGCCCGCGCAAGCAAGAGCCTCTGTCTCTGTCCACCAGACAAGTTTGAGCCCCTTTCAGTGATAAAGGTTTCATAACGCATTGGCATGCGATCAATGTCTTCTGCGATGGCCGCAACTTCAGCAGCCTCGCGAATGCGATCAAGGTCCACACTGGACTCGAATAAAGCGATATTCTCGGCGATCGAACCAGAGAATAAAACGTCGTCCTGCAAGACGGCAGCAATTTTCTCGTGATATCTCTGATAGCCAAATTCTCGAATGGGCGTTCCATCTATTGCGACAGCACCAGAAGTGGGCTCCAGAAGACCCAACATGATTTTCGCGAGCGTGGATTTACCGCAACCCGAAGGACCTTTGATGGCCACGTGCTCGCCCGCAGCGATCGAGAGTGAAACTGAGTTGAGAACAAGCGGATCGGCATCTGAGAACCGAAAATCGACATCGGTAAGCTTTATCTCACCCCGAAGTTCCTGTTCTTGGGTGCCAGGGAAATCAAAACTGATGTCTCTCGTCGCGAACGCGATATCAGAAATTCGTTCGAGATGAAGACCCAGCATCCGGAACTCCATGAACTTGTCGACGAGCTTTGACGCGCTTTGCATGAATTGGGTTTTGTAGGCTACGAACGCGAAAATCATCCCGACGGTGAACTGTCCGTTGAGAACGAGGCCAACAGCCAGAGCTACTACGATAATGGTTTCGAGCTGAACGATCAGGGTGTTCGACGTTTCCTGCCATATTCGCACCCGCTCTTCCGAAACCCCGGCGTTGAGGCTTTCGCTGAGTTTGTTTTGCCAGCGAGAGAACCGTCCTTGTTCCTTGTTGGAAAGTCGTAGCGGAACGATTCCGTCAATGCTTTCGATCAGCATCGATTGTTCCTTCGCGCGCGTCGCTATGGCGGCCTCGGTGGCCCTTCGCTCCACCTGAAATAGGAGCAAGCGCACAGCTAGGTACAGAACGAAGGCGAACAAAGAAATTAGTGCCAAAAGCGGGCTGTAAAGGAACATCACCACTAGGATTGCAATTGCTAGAACACCGTCCAGCGCAGTGACCACTGATCCTTTGATCAACAAGTCTTGGATCGGTTGCAGCGATTGAAAGCGAGAGAGAATGTCGCCGACATGCCGTCGCTCGAACCACTCCACTGGCAATCGAAATAGCTGGCGGCCGATATTGCTGGCCATGACGAAGCTGAGTAATGTTCCGGACGAAAGGAAAACGAACGATCGCAGGAAGTGCGAGATCGCATAGATCAGCGCAAATAGGCCGAAGCCGACGCTTAAAACCACAAGGAAGGGAATATCGTATGACGGTATGACGTGATCTACTGCCAACTGCAGGAAATACGGCGAAAGAAGGACAAAGCCTTGCGTTATTACGGTTAGGACCGCGATTTGTAGTAGCGTCCGCCGGAGCCCGGAAACCCCATGCCACAACTGGGAAAATCGTAATTTCGGTGACGGTTCAGGCTGCTTGAAATCTTCAATCGGTGCCAGCTCGAGAGCGATCCCGGTGAAGTGTTCGGACAACTCCTCGATTGTCAGTTTCTTAATTGAAGCCGCTGGATCGAAGATAGTCGCTTTTCCGCTCTCGATCTTCTGTAGGACGACATAGTGGTTAAGATCCCAGTGGAGGATCGCGGGAAGTTGCAGATACTCAAGCTCGTCCAAGGGAACTTTGAGTGGGCGTGCCGACAAACCTAGCTTGCTCGCTACGACCATCAGTGTGTTGATCGTCGCTCCGCGCTGTGAAATCGAAAAACGTCGCCGAAGATACGGCATGTCGAGATCCAAGCCCCAATTCGATGCGACCATGGCCACGCAGGCTAGGCCACATTCCGACATCTCAGTCTGGCGGATCAGCTTCATCCGACCGCTTGGGAATATGCCGAGGTCCAGCTTCATATCGCCGCCATGATCATAGCTGCAACCCGGCGCGTCTTGCCATGATCTGGTCCAATATAGTCGCACTTCCGGTGCGAATTACTGCTTGAAGCTCCATCCCCTCGACCGTGCTTATTGAGGAGAGTAAGCTCGATTCTTTGTCCAAGCGGGCGAAGGCGCGATATAATGGGGCGCTCTGGTCTGCCTGACCGCTGCGCTCTGGAACGGTCGCGATCCGCACAATCTGAGCCGCGACGGTTCCATGTTGCTGGTATGGAAACGACGCTACTCGCAATTCGACCGATTGACCTTGCTTAATGCGGCCGATGGCGCTGGCTGGTATCCTGAGTTCGACAAGCCACTCCAGCCGGTTCTGGGCGACCAACAGGATTTCTTCGCCAGCAGCCACCCGTTGCCCTTTCGAAAGCCACGCAGCGCCGATCCGTCCGGATATCGGTGCGATAAGTTTCACCCGCGAAATCCGCTCTGTTTGTGCACTTTCTTGACCGAGCGACTCCCTTGACGCTCTGAGAGCGGCAAGACGCGTTTCATAAGTGGCTACATCTCGTCGCAGTCCTGCGCGCTCAACCGCAATTTTCGCATCTGTATCGACGATCTCCTGCCTTAACTGGGAAAGTACCTGTTCTCTCGCGAGGACGCCTTCCTCGCGCTTCGATAGATCCTGGCGGCTCAGAAAACCGTTCTTCGCAACTTCCCGTGCTACGTTCAAATTCTCACGAGCATTGGCCAGCAGCTTCTGTTGCCGCACGATCTGATCCTGCGTGGCAACTCTTGACGACTGGAGAGCGCCGATGCGCGAGCGCCTTTCCACCTCGGCCTGCTCAGCATTCCGGCCCGCGATGGCCATCTCGTCTATCAGCAAAGAACGCCTCGCCTCGATTCCCTCGGAGACGACCTGTGCGGCGCTACCACGAGACCCAATGGCGGTAAGGTCGGTAACGGTTACGAGACCATCGCCTTCTTGAACGACATCGCCCTCACGCACCGAGATTGACGTGATGGTCCCCTCGATCGGGCTGTCCACAGAAACCGGTTTCCCGTGCGGCCAGAGCGTTCCCTCGATTACCTCGGTGCGCGCCAATGGAACAAGCGTGACAAAAGCGATTCCGCCAGCGAATATTGTCAGCAGGATCACCGATATGATCTGCCAGCTAATCGAAGGCAGCAGATTGACGCGCCCTTCGTTCTTAACCTTCCGTGCATCGTATACTTCCGAACGAAACAGGCCGGACTCGCGCGATTTGCCCGTCGCTTGCCTCGTTTCGTAATCGGTCAAGCTGACACCCTATTCGTAGCTTTTGAACGACGAGATTGCTTCTTCGTGAGTCTCGCGTAGGGCCGATTCGAACGAGAGATACTCTTCATCGGCGAGAACCTCGCTCAAGCGCGGAGTGGCGGTGCCGAGTTCGTGACCCGCGAGCATGTGCAGGTACGGACCGAGAAGATCAATCTCGGGATTGATATCTTCGATCCAAAGAAACTGTGCGGAGGGATTGACCTCAAGAAACCAAATTTTTCCCGATTGGTCGACAATCGCATCGATACTGCCAAAAGCCAAACCTAAGGACTGCATGAGGCGCCGGCAGCAGTTATAGGTGGCGACATCCAGCCGATGGTCATTGACAGGAATATCGTGACCGGCTGCGCGCCAATCTACCTTTCCCCCGTCGGTTGCCTGACTATCGATCTTCACGGTCACCGCTACTTCCCCAAACATGGTGATGCGAAGTTCGAATGCCTTCTTAATTTCCTCTTGCCAAATTGCGGGAGAATAGCTCAGCGAGGCGTCGTCCAACATCAATTCTTTATCGGGCCGAGAGGTCATGGTAACGAACTGACGCTCGCTCAAATCCTCCCAAATAGCCGGTGTGAAAGCTTTGAAGACAACTTTGTAATCGGCCTTTTCGACGAAGGCTCGGATATCTTGCGGATCGTTCGAGATGCAGGTCCGCGGAACATTGAAACCGACAGATTGGGCGACCATCAATTGCTTGACCTTATTGGCCTCGCGCGATGCTCGCGGATGATTTATCCACTTGGCCGAGGGGAGCAGGCTATCAAGAATTCCAATGCCGAAATGTTCGAATTCACGATTGGCGATGTCCCTGTCAGCCGGATGGAGGTCGTCAGGCAGTACCGGACCACTCCATTTACGGAAAAGGACTACCTCGGCGTGCTCTTGTCGTTTGCCCGCCAGTGAGACTTGGACCTCCTCGCCAAGACGTATCGAAGCTGTAGTCCGTTTCGGTAGGTCGGCGGGTGACCAAAATTGCACGTCGTGGCCGACTTTAGACAGTTGAAAAGCAGCGATGGTTGCATGCTGGTCGATAGGTAGTGAAACGATCAGAAAGCGCAATTTTTGGCCCATCTTTGCAAAGCGCCCCGCTGAGAGTTTTTGAAAGGAGTCAAGGTTTGACAAGCAATGATACTTCTCTATCGTACAGGATGCTCATGTGAGCAAGGGAAAGGAAAAGTCTATGAAAAAGCAATCGCTAAAAAGCACGACCGTGAGGCTAGCACAACGGCGCATGGCAAGAGAGCTTTCGCAGGACGAAATCCAACAAGTCGCCGGTGGACGTTATACGAAGGTCTATGGTTGTGGCGAGATGTGCGACACCGAAGCGTATTAATTAGCTAATATCCAAAAAGCGCCGCTGACCTCTTTAAAGGTTAGCGGCCTTTTCTTTAGCTGTTAACTCGAGAGTATCGAGAAACTTCCTGCTATCCCCATAGGCGCAAATTAAGATGCGTTCTCCATCTACATGGATGGATACGATGGGCAATTGCAGGCTACCCACTATCTTGAACATTCGACCGGCGTCCCTCTTGTCCATCAGGCAGCGGAAAAGGTGAAAACCTCGAGCCAGATCTAGTTGCCCGATCTGGGTTAACACCCGATCGCACCTCCCACAATTTGGTAAGGTATACACTGTAACGGCAAAGTCGACCGTCGCTAGGGCGCGTTCCAGATCAGCCATGCGATAGCTGCGAACCGGCATAATCCTCTGTTGAGATCGCTCGATTGATGGTTTGACCTTCAATTTTCTTTTCTTCCTAGGTACCCTGCAACCACCATTGGCTTCAATCGAGAGGGGCTGGCGTTGAGCGGTAAGTTGTATAGCGCAGCTAGATAGGACTCGTCGAAGACAGTCATCGATAGTTCGACTTCGTCCGCTTTTGTGGAGAAAAGCTTTAAAATGGATTCGGGGCGATCGCCTTGCCACTCGGCACGTATCTCACTCGGTGCCAGCAGTCGCATCGCGGCATAATCGGCCAGCTGAACGAGCGTAAGCCCCTCAAGCCTTCTAGCATCGAAAACAACGATCGAATTAACAAGGGCCGCACTCTGTTCTAATCCCACTCGGCGAGCGCGTGCGTCCGTGTTGACCTTGGTCGCCACAGCCATCGGTAAGGTAAGGCCCGGAATCGTGGCACTGTGAGGTGCCGGTCGTCCCAGCGCGGTACGTACTTCCTGCGAAGTCCAAGCGAATACAGGATCGCCGCGTAGCATGGCGGCTTCGAACTTGCGTTGTTCGTTAACCGGCATAAGTTTGGACTGCTCGCTTCTGGCCTCGGAAACGAAAGCTTCCGGATCGTCAACAATGACGACCAGTGCATTCGTCTTGCAGTCTGGGCGCGCGAAGCTCACTCCAGCATTCTTGCCGCGAAATTCGATCATTTCACGAAAAGTGGCTTGCTGCCGCGAATTGAGACCGGCGAAGCCGAGGCATACCGGATCGATAAATCTAGCAATAGGATCGGTCGGCCCAGCAGAAGGGAAAATTCGATCAACGCCCTGTCGGATAGCATCTATCTCACTCTGGCGTTGGCCAGTTACGATGATTGTTTCCTTGAGGTCGTCGTTTTCAGTCGGTGTTGCTTCTTGCGCAGTCAAGGCCTGAGCCGTTAGCGTCACAAGCGGTCCGAACAAAAAACTCATACGAAAGTTCATGGCGCTTCCTCTACGGACGGTTTTCCCCGTTTAAACTCAATGCCGTTATATCAAGACTACACTGTTTCCCGTCCAACACCACAGCAAGTTGCTACGCTTGTATCGACGGGGACGGCTGGCGGGCAGATCATCAGCACCACACTACATTAATCGCCCAGCATTCTCACGACCACACTTCGATCTAGGCGGCAAATCAAACCGGGCACTCGCTGCCACGCTCCCCGGGTTACTGCGGACTTTTCTAGCCGCAGTCGCATCGGTCAATTGTCACCACCGACCGCCCCTTTAGCTTGCGTACGCATGAACTGGAGTATGGATAATGGTGGGGGGTTCGATTGATGGGGGCTAGCCGTGCTCTGATCATTGCTTGTCTGTGTCTGTCTCCCGCATCGGTCCGGTCCTTTCATCGTTGGGGTGATGACGGACCGGCCTGGGGATGGAGTAGGGGAGCAGACCGGCCCGCCATCGGTTGCAATTATCGTCTCAAGGGCTGCCTGATCGCCACATGGCGTTTGTTCGCTAGGCATGCCGATTCTGCGATGATATCACGGCAAAGCGCAACGGTACCGCTCTTTTGGATGCTCTCGCGTCTCGGCGCATATGTAGGGATAGCCTGAAATCGGCATCCATGATCCCCTAAAGGGGCCCAGATTGCTGACAGCCGTCGCAAATTTGGCTGTAATTATTGAACAATTCCGGCGAACCGGCGGCTTGGCATTTCCAGCGCCGTCGCATGTTCGTCAACAAAACCAACCACCTGCAGCCCGACCGACGGCGCTGCTTTTATCTCGCGCTCAATTATCCCTTAAAAATCGGACGCTTACGGACACTGGTTCTAGGGTCAGGCAAAGCTACCTAGCGATGCGACGGATGGAGCGAGACTGCACGCGAACGGGTGCTGGGAGCGCATCGAAACTGCGCCCGCGCAACAAGCGAACTGCCGTGACAGGACATGTAAAGCGGCTGACGGTCGGCGGTCGGTTAGCCCTTGTCGGGCCGTGCGAGCGCCTCTGCCCTGAGCCTGTCGAGGCGCTCGGAACAGACCTCGTGAACCACACGGCCCAGTTCCTCGACCTGCTCGCCAAACCATTCAAGCTCTTCCTTAGTGATGCGGTAGTGTTTTGAGTAGCGCGCCTTGACGTATGCTTCTTTGAGCTTTTCGAAGCGCGCGCGGTTGCGCTTGGTTTTGCGCGGCCAGACATAGGTAAGGCGCGGATCGATGCGCTCGGCCTGGGTACGAAGAAATCCGAGATTGTGCACGTGAGGTGTGTAGAACGTGCAGACCAACAGCACGCAGTGATAAAGACGCTCTGTGGATTGGTGAAGAATGAAAGCAGCGTCACGCCACTCTTCCTGCCCCAGGAAAAAGTGGAATCCTTTCTTCGCGCTCGTCGCAAGAGGAAACCACTCGTCGAAATACTCTTGCGCCATGGCGAGCGCTTGCGTAGGCGTTTTGGGCTTGGGCGTGTGGAGTTCGGTGTCATCAGACTGGTAAAGCGCGATCCCGTCCTGCTTCACATCCATGAAAAAGTAGCGCCCATGCGCAAGCCCGTCGTTCACCTCCTGCAAGGTGTGAACGATGAAATTGACCGGCGTCTTGAGCGACTTGGTCACGCCGTATTCGCGCATCAGCCGGTCATCAAGCTTAGCCCAGTATTTGACCCGGTCGACCAGCCGCTTATCGTTGACAATGATGAGTAGGTCATAGTCCGACTGATAGCCTTTGGCGGTGTGCGGCTCATCGACCCAGGTCCCGCGTGCATAGCTGCCGTAGAGGATTACCTTCAGGATGCGCCCGGCCTTCTTCCATTCGTGCTTCGATAGCGCGAAGGCATCGTCGAACTCCTCGAAGATCAGCTGTACCACGCGCTCGATCTCGCGCTGCTTTTGCGGGGGGCAGATGATCGAGGTCGGTCTTCATCTCTCGATCCCTAGCAAGCTGTTTGGCTGCTTGCACCTGCCCAGTGACGAAGAGCGCGTGGCGATGGCGCCACCCATAGCGCTGAGGAGCCGCGCGCGGGCAGCTCCACGTTAGCAACAATCCGACTAGGATTGTTCGTTAGCAAAGTTAAGGGACGCTGGGGCGCAGCAATCCTGCGGGTTTGCGGCCTGTTTGGGTTCCCGATAGTCCGAGTTTTCGGTTCCCGATCGTCCGTGCCCCCCGGTTCCCGATGGTCCGAAGCGGTCACAGCGCTATCCACAGGGGCAGCCATCCGCATTTCTGGGGATGGAGCTTGATTTGGAGCGGTGCTATCCAAGAGTTGCCGCAGTCTTTCAATCTGACTTCTGGGCAATCCTAGCCAAGCAGGCGTCATGCCACTGCACGCAAAGCTGCCAGTGTGCGCGCTTGCTTGATCTCCCGCACGCTCTGCAACTCGCCACCGTCCAATAGTCGCGCAATCTCTGCGGCCACTTGATCCGCCGCAATGACGAGCGCGGTATCCAGATGCACATAGCGCTGGGTGACGCCGCGCGGGGCATGACCGAGTAGGCCCGAGATGGTCAGTTCACTGAATCCTTGCGCCGCTGCCATGCTGGCAAAGCTGTGGCGCAGGGTGTGCGGTGTCACTTTGTCCAGGCCTGCCCGCACGCAGACCCGGCCCAGCACCCGTACGACGCCTATAAAATGCCCATCGCCCCAATCCGCCGGGAAGATGAAGGGCGAATGACTGGACAAAGCTTGAGCCTCCAGCACTTGCATTGCTGAGTCTCCGGCCACGCGGGACTGCGGACCGGACTTGGTATCCGGAAAACGGACGAGATTGTCGTCGGGCTGAACCCATGCCTTGTGCATTGCCAGCACTTCCATGCGGCGAAAACCGGTGAGAAGCATGACGCGGATCGCAGCAAGGCCGGTCGGGTGTTCGCCCTCGCGTTCCATCTGCGTCATCACCTTGCCAAGGTGACGGATTTCGCCAGCGCTCAGATATCGCTTCACCTTCTGCGAGGCCATGATGCGCACGCCTGTTGCCGGACTAACCTCAATAATGCCGAGGCGGCGGGCGTGATTGAGTAGAGCGCGAAGTGTGCTGATGGCGCGGGCAGCAACGCCTGAGCCGCCAGCCGTTTGCCCACCTCGGCCTGTGCGCCTCGCTCGGGCGGTTCGACCAGCCGCAATATCACCTTGCAAGCGTTCAATATCTGCCAATTTCAATTGGCTGACCACGCGATTGCCGATCAGCGGCTTAATGTGGAGTTCAATACGGCTTCGATCACCTGCGATTGATGACGCCTTGATGGGGCGGCGATTGCGTCCGATCAGCCGACCGGCTTCGGCCTCGGCAAGATACCAATCGCAAACTGCTGCGATTGTCAGCCCCGTGCGGGCCGAGTGCCGTTCGGCGGATGGGTCGGCTCCGTCGATCACGGCGGCGAGCTTCTTTTGAGCGAGGTCGCGGGCTTGTTCGACAGTCAGGACTCCATACTGGCCTATGACACAGCGACGGGTCCTCGCCTCTTGGTTTCGATATTGGATGATAAAGGTTTTGGTGCCGCTGGGTTTCACGCGAACGCCAAAACCGCGCAGTTCGCTGTCCCAAAGGAAGGTGTCGCGCCCCCGGTTGGATTTGAGCGCCTCGACGGTGCGTTTAGTCAATCTGGTCATGCGATTTGTCCGTGATTTGAGTTGTCATTCCTTTCGAAGTTGCTCCTGCGCTCCGGCGGCCCACGCGCTTTATATTTGCTTCCCCACGCAGGTGCAGCATGGCCGGGGAAGCAGGGGGGAAGCAGTAGGAGGGAAACCGCCGGAAATCGCAGCGTACTAACGGCGACTCGGAGTGAAAAGTAAGCAATTGATATTGCGTGGAATACCGCATATTTCACTAAATTCGGAAACGGTAGCGAAAATGCGAAGGGGCAGTTGCCAAGGTTGGGGTCGGGCGTTCGAATCGCCTCGCCCGCTCCATTTCCAAAACATTCGGATGATATCGGCGCAGCCCTTCGGGGCCCGGCGCGCGCCGTTCCGCCGTTTGCGCCTCTAATAGATCAGCCACATCGCCCAGCCGCCCAGCAGGTAGCAGAAGCCTGTGATGAGCAGGATGCCGACGACGTTCAGCCAGATGCCGCCCTTGGCCATCTGCGCGATCGTGACCGATCCGGTGCCGAACACGATGGCATTGGGCGGCGTGCCGACCGGCAGCATGAAAGCGCAGGTCGCCGCCAGCGCGACCGGGATCAGCAGGCTCATCTGGTCCATTCCGATGCCCGCCGCCACGCCTCCCAGGATCGGAATGAAGGTGGCGGCGGTGGCGGTGTTGCTTGTCACTTCGGTGAGGAAGATGGTGAGCGTCACGACTGCCGCGACCAGCAGAATCGTGGGCAGCGCCTCAAGTCCCGCGACCTGCGCGCCGAACCATCCGTCGAGCCCGGTTGCCGCAACCGCGCTGGCAAGGCTCAGGCCGCCGCCGAACAGCAGAAGCACGCCCCATGGCAGGCCGTTCTCGGCATCGCGCCAGTCCAGCACCATCTCGGTCCGTCCGCGTGCAGGGATGAGGAACAGCGCGATACCCGCCCCGATGGCGATCGCGGTGTCGTCCAATTCGCCCAGCCAGGGGGCGGGGGCGGCGATGGAGGGGATATCGGCAAGAATTCCGGGCACGATCCACAGGAACGCCGCCGCGCAGAACACGAACAGGACCGCGCGCTCTCCCTGACCCATCGGACCGAGCTTGCGGATCTCGTCTGCGATCATCGCTCGCCCGCCGGGTATTTCGGCGAGCGAGAAGCTGTAGAGGAAGCGTGTCATCAGCACCCAGGAAACGAGGATGAAAACGAGCGCCAGCGGCGCGCCGATCATCATCCATTCCAGAAAGCCGATGTCGCGTTCCAATTCGTCCGCGGCATAGCCAGCGACGATGGCGTTGGGCGGACTGCCGAGCAGCGTGCCGAGCCCGCCGATACTGGCCGCCCAGGCGATGGCGAGCATCAGGCAGACGCCGAACCGGCGAATATTCTCGTCTGGCAGCGCGGCGATATCTTCGTGGCTCTCCAGCGGCGCCCCTTCGACGGCGGCACTCTTTTCGACCAGCAGGGCGAGAAGGGACAGGCCGATCGGCAGCATCATCAGCGTCGTCGCCGTGTTCGACACCCACATCGACAGGAACCCGGTCGCCAGCATCATGCCGAGCACGATCCGCCGGGGTTCGGCGCCCACGCGCTCGAGCGTAAGCAGAGCGATGCGGCGATGCAGCTGCCATTTTTCCATGGCGATCGCGATCAGGAAGCCGCCCAGAAACAGGAAAACGATCGAACTGGCATAGGGCGCCGTCGCCTCTCCCACGGTGATCGCGGTGAGGGCAGGGATGAGAACGATTGGCAGGAGAGAAGTCGCCGCAAGCGGTATCGCCTCGGTCATCCACCAGATCGCCATCAGCGTGGCAATCGCAGCGACGAAGCGAGCGTCCGGCGGAAGGCCCTGCGATCCGCCCAGCGCCAGCCAGACGACAAGCGCGGCGATCGGGCCGAGAACGCGCAGGCTCCAGATAAGGCGCGCGGAACGCCCACTGTCAGATGTCATTCCAAGTCCCTCCCGTGGTCGCCAGCTATGGCGCGACGCGGTCGGGGCGCAAGAAATTTCGATTGCCGTGCAGGTCGGGACTCGCAAGCCATGCCGTTCGTCACCGTCCGATCTCCTTTGGGCGAAACAAGGCTTGCACCGCGCGTTCGGATCGCTAATGGCGCGCGATATGTTGTATCGTTCAAACCACTCGCCACTCCGCACCGCGTCTTCGCTCGCCGCGCTCGCTTTCGCTCTCGCCGCCACGCCCAGCTTCGCGCAGGCCCAGGCACAGGTACCGGCACAGCCGACCTCGGCCGATACCGACAGTGCCCGGTCCGCTGGCGAGGACGATCTTCACAATCGTCAGGTCGGTCCCGACGGCGTCATCGTCGTGACCGCGCCCGGCCTGGAACAGCTCGACGTACTCGCCGGCACGTCGCTTGTCGAAGGGCGCGAATTGCAGCGCGAGATGAATGGCCAGATCGGCGAAATCC
>Ga0208183_1000560_pt1 | contig 16374 bp, 19 predicted proteins | sample MalvirDeepMed_51_FD_184251 | JGI IMG/M metagenome (GOLD analysis project Ga0208183, IMG submission 184251) | Marine viral communities from the Global Malaspina Expedition - Malaspina viral metaG DeepMed_51 (SPAdes) (version 2) | ecosystem: Environmental > Aquatic > Marine > Oceanic | place... | reverse complement strand
TCTGAGGTCAGGGTTTGGGATCCGGCCCGGAAAAGCGACGAGGTACAAAGCGCGCTGCAAAAGTTATGGGGCGCCCTGCGAGATGATGAAGCGGCTTTTTTGGAGGCAGGCGGCAGGAAAAGTACGCGGCCGGGCGCTGATGCTCCACCTCCAGCGCCAACGATAGACTTGGACATAAAAACGGCCCAAATTGCGCGCGCAGCGGGCGAAGAGTTGACGCCTAATCAAATCGTGCGCGGCATGGGCGGGTTGCAGCCCAGCGAATTAACACGCATAAAGGGCGCAATGGACGTTGACCGGGGGATGGCGTCGGCTATTGGGAAGCTGCGGGGAAATCCGGGTATGACCATCGAGGAAATGCTGGAAAATGTGCGCGGAAGCGAGCAAGGGGACGCAATATTTCGGGCGGCCGGCATCGAAAGCGCCGACGATTTCATGGAAGCGATCCGTACGAAAACCTTTTTTGATAAGTTCCAGGCCGGCACCGAATCGTTCGAGCGCGGCGCTGCACGCGAGCAAGCCGAAGCGGCGCAGGGGCAGATTGGTTCGCTATTCGAGCGCATCGAAAACGCCGGCACCGTGGACGATTTGCAGGCTGTAGCCCGAGAGCTTGAAGAGGCTAAAAGGTCGGGCGTTTTAGATATTGAGGATTTGACGGTCGCTAATGACGAAATAGGGAAAAGGCACCAGGCAATTCTCGAACGGACGACCGCACCCCAGACCGATATTCCCGACATCGGCCTGCCTTCCCAGGCGGCCCGCGAGGCCGGCCAGCGTGCGCGGTCCTACTCTGCGGAAATGCACAGAATAGACAAAGCGCAGCCGTTAAAAGCCTTATTCCGCGACGATTATAAATTATCGGAAATCCCGGAGAAATTAAGGGGGATGAATAGGGACGAGATAAGGGTCGCACGCGAAGCCATCGGCTCGAAGGGCGCCGGCGCCGGCCTGGAGGCAACCGGAGAGGGCGCGACGGCCTGGCGCAATATCGCGGCCGAAGTATTTGACGATCTCAAGCAGAAAATGCGCAATCCAGACAAATCGACCTATGCGACGCCTGGAAGACCTGAGCATTTCGTCGTATCTGGTAAGCGGTTGCTTACTGAATTAGACAAATTTAAAACGGGGGCATTAGATGAAATTTTCGGGCCGGAATTGGCCGGCGCTTTAAAGAATTTTGCAGAAATGGCCAAAGGGGTCAACGTATCGGAACGTACAGCCAACAACTCAATGACCAATATAGCGCAGCAAAATATAATTTTTATGCTTAAGGATCTTATTTGGCACCCTTTCAAATCCAGCGCTCAGATTTTAGGGATGGCGGCTGCCGAAACCGGCATCGGGCGCCTGGTCGGCACGGAAGGCGGCAAGCGCTATTTGTTAGGCACTTCGCGCTTGCAGGCCGAGCATCCCACCCTATTGCAGCTATTGGGTAGAGCTGGCGCTCAGACGGGCGTGCAGGGCTTACAGGGCAGCACGGGGGCGCGATAATGGCACTGGCCGCCGAACCGCTCCAGCTGGGACCGTGGCGCACGGTGCGCTATGATATCCCGCCAGAAGAGTGCGCGCCGGACGAATTAAGCGACATGCAAAACGTACGAATCGGCGCGGCCGGTCAAGCGACCTCGCGGCCCGGGACACTATCGTATCAAAGCGCCAGCGCCCTATCGGGCGGCCCAACGGTCAACCTGGCCGTAGAGTTCAAACCAACGGCATCGACTACGCACGTTGTCATTGCCGCCGGCAATAAACTCTATCGCTACAATTCGGGCTGGACGGATATCACCGGCAGCACGACGATAACCGCCGGCGATGATAACACCTTTGAATGGGCCGACGCCAACGGCACCCTTGTCGTAACCAATGGCGTCGATACGGACGCGATCAAATGGACCGGCTCGGGCAACGCGGCGACCCTGGACGACGACGCGCGATTCACGAAGGGCAAGCATATCGCCTGGTACGATAATCGGCTCTGGATCGGCAACGTAAACGGGGCGACCGGCCAGCTTTGGTATTCGGATATTGCCGATATCGAAACCTGGGGCGCGACCTCATTTTTTAATTTTGGCGGCATTATTCGCGGCCTGGTGCCGACGCAATCGTCGCTGGTGGTGCACACCACAGACGGTATCTATACGCTCCAGAGGACCGGCAACGCGGTCAATCCCTATATTCCCACGCAGCGCACAGGGAGCAACCAGGCGGCGCCACTGGCGGCCATAGACGGGCGCTCGATTGTGGCCGTGCCGGATGATGTGCAGTTGATGATTCTGGAAGACGGAATATACGAATGGGACGGCGGCAATGCGATATTGAAAATAAGCGGTGCGCTGGACGACGGTTATTGGGACAATATCAACACGGCGCGCTTATCGCAAGCCTTCGCCGGCCGATTTCCGAGGGAAAATGAGGTCTGGTTTACCCTGCCCTATGGCGCCAGTCAAACCAATATGAACCATATCATGGTTTGGAATCATCGCCGGCGCGGCTGGTATGGGCCGCTGTCGGGCTGGGAGCGGAATTGCTTTGGCCTAATAGGCCAAAAGCCGCACCTGGGCGATTTCGACGGCTATTTATGGGACCACGACACCGGCGACGACGACAACGTGACCACGGCCATAGATTCTTTTTTTGAAACCGGCGCGCCGGCGCCTTATGGGCCGGATGTGGATGTACGATGGCTGCAAGCGCGGCATTTTTACGACGGCAAAGGGAATTGGTCGGTGCAATCGCTGCAACAAAGCGCGGATTTAATCGGCGCGACTGAAAGCGTACCGATGCGCGGCGCCGGGTTTTTGTTGGGAACGGATAGTCTGGGGTCAACGGTGCGGATGCAGCCGGTGCGGCAGTTGAGCCAGGACGTGCCGCTTGTGGGGTATGGGCCGAGTAGCAGCTTGAAAATTTCCTTAAATGCGGTCAATCAATCGTTTTCGTACCGGAAAATAGTTGCACGCTTTAAACCTTTGGGCCGGCAGGGCAAGCCGCGACCCGTGGACGCTTAACCGAGGCAAATCATGGCTAATTTTGGACGGGTAAAAACCTGGTCGGCAGAAACGCTACAGCCCGCCGACCTAAACGCCGAATTTGACAATATTATTAATAATGTAACCTCCGGGTCGGTATCGTCGGCCAATATCGACCTGACCGATGGCTACGCCTGGACCGGCACCCATACCTGGTCAGTCGATGCCAAAATATTAAACGGCGCTGGCCTCATCGTCGGCAATACGGCCCAGGTGACGACCTCCGCGACGGGCGAGTTGCAGGTATTGGGAACGGCAGCCGCCGATTCTACGGCCATTATAGGCCAATGGGCGGCAGCCGCGACGGGTGGCACGTTGTCGTTCGTGAAATCGAGAAACGCGACGATCGGGTCGTCTACGATTGTGGTAAACAACGATGTGCTGGGAACGATCGAATTCATGGCCGACGACGGGTCTGATTTTGCCACGCCGGCGGCGTCGATATTCTCCCGGGTAAACGGCACGCCAGGCGCAAACGATATGCCGGGCGAGCTGGTGCTGGCCGTTACGGCCGACGCGGGCAATGCAGTAACCGAGCGCGTGCGGATCTTGCAAAACGGCACGGTGGAACTGAACAGCTCGACGCTTTCCTTCGACGGCGCGGCCTCGATTGATACCTCCGGGAACGCCATTCTGGGCCTGTCGGCCGGTACGGCTGACATCCAGGTCACGGCCTCGAACCTGACGCCGGCCAGCAACGACGGCAGCGCCCTGGGTGTTTCGGGGACGGCCTGGGCGGACCTTTTCCTGGCCTCCGGGTCGGTGGTCAACTGGGTGGCCGGCGATATTACCCTGACCCATTCGGCCGGCAAGCTGACCTTTGGTGGCGACGGCGCGGTCGAGATTGATTTTAATAATCACGAAATGACCAATATCGACGTAAACAGCGGCGCGATCGACGGCACAATCATCGGCGCGGCCAGTGCAGCGGCGGGGAGCTTTGCGGCGTTGGTTGGCACCAGCTTGGATATTAACGGCGCAGCCGATATATCGGGCGATCTCACCTTGTCGGCGGGCGCCGATGGGGCTTTGACGTTTGCAAATGCCGGGGAAAATAGCATAAAGATACCTGATAATCAGGCCAGTGCGCTGATCATCGAGGAAGCGGATGCGGCCTATTTGACTTTTGTCACGACGAACAGCGGCGAAAAAATCACGCTGGGCAAAAAGCTGGAAGCCGGGTCGGTAGAAATCGAGGGCAGCGGCTTTGATATAAATGGCGGCGCGATCGACGGCACAATCATCGGCGCGGCCAGTGCAGCGGCGGGGACGTTTGCGGCTATAGTCGGCACTAGCTTAAACGTGAGCGATGGCAATATCACGAACGTGGGCGATATTGCGCTCGATTCGATTTCGTCGGATGCAGGAACGTCGATAAATGTGGTCCTGGGCAGTGATGCCGGAGACGATTTTACGGTAGATACCGACAAGCTAGTGGTTGAAGGGGACACCGGGCGCATCGGCATAGGCACGGCGGCACCTGCTAAGGCTCTTCATATAGAACATGGCGACGATGATGGCGGGTTGTTGTTGGAAAACTCAGGGACTGCTGGCGCTGGCGCTGCGTTGACGTTATACAAAAATGGGGGTCATCCTAACCAATATGACATACTGGGTCGAATAATATGGCAGCAAAATTCGCAAGCGGGTCAACATGAATTTGCTAGTATAGTAGCCCAAAATCAGAGTGATCCTGCATCAGATAGTGGCTCAGAGGACGGCCTCATTGATATTAATGTTTTCCGAGGTGGGAGTTCAAGGATTGCCATGCGTATAGAAAACGCTGGATCTACTCATGAAATAGTAATGAATGAGGCGGGGGATGATACGGATTTCAGAGTTGAAAGCGATGTATCTACAAAGGCATTTTTTGTGGATGGCGCAAATTCGAACGTGACGATAGGCGCTGGTGCGGCTTTAGCAACTAGCGCAACAGCCGGTTTTCTTTACATTCCTTCTATGGCAGGCGGTCCTTCGGGGACACCGACAGATTATACTGCATTATCCGCTATCGTACACGACACGAGTAATCACCGTATATATCTATATGATCACGTCAATGGCGCATGGAAGTATGCCGCGTTAAGCGATATATAAGGAGGCAATATAATGGCAGTCGCATATACGCTAACTATTACGGATAGGGTGCGGGTACTGCAAACCGCAACGCTTAAAAACGGTACCGATGTCGTGGATTACGTATCGGCAGTAGTTTGCTATCTCGCGGGCAGCGAAACGGTAGGCGATAAAACGTATACAGCTAGTACGGACGGCTGGGTGCCGCTGACTGCCCCATCCGAACATGAAGGCAGTTATGACACCTACGCCGATCTCACATCTCGTCCCGCCTGGATCACCGCAGCGGGTAATGCCTGGGCCAGCGATGACCGAAAGGCAAATCTTGCATCGCAAATAGAAGGACAAAAAACTGCGCCGAGTGATGGCCAAGCAGTGTGGGCTTAATGTTTGGACACCTCGCAACTACCGCATATAGACGCAGGCACACAGGCCGCAGCGGAGGCATTTGTCGGCGCCTGGTTGTGGGTTGCTGTGGCGCTGTTTTTGTTGCTGCTCTTTCGCAATTTTCTGCAAAATGTGGTCGAGGGAATTTCAATTCAGTGGGGCAACGAGTACGAGCAGGACGAAGTCGTTTGGCTGCATCTGAACGGCGACAGGCGACCGGCGAGGATTGCGCGGTTTGGCCTGGCGAGGACGAGTTTTTATTGCTACGACGTGACCGACCGGGACGGAAAAATGACGATTACAGGCGGCACCCTGCTGACAGTGCCAAATTCGGAAGTCAAGGGGCTGAGAATTGAAAGACCTCTCGATAAATTGGATCTATTACCCCCAGAAAGGTAAGGTGACGCATAATATGACAGTCGAACAGATCAAAGAGCGCCTTGAAGTTATTGCCACGCAGCTTAACGAAAGGGCTAATCAGCTATTGGCCGCTGATCCAGTAGCGTGCGAATTGCTGGGCTTAAAAAAAGGCATGGAAATGTGTATAGGTGACGCATTTAGCGGCGAACCAGAGGGCAACGGCGAGGTCGAGCGTGAAGAGAGCATTGAAGCGATTGCTGGTGGTTGAAAAGATTAAGCGCCTGATTCGTGTAATTCGTTTGCTGTTTCAAAAGTAGGTATTAAAAGCAAGGGGTCGCTATGCCGAAAGTAGGGAGCAAGCATTTTTCATATTCGCGCGCCGGGCGCAAAGCCGCAGCGGCGTACAAGAAAAAAATAACGGGCACGGGTCGCAAGAAAAGCGCCGGCGGTAAGCGGAAGAGATAAGCCGATCTAATGCGCATCTAACGGCATCTAATATTCCGCCGTCTAATGTATATCTAATAATGAAATAGGGCGAAATTGTACAATACTGCAATATGCACCCGGGTTTACCTATGAAATCCGGGTATTTTTTTTAATAAAATTGTACGTAATTGTACGTAATTGTGCGTATTTTAATAATGTGGTAAATCAGGGGGGAAAGATCTCCCTGATGTTTCACGTGAAATATTTAAAAAATGATATAAGCGAAATATATACAGAAATTTACGGTGTTTTTATTATTGCCTTGTTCGGGCAATATCTAATGAATATCTAACGCGCCGCGCCAAAAAGGGCTACATCGAGCCGTTTGGCTGCCTCCTGGCCGTGTTCGGGGAACAGGTGGCCGTATACGTCAAACGTGGTTTGTATGCTGGCGTGCCGCATTTGCTGCTGGATATATTTGGGACTTTCGCCCTGGTCGATCAATAACGCCGCACAGGTGTGGCGCAGATCGTGCAGCCGGATGGGGGGCAAGCCGGCTTTTTCGAGCAAGGGCTTCCAGATCACGGCCCAAAGATTAACGGGATTATATACGGTCCCTCGTTTTCGCGGAAATATTAAACCTAAATCGGTATATTTAGGTTCTTGTAAGCGGTGCCTGGCCTGTTCTATTTTGTGCGTTTTCAATAGATCCAGGCACGCCGGCGATAATTGCACCGTGCCGGCCGATTGGTCCGATTTGGGCGCTTTAAATCCTTTTTGGGGACCGTGGTATTGATACGCTTCGACCACGGTATATCGGCCCTGGTCCCAATCTACATGTTCCCATTTCATCGCAACCAGCTCACCGACGCGCAGGCCGGTTATCACGGCCGTCAAAACAAAAGCGCGCCATTGGGTGTTTTCCGTCGCCTCTAATAGCTGCCGGATTTGTGCGTGGTTTAAATAGCTTTTTTCCCTTTTCGGCACTTTCGGCAACGGTACATTTGCGGCTGGATTTTTTATCAAATAGTTCCATTCAATGCCTTGTTTGAAAATTTGCTTTATTTGTATCAACAAGGCCGAAACGTAATTACCGCTATAATCCTTTAAAAGATCCGCTTTCCAGCGCTCGATGTTTTCGCGGCTTATTTTTGTTAATTGTCGCCGGCCGAATCTAGGCAAAATATGAAGTTGCAGGTTTTTTCCGTATTTAATATGGCTATTGGCCGCCAGCCCGGGGCGCATGGTTTCCAGCCAGTTCTGGGCAAATTCGGCCAGGGTGATCTGCGGCAGCTCGAAAAACTCCCCCCGGGAAATCTCGGCCACGACCTGGGCGCGGTACGCCTCGGCGTTCTTCTTGGTCTGGTCGCCGGGTAATTTCAGCCATTTCTGCCGGCCCTCGTAGGGTACGACGATATAATATAGATAGGTGCCGGTTTTTGCTTTGCGTTTAACAATTGAGCCGCGCAAGGGGTATGGCCTTCCGGTTTTGCACTTCGCCTTGTTGATCGTCTATTTTGGTCTTGACCCATAGATCGAAATCGTCTTTGGGTATGCGTCTAATCTTTCCGAAATGTACGCACGGCAATTCACCGCTTGCAAGCAATTTATACGCGGTTGGGCGCGATATGCGCAATATTCCGGCAATTTCTGGGATGGTGTAAAACTCGGTCATGTGTAGTTTCTACCCTTTTTTGTGTAGTTTCTACCCTTTTTTGTGTAGTAATTGCGCATTTATACGAAGTAATTGCGCATTTATACGAAGTAATTGCGCATCAGGTACGAAGTTACTTCGTACCTCGCCCTCGAAAAAAATGGTGGAAAATTAGGCGGGCTTATCCTTTTTCCTAATTTTCCACCACTGGGTTTGCCGCAGCAATTGCAGCAAGCGCCTCGCCTGCCTGTTTCCGTTTGCGCTCCTCGCCCTCGATTCTCCAGCGCAGAGTTTCCTGCGCTGCATCGTAGACGGTCGTCCGGGTATCCGCCGCCTCGATGGTGGCCAGCAGGGATTTAAGCCGGTCGAGTTCGGTGTCTGTCATTTGTAATAATCCCACATTACTGCCTGCGCTTTGAGATGATCGTTGTCGAGATGCAAAAAGCTCTTACCGATGCCGACGCGCACAAAGCCGGCAGCCAGGGCGGCGTCCAGCAACCGGAAGCGCCGACTGCTACCTACGGCCGCGATATCGACCGCGTGGCCACAGCGGCCCTCCAGGTCGCCCAGATCGGCCGGTACGTGTGAGCTGGTGGTTCGCTTCCGGCTTTCGGGATGCTTCCGGCAGCGCACGCCGCTGGTAATTTGGATTACGCCGGCGTCGTCGCGCATGGCCTGGAGCCGGGTCATTAGATCCGGCGATATCTTCGCGGCGCCTTTGCAATTTCCGCATTTACACGCGATTTCTGCGCGGCTGAAATTCTTGGTCAGATCGCCCATTTATTGCGCTCCTTTCAAGCTCAGCTTTTCGGGCAAACGTGGCATAAGTTTATATCCTGTTTCCTGAGCCTGGCGTCTGGTCGTAATAGCGCGGCTTTTCGTCGCCGGTCAGCCGCGCCAGCAGCTCCTCGTCGTCGATTTCTCGCAGATCGCGCGATCGGGTGCGCGAGGCGAACAGGCAGCAGATCAGGAAGCCGAGCGCCACGCCGGCGAATAGGGCGACCAGGTGGGTAACTAAGGCCATTTTGCGCTCCTCAAAAGGGAAGATCCTCAAGTACAGGCGGCACCGGTTCGGCGCCTGGGGCGCTGTCGGGCGCGTCGTCACGTTTGCCGAGCATCTGCATTTGGAAAACGCGGATCTCCGTCGTCCATTTTTTTTGACCGTTGGGGTCGTCCCAGGAGCGCGTTTGTAGTTTGCCCTCGACGTATATCTGGCTGCCTTTTTTGAGATATTTGTCGGCGATGTCGGCCAGCTTATCCCAGAAAACCAGCCGGTGCCATTCGGTCGTTTCCTTGCGCTGGTTCGTTGCCTTGTCGGTCCACGATTCGGAAGTCGCCAGGGATACGTTTGCAACCTGGGCGCTGTTTACCTGTTTGATTTCCGGGTCGGCGCCTAAATTGCCGACGAGGATGACTTTATTGACTCCAGCCATATCTCAAGCTCCTTTATTTGTCAATGTGGAAAAACAAACCCGAGTTACACCTCTATTTCTGCGTGTAGTATTTCGAGCATGTCAATTTTTTCTAATTTATTAAAAATTTTAACCTGTATCTGCCGGACGCGCTCCCGGGTTAGATTTAGATGCCGGCCGATCTCATTAAAAGTTTGCGGTGGCTCGTCGTCGAGGCCGTAGTGCCGGGCGATTATATACCGCTCACGCTCCCCCAAGTCGCCCAGGAGTGCCGCGATCTTTTCGGCGCGCTCTTGGGCGACCTGGGTTTTTTCAAGCGCGCCCAGCGCGTCCAGGGCGTCAGGATCGACAATAAAGGGCGGAATATTGCTATCATTGGCGCGGTCGTGTTGCTTGTAATAATCTACCACGGTTTGCCACGAAAAATTGCCCATCACCATCATCATCAACCCATGTACCTGGTCAGAGTTTAGTTCCATTTTGTGCGTTAATGCCTCGAAAGTAGCGTCTTTCCCTTGGCGCAGTAGGTCTTGTTCCAGGGTGCGATACCGCCGATAAATCTGCAGAAAATTCACCGGGAGGGTGACATCTCGGTCACCGTGTGTCGCAACCTGAATTTTTTGGCGTATCCACCATACCGCATAGCTGATAAATTTAAAGCCGCGATCCGGGTCGAAGCGGTCGAGGGCGACCATCAAACCGAGAATACCCTCGGCCACCAGGTCGCACAGGGGCAAGCCTCGGCCCTGAAATTCTTTAGCCATCGAAACGGTGAAACGAATATTTGCCTGGATTACGCGATCTCTGGCGGCCGTATCGCCGGTATTTTTCCATCGCCGGATCAGACTCAGCTCCTCGAAGCGATCCAGGGGGTCGATGCTGGCCGGCCAGGGCATCGGCAGGTCAGACCGGCCGGGCTTTTTATTGTAATCTTTCATCGCCTGGTTTTTCTTCGGCCCGTATTTCGCGTAGCGCTTCCTCCTGTGCGTCCCGGGGCACCTGGTGCGCTCGTACCGCGGCCCGGATCGCTACTTTCTCGGCCTTGTCCCGGGTTAATTTACCTCGCTCAAATGCTTTTTGGGCGGCGTCTAAAATCCCGGATAGATCAGCCCAATCGGCCGCCTGCTCGATCGCCTGCAGCCAGCTCTTAGGGCGCGCCATAGCTCGATAGGGCGCGGATGAGGGAAATGGCCTGGAGTATCCAGGCGTCCAGATGTGGCGCCGTAATAGCGCCGTAGGAGCCGGCGCGTGTCTGGATTTTTACCACGCGAAACGGGTTGTGGGTTATCTGTATCTGATTGATTTTATCGGCTTGCAGCCATTCGACGATTTCTCCGAATGCTTCTAATATTTCGGCCGGCCCTCCATATTTTTTGACGCTGTGGAACAGTTCGTGGCATTTCCCGCATAACGCGATAAGATCCTCGTCTTCCTCCTGCGGCATGTTTATATAAGTGCGATGGTGCGCGTGCAAGTCGAAGGGGGGCGCCGCAAAATTGCAGATTTGGCACCGGTGGCCGGCGCGCTCTTTGCAGCGGGCGCTGATCTCCTGCCACTGTGGCGAATTATCAATGACGTGTTCCCGATATTCCTGGGAATAATCATAATCGCTGACGGTCAAAAACATTCGCCCTCTTCGCCCTCGGCGGGTAAAAGGCCGCCCGTTTTGACTCTGTTCTCCAGCCGATCCAACCGCAGTTGTTCCGCGCAGGATTGTTTTTTTAGCTCTTCGTTCTCGGCTTTGAGTTCTTCCATTGCTTTCATCAGGTTTTTGGTATAATGGGGCGGTGGTTTTTTGCGGCGCCCGAAATCGTCTTTATTTCGTTCAATCGTTCCCGCCGGGAAAAAGAAATCATCATCTTTTATCAATTCGTCCTTTTTCGTGTCCCGACGAAATAGTTGGCCGTCCCATTTGGGCGTATGTCGCGCATGGGTGCGTATCGTTTCGACTGTCAAATTCAGCGCTTCCGCTACTTGGGCCAGGGTTTCGATTCCCGCAGAAAATGGATTTCCCTGCTCAAATATATTTCCCTGCGCGCATTTTATTTCTCCGTTTTCGGTCATTTTTTTCCTTTCTCGGGTGAGTTGTTTATATCAGCCTTCACGCAATTCAGCCCTTCCAGACCTAATTTTACGCCAGGGCCAGCGCGCCCGTGCCAATTCTACAGCGCGGCTCCATTGATCTTTTGAAAATTCTTTTGCGCGTTTTTCTTCGACCTCGGTCCAGCTGGCATCCGGCAGCCGGGCGGCCCGGAATATCTCGGCAGCGTCTTCGGGCGTCAGCTCGGAATTAGTGTCATACAGCGCAGCCTGCACCGGCCTGAACGCCTCGCGGTCAATGCCCTGGCTGAAGTCCAGCCGTTGAGTTTGCCGCAAGTAGGCAATAATGGCGTCGCGTTTGTCCTGGTGCTGGCCGGTTAGAGCGCGCCAATCCAAGCGCTCGAAAGTTGCGGCGGCGCGGCTTTGGTTTTCCGGGGTTTCCTCCAGGTATTTTTTGGCTGTTTCCCGGGCCTTTTTATCGGCGGCGTTTTGCTCTCTCATCTGGGCCAGGCGGCCGTTAATATCTGCGATCGAGGGCGGGAATGTGCCGATTCTAGTGCCGTTGGTGCCGATCCTGTAGTCCTCCAAATGTTGCTGTACGGCTGTGTCTATGTGGTCCGCGTCCTCGCCCTCAAAATGTTTGATTATGCCAATAGCCTGTTTTTCGTCCGAAAATTTGGCCCAGTAATTTGACCAGGTGTGCATGATCTTATCAGCCGTCGCTCTGTCGTCTTTGAGTTTCATTTTTTTCCTTTAACTGCTGTTGTGTTTTTTCCACATAGCGCGTAAACTTTCCTCGAAAGAATCTCCATCTTCTATCTGTTCTTTTCCTTTTTCCTTTTCTTCAAAAGAATCCTTCCCCTTTTCCTTTTCTTTTTCCTTTTCCTTTTCTTTTTCTTTTTCATTCATTATATAGGAACTTTCAGCCGGCTGAATCTTCATTCGGCCCGCTGAACTATTCATTCGGCCCGCTGAACTATTCATTTGGCCCGCTGAACTGTTTGGTTCAGCCAGCTGAACCTTTGTGCTACCCCAGGGCAAGGTGAAAATTTGCTCCCTGCCCTCTTTTTTACGGTCTATTATTTTGTTGTCGATCAATTCGGCCAGGGCGGCGTGCAGCGTGGCCTTGCACGTCATGCCGGTAGCTACCATTAGCCCGTCCAGCTTCGGATTGCATTGCCCTGTTTTTGGGTTTCGCATCATGTCCAGCGCGGCGGCCACGACCTTCGCCCGGGGCGATAAATCCACGCGCGCCATTATTTCAGAATAGATTTTCCCGAATCTCATAATTTCCTCTTTTGGTGGTCCGGCCCGGCGCGCGCTGCGCCTCCCCGCGCCGCTCGCGTTATCCCCTTATCAGCGCCAGGCCGAACCGAACCGATGAGCCGCGCCGGTGGCTATCCTTTCCCTCGATATCCTTTCTAGTTTGGCCGCCGGCGCGGGAGATTAACTCGCCGCTAATTTCAAAGCGGCGCGCTTGGCCTGGACATCGGCCCGTTTTTCCTTCAGCGCGTCGTACACGCGCCGGTAATCTTCGGCCGGCACTTCGTCCAGGGCGCCGAAGCCGCAGCTGGTCAAAACGATGGCCACCTGGTCCTCGTCGTCGATGTCGGCTATCACCTCGCCGGCCTTCGCTATAAAAACCTCTCCTGCATCCGGCTCAATTGCGACGGTCGGTTCCGCGTCTGGCGGTTCAGGCGCCACGGGGGCGCCGGGTTGGCCGTTGTTAAGTCCGGCAGGCGGCGCGTCTGGTGGTGTCTGCGGCGGGCCGCTCGGGGCTATTGGGTTTTCGTTTTCGTCCACATCCGCGCCCATCTCTTCGGGTGTGTAGCTCATTCCCATCAATAGATCGGGGCCGATCATCCGAGCACCATTTGCGACCGCGCGGGCTCGAAGCATATTGGCCGGGTAATTTCTCCACGTATCTTTTCCGGTTAATTTTGCTTGTTGCGCTTCTTCTTTCGTGAATGTGCCGCGCACCGGCTCGAAGTTGTCGCGCCTGAATTCGATTATCGCCTGGCCATTATCGCCTTTTTCAATCCAGGACCAGGTTACGCCGCCCTTTGCGAGCAAGCCGAGCATAAACTCCGCGGATGCGGTGGGTTTTCCGCTGATAACGTGGATCAGGGCAAAGGATTGCATCGGTTGCAGTCCGAGTTCGTGGCCTTTTAGGATGACGGCGGCGGCCTGTTCTTTTTTTGTTATTGATTTTGGCAGCATATTGGAAGCGACGAGCACCTCGGCCATCTCGACCATCGTCTGCCATTCTGTAGTTGTTGGCATTGCCATTTTTTTAATCTCCTGGGAGTGCCGCCCAGATCACGCTTAATGGTTGGCCATAGCGCCCACAAACCAACCGCGCCGCGATCCAGGCGGCAGAATGTGATTAGCTCCAGCGGCGGTTGTGGTAGGCCACGCGCTCGGCGGCGATCGAATCACGCACCCAGGCGTCTATCTCGTCAGAGCTGGCACTATCCGCACCGCCAGGTACAGCACGGCCACGATCGCCAGGATTACCGGCGGGTCCATTATTTCCTTTTTCATTATTTTCCTCGGGGGCGTCGGCCTGACGCAAATGGTGCGTCAAGTCCGTGGCCTCGGTGGGTGCGGTGCGAGTTGAGGGGGTGCGCGGCTGCGTGTGGCCGCAGTCAATGCAGCCGAACAAGGCGTGGGCCGGAACAAGGGTGCCGTGCCCGTTGGGGCACGTCGGCAGCTGGCGCGGGCGCGCCAGTTTAAAGTTGCGATCCGAAACTTTGTTGGTTACATTTTCAAACATAAACGCCTCCTATTTGATGGGTGGGCCGTTTTAGCCGGAACCACGAAAACCGTCCAAGTATTCGCGGTTCCGGCGCTTTTTTTAACCTACTTAAAGATACTACATTGCTATTGATCTGTCAAGTGCTAACTTGCATATAAAAGTTTATTACCTTTTTTATGTCAATTTTATTATTGACAATATGCCAGTTTTAAAATAGCTTATAGGTATGGAAAATTTTGATATGTTACGTATAAAGACCGAAGAGATCGCACGATATAGGGTTCTTAGAGGGTTCAAGACGCTGACCTCTCTCGCCGAGGCGTTGGGCTGGCACCGGCAATATCTTAGCCAAGTATTAAATATGCCTGATCCTGGGGGCGTGCATTTAAAGACGATCGCCCGGATGTGTAAAGTCCTGAGCGCGCCAGACGACCAGGTGAAAATCGAGGATCTGGTCGAGTACGTGCCGGACCCTTGAATATTACACATTTTATAAAACCCTTGCAAGGTTAATTGAAAACAATTAACCTCCCGCTTTCCGTGGCCGGCCGCGCCGGGTGCCCGCTTGACAAATCCCCGCTGTCGAAGATATTTGTAGCGTACTCTCTACGACCGGCCCGGGCTACTCCTCCCATTTTGGCCGGTGGCCGCGCCTCGATTTTTCCCGAGCGTTGGCTGACGTGTGGGTTTTGCGGGGCGCGGCCTTTTTTTAAGGTTAACCGGGATTTATTAAATTGGTGTAGCGTGGCGGAAACGGAACAAATAGAAATCACCTGCGACCAGGACGGGCGTTTGCGCCGGGTGCCGTTGGGCGATCTGCACCGTTTCCAGGGGATGCTCAAAACTTTGTCGGTCGGTGAATATGACAAGTTGAAGGCGAGCATTATAAAATATGGCTTTTTCGTGCCGGTTTTCGTCTGGAAAAATAGAATATTAGACGGGCATCAACGGCTATTTGTCATTGAAAAAGAGGGCTGGGAGCTGGCCGGCGGCGTGCCGGTGGTAGACATCGAGGCCGAAACGGAAACCGAAGCGGCCGAAAAGCTCCTGATTCTATCCTCGACCTACGGCAAGGTTGAGCCGCAGGGGTTGTACGAGTTCACGCAGACGCATGATATTTCCCTGGCCGAGTTCGACCTGCCGGATCTGCCGGATTTCGACCTGGAAAGTTTTAAAGACGAATTTTACGACGAGGAAGAGGGGGACGAGGGCGCCGCTGATGAGGTGCCGGACGTGCCAGAGGTGCCGGTCAGTCAGACGGGCGACCTGTGGCTCTTGGGCGACCACCGGCTCCTGTGCGGCGATAGCACCAGCGGCGAGGATGTGGCGCGGTTGATGGATGGGCAGCAGGCCGATATGGTGTTTACGGACCCGCCGTATGGGATTGAAGTCGTCGGCGGCAGTAAGTCCGTCGGCGGCAGTAAGTTGGTTGAAGTAAATAAATATGATTCAATAAAAGGTGACGAATCCACAGAAACGGCTAAAGCGTCCTATTTATTAATAAAGGGTTGTGAAAGTATTGTAATTTTTGGGGGGAATTATATGGCAGATTTTTTGCCGCCTTCCCGGGGTTGGATTGTGTGGGATAAAAAAGGACAAGATTGGGCTGATAATTTTTCGGATTTTGAAATGGCATGGACAAACACGAACACAAAAGCAAACATATATAGACAATTATGGATGGGGCTAATTAAGCAGGGCGAAAAAGGCAAAAGATCACATCCAACGCAAAAACCTATCGCATTATCAGAATGGTGCTTTGATAAATATGGTAAACCTAAAAGCGTATTAGATCCATTCCTCGGCTCAGGCTCGACGTTGATCGCCTGCGAAAAAACAGACCGGCAGTGCTACGGCCTGGAGATTGACCCGCATTATTGTGATGTAATTGTGCAGCGCTGGCAGGACTACACCGGCCAGGAGGCAACACTCGACGGCGACGGGCGCGCATTTGGCGAGGTGGCCGAGGAGCGCGGGCCTGTATTGGTCGCAGCCTGACTTGTTACGATTCAAAGAAGGAATTTATGGCTCAGGGAAAACAAGCCGTTGAATTGACGCCGGAAGCACTGGAGGCGCTGGCCGTAATGCACCCATCGAACGAAGAGATCGCGGCCTATTTCAAAGTTTCGCGGCAGACCATACAGCGGTACCTAAAAAAGAAACCCTTTGCGGAAGCGTTTGCCCGGGGTAAAGATATGCGGGATATATCATTAAAGCGGGCGCAGTGGCGTGCAG
>Ga0208183_1000549_pt1 | contig 16563 bp, 11 predicted proteins | sample MalvirDeepMed_51_FD_184251 | JGI IMG/M metagenome (GOLD analysis project Ga0208183, IMG submission 184251) | Marine viral communities from the Global Malaspina Expedition - Malaspina viral metaG DeepMed_51 (SPAdes) (version 2) | ecosystem: Environmental > Aquatic > Marine > Oceanic | place... | reverse complement strand
CAACAGATGCAAACGGCGGCTTTTCAGGCTGGAGAACAAGCCAGACAGCAAGCCGGAGCAATGGGCATGACTGCTCAACAGGCTGCTGAAGCCGGTCGTCAAGCACAAGAGCAATGGCGTCAAGGTGCTTTTGGTCAGACTATGGAAGGACAAGCACAACAAGAACAGTTTGCACAACAATCTTATCAGTTTGGAGAACAGGCCAGACAGCAAGCTGCTGCGATGGGTATGACTGCCCAGCAAGCAGATGATGCTGCTCGTCAGGCAATGGAACAACATCGTCAAGGTGCTTTTGGTCAGACGCAGCAAGGATTGAGTCAGCAGGAACAATTTGCTCAACAAGCGTATCAGTTTGGAGAGCAGGCGAGACAACAAGCTGCGGCTATGGGTATGACCGCTCAACAGGCGGAAGATGCTGCTCGTCAGGCGCAAGAACAGTTTGGTCAGTCGCAATTTGGTCAGAACGAACAGATGCGACAAGCTCAACAGCAGGCTAATGTGGTGGCATATCAAGCTCAACAGCAAGCCATGCAGGAGGCCGGACGGCTTGGATTATCAGCGCAGGAGATTCAGGAACGGGGTCGTCAGGCTGCTAATCAGGCATATATGCAGGCACAGCAGTTTAATGTGGATCAGGGCTACAGGCAGGCTCAGTTAGGTATGACTGGTCTTGGTGAAGATCGTGCGGGGCGCCAACAGCGATTAGCAGCGGCTGCGCAGTTAGGTCAGTTAGGCGGTCAGCAACAGCGGATGGGCTTTGAACGAGCACGTTATTTAGAGGCAATGGGTGCTGGTCGACGTCAATTAGGTCAGCAAGGTCTGACTATGGGATATGAGGATTTCTTGCGACAACGGGCATATCCACAACAGCAGTTAGGTTTAATGAGTCAATTGCTTCAGGGATTACCGATAAGTCCGACAGGTCAGTATCAAGGGGTTACACGAGGCGGTCCAAGCGGATGGCAGCAAGCATTAGGCGGACTTGGTGGGGCTATAGGTTTGTATAGAGGAGCAATGGGTGCTGCTGCTGGTGGTCGAGTTCCCGGGGTAGCAGGCGTTGGACTGCACAGAGCATTGAGGGGATTCTGATGGCAATTGGAAATTTAATTGAACAGGAAGATATGGCAAAAGGTCTTCCGGATGATGTGTTGCTGCAAGAAGCGCAACAGCCCAGCGGGCAATTACCGCAATTTTTATTGATCTCGGAGGTTCAGCGCAGGACTGATATGCGTAAGCGTTATCAGCTTCAAATGCAGCAAGCGGAACCGACCGTTGCTGAACAGATCATGCAGGAAGGTATTACTGGTGTAGCGCCACCACCTCCGGAAATTCAGCAAGCTATGAATGGCGGTCCTCCGCCAATGCAACCACCGATGAATGGTGGTCCTCCGCCTATGGCTGGTCCTCCGCCTATGGCTGGTCCTCCGCAGCAACCTCCGACTCAAATGGCTTATCAGGGTGGTGTTGTAGGGATGCAAAATGGAGGAACATTTCCGGGGTTGGCTCGAGAAAAAATTCGTCAAATGCAAAGTATTCCCAATGTGTTTATTGAAGATGGGAACAAGTTTAACCAAGCAAGTCTTGGTGATATTTCGTCTACGGAAATGTCTATGGCTCAACCTGTCAATATGGGTATTCCGTCCGTTGTGCCGATGGCTTATGGCGGTATCGTAAAGATGCAGGGGGGTAGTACTCTGCCTTATGGAGAAACATTTTCTAGTGGAGATTCAATAGAGGAAACAATAAGAAGGGCGATAGATGAAGGAGCTACTATTGATACTTTATTACAATTAAACAGAGGTGCTTTTCGACCATATTTGGAACGTATGGGACTTGTTTCTAATGAGTTAGAAGATAATGACGAAGTTGGAGTTGTTGAAACAATATCAGATATTGATCCTGATTTAATTGATGGGCAAGAAGAATCGATTAGGGAAAGAGAAGGTACTATACAAAGCAGAATTGGGGAAAGAGAAGGCGCATTGGAAAAAAGAGTTTTTGAGAGAGGCCTAAAAGACCAATTATCGGATAATACTTATGGGCGATCTTATCAAGGACCAACTGCTGGTGATATGTGGGGGTCCATTAAAAAATGGAGGGAGAATTTAAGGGATAAGCGTAGTAACTATCTAGAAAGACTTAGCGAACCTGATGGAATCATGGATAGAAGAATCAAACTAATTGATGCTAATAATGGAACCAATGGAACCAATGGAACCAATGGAACCAATGGGACTAATGGGACTAATGGAAATAATGTGATCCCTGATGCTGTTGTTCCTGGTCCTGCTGCTGGCATTACTACTGGTGGCATTACTACTGGTGGCATTGCTACTGATGGTAGCATTCCCACAAATATTAATGATTTGATGAAAGAAATTTATGCCTTACGAAAGACAAAGTTCACTCATCCTTATAAGGGGCTTGAAGAATTTATTACCCGTTCTGAGGGGAGGTCGGCTGAAGCCAGAAAGCAGGCTAAATATGATGCAGGTACTCAAGCCATTATTCAATTAGCTGCCGGTATTGGTCGAGGTGATTTAGCAGGTGGTATTAGTGAAGCCGGTAAGGCGCAAGCAGAAATTCTAAAAGAAGGCAGAGGAATTTCAAGAGAAGAAGAGCGTCTTTCTGAGTCATATCGAATGAAAATGCTTGAGGCTGATTCAGTCCAAGAAAAGGAACAATATTCCAGAGAATTGGAAACACTAACTGTTGCGGGAACCTTGTTGAAAGCAAAGGGTGTCCAAGAAAATGAATATATGCGATTTTTTCAGGACATTCTAAAGCAGCAATTGACTTTATCTAAAATGACTTCAGAAATCACGGAGCGTTATCCGGATGCTACTTATGGGCAAATATATACTAAAGCATTGAAGGACTTGGGTGCTCCGCCATCGGTTTGGGTTAACCTTGAGGAAATTCATGGTCTCCCCGGTTCTTCTGGAGGTAGAGCGGTTAGCGGCGGTGGTGGCTTGGTTAAGGGACCTGACGGGGTTTACCGGGCTGTTAACTAGTCATGCCAATCATAGAAGTAGAAGGTTTAGGAAGAGTTGAAATTGAAGGCGATATTCCTAATGAGGTAGAAACCCAAGCTATTATCAATGCTTTACAAAGCAGCCAAGCGCGTGAACCAAGCGTTGCTGCCCCTTTGACCACAGATTCAGAAGAAGAAACAACTATTGGCGGCCAAATATACGAAACAGCCAAGGCGATCCCTCGTGGGTTTGTTAATAGTTTCATGTCTGCCGGCGAAGGTCTTGCTGCGTTGGCTGATACAGTCACCGATTCTATTGGTCTTGAAGATGCAATCGATTCCGGAGATGAGAACTGGCTCATTGAAAAATCACGGGCCGGCAGAGATCGGACAAATCAATTGATTGGGGCTGATTCTGCCTACCGAGAAAAGTGGATGACCAAGTTTGGTGAAGGTCTGGGTTCATTTCTCAGTTTTTTTACTCCTGCCGGCGCCGTTAAACTTCTTGGATTGACTGGCAAGTTGGCGGTTGGAGTTGGGAAGGGTGTCCCTGCTGGTATTGCTGTTGGCGGTGGCGCCGGGGATCAGGCACGTAGAATTGAAATGGCCCGGGCGCAGGGCATTCATATCAGTGATGCCCAAGAGACAGGAGCAATTATTGCTGGTGCTTTTGTCGGCTTGTCTGAATTACTTCCTGTTGAGCGGTTATTGAAAAACATCGGGAAAAATGCCAGTAAGCCTTTTAAAGAAAAACTTTATCAGGCTATTAAACAGGGTGGTGTTGAAGCGGTACAGGAAGTAACCGCTGCCTGGGCACAAAATGCTATAGAGGCGGGTGTTTATAACGAGAATTTACCTGAAGGTGAGTCATTATGGGATGATTTTACTGTGGGTGGTGCGGTAGGTTTTGCTGCAGATTTAGTTCTTAATGCAGCCGCTGGGCGCAGACGCACAACAACAACAGCCGTTGAAAGAGAAAAAGAAAGCGAATTGCGTAAACGCGAAGATAAGCAAGTTGCTGAGTTTATATCAGGGTTGGATGAAGAAGGTACTCCTGCCGATGTAGTAGAAGAAACAATAGAAGCACAAAATAGAATTAATCCTACACAGATAAGTAATCCTGATGAGCAGGCATTTAATGATTCGTCAACCCCATCTGATGCCGTTAATGACATCGCTGATGATTACGGCAGACTTATTGCGAAAACTATGGGGTCGGCGTTCCCAAATAATACTAATTTCGCTGTAAAAGATGGCAGAACTGTTGATGGAGAAGCAAGATTTATTGTTACTGATTCGGCTGATACGCAATACGGTACACCACAGCTTACCTATAACAATGCGGCTTTACTTGCTTATTCCCTAGACAACCAACTCATCGATCATAATATTCGTGAGGGGGTTAAAACTATTCTGCATGTTTCTCCTCATATTTATAATACCGTAGAACAAGCCGAGGAATTATATAGGTATGGATTGCGTACCCTGCATCCTGATTTCAATACTTTTAGTAGTGCCGCAATCAATCAGGCAGCAAATACAACGATAGCCGAAGGCTATGAGGAAGGTCTTTCTGCCGTAGAGGCCATAGAAGGCGGTAAGAAACTTACTGCTGCCCAGAAAATAAATAAGAAGCGGCTGAATCAAGGTCTTTCGGAACAAGATTCCTTTACTGTCGGTGAAGCACGGTTAGCCCTTAAAGAAAATTTTGGCAAACTTGGTCTGTATACCCCGACGCCGCCTTCATCAGATCCACGCTTGTCTGGACTTGCCGCTGAAATATCAGCAAGGCTTGCCGAGAAAGGCACCCTTGTTGAATTAACAGATATTCCGATTTCAATTGAAAAAATCAAGCATGTGCTTGAAACAAAGAACATTTCTTCAGAGATTGATTCCCAAGAGATGAAAGCTTTGATGAAAGCGTTTGTTGGTAAACCCAATATCAACAAGATGGATAAGGGAGAGTTGCGGCTATTATTTAATCGTTTGGTTTCAATGCCGAGACTTTCTGTATTAAGCAAACTGCCTGTGTTTGAGATCAAACCTTATACTCGCGAGGAATTCGCAAGGGCGGTTACTGCTGTTGAACAGGAGAATGATGCCAGTATTGAGGTTATTTCTGCAGCAACAAATATCTCTCTCGAAGAGAGAGGCGGTAAAACTAAACTGCGTAAGATCAAGCAGGACTTATCTCGTCAAGGCTTGTCTCAAAGAGAATTGAATGCAAGAAAAACCGAAGCAGAAACAGCGCCTGTTGCAGAAGAAGCGCCTGTTATTGCAGGATTATTGCCTGCGCCTGATAACGGTTTGACAGAACTTCGCATACGTTTGCGAGATGCGCTTGATCGAATTGGCCTGAAAGATATCTCTTTGCGTTTAGATAAAGAATTGACAATGCAAAGTTTTGATAATGACGGCAATCCTATCCATGAAATTGTATCTCCTGATGAAGAAGGTCCCTATCAATCTACACAAGGTCATTATGCACCTGCACTGAAAACGATTTTTCTGGGCTTGGATAATGTAAGGATGGCAGAAGGCGCCACTCCGTCGCAGCGTGAAGATGCTGTTGCCAGCATTATGGACCATGAGATGGTTCATGCTATGCGGATGTTGGATTTATGGACTGCCAAAGAATGGTTATTGCTTGAAAACCTTGCACGAAGAAAAATTAATAAAGAAACAGGTACGACTTATGTCGAATCAGCGGCTGAACTTTATGGTGATCCTCGTCGTGGAGAGGTGCTAACGCCAGTAGGGCAAATGGAGGAAGCCATTGCAGAAATGTTCAGGCATGCGCGTCAGGACAATACTATTATTACCGGAAAGCCGAGAAGTCTTCTTCAGCGAATATATGATTTTATGGAACGTCTTGGCAGCTCCATGAACGGGACTGGATTCCAGTCATTTAATGACATTATCAGTCGTGTCAATTTAGGTGAAGTTGGGGGTAGAGGGCGTGGAGAAATAAGAACATTAAGAGCTACTGAAGCTGAAGTAGGTGTTGTTCCTGAACGGGATATTGGTCGTCCTCTTACTGCTGAAGAAGAAGCCTATGAAGGTAAACCTGTTGCGCGGGTAATACAAGAAAGACCTGATTTCCTTGAACCATCACTTACACCAAGAGAATCAAGAGCACCAATAATATATCCGGGGACTAAGACCGCCAAGGCGCTGGATGCTCTTATGCAAAGAACCAACAATAATCCAAGCAGTAAACAGCTTGCAAATATTGATGGTGCCCCGAAAAAAACTCCGAAATTAAGAAATACTCTTCATAGAGATGTGAGCGCAACATCTATGAGTAGCTTGCGGAGAATGGCTCAAGTGGGCTTAAAGATGGTAGGACCACAACTGGGACCAACGAGTGGAGAGTTATATTGGTACAACCGATATGGCTTGGGTATTGAGGATGTTGTCGGGACTGCAAATATGGAGGAAGCATCTGTTATTTTTGGCATTACATCACAACAACAACCTCCGGAACAAAATCTTTCAGATACTTATCACATCATGCGTACTGCCAGAGAGATTAATCCTGTAGAGGATTCTGAAGGATTCAAGAAAGCGGTGAAAAAGGAAAAGCCTAATGGTAGAAAAATATTTTCTAATGAGAATCAAATAGATCGAATTATTCGTATGTACAAGGAAGGTATTGTTAGCACGGGTGCCTTTAAGGCGACGACATATGGGAGACTGACCCGTGATCGGGCGGCTAATGTTTTCAGTCCATATTCTGTTCAAGATGTGCATATGGCGCGGGTTTTTGGGCATCGTCAAAAAAAGAAGAAAGGAAAGAGAATTGTAGATGACGCGAAGATGCCAACGTCAGATCAAGCCTATCAATATGCTGAATATTTAACGAGCAAGTTGGCAGCAGAAAATAATATCACTCCAGATCAAATGCAGGCTGCATTATGGTTTTATGGGAAAAAATACTTATCACCGATTGGTAAACAAAATCGGTTTACTGGTACTTGGGAATCTGCTTATAAGTACACTGAAAAAGACAGGACGGCTATAGAAGCGCAGGTTGAACAGGGAATTTTTAATAAAAATGAGGCGTTAACACCAGCATTAGCTGAAGGCATCAAATATGTTCGCAAATCAGGGAAGAAAGAAATACCACTTGAAGATGTCCGGCCTAGATTAACTGAAGAAGCCAGAAAGCTGGCGCCCGAGATTCGAGTCGAGGCTGCCCCCGGAAGTAAAAGAGGATATGGATTTCCTGCAGGGGTTACGCTAAAAGCAAAGGTAGATTTTAATAAGGAGGTTCGTGAAAAAATAATAGATGCTGACGGGCAGATTCCAACCCTTCGGATGATGGGTATTCCGCATGAGGTGAAGCTAACATATGGTACGTATGATTCGGGTTTGGTTCCGGGTATTTCTGTCAAATTATTAGGTGGTAATCTGGATCAGACATCTATGGCAGCCAGTGTTTTAGGTGATGCTTTGCTGCAGGATTCTGCCGTTATAATGCAGCCATCTCCCACAGGAGATAAAGTGGGATATGCTGTCAGGAAAGCCAATGGTGAGGCGTTTACTGAGGATGAACTCGTAACCCTTGCAGAAAGTGTGAATCCAGAGCATGACCCTGATGGGTTGAATTTTAGTCAAACCGAACCTGATACAGCTATTTTCATGGACTCCCGTCAATACTGGGATAAGGATTATTTTGTCGAACCTGATGAGGGGGTTGATTCTCCGCTTGATCAATTTTATACTAATCTGACATCTAAATTGCCTGCATCTTTGGACTTAATAACGGGGGCGTATCAACAAAATGGCGACCTTATCGAAGCAAGAGATTATCAAAAAGGCATTGCGAAAATACGGGATCAAGGAATTACCACCCGACGATCCGATCTATACGAGCGGATCAACGATACACTTTATCAACCAATCTGGGACGCCTATAAAAAAGAAGCCACAAGGCTTGAGTTCATCCCGAAAAACGACCAAAGACCAACAATAGCCAATCTTCTTGGCTTTCCTATAACCTCTGACTTTACGCCACTCCCTGAAGAAGGGGTAGCTGCTGCAGTTGAGGCTGTAAAAAAAGAGCGGGCCGATACAAAACCGGGAGCTGTCTCAAGGTTTAGTGAGAAAGCCTCTCAAGAAGCGCAATACATTGGACAGAATCCTGAAAAAGGAATAACACTGCCTGAGAATTTACGCAGTAAGTTCTCTCGGGCTAACGTAGTTCCTTTAGGTAAGGCTGGCGAAGATATCAGAGATCGCCTGATTGGAGGGAAAGGCGAAAAAGATGTTACTCCCGGTGAAACATATATTGAAGCAACAGAAGGAATATTTTCCGGTACTTTCAATCGAATGATGCTGCGTTTTCGTGCGGCTGCGGTTAATCAATATGCTGCTATTGAAAAAATGAATCAACACAAACTGTTTAAAGGATTATTAGCTGATAGCAGTTCGATTGCGAGTGTATTATTTGCAGATCGCTCCAGAGGAACATTAGCGGCTGCTTTGAAATTTGGCGTAGTTACTTATCAAAATGGTGTTACCAGGGTACGTCCGTTTGTGCATAACGGTAAACAATATCGTGGTTTGATTGATGTTATGGCCCAGTTATATAAACTTCCATCCAGTGAGAATCTGGAAGAACTGGCGCAGATGTATGCCATAAGCCGCAGAGCTGGAAGGTTAAACAATCAAGGCAAGATAACCCCGCAAAAACCTGAAGACCAACAAGCAGATAAAGAATACATCGATGCTGAAATAAAAAAATACCTTAATCCCGAGACCGGTAGGCCCATCGTTGAAGAATGGTACGAGGTATGGCAGGCATATAACCAACAAACAGTAAAATTCTTGAAAGATACGGGGGTATTGAGTGATGCACAAGGTGATCATTGGATGCAGCATTCAGATTATTACCCGTTCTATAAACAAGATCATAGTAAAAAGATCAATTTGTTCGCTGCTGTAGGTAAATCCCAAGACTCGGCAAAGCCTATTGATGTGCCAATGCTTAATGCTATTACTCAAAATTTGTCTACGGCTATTAATCTAGGCATGAGGAATGTTGCAAATCAGCGTGTTGTTCGGGATGCAGCAGCTATTGGTATAGCAAGGGATGCAGAAGGAATATCAACTACTGGTGAAGATCATATTATTCATTTCAGGGTGAATGGTCAGTCTCGAAGATTTATTTTCGATGATCCATTGTTGTATAACTCTTTGAGAACATTATCAGATACCGGTCTTGGTCCTGTTGCCTCTGCTATTCTTGGTGGTCCTTCCACTTTATTGCGTGCAATGGTTACTCGCGAACCCGGATTTATTATTGCCAATATGATGAGAGATACTTTATCAGCATATGTAACAAGTGGTTCTGATTTTATGCCGGGTTTAGATACCTTACGTGGATTCACTGATGGTATGGAAACACTGGAATCATATGGCGTTGCCGGGGGTTATGATTTCAAGGATGATCCTCTTGATATAGTGAAATATTTTACTAGGGAATCACGCAGACGAGGCATTAAATCCGGCAAGCTGGGTAAAGCTGAAGAATTGTTTGAATTGCCCGGATTAAAATTGTTCAAGCAGGCTTGGCATCTGAGCGGTCAGGCTTCGACGAGATCTGATGTGGCTACTCGTAATGCGGTTTATAACGATGTCTTGGCGCGTACAGGTAATGAAGCTGAAGCTGCTTTTCAGGCACTGGAAATTATTAATTTTTCAAGAAGGGGTGGCAATGTTTTTCTTAGGCATGTTTTTGCTGCAACCCCATTTCTTAATGCAAGAATTCAGGGACTCGATGTTTTATATCGGGCTTTTATAAAAGGAAGTTATAGTGCTAAACAAGAAGTTTCCAAGAAAAAGATAATTTTAACAGCGATGACAAGAGGTGTTTATTTAACGGGATTAACAGCTTTGTACTGGACAATGATCAGTGATGACGATGAATATAAAAAAGCCAGTCAGCATGAACGTGATAATTATTGGTTATTCCCGAAGCTCTTTGGTAAGGATTCTCCTGCTTTTAGAGTGCCAATTCCATTTGAAGTAGGCATCATATTTAAAGTTATCCCTGAAAGAATATTGGATTATTTACATGGCAGCACTACTCCAAGGCAATTAAGGCAGTCGATGGAGAGAGCCGTGAAGAACACCCTTGCGATGGACCCTCTGTACAACACCGCTTTGTGGGGTCCGTTTTTACAGGCTTATACTAATAAAAACGCATATACGGGTCAGGCCATTGTGCCGATATGGATGCAAGGCGACATTGCACCGGGATTTCAATCTACTTCTCAAACCAATGCGTTAGCCCGTTCGATTGGAGAAACATTAAATATTAGCCCGTTAAAGATTGAACATATGGTTTCAGGATACACTGGAACACTTGGTACTTATGCGTTATCTATGATTGATTCAACACTTAGGCATTCACTTGATCAGCCTGTTTTGCCGAAAAAAGAAATTTATGAATATCCAGTAGTGAAACGCTTTTTTTCTAGCAAGGAAGGTCGCGGGTTACAAGAACAATACTATGAGTTGAAGAAGGAAACTAATCAATTTACATCCACATTACGAGACCTTGCTAAGAAAGAGCGTATTCCTGAATACCAAGCATTTATTAAAAGTCGATCCTATATGTTTGATGTAACGCGTGATGTGGATTCTTTGGATAAACGTATTTCTGATTTACGTAAATACAAAAATTCTATTTTAAGTTCTGATTATTTTGATGCTGAACATAAGGCTGAAGTTAAACGGGACGTAGATTCGGAGATCAACAAGGTTTTGCATAATATACCTGAGTTAATGAGGCGGGCAAAACTGCCAGCATTTGGCTCACCATTACGTTAACTGTTTTTTGTATGCAGGATAATTAATGGAAATAGAACTGCACGAAGGTTTGTTTACGAGCGAGGGGCATTTTATAGAGTTCAGGCTTGGCTCTGATGATTTTGTATGGGTGGATGAGGCTATTTCATCTGATGATGGATCAGTTTCTGATTCAACTGCATATATAGGATCAGAAATTACTAGCCATATTTTTCAGCTAAATGATGCTTTGAATTTTCAAAAAATATTGATTGATATGGGATATAATTTTTTTCCTCTTTTTGAATTAGATCATTTGCGTGAGTCTGCAACTATTCATTAACCATGAAAGGAAGTAGAAGAGATGAGCGATCAATTCAGCGGTGATTTATCCAGGAATGAGGTCGAGATGGATCTCAGTAAATTTCTGGAAATTATGAAGGACAACTCTGATCTCAAGGATAAGATCCGTGAATTGCAAGGGCCAGAGAAAGTCAACCCGTACCAGAAATGGATACACTTAGCCAGGACTATCGATGCCTGGCGCATATTTCCACGAGTATTTGTAGCCGTATATATCTATCTGGTCTATGAGGTTGTTCTATGGTTTATGACTCTAGGAGAACCTAATCTCGAACAGGCTGGTTTGGTGAGCATAATCGTTGGGGCTATGGGTGCCGTCTTTGGAATATATGCTGGGACTTCGGGACAAAGCAAGAAGTTTAAGGGTGAAGATTAGTGAACGAAGCGTTCACATTAATAGCAGATGTTGGCTTTCCAATAGCAATCGCCCTGATTGCAGGGTTTTTTATATTCCTGACCATTAAGTACATTCTTGAAAGCGTTATTGGTCAGGTGAATGGCATACATGGGATTGTTCAAGCCTTAGATAATCGCGTGAAAACCATGAACCATGACATTATTCGCCTGGATGCAACCATGTGTGCTGTACTTGGCATCAGACCTGACTTGGGAAGGATCGCCAGAGCCAATGGCAAGGAAGACGCACGGCGTGACTGATGAACATCGCAAATGTTGTCAGCGAATACGGCTTTCCAATCGTTGCAACAATGGGCTTGCTGTATATGATTTATTTTATCTGGAACTTCATCACCCATCAGATAAAGGGGAAATTATCCAAGGCTAATACCACGCTGATTGCTTTGATTGACAGGATTCGTATGCTCGATAATGACATCATAAGATTGCAGCAAAAGTTGGATACAGTAATTGAATTGCGGGAGCAAAAGAATGAGAAAGTGGTTGATAACGATTAGTTTATTGTCTTTTCCTGCTATGGCTACTGATCTGGTTTTTCAGTTCAAAAATCCATCCTTCAATGGAATAGGGCAATCAGCCCACTACCTCACGATTGACGAGCAGGAAAGAACTAGACAGAAGGCGATTCTTGAGGAAATTGAATCAAAGGCGAGTCAGTTGTTGCGTGATGAGGAAAACACCACGCTTGCCAAGTTCGTCCGGAATCTCGAATCGAGAATCTTCTCTCAGCTTTCCAGAGATTTGGCTGAGTCTTTATTTAACTCTGAGACAGGCGGGTCAGGCGGTGTGTTTGATCTTGAGGGAAATCAGATAAGTTTCATAAATACTGGTACGGAGATTATCTTGACTGTTTCTGATACAGATGGTGGCATAACAGAAATCCGTATTCCAGTTGGAAGTTTCGGCATATGTTCAACGGACGATTGCGGTATCTAGTTTTATGCCTAGCTGTATTTTTAGCTGGCTGCGTAGGAATTGATTCAGCGCGAAGATGCGCTGGAATAAGCAATGCATATATCAATGAACGTGGCTTTCAGACCAATGATTGTCCGCGTGGGCCAAAGATAGAACGATCCACGCTCAGAGATTTAGTCAATTTGCCCATGCCACGGCAGAAGGCTGTTGTAAGCGTCTATAGTTTCTTAGATTTAACAGGTCAGCGTGCTACTGCTGACAACATGGCATTATTTAGTACGGCGGTGACACAAGGAGCAGACTCTCTGCTAATTGATGCGTTGCTGGCGGCTGGTAATGGCACATGGTTTCTGGTTGCAGAGCGTGGCAACTTAGATCATCTCACTCGTGAACGCCAGCTTATTATTTCGACTCGCAGCAGTTACGATGGCGAAGGAGCCAATCAGTTAGAGCCACTTCTTTTTTCAGGGCTGTTACTGGAAGGCGGCATTATCGGCTATGATTCTAATACAGGTAGCGGAGGTATCGGAGCCAGATATTTAGGTATCGGCCTATCCACGCAATATAGGATTGATGAAGTCACTGTATCTCTACGAGCAGTGTTGGTACAGACGGGGCAAATCTTATTGAATGTTGTGACAACAAAACAGGTGTATTCCGCAGCTACTGGGTTTGATACTTTTCGATTCACTGAGAATGGTGTTGAACTATTCGAGCTTGAATCAGGTATAGCGCGTAATGAGACAGCGACGTTTGCGACCAGAAGCGCGATTGAAGCGGCTGTTTTTGCTATCATTGTTGACGGAATTGACAAAGATTTGTGGGATTACCAGCCACAAGAGGAGGTGTCTGATGCAGTCTCTGATAATTAGAGGTTCATTGGCTTGTATTATCTATGTATTGTCGATGGCATTCATGGTGTCTGCGTATGGGGCCAATAACCTGATATACATTACACAAAGTGGTGGATCATCAGCCCTGACAATGAATATCGACCAGATCGGTAACTCAAACGTCGTTGGAACGTCTAATGCACGAGTATCTTTAACCGGTACATCCATGACAGTTGATGTGGATCAAATCGGAGACTCAAATGTCATTGCCGCAACCGTCGCTCAAGGAAATAGTAGCTCCTTTACATTAAGAAGTACCGGGGATTCCAATACCCAGACACTTGCAGTTGGAGGTACGGGGGACACGGCTGGTAGTGATTTCGATTTCGCTGCGACTGGGGATTCAAATGTGTTGACATACACTCAGGGAGCGGCTGCCACAGCGACTTCTGGAAATACCGACATCGTTATCACGGGCACTAGCAACAACCTTAACATCACTACAGAGGTGGTTGGCGGGACGAATAATTGGGACGTTGACGGCGATTCAAATGACATCGACACAACCCAAACCGGAAATGCAAATCACTCCGTCACCGCTGACATCACTGGTAATACCAACAATATCGATATTGACCAGACTAACTCAGGTGGTAGCACCTCTGGAATTGTGGACCTCGTTGCCATCACAACTGGCGGAACCATAGACATAGACCAGTGTACAAGTGGCTGTTAATATTTTTGTCGCTTGCAGCTAACGCAGAAGTTGGCTTAATCACTGAACTGCGTGGCAACGGGGAAGTTGTTCGCCAGAATACAACTGACAAACTCGCAGCAGAGCTTGAGTTAGGTATTGCCAGTTACGATGATGTGCGTACCGGTAACGGGCGTCTGGCTATTTCTTTTCTTGATGATTCCATTCTGCGTCTGACCGAACACAGCAAGATCGTCATCGATGATTTTGTCTTTGATCCCGATCCGTCTAAAAGCCGTCTGGCTTTAAACATGGCAAGCGGTACTGCTCGTTTTCTTACGGGCGCATTAGGACGCATCAATAAAGAAAACATACGGATCAGAACACCAACCAGCGTTATCAGCATTAGAGGCACTGACTTCACGACTACGGTGGATGAGATAGGCCGCAGCCTGGTTATTCTTTTGCCCAATGAAGATGGCACAGCCAGTGGTGAGATTACGGTAGAAACCGCAGCGAGTATGGTGATACTCAATCAACCCTTTCAAGCCACCATGACCACTGTTAGCGAAGCGTCTCCGACTCGTCCAGTTGTTTTATCCAATATGACCTTGGGATTTATCGATAATCTGCTGATTGTAACGCCGCCCGATGAGATACAAGAAGCTGTTGATGAACAGTCTGGTACTACATCCAACATACTCGATGTCGATTTACTCGAGGAAACTGAACTCGATGAAAACGAACTTGACGAAGATGAGCTTGAGGATGAGATAGGCCGATTGGACATTGATCTTCTTAACGTGGATTTCCTCACTGATCTACTGGCGATTATCGAGGTATCAGCCACAAAGAAAGATGCCAAAGCAGCCGAAATAGACGGCGTTAAGATTGAAGGGATTCTCGCTGGTTTTGACCAGCAGAACCAGACTTATACCTTTGTCGAAGGCGAAGTGCTGACAATATTCAGAAGCGTTGAGAATACATTTGACTTAGAACTTGATAAGTCAGGTGCTTATAACATATCGATTCTCACAGCGGGCAAGGCACTCGATATCACGATCAATGGCGGAGGCGAGAATGCGATTTATATTAATCAATCTAATTAGTATTTCGCTTTGCTGGGCGGCAGATAATGCTGTGGAAATTGATACAAAGGGCAGCAACAGTAGCATTTACATAGACCAGATAGGCTCTGGAAACACGGCTCGCGTGTGGTGCGGTCTTAGCAATGGAACCTATGATACACACACCTGCTCCAGCGCCACGATAGATATAGATCAGAACGGCACCGGCAATCTTGCCAAAGCCTACAGTCAGTACACCAATCACACCGGCAATGAGTACACCATCAATCAGGATGGCAATGACAATGTTGGCTATATCGATGCTGATGAAGACAACAACGAAATGACCATCACTCAGGATGGTGATGATATGTATGGTGAAATCTATATGTCTGGCGATGACAACGTATACACCATTACGCAATCAGGAACGGGCGAACATTACGCCAAGTTCTATGCCTTTGGAGATGATTCAACCTGGACAGCTACCCAGTCAGGGACAGGAGATCATAACGCCTACATCAAATCCTGTAACAACTGTAATAACAACGACGCAACTATCACGCAGAGCGGATCAGGCAATAAAGACGGGGACATTGAATTCAGGAACAATCCTTCTGACAACTCAACGGTCAACCTGACGCAATCAGGGAACGGAGCTCATGTCGGCAATATCAGGGTTGAGCAGGGTAACTACACTGTCAATGCAACCCAAAGTGGCGCTCAGAACCAAGCCTATACGGTCACTCTGAATTGCACATCAAACTGTAATAAAACGATCACTGTTAATCAGTATTGATTGACATATGAGGATTTGAGGGCATTGAAGATCCTGCTTCCTCTGTTACTAGGACTGTTATTGCTCCGGGTGTTTGACCCGTTTACGGTTGAAACACTTAGATTAAAATATTTCGATACTTTGTTAACCCTCAAAGAGCCAGTCGAAAGCAAAACCATTTCTCTCTACAATATTGATGAAGACGCATTGGCTGAAGGAGGCCAATGGCCGTGGCCTCGTCAGCAGCTTGCAGAACTTAATCGGAATCTTCTCGATGCAGGCGCAGCAGCAGTTGTTTATTCGGTGTTGTTTCCTGAAACAGATCGCTTTGGTGGTGATGCAGCCTTTGCCGAGAGCATGGCTGAAATTCCAACCTTTCTATCAGCGGTAGCAACTGCTGATACAGACCGGCAGGAGGGCTGGCATATCGGTGTAGCCACAATGGGGCCGGTGCTTGAACATGCGTTTAATTATTCTGGCATTCTGCCAAATGTTGATGTGCTCCAAGCGTCTGCGGCCGGAACCGGTATTGTTAACACTGCTCCAGAGGTCGATGGGCTGGTTCGCAGGGTGCCGATGGTGGTCAGGGTTGGGGAGAGCTTGTATCCGGCGCTTGGGTTGGATGTGCTGCGAGGGCTGGCTGGAGACCCCTCTTATCAGGTAAAAGCCGCTCAGAGCGGCATACAGACCGTCAGGGTGCCAAATTTCAGTAACATCGAGACCGA
>Ga0208183_1000507_pt1 | contig 17686 bp, 15 predicted proteins | sample MalvirDeepMed_51_FD_184251 | JGI IMG/M metagenome (GOLD analysis project Ga0208183, IMG submission 184251) | Marine viral communities from the Global Malaspina Expedition - Malaspina viral metaG DeepMed_51 (SPAdes) (version 2) | ecosystem: Environmental > Aquatic > Marine > Oceanic | place... | reverse complement strand
ACTTGTTGAAAAGGTCGGGTTTGGACCTGAACCGAAAGGTTTCGATGTGCTGCGGGCGTCCCTGCTTTCTCATCCCAATGTGTTGGTTACGATTCAAAAACCAGTGCGCTCTCGACGGTTCGGCAGAGAACGCAGCGTCCGGAAAATCGCACTTCGGCTAGACGACCCTGATACTTTCCTTGCGGTCGCGCGTCGGTTGGCGGGATAGCGCGTGCTCGAAAGCCATGATCCCGATTGGGCGGCCAAGTGGGACGATCGCCGGGACCGGCTGCGCGAACTGGACCGCCGCATGGCCGATGGCCTGCCCGATCCCGAACTCATGCGCGAATACGACAATATCGCGGGTTCGATGCGGCTCGCTTTCGATGCCAGTCATCGCACAGCGCAGGACTATATCGATCTCCACCTCTCCCTGACGCTAAGGAAAGCCGACCAGCTCGGTATCTGGGCTTGGTATCCCAGACTACCCGCTTCGGCCGATCTCGACGCCACCCGGGCCGTCGTGCGCGAAGTGAACGGGTGGGTCGCGGCGGTGAAGCACAACCGGGAAATGCGCGCCGTCTGCCAGCGCGCCGGTATCACGCCCGAACCAATATCCCTGCGGCCCCTGCCGCGCCTGTCATGGCGCACGCATATGGCGAGGCTGAGCTGGCGGCTCGGACGCGCGAAACGGCTGCGCCGTTACCAGTCGTGCCAGGACTCCTGACCGCCCGTCGGACTTGACCAATCGTTCCAGTGATCGTGGGTCGAATGGTGCGCATGGTCGTCATAAGCGCTCCAGACATGATCCTCGTGCGGACGGTGAAGGTCAGTGCCATAGGGATTGCCACCCACGTCCACGCTTCCGATACCGGCGGTCATCGGCAGGCCGGTCGCGGGATTGATCTCGACCGGTTCGATTGGCGGCGGCGCTTCGGGTGTGCCCGGTCCGGAGAAAAGCCCGGTCAGCCAGTCGAACATTGCCATATGTACCTCCTCTCGATGATCTCGCTTCGTCAGTCTCATCCGATCAACGTATGAAGGCCGATATCGCACCGGGATCCGCTGACGATCCCGGTTGCACTCCCCTTCCCTGCTCCAGCCTCTCGGCTCGTACTGTCGTTCGTTCCGGAGCGCTTCGGGACGGCCTCGGCACCCCTCGATAGCCTGCGGCCGAAGGCCGCCTGCGACGGTCGTTCTGGGCGCTGCGCTGCGGATTCGAGTGCGGAACGTAAACGATATGACGATAGCGCGACTGTTGAATGTAAAATGACGTTGCGAGTCTGACGGAGGGTATCAGCGAAACCAACGCTCGCCTTCGACGTTTTCCCATTCGCAACCATCGCGCGACCTAATGCCCGCCGTGGGTGTTAATGGGTGTTAGACTCTGTGTTACGCGAATCACCCCCTATTTCAACCCATTGAGAGTAAACGAGGAAGCGGTTTGTTTTGCGCCCGCCGGTGGGTGATATTACGAAAGCTGGTGTGTGAAGTTACGATAATTGGTGGGTGATATTACGAGAGCCTTGCCATCCTAGGTGTGTGAAATTACGAATGTCCTGATGGTGGGTGAAACTACGAAACCGGAACGGACCCCCCTTCTCCCACTCAGGCATGAGCAGGGAGACTTTTTCGTCTGCGACATCTTCGATGCCGCGCCTAAGGGTGACATGGCCTCGATGGCGCACCCGATCTTCACGCTTTCCACGAAGCCCGACACGAAGAAGCGGCGCTATGAAGCGCCCGATGGCGAAAGCTATGTGGAAATCCGGCCGAACATGATCGGTCTGGCGACGATGCACGATCGCGACGTACTGATTTACTGCATCTCGCAGGTCATGGCGGCGCTCAAGGATGGCAAGCAGGTCCACCGGACCCTTCGTTTCAAGGCCTTCGACCTGCTCGTCGCCACCAACAGGCCAACGGCCGGAACCGGCTATACGGGCTTGAAGGCTGCGCTCGAACGTCTCCAGGGAACGCAGATCGAAACCAATATCACCACTGGCGGTGTTGAACAGATCGACGGTTTCAGCCTCATCGACCGCTACCGGATCGTCCGGGAAACCCGCGATGGCCGTATGCTCGATCTCGAAGTGACGCTCTCGGACTGGACGTTCAACGCGATCGCCGGGAACGACGTTCTGACGCTCAACCGCCGCTATTTCCAGCTCCGCAAGCCGCTGGAGCGCCGTCTATATGAGCTGGCCCGCAAGCATTGCGGCACGCAGCCGGAATGGAAATGCGGCCTCGAAAAACTGAAGGCCCGCAGCGGTTCGACTTCCTCGGAGAAAGAGTTCCGCCGCCTTGTGCGCGCGATCTGCAAGGCCGATGAAGAACACGACCACATGCCGGACTATGCTTTCCGGCTGATGGGAGACGTGCTGACCGTAACCCCCAAGCGGGCATTTCTCGATCAGTATGCCCCTCCCCCCAAACAGGAAAGCCTGTCGGGAGCCTACATCATACCGCTGTCACCCGAGACGCTGGAACGCGCCCGCGAGGTCGCGCCAACTTGGGACGTTGCGGTTCTGGCGGATGAATGGCGAAGCTATGCGGCTCGGCAAAAGGAACCTCCCAAGAATCCCGACAGAGCATTTTTGGGCTTCTGCCGGTCATGGTTCGAAAAGCGCGGTCGAAACGGATATTGAGCGTTTACACCTTTGAGTAAATGTTCAATCACCCAAAAACTCAACCCATAGCTCGCGGGTGATTTCGGATATGGTCCGGTTTTCCTCCGCCGCCCTGATCTTAATGCGCCGATAGAGGGAATCCTCGATCTCCGCGTTCAGGCGGCGCTTCTTCTCCGACCCTTCCTTGATGTCCTGCATGATGCGCTTGCGCGCCTCGTCGCCCCTGCTGGGCCGCTTGGCGGTCAATGCCATGCTATCTCTCCCCGCCTTTCGTGTCCGGCATCATGGCGATCACTTCGTCCGCCAGAGCATTGATCTCGTCGCGGGCCTTTACATTGTCGCTGTCGAGCACCGTGCGCCCTTCCGAGGCTGTCTGCGGATAGACCTGTCGCTGGGAGATGGCCGTGCGGAATACCGGCAGCTCGTATTCGTCGAGCGCGTTACGCACGTCGTCGCCAAGCCGAGTTCCCTCGATATGGCGGGTGATGACGAACGCGGCCCTGGGGCTGCCGTCCGTCACCTCCTGGCGGGCTTTGATGAAGTCCACCAGGTCTGACGCGGCCCATATGTCGTAAGGCGACGGCTGAACCGGAATGAGAATGAAGTCGCTCACCTTGATGGCGGCCGCGATGATGTCTTCGAGCTTCGCGGCTCCGTCCAGCACGATATGATCGTAGCTCGCGGTCATGCTGGAAAGCGTCTTGATGTTGTTGGCGCGGTCCAAAGACACGAGGGGAAGGGGGTTCGCCTCGCTCGCCGCGTGCCAGTCGCGCGCGCTGCCTTGCGGGTCACTGTCGACGATCAGCACTTTGTTGCCACAAAGGTGCAGCGCTTGCGCGAGATTGGTGGTCAGCGTCGTCTTTCCGCTTCCGCCTTTCGGATTGAGAACAGATATGACCGCCATGATACACCTTTGAATTTTTGCTCAACGGTGTATACACTCATTCACTCACTTACTCAAACACGTTTTTGTCAGCTTCCGACCCCATTTCAGCCTGACTAAGTTCGGATGACAATTTCAACTTTATCGGCAGCTACGTCGAACAATGCCGCAATCTGTCTCTTAAATTGATCAAGACGCTCGCCTTGGCTCACCTCAGGAAATGATGTTGGTGATTCAAAATTCGCGGGCATAGCAGCTTTTTCAGCGCCGCGATTTCTCAATTGGGTCCAACTTACTTCGAGCGCTCTTTCTAAGTCGAGCATGACCTCCATTCGGGGTATAACACCATTCTCTTCCCAGTTATTTACCGCCGTTGGGCTGACCTTCACTCGCCGGGCTAACTCCGACTTCGTAAGTCCGGCTAGCTCACGGAAGTGCTTAATATTGGCTCCAACTCGTTGCGCTTTATCCATGGCAAAATTCCTCTACTGCCTTATGACATATTTCCGTTTAAACCAAAGTTTCCTTTTAAACAATAGTGGAAAACTCTTCGCGGCGGAAACCCACCAATTCCGGCCGCGCCGTGGCGTGGCCGCGCGGGGAGAGCGGGTGGACGAAAGTTCGGCCGCCCCGAAGGGCGGCCTCGTCCTTGCCGCTGTCAGGCGGCTTCCCTCCGATCGGCCTGCTGCAATCCATGAAGGTAGCGCACCGCGCGCTCGGCATGGGCGGCGGCGGACAGGATGGCGCGCCGGTCGTTCTGGAGAACCTTTATCCAGCTCGCGATATAGGAGGCGTGATCCTCGCGCGGCTCCAGCGCCAGGCCAAGGTCGGCCGCAAGGAATGCCGATCCCAATTCCGCGACAAGCTCCTCGCGGGCATAGCCCTCGTCGCCCCAGCGCTCGCGCCCGAAACTCCGATCGAGCCGCGATGCGTGGCGGGTCCAGTGAACCGTCTCATGGCCCCTCGTTACATAGTAGCCTTCGGCGTCGTGGAACGCCTCGAAGGGCGGGAGCTGGATGCGGTCCTCTCCAATCATGTAGAACGCCTGATTGCCGCCATGCGCCACGCGCGCGCCAGTGGCCTCGAAATACCGCTCCGCCGCCTCGATGCGCTCGAAAGTCGGGGCAGGGGCCTCCACCGGTTCGGGATGGAACCGCTCGGGCAGGCCATCGATCTGCGCGACATTGAACACGTGGTAGGTCTTGAGGAACCGGATTTCCCGGCCTTCGCCCTCCAGCTCCAGACTGCCGTTCGTCTCCTGCTCCGGCTTCCTGGTCGTGCTGCCATAGTAGACGATGGGCGCGCCCTGTTCGCCGCGCCGGACCTGTCCGCCATGCGCCTGCGCCTGCTTGTAGGTCATCCATGTGGGCGAGGCGTAGCCATTGGTCACCGCTTCCATCCATAGGAGGATGACGTTGATTCCGGCATAGGGTTCGCCCGTAGATCGCAGGGGTCGCGTCACCCGCCCCGCCAGCGTCTCGACGCTCCACGGCTTCATCCAGGGCCGCACGCCCTGTTCCAGCTCCGCGAGAATGCGGTCGGTGATGCGCGCATGGGGGTCGCTTCGCTTGCTGCTGTTCGTCTGATTGGTCATGTCCCTTGTCTCCTTTTCCGGCGAAGCCGCGGCCTGCGGCCTGCGGCTCTGCCCTCCGGCGAGGATGGGAGGGGGAGGGGGATGCCCAATCGCCGCCTTGGCGCGGGCCAGCGGCCGTAGGCCGCCACACGGGGCGGCTATTGGGCTTCGGGAACGAGAGGGCGAAGCCCTTGGCGTTCCCCACGCACGAAAACGGTGCTGGGAAGCGCCAGGAAGCCGCCCGGGCGGCGAAAACAGATAACGGCACCCCTGCACGGCGCGAAGCCGCCGGATGCCCTGCGCGCGCGATCCGTGCGCCAGCGGGCGTCCGGCAATGAGAGAGGCAGGAGTGCCAGCGGGTCAGCTCTAAAACGCCGCGCCCTCAGGAGCGCCAAAGGCGCGGGACAGAGCGCGTCCTTTAGAAACTCCCGCTCAACTGGAGCGCAGCGACGCGCGAGCGATCGTCACCCGGCAGGGGCGAGACGGCGCAAGGCGGCTCGATCGCAGCGAAGCGGAGACAGAGCGCGGTCCCAGCAGGGGCGCGAAATGAACCTATTCGTCGTCGTCCTCCACCAGAAGATTTCCCTCGTCATCGATCTCGTCGATATCCAGCGCCGGGATCTCCTCGGCCCTGACTATCAGCGCCTGCCATTTCCGCTCCTGAACCTGACCCAGCAGAAAATGCCGTTTGATCACATGATAGGGGTTGGGAAACAGTGCGTAGGACTGCTCTCCGAACGGCCCGTCCTTCAATTCGATGAACCCCAGCTCGGCGAGTTTGTTGACCCGTTCACGCCACGTCCGAAGGGCACGCTGCCCCTCAAATCCGGCATGGAATGACATTTCCTGCGCGTTGCCCAGCGACAGGAATGCTTCCTCCCGCAGGCGTGACCAAAGCTCAAGATAGACCCTGCTGACCGGCGTTCCCTTACCGGCCAGATCGTCCATGATGCTCATCATGAGCGGCATGAGGCGGGGCAGGGGAGCCCAGCCCGAATTATCCATGTGCCAAAGCTCTTCGCTGCGAACCTCGGGCCACAGGCGGGCACGGGTTTTCAACTGCCGCTTCAGAACCGCACTCGCACGCTTTCCTGCCATAACTGCTCCTGAGATAGAGGCGGGTCCGGGTTTGGAAGCCGGACCCTTCGCTACGCAGTCTCACCGCACCACCGTGACAATGCAGTTTTAGAGGTCCGGCCGGGTTTGGAGTCCGGCTATGTCTCTCGACCTTCACGATGGTTCCAATATCGCCGTAAATGTGCGAAAAGTCGAATGCGGACTTCGGGAAATATGGCCCGAAAACCGACTGATCTGCGACATTCTCAGCATGCAAGTTCGCGAATATGCGCAAGCTCGACCTTTGAACTTGCGAATGTGCGCACCCGATCTGTTGCTAAGCCATTGCCAAGCAGTGTTATTCCGTGTTCAGGACGGTATCACGGTATCACGGTGTATGGGGTTTCGTGGTGTCACGGTTTCACGGTATGGGGAGTTTGCAAAGAGGGGGCAGGGCCTGTTCTGCCCGAAAATAGCGGAATCACGATTTCAGCAGCCGCACGTCGCCGATGAAGCTCTCCAGCGTCTGCAGATGGGGCTGCACGGATTTGGGGAACTTGTCGGTCAGCGCAGCGGGAATGACGAGCTGCACGCCCGCACCGCTCATCTCATTGAACTGCGATTCCGAAATGCCCTCCTGCAAGGTCAGCAGGTGCTTCGCCGGGATGCGGTCGGCCTCATTTAGAATCTGCCGCCAGCGGTCGCGACATGTGGTCTTTACCGCCAGCATCCGGAGCTGGTCGGCCGGAAACGCACTGTCGGCATAGGCGGTCTGCGAGGGAAACAGGAAATCGGGCCGCTTGCCGGACTCGCTCTCGGGCTGGTGCGAGAACTGCGTTCCCTCCGCCAGACGCTCCTCGAGGAAGATGGCGCGGGCGTGAAGCTCGAGCGAGCGCCCCGATCTGGCCTTGCGGCGCTGTAGGATGGTCTGCGCCCGCGCGATGAAATCCTCGACGTTCGCAAATCCGGCGGTGATGTGGGGCAGCTCGATCGCTTCCTCCACGCTGCGGAATATCTCGAATTCGCAGTCGCGCCGTTTGAGGAGCCGCTGGTCGGGAACGAGGCCGGGCAGGGGGCGCAGCTCCACCGCCCGTTCGACGATCTCGGCCCCGGTCGGAAACTTCGTCAGCCATGCCGGCGGCATGTCGGCCGCCGCTATCCAGCAGCTCGTGGGTGCAGGCGGGGTGAACAGCGAAAGCGTGCCTCCGGTCGCGCCCAATGGCCATATGACATACCGGCCCGGCTCCACCGGCCCGATCCGGTCCTCCACCATGTCTTCCTCGGTGCCGTGGCGGCATACCCAGACATGCGCATCGGTGGCGCCTCCTGCGTCATCGAGCGCGAAAGCGAATACGGTCAGCGCACCCGTGCTGTCAGGATCGAGGAGCGCCGATGCCGCGCCACCGAAATTGGTCAGCCGGGCCTCGTTGCGGCCGCCGTCCGGATTTTCGTGGAACCTGTTGTTGTAGTAGACCGCGCGGACCTCGCGGTAATCGGCATGGGAATCGATATAGAGGTCGAACCGCGTATCGGGGTTCTTCACGTCGGTGCGGTCGATTGCTGGGAACATGCGGAACAGGAACTCGCGCGCGATGTAGGGACCGGCCTGGTGGGCACCGTTGGCGAGCGTGTCGTTGCCGGACAGCCGTTTCACATACCACACGAAGCCGTCGCCGGAATGGTCGTCCATCCAGTCCGAAAGGTCAGCCAGCGCCACTGTCATTTCCCCTGATCTCGGCCTCTCCGGAACTGCCGGAAAGCCACGCAGCCGCCCCGTCAAGCGCGGCCTCACCCTGCTCCGGGGACTTACCCCGGAACGCGCATTCCCATACCGTCAGCACGCGCCAGTCCACCGCCTTGAGCGCGGTCCTGGCGGCCCGGTCGCGTTCGATGTTCGCGCCGATCTTCGCGCGCCAGAACTCGGGCCGCGATTTGGGCCAGCGGAAAAATGGGCAGTCGTGCCCGTGCCAGAAACAGCCGTGCACGAAGATCACCGCGCGGTGGCGCGGAAAGATGAGGTCAGGCCGTCCGGGGAGGGCACGGTCGTGCAGCCGGAAGCGGAAGCCCCTGCGGTGAAGCCCGCGCCGCACGGTCATTTCGGGTTTGGTGTCGCGGCCCTTTATCGCTGCCATCATACGGCTGCGGGTGGCCGCGTCCACCACGTCAGGCGGCAAGCCGCGCCTCCACCGGCTCTGGCGCTGCGATGCCCAAGGCAGGGGCCATGTGCCTTGCCACCGCCTGCACGACCGGCACGACAACGGCATTGCCGAACTGGCGGTAAGCCTGCGTATCGGAAACCGGAATGATGAAGTCCGAACCGCCCGGCCCGTCGAATCCCATGAGCCGCGCGCATTCGCGCGGGGTCAGGCGGCGTGGATTGCCGCGCGGCCGCTCGACAAGGATCTCGGAACCGTCCTTGTAGTAGCGGGCGGAAAGCGTGCGGCTCACGTCATCCGGGCCGACAAGCCCGAACCCGAACCCGTTGCCCCGCGCGCGGTGCTTGGCGGCGTAATTTTGGAGATACTGCCACAGGTGGTCGCTGAGCGAGTAGCGCGCGCTCACGCGCCCGATATTGCCTTCGGTGAAGGGTTTTTCGGGTGCCTCGCTGCCATCCTCGGGATGGAGGATACTGCCGATGCGCGGGCCGTGAATCGAGTCGGGGATGGGCATGTCGGCAAAGCTGAATTCCGCCGGTTCGCGGAAACCGGCGATGAAGATGCGCTCGCGGTGCTGCGGCACCCATGACCGCGCATCGATCACTTTCCAGTGGATGTCATAGCCCAGCTCGTCGGTCAGCACGCGCCGGATCACCTCGAAGGTCCGGCCCCTGTCGTGGTTCACGAGGTTCTTGACGTTCTCCAGCAAAAAGGCGCGGGGGCGGTGGTGCGCGATGATCCGCGCCACGTCGAAGAACAGCGTTCCCTGCGCCTCGCAGGCGAAGCCGTGCTCGCGGCCGAGCGCGTTCTTCTTCGACACGCCCGCGATCGAGAAGGGCTGGCAGGGAAAGCCTGCCAGCAGCAGGTCGTGTTCGGGAATATCTGCGGCCTCGATCCCGGTGATGTCGCCGGAAACCTCGTGGCCGTCATGCGGATGATTGGCGCGGTAAGTCGCCGCGCTGTATTTGTCCCACTCGCTGGTGAATACGCATTTCCCGCCAAGCGGCTCGAAGCCTCGCCTGAGGCCGCCGATCCCGGCGAACAGGTCGATGAAGCGGAAGGCAGGATCGCCCTGCGCCGCTTCGCAGGGCCGGTCGGCGATGATCCGTTTGAGAAGCTCGGTCGCGGCCCTGCGGGGAGAAACCTCGCCGTTTTCCCAGCGGTAGACCGTCCGGGGAGAGAACCCGGCCATGTCGGCCAGCGCCTCGATGCTGATGCCCGCCTGCGTGCGGAGCTGGGAAAACGGCGTGGGCGATCTGCTCGTCATCAAAAGTCCCCCTCTGGGTATTTTTTTGACGCAGTGGCAGCGATGTTCCCGAATGGCAAGAACAAACCGTGATTCTTCGGTGATAATTCCTGCTAGGCGCTGCGTTGGATGGCGTTCAGAATGCGACGCGCTTCGATGCCCAGAAGAACTTCGTCGTCCTGTGTCACGATCGCAGCATGGCTCGTGACGATGCGAACCGGCGCGATCCTCAACAGGGATTCCTGAACGTCGGTTTTGCGGACAAACACTCCGGAGAAGGCCTGCTCCCAATTGTCCTTGCGTTCGAAGATCATCCAGTAGTCGCTGAAGTCCGCATAATCGATCAGGCGGGGGCGGGGCGGGCGCTGCCGCCGGACTTCATCGTCCCGCTTTGCAATCCAGTTTTCTCGCATGCGACCGGGAATCTGGCTCTTCTCCCAGTTGTCGCCAAAAACGCTGCGCAGGCGGTGTTCGATGAAGTCCCGGACTTGCTGTTCAAGACGCCTTATGGTCCGGAATGCACTGGCAGCACGGTCTTCCTCGTCGCTGCTCTCCGCACCCGGTTCCCGCTCCAGACCCGCGCTCGCGGTTATTTCGTCGAAGGCGGCGGGCGTAAAATCGGCAAGGCCAGGCTCCATCCCGATCTCGCGATAGATGCTGCGCCGCGACTGTATGTCGAGAATGGAAGCGACATCCGGAATGTCGAAGCGCCGCCAGTCGCCAAGACCACCGCGCAAGAGCGTTGAAACCTGCTCCGAAAAGGGATCGGTGCGGGAGACAGCCAAGCCATACTCATGAAGCCGCGCAACGGACGTGGCACTGCCGAACTCGTCTGAAATTCTGGCCCAGTTCGAGGAAACGCCTGTCAGGGCATCTCGAACCCTGGACACGTCCATGAGACTCGTCGCGGCAACCCTGCTGGCGAGCGCAATGGTGTCATCATGGGCAGGGTGGCGGAACTGTCGGTAGAAGTCGCGGGTGCCCCTCTCGACCAGTCCGGCATCAATTCCGAACTCGCCAAGCTGGCCGCGCACGAAGTTGCGGTCCAGCTCCATCGCGATGCGCCGTGCCTGGTCCAGCACCCCGCTGTCCATTATGCCCGTGGCGGTATTCTGGAGGGCAAAAAGGCTGTCGCCGCCCATCATTCTGGCGATTGATGGGCCTTCCACCAAATCCCTCATGGCCTTGGTGATGGCAGAATCAGTATCCAGTGTGCCGAGGTAGCTTTTTCCGCCAACTGCCTCGTTCAACAGTCGGTCTCTTTCACGCTGCTGTTCCATGAACTTGTTTATGGCGTCACTCATGTGCGGCAGCCTCTCTGGCATTTTTCTCGCGGTATTCCCGCAACACCCGCTGCACGGTCGATCGCGACACGCGGAACAGCGAGGCGAGCTGGGCGGGGGAGCCTTGCCCGTTCTCGACGCGCTCGATGATCTCGGCACGCTGCTGAGACGAGAGGGCGCGCTTGCGGCCAATGTGCTTTCCGGCCTTCCGGGCATGCGCCAGGCCGTTCATGGTCCGCTCGCGGATCATGGCGCGCTCGAACTCGGCGAACGCGCCAAGGGTCTGCGTCATTAACCGGCCTGCGGGCGTGGTGGTATCGACCGCCTCGGTCAGCGATCGGAACCCGGCCTCGGCCGCCGTGATGGCCTCCAGCGTGAACAGGAGGTCGCGCAGCGATCGGGAAAGCCGGTCGAGCTTCCACACGGTCAGCACGTCGCCGGGCTTCAACGCCTCGATCGCCAGCGCCAGCTCGGGGCGGTCGGATTTCGCGCCCGATGCCTCTTCCTGGTAGATGATCGAACAGCCCGCGTCGGTCAGCGCGCGGAGCTGCGGGTCCAGGTCCTGGGAGTCCCCTCGGGACACTCTGGCATAGCCGATTTGCATGCCATCTCTTTGACATGGGGTTGTGACACCCGCAACGGCGCGGAAAAGCGTGGTTGTGGATTAGGTGTCAGAACCGTCCGGTTTTGAACGAGCGGGCTTTTCGCTTCAACTCCCCAATCAACCAATTCCCGGCTAGGGGTCGGGAATGAGATTGCAGCTGATACCCATCGTCATCCTAGCTCCGCTGCTGCTCGTCGGCGCGACCGAGCCGGTCGATTACGGAGCATCGGCGGTTGCACTGGATCAGACAATCGAGCGCGAATACGCCTATCTCGACAAGCTGCCCGATGGCACCCTCCCACAATCCGATGTTCTTATGCGCGAACGTGAGGCTGTGCACGATGAACGTTCGCTGCTCCGCTACGCCGAACACCGGATCGCCTCGCTCGCCGATCATCATGCGATCACTGGCAGCTCGTTCGCGGACAGTTGGGCGGTCGTGCCGACCTATACCGACCTGTGGGTAGTGTTCGACGATGGCCGCTACGTCATCGATGCGGTGAGGCCGGAAAGCCCCGCATCGCAAGCGGGCATTCAAAGTGGGCAGCAGATTACCGCAATCGACGGGGTTCCAGTAGCTCGTGCTGTCGCCAGTTTCTGGTCGGCAATGGAACTTGATGTGACCCCGCAGCGGGCAGCCTATGCCGCGCGTGTTCTTGTCGCCGGGCGTCGAGATCGGGAACGGCGGATTGTCATTAGGGTCAATTCAGGAACGGAGCGACCGGTGGTTCTGCCCTCGCTTTACGCAGCAGCTGATGTTCCGAAATTGCCCCTGTCGGTCTGTACCGCCAACGGCATGACGATCATCCGCTTTAATAATGCTCTTGGCGACCGGGAAACGATCGCCGCCTTCGACGCCGCGATGGGTTCGCTCGATCCCGATACCGATCTCGTGCTCGATCTGCGGGACACGCCATCGGGCGGGAACACTACGATCGCGCGGGCCATCATGGGCTGGCTCGTCAAATGGCCTCGTGGCTATCAGATGCACAACCGTCCTGCCGAGGAACGCGAGACGGGCGTCGCGCGCCAATGGGTCGAACAGGTTCTCCCCCGTTCCGGCAAGTATCGATCGGAGATGCCTACAGTCTTGGTCGGCCGCTGGACGGGAAGCATGGGCGAAGGCCTGGCGATCGGGTTCGCGACGCTGGGCGCTGATGTGCGCGGATCGATGATGGCGGGCCTGAACGGCTCGGTCGAGGGTTTACCGATCGGGAACACCGATCTGACGACCAAGCTGCCGACCGAACGTCTGATGACTACGGAAGGACAGCCTCGCGAGGATTACGTGCCCGCACCGATCGGCGATAGGCTGGCGAACGTGGCCTGCTAGCAGCAGCTACTGTATGGAAAGCAGAACGTCCGGTTCTAAGCTCCGTATGCGGAAGATGGCCTTCATTGCTCATTTTGACTTAGGTGGCTCAGCCCTAGTCCTCTCTTCTTTCTAAATAGCCTGCAATCACCGTCGGCTTCAATCGAGAGGGGCTGGCGTTGAGCGGTAAACTGTATAGCGCAGCTAGATAGGACTCGTCGAAGACAGTCATCGATAGTTCGACTTCGTCCGCTTTTGTGGAGAAAAGCTTCAAAACGGATTCGGGGCGATCGCCTTGCCACTCGGCACGTATCTCACTCGGTGCCAGCAGTCGCATCGCGGCATAGTCGGCCAGCTGAACGAGCGTAAGCCCCTCAAGCCTCCTAGCATCGAAAATAACGATCGAATTAACAAGGGCCGCACTCCGTTCTAAACCCACTCGGCGAGCGCGTGCGTCCGTGTTGACCTTGGTCGCCACAGCCATCGGTAAGGTAAGGCCCGGAATTGTGGCACTGTGAGGTGCCGGTCGTCCCAGCGCAGTACGTATTTCCTGCGAAGTCCAAGCGAATACGGGATCACCGCGCAGCATCGCGGCTTCGAACTTGCGTTGCTCGTCAACCGGCATGAATTTGGACTGCTCGCTTCTGGCCTCGGAAACGAAAGTTTCCGGATCGTCGACGATGACGACCAATGCATTCGTCTTGCAGTCTGGGCGCGCGAAGCTCACTCCAGCATTCTTGCCGCGAAATTCGATCATTTGACGAAAAGTGGCTTGCTGCCGCGAATTGAGACCGGCGAAGCCTAGGCATACCGGATCGATAAATCTAGCAATAGGATCGGTCGGCCCAGCAGAAGGGAAAATTCGATCAACGCCCTGTCGGATAGCATCTAACTCACTCTGGCGCTGGCCGGTTACGACAATGGTCCCTTCAATATCGTCGTTTTGCGGCGGTGTTGTTTCTTGCGCCGTCAACGGCTGAGCAACGAACGCCACCAGCGACCCGAGTAACAGCTTTCGATGCAACTTCATGACTCCTCTTTTGCAACCGGTTTTAGGGCAAAGACAAGGCAATTTCTATCAAGTTGGCCGAGCGAGCTTTTGCCTGCCAGTTGGTTCGAAAATATGAGGGGGTTCAAAGCCGTGACCATTTTCGGGTGGCAGAGGTAGAACGATTAAAGTCTTGAACGGGGTGGGGAGCCACCACAGGCAATAGCGCTCAAGCAGTGGCATCGCTCGTCCAACCTGTCGAGCGATGGCGTTGCGGACGATAGCCTACGCGTGCGCGAGCGGTCGGGCCGAGGTTCCGGCTAAAGCCGCTTCGCTTCCCGATAACCAGTCCCTGCGGCACCGGGCGAATCTTCCATAGCGGCGCGAAATGCGGGTCCATGCCTTTCAGAACATACCGCTTCAGGCCGGTCACATTGTAGATCGGGCGATGCTTCACCGTATCGTGTGGCACCGGTTCGCCAACAGTCGCCGCGATCCATTGAGGAAGCGACCGCCTAAACTCCCGTACCAGTCCGCGCGGGATATGGACTGCCCAATGAACCGCCACCTGCCCCCCTGCGGCCTCGAACACCCAGACATGGGTTGGTGGGCAGCGGCCCTTCAGTTTCCGGTGCCGACGAAGCCAGCGCGCATACCAGCTTGCGAGCAACCTTCGGAACGCGGCGCTCGCCTCCCGTGGCGGACATTCGGTGAGCGAGTAGTTGATCGTGACGAACTGGTTCAGCGGCCGTCCGATGCGGTCAGCAACGCGCGTGGCGTGATGGAGGTTGGCTGCTGGCTTCCTTCCGATCTGCCGCGATTCCCGGTAGCGTCCATTGTTCACGACCTGTTCTTATATCGGCCATTGTTACAATGAAAGTGCGGCTGTCTTCCTTTCCCCGGATCGTGGTGGCTCCAGCGCCGTCTGTCGCTCCCCCGAACGCAGCTCGATCGCGTCGGCCAGCTTCTCGCGGCTGTCGGTATAGATCGCCGCATGATGCCGCGCGCGGCTGATCGCGACATAGGTGGTCCTGGCGTCCACCGTCATCGCGCGGTGGCTTTCCAGATGGGTCATCGACCGGTCGGCGGTCGCGCCCTGGCTGCCATGCACCGTGCCCACCCAGCCATGCCGCAAATGCCGATCGCGGGTCTGGTCCATTGAAAGTTCATGCTCGCGCCCGCGCGCGTCCCGGACTGTCATGGCGCGGCGCTCGGCATCGATCGCGCTCACATTGCCGGTCAGCCCGTTCACCCGGCCCGTTTCGCGGTCGTTGCGCGTGAACTGCACCCGGTCGCCTTTCGCGAACTCCCGCTCCTTCTCGATATAGGCCTCGGACTGCCCCCGCCCCCATCTGTCGAGCCGCCATTCGATCGCGCGACCGTCCCGATCGCGCAGCGTGATTCTATTGCCTGCGCGGTCGATGCCATCCACCCGATAGGCCTGTCCCTTCTCGACGCCGTGGCGCTCATAGTCGCGGCGGAACGTCACCACATCGCCCTTCTCGTAGCCGCTGGCCATGTGCGCTTCCTCGCGGGTCAACCCTTTGTTTTCCAGCGTGGCCATCCTCACGCTGTCGCCGGTGATCGTGCCGTCTTTGCGCAGCTCGCTCCGGATCGCCTCGGTCAGCAATTCCCGGCCCTCTCGGGTGGTGTCCATCACCAGCGTCTTGGCCCGGTCCTTTGGCGACAGCGCGGCGAAGTCGCGCGCCATCGCCGCGCGCCGATCCCCGGCTTCGGGGATCTCGGCGATGCGGCCCCCGCCCCTGTCGAGGGCGGCAAGCGCGCGGGCACCGTCGCCCGCGATGGTTGCCTCCACCGCCTCCCGGGTAAGGTCGTTCGCCTGACGCACGATTTTGTCGAGCACGTGGGTTTTCATCCCGGCGTCCTGGAGCTGGCCGAAGGCGCGGCCCGCCTCCACGCTGCCCAATTGCTTCACGTCGCCCACCAGCACGACGCGCGCGCCCGATCGCTCGGCCATGCTCAATACCTTCGCCATGTCGCGCGCGCTCACCATCGAGGCCTCGTCGACAATCCAGGCCTCGGGTCGCGTCCTGGCTTCCTTCACAATCCCCTCGCCGGTCAGCACCGCCTTGGCCACCGTCTCGCCCTTCGCGTCGATCGCCTCGCCCAGCAGGTCGGCCGCCGCCGCCGTGGGCGCGAACGCGCGGACCTCGTAGCCCTTCTCGCGCATCCCCTTCGCATAGGTAGACAGCACGGTGGTGGTCTTGGCGGTCCCGGCATAGCCCTGCACGCCGCTCACGTGGTCGGGGCTGGTCAGCAGTCCCATCGTCGCGGTCCTCTGCCCCTCGGTCCAGGAATGCCCCTTGGCCTGCGAAAAGAACGACGCCGTGGTGACGGCGCGCAGCGCCTCCTGCCGGTCCAACGCGGGCGATGCACTGCCGCGCCCGTCGCCCTCGATGGCGAGCATCCGGCGCTCGGTCGCCACTGCCTCGCGTGTGGTGAACCCGCGTCCCCGCGCGCCTTGGTCGCGGGCGACCAAATCGCCCGCTCCGCGTGCCCGATCGACGGCCGCTGCGATCTGCGCGGCGCTGGCTAATCCCCCCGCCCGCTCGCCCGCGCGCGCTTCCAGCGCGGCGGCTCCGAACACCGCCTCGCGCTCGGACAGATGCCGCGCCGCCGCCGCCACGGCCTCCATGGCGGCGATCTCGGCACGGTGCTGTGCCGATGGCCCGCGCTCGGCCGTCATCGCGACGGCGCACTTCTCGGACTCGGCGATTGCGGCGATGCGCTCCTTCTCCCCAAACCCCGCCGCCTCGGCCTGCGCGCGCCAGCCCGGCACGAGCTGTTCGCGGCCCGCCTCCTGCTTCGCCTCGCGCGTGGCGAGGGTGAGGGTCGCCTTCTCGGCCGCCGTCGCCTCGGCGCGGGTCTTGCCGCGCTCGGCAAGCGCCGCCTCGACCTGGTTTCCGCGCGCGCTGAACTCCCGGATCGCCTTGTCCGGCACCGCCGCCAGCTCGAACATCGAGTCCTTGCCCTCCCGCACCGCATAGCCCAGCTCGCGCGCGCCCTGCGCCAGCGCCTGGCGGTAGATCGCGCCCGCGTCGCGGTAGATGCGAAAGAAGGACAGGCTCTCGACGCTGCGCCATTCCCCGTTCCGGTCCTGCGTGGCGTTGAGGATCACGGAATGGGTATGGAGCTGCGGGTCCTGGGCGCGGCTCGTATTGTGCCGGAAGGTGGCGATGGCGAGCTTGCCGGTCTCGACGGTGCGGACCTCGCCGCCGGTCCTGATGCGGGTCGCCGCGCCGTGGCGCTCGATATAACCGAGCGCGGTCCGCACCGCCTTGTCATGCGCCGCGACAAGCCGCCGGTCGCCCGCGACCTCGGCCATGATCGATACGGATTTGGGCGCGCTGAACGTCATGTCCCAACCGGGCCGGTGCTGGCGCTCGCCGTTCCGTATGGTGCCCAGGACCTCGCCGTTGGGCAGCTCGCCCTCCAGCCCCTTTTTGAACACGGCGCGGTCCACCTCGCCGGTCAGCCCCAGCGCCTTCGCACCCTCGCCTTCCCATGCGCTGGGAGCCGCGCCGCCTTCCGAATAGTAATCGTCGGCCTCGTAATAGCTTGATGCCTGCGCGGCGCTCGACAGGGCGGCGACGCTCGCGACCATGCTAGAGCGCTCCACCTGCCGTGCGGTCATGGTCCGGATCGATGACGCGGCCCCCGCCCGCCGGGAGGGTGGCGGACGGGGAGCCGCCCGCCCGCGTCTCGGTGGCGACCGCGAGCGGAACCGTGGGGTCCGCTATATCCGAACGGTCCATGTGGCCGCGCGGTATCGTCACCCTGGCGATCGGCAGGCCGGACAGGCGGAGGAATCCGGTCAAGGGCGGAAGGTCGCCAATCTCGCTGTCGAGGACCACGGGTTTCATCTGCCGCATGGTGGACAGCGATCCCCGGTCGCTCAGCTCGTCGCTGTCGAGCGAAGCGCTGGCGCGGTGTTCCTCGACCTCGGACCGGCCCA
>Ga0208183_1000501_pt1 | contig 17916 bp, 19 predicted proteins | sample MalvirDeepMed_51_FD_184251 | JGI IMG/M metagenome (GOLD analysis project Ga0208183, IMG submission 184251) | Marine viral communities from the Global Malaspina Expedition - Malaspina viral metaG DeepMed_51 (SPAdes) (version 2) | ecosystem: Environmental > Aquatic > Marine > Oceanic | place... | reverse complement strand
GCTCAGACCAGCGCGACGACGATGTTGTAGAGCACGCTGGCAAGTCCGAGGACGAACAGGAGACCGACGAACGCAGCTTCGCAGGCAATCCATCGATTTGCGCTGGCATTGGGGTTCTTGTCGGAGTTCCAGTCTTTCATGCCGCGATCCTGTCATCTAGCGGTGGCTAGGGGCAAGCCCGCTCTAGGAGATATCATGTTCCGCCGAACTGCCACACTGGCTGCTGCAATCGCTCTTGCCGTTCCCTCCGTCGCGAATGCTTGGGGACAGACCGGACACCGGGTCATCGGGGAGATTGCGCAGGAGCATATCAGCGGGAAGACACGCGCCGAGATCGAACTGATCCTCGGCGAAGAAGATCTGGCGCAGGCGTCGACCTGGGCGGACGAAGAACGTTCGAACCCGGACACCTTCTGGCAGCGCGAGGCTGGTCCCTATCACTACGTTACGGTTCCGGAAGGCCAGGCCTACTCAGAAGTCGGCGCGCCCGAGGAAGGCGACGCTCTCAGTGCACTGGCGCGGTTCACGCAGACTGTGCGAGATCCGAATGCGTCTCGCGAGGAGAAGGCACTCGCGCTCAAGTTCATCGTGCACATCGTGGGCGACGTCCATCAGCCGCTTCATGCTGGCAATGGAGAAGACCGCGGCGGCAACGATGTGAAGGTTCGATGGTTCGGCGACGAGACGAACCTGCACTCCGTCTGGGATAGCAGGCTGATCGACAGCCGGAACCTGTCTTACAGCGAATACGCCCGATGGCTCGGTCGCGACATCGATCCGAGCGAGACCATCGCTTGGTGGACGGCTGATCCGCAGGTATGGATCGTGGAGAGCACGGCGATCCGAGACCTGATTTATCCGGCGTCGACTGACGCCAACCCAAGTCTCGGCTATGCGTATCAGTACGAGCATCTCGGCACTGCGGAGACCCGGCTGCAGCAAGGCGGGATCAGGCTGGCGGCGTATCTCGACTGGGTCCTTGCAAAATGATGCTTGTGGTGGCGATGTGTCGACAGGGGTTACATCTCGTCACTGAATTTCTCTACTTTCCAACCAAATCCTCGGTCCAATGAGGCGACTCTGTCGATCGTTGTAGAGTAGAGACAGGATTGTCTTATTAGTCCCTTTCCCGAACCTCCACTGTAAAGAGTGGCTTCGGCTTCGCATTCCAGATCTCTATAGGCTATCCATGACCGCTGAGCCTTGCGAAGCGCTGATTTCTCGTAATGCTCTAATACAGCCATTGTTTTCTGATACACCTCGTTAAGCTTCGCGTCCGCTTCCTCAAGCGCTTTTTGCATGCAAATGGAAGTATCGACCATAGAGCCGGTATTTTGACACGGATCGGAATAATTCTGGGAAAACTGGGCAGAGACGGGCGAAGGAAAGCTTGCCGCCGCTGAACCAAGGGCAACCAAATTTAAAAAAATATTATTGCGCATTTCACCGATCCTTACGCGTCATCAACAGAATATCATTCGTCATAGATTAAAGACCGGTAAATTTCGGCTCTATTCAACTACATCTTGAATCGACAAATCGAATATAAGCGCGGCCGCCTGAGGATCTCGTCACTTCAATCTGTTAGAACGTCACAAATAGACCGCCCGCCAAATCAGAAATAGTTAATTTCCATAAACCACGATGAAAAATGATTTAGCAGAATGCTCTTCTATATAAAGGCCCCTCTAAATAGGGGCATTACATGAAAAGGCAGGCAGCGCGGATTCGCATCCAACTCTTGTTGGGGGTCGCTACTGTATCGCTAGCTGCTTGCGGTGGATCCGGAAAATCGGTGACTTCCGCGCCTCCCCCTGTTTCAAATGGTGGCACTACGGGATCGACGCCACCCCCCACACCGGCGCCCGCGCCCGCACCTACGCCTACTCCCACACCGGCGCCTGCGCCCGCACCTACGCCTACTCCCACACCGGCGCCCGCGCCCGCGCCGACGCCTGCGCCTGCACCTACGCCATCTCCTCCGCCAGTCGCCAAGTCCGAATACGACATGAGCCTCGCTGCCAAAGGCATGAATGCGAAATATGCCTATGATCTGGGCATAACGGGCAAGGGCGTCATCATCGCAATCATCGACAGTGCAAACCTGCAAGAACAGGAAGAATTCGCTGGGCGAATCTCGCCCGACAACAAGACCTTCGATTTCAAATTTGCTCGCTGTGGTACTTGCGAACCGGAAACCGTCAATTGGGGTGCAGGCGATATCGTTGGCCACGGCACCTCTGTGGCTGCCGTTGCGGCCGGAGCCAAAAACGGCAAAGGAATGCACGGTGTTGCATACGACGCCACCATCCTCTCGCTGCGCGTTGACGGTGCCAAGGAAGTTCTCAAGGAAGGCGATCTCGTCGGAGGCGGCATTGTGCAGGGCGCGGCCATCGCGCCTGCAATCGTCTACGCTGTGGACAAGGGCGCCTTCGTCATCAACATGAGCTTCAACGGATCAGCCTCCAATCACGCGGAGGCGCTTCGCTCTGCCATGGATCACGTGGCCGTGAACGACCGCCTTGTCGTCCAGTCCGTATCGAACTGGAACGAGGACAGCTTCGCCGGCAACTTCGCAGAAAATATGATCGGAACAGATTTAACAAACAAAGACTGGTTCCTTTTCGGCATACGGCTGGACGCTAACCTAAAGCCTCCCGCCAGCAATGGGAATCCCGGTGCTCTGGCCGACCGCACCCTTTCCGTCATTGCCCAGAACATCCCTTCAATCGACAAGGATGGCAAGCTCGTCTACGTCAGCGGCAACAGCTTCGCGGCTCCAGCAATCGCCGGCGCGGCCGCTCTGCTAAAACAGTATTGGCCACATCTCGGCGGCAAGGCCATCAGCCGGATCCTGCTAGATACCGCCAAGGATCTTGGAGATCCCGGCGTCGATCTAATTTATGGCGTCGGTCTGCTCGACATCGAGAATGCCATGAAGGCACAGGCGCCCAAGGCCAGCTATAGCTCGGTGGCAGTCGCTTCCAGCGCTGTTACCTCGATCAACTTCTCGAGCGCATACGGTTCGGGCGACGGCGCCTTGCGCTGGTCGGAATTCGCAGGTCAGGCCGTCGCGATCGACAAGTACGGGCGCAATTTCGGATTTTCCCTGGGGCTTCAGGGTGTCTCGAACGACGCCAATCCGCTGTCCCTGCGCAGCCAGATCGGACAGGTAACTTCTGTCAGTGCCGAGCAGCGCATGGATGTACGATACGGACTGACACCGTCTGTATCGTATACCGAAAATGCTGCCCACAAACCTGCGCAGTTCGCCTTCCGTCTCAGCCAGGACGCCATCGTACGCGGCACTTCCAACGGTCTCGTTGAAAACAATGGCCTGACTTCGGGTTCGCTGTTCCGCAACCTCGGTCTTGCAACCGTTGGATCCTCGCTCGAGGTTGTTCGCAATGAATGGCGCTACGCCTTCGCATCTGCAAATATCAACGAAAGCGGGGCTCGCTCACGCGTTCAAAGCGTCCGGGTCACCGATCCCAATGGCTTCACGCTCGCTTTGAGCCAAGGCCGCGAGGATGGATCGGCCCTTGGCCTAACCGGAAACGGTGAATTCAAGATTGGCGGATCTGTCAGCCGTTTTGCTTCGCTTGGCTGGGCAGGCGACGTCATGGGCTTCGGACTTTCTGCAGAAGCTATCGCAGGTCGCACGCGTGTCAAAGGCACTGGACCTCGGATCGACTTCGACGATATCCAGAGCACTGGCTATCGCTTCAACGCTCAGCGCGATCTGTTCGGTGGACTTGCCAAATTCGGCGTCACCTCACCGCTTCGCGTTGATCGGGCGCTGGTCCGCTATACCGGACTCGACGGCTTCGATTCGACCACTCTTGATGTCGCTGCTCGGACACGGGAGATCGATCTTGCCGCGCAGGCGCGCGAAGTCGACTTTGAACTGGGCTGGAGCCGAAATCTTGACACCGGTCGACTGTCGCTGGGCGCCGTCTATGCCCAAGATGCCGGCAACCGCGCCGGTGCCTCATCTTATGGCGGTTGGATACATTTCGGGACCTCCTTCTAACCTAAATAAATGAATTAAATTCACTTAACTATATTAAGGAATGAATCAATATAACTATTGATCATAATCTGACCGTCTAGGTTAGCAACTCCTATGAAGAAGCGGTCTTTTGAGGACGTTTATTGACTCTTATTATAAGCTGCAGCAATGTATTTAGCAGCATATGGTGGTTATTGAGGACCGGCCAGCTCGACGCCCCCTCATATCTCGATCCTGGGCTGTACGATTTAAAATTTTTGAAACGGGGAGAACTCACATGAGAAAAATTACGACTTTGGCTGCATTAATTGCTTTGTCCTTCGGAAGTACGGCGCATGCGCAGGGAATTCTCGGGCAAATATCCGGATTTTTAGATAAGGTTTCACCAAAATCTTCGAATACTCAAATAAGAGAATTAACCCCGGCTATGGTATCACCAAGCGCGGAGCAAGTAGCCTCTACTAAGAATGTCATACATAATCTTGATCTGCCTGCGGACACTCTTGTCTCATATCGCGAAGCTGTGCCGACCATTGAAATGGTCGTGCAAACCTCAGCTTGTGCGACAAACACATCGGCTTGGAATAGACTAAATCGAATTAATGAAAAGCCAGGTAATTATCCTTCCTGGTCGACCAGTATGATTGCGAGAGCCGGAGACGAATACCATGACAAGGGTCAATGCCATGACGTTTTGAAAATTACTGATGTTACGAAGCCAGCGGCGAATGCAATCAACTTCACCGCCTATTATATATCCCCGTCTTCGCAAGCCGCTTCCCGACAAAATTTCACGCTCTTGAAGGATGGTAGCGGAAGCTGGGTCATACGGCGGATTGGTGATATGCGCTAAGTCTTATATAGTTTGCCGGGTCCGATGTCACAAACGCTCGGATCCGGCACCTTTAACAAAACCTGATTATCCCCGAAAAGCATGTGTGACTCAGCTAAATCGCGTCAAGCGGAGTGCGGCCATGGCTGGCGGCGGATCGCCCAGATGAGGGCAGAGAAGACGGTGATGACGGCGGCGAGACCGGCGAGCGCGGCGGGATCGAGAACGAACATTGGCAACCTTCCGATTCGATGAAGGCGGCTAAATGTTCACAGCTTGTTTCGTGTAGGAAGGCTTCAATTTTCGCTGATAGGTGACAGCTGCTCGTATCGGCGCTGGACTTGACGCCAGAGCGCGGTTTCTTCTGGCCGGCCCGTCTGCTCGAATGCAATCATACGCTGAGCAATGTAGCGGGCGGCGTTCTCGCCGTGCTTGCGCTCGACGCTGCCCGCATTGCGGCGTCAATGCTGGCCGCGTGTACGATCTGTCCGTCGTTCGTTCGAAGCCCTCAAAGAAGCACCCGAATGGCAAAGATCGCCACGGCCTCAGGAAATGCGGCGAGTGCCGCAAGCAGTTCACCGTCAAGGTGGGCACCGTGTTCGAACATGCTCGCATCCCGCTCTACAAGATGCTCCAGGTGGTTCACCTAATGGTGTCGAGCAAGAAGGGTATTTGCGCCCACCAGCTCGACCGCGTTCTTGAAATCACCTACAAGAGTGCGTGGTCCCTCGCCCATCGCATTCGCGAAGCCATGCGCTCCGGCGATCTTGCGCAGCTCTTCGGTTCGAACGGTAGCGCGGTCGAGGTTGACGAAACCTACATCGGCTACAAGCGCGACGTTCCGATCAGTCGCGGCACCGCTCACAAGCACGGCGTTGTTGCGCTGGTGGACCGTGAAAGCGGCCAGAGCCGTTGGTTCAAGATCGACAGCGCCCGCGCCGCCGACATTCACCCGATCGTGCTAAATAACATCAGCCGCGAAGCCCGTTTGATGACGGACGAAGCCACGATGTACCGCAATTGGTCGCGAGTTTGCGGATCACGGCACCACTACCCACGCCCGTATGCAGTTCGCCGACCCCAAAGACCGTACCATCCACACCAACAGGGTTGAAGGCGCGTTCTCGATCTTCAAACGCGGTATGCGCGGCGTGTATCAACACTGTGGCGAGCATCACTTGCACCGCTACCTCGCGGAATACGAGTTTCGCTACAACACGCGCGAAGCCAACGGCATCAACGATCGTGGTCGTTCGGTTCGCGCGCTGGAAGGCTTCTTTGGCAAGCGTCTGACTTATGGCGAATAGACGTAGCGGGGGAAAATACGCGCAAGCCACCCTGGATCGAAGCGCATAACTCGGTGGATAACAAAGCGGCGGAATGGTTGACAGCGGGTCAAACCTGTCACCTGTCAACTGGATTGACATGCAGCATAACAGAAAATCGTTATAACCGACTGTGGAAACGATACGTCCGCCAGGCTTCGTTTCGAGAACCCCACGCCCAAAACGGCGTGGGGTTTCTCACGTCAGGCATTTACCCATCCGCCACGAATGACAGAGGGTTTCGGCTCTTTACCCTTCTCATAGTATCGTTCGCCCACGTACACGAGAGCGCCGTCACTCTTAAGACGAGACAGAACTGAGCCTACGGTGTCTTTAGCTACTGAAGGGACGCGTTCTCGCACCTTCTCGTCAACTTCGCTCGACGTAGCGCCGTCTTCCGCTGCCTCATGCATCAAGTCCAAAACCAAAGGTTTGATTGGGGGCGCCCGCCGGCGAGATTTGGCTGAAGGCAAAGTTTCGCCCATGAAAAGCTCACGAGCTTTCACCAATCCCGCCCTTTCACCCTGCAAACGCGTGATTTCAGCGTCGATCTTGGCGATCTCTGCGTTAATCGGTTCCATTTTCTTGCTAGCCATATTGTGGTACTCACTTGGAAACAGTGGGTAGAGTGGTGCCCGCTACGGGACTCGAACCCGTACGTCCGCCAGGACTTCGGTTTTAAAGACCGCTGCGTCTACCATTCCGCCAAGCGGGCACTTTTGTCTTGATAGTGCCAATTGATAGACTTGCAACGGGAGTTATCAAGTGCAGGACAAGCCGGGTCAGATTCGCGACGAACGGAAGCAGCTCGACAAGTTCAGGATGTCGCTCGCGAACTTGAGTGCGATGATGATGAGCAGCGCTTTAGAAAGCGCGTAGGAAAGCTGGTGAAAGCAAAGGGCGGTACGTCAAAGTGTGTCGATTAACGCCTTTACTCGCGTTCCAAATTCCGAAATCGGATGCAACAGAGAAGGATGGCGCGTATATTTGTAAGACGCGTTAGCGCCCTTCTCCATCGACACCAGTCTGCCCGCTTTGCCTGTGACCAAGTCCGCTTTCGATCGGCAGTCGAAAAGTATCCTTTCGGGCGCAACACCAACGAAAATCGCAGCATCGTACGGGCGATGATAGCGAATGTGGTTGAACTGAAAGCATCCGCTCACATCTTCCGTTGCGGTCTTTAGTTCAAACTCTTTGCCAAGAATTTTAATATCCCAAGGGCTTTGGTTCAGCTTTTTACCCTTGTCGTCTGTCGGCGCCGAATATTCCATCTCTAGCGCCTCACAAAGCGATTCTACAAAAGCCTGGCCGACTTGTCCGACCTTCGTGTTGCTGACGATCTTTATGTTTTCGAACCGCGCGTCGATCCACTTTTTGTGGTTCGCTGCTTTTGCGATCGCCTCGTCTAGGAGCGCCTCATAATCAGGTGTTGGCATAGCCACCATCCACCAGAGCGCGCTCGATATGATACATGCTGATGTGGCGGCAATTATGCGCCGCAAGGTTGCTGTATTTGCGCCAATCAACCTGTTTCAGGTAACGGGTGATTTCGTCCTTGGCCTTCTTGATGATCATCCCGTAGCCGCAAACGTAGCGGACCTGGCTGAAGCTCTTCACGATGTCAGGCGGCTCTTGATAGAAGGTTCGTTGGAGAAACCAGTCGGCTTTATCCATCTTGGTCTGACCGCAAAGCCGCTCTTTGCGCTGGTCAACCGTGAAAAGCTCGACCCAGTCAGAGCATGATATTTTGTGAGCGCTGGTGTTCTCACCCTTCGCCCAAATTTGCCACAGGGCATTGACCTTAACCGGACGCCCCATTGCATCAACGAAGCTGTCAGGGGGAAGGATACGAGACGATTGCAGAGCCATGCCCTTAACGCGGTGCTTAGGACTTCCCTTCCCATCGCTTTGAAAGGCCATCGGGAGGATCATTCCGATATAATCAGAGAAGGTGGCGGCATGGTTGACGAAGGCTAAAGCCAGCCACGCCCGGTATCCAAACGGAGGATTGCCTACCACCAGATTGCGCTCCCCATCCGAAGGGGGCGACCAAGTCAGAAAATCATGCCTGATAAACTCGCCTCGGATCGGCATCACATCGATGCCTGTGCGCTTATGCTTTGGCATTAGGTCGTAAAATGATCCGGCCCCTGCCGATGGCTCTATGTATTGGAATGCTGCTGGGTCCTCACCTTTAGACCTCAGAAACGCGTCCATTTCCTTATAGCATTCGGACGCCACAGCTTCGGTCGTGAAGAACTGATCGAGGCCCACGTCTTCAAGATCCACCCATCGCGGGGCTACACCATGGCGCTCCCACTGACGGTTGCGGAAATCAAGCGCGACCCTCTGATCTTCCATAGGATTTTCAAGATACATCGCGCCAAAGTTCCACTTCTGTTCCCGTTTCGGCCCAGCATAGAGTCGAGCGGATTCACCCGTCAAGCGATCGTTTGGCGGACCAGAGTCCCTGACTGAATTAAATGCCGATCCGCCCGAACCTATCCGGTTCGCCCAACCCAAGCATTTCTGCCGTTTTCTCGCATGGGTTTGTTAAAGACATAATCGCCCAATCTAACATACCGATCGCCACAGTGTCCGCAATTATCCAGCCGCCCCCGGGGGCCTCCGGATCGTTCGAAATCCGCTGGTGAAGGCGTCTCGCTTCTAAGTCCGCTTTCGAAATTCTACGGCGGACGACGAATGTCCAATTCGGGGCACTGAGCGAACTTCAGCATGCGATTGCGCGAATATGCTTTGCGGGCGAATGAGGGGGCTTTGCAGTATAGCGGATCGCGAGATAGGCGATCTGCTTTCCTCACTCCACCAACATGATCCATTTGCCGACGTCGCGCTCACTCTAAAGCCGCTTCGCTAAATCGCTGGGGTCCGGATTATAATACACCTTCAGCATTTGTAGATCCTTGTGCCCTGTGATTGCAGAAAGCTCGAGAATGTTGAAACGTGGCGCCATATTCGTCGTGGCCTCTCGCCTGCTGTCGTGGAAGTGCACATGCTCGAGGTTTGTGGCTTTCCGCGCGGTACGGAAAATGGAATCCATCGTCCCGGGCTGGATCGGGAATATTCGCTCTTCACATTTCCCAGGTCCCAGCAGGTGAAGCAGTTCGATGGCCTGTTTCGACAACGGAACGTCCCTTTCGCTTCCGTTCTTCGTCAGGTCGAGATGCGCGTACTGTTTGTCGAAGTAAACATCGCCCCAATCCAGCGACAAGATTTCGCCGCGACGCATCGCGGTGAGCGTAGCGAATCTGAACGCGGCGGCGGCGTGTTGTTCGAGGGTAACCGGCTTGGACGCTCCGTTCCACCCCAGTTGGGTCTCGAGAGTGATCCGATCTTTCTCGCTTACTCTCTGAGTGCGAGCACGAGGCTTCCGCGGCTTTTCGATTGCGGCGACGGGGTTTGCGCTGATGCCGACCTCCCATTCGCGCATCGCTTTCGAAAAGACTGCGGAGATCAGGCACAACTCCCGATTGACGGTTGAAGACGACACTTCCGTGAGCCGCATATCGCGCCAGCGAGCCAAGGAAGGGCCGTTGATCTGTGCCGCTGGTAACTGAAACACATCGTATTTGCGCGCGAGCATTTTCAGTCGGAGCTGTTCCCACCTCGCACCCCTTTTGAGCGGCGAAACCTCATCGCTGTAGCGAAGTAGCATTTCGACGCCGGAGAACTTTTGGGAATCAATGGGCGGTCTTCCCGGTTGCACCGATCGCCCGGTGAGAATGCCAGCTTCGATGGTGGTTGCCCAGTCGAGCGCCTCGCGTTTGCTATCGAATGTCGCCGACAGCTTCTTACCCGCTCGCCGGACCTGGACCCGGTAAACTTTTCCGCGCTTTTGTATGGTTGCCATTGTCTCTTCCTTTGACCCTTTTTGGGTACAACGTGGCGTAAGACGGTTGGCACAATTGGCACAAGAGGGGGTCAGAAACGGTCATGTATTATCAAAAATCCTGAATTTATATGCCGAAAAATCAAATGGTTATGCGTTTTTCGGATGTAAGGCGGAGCTTCTCGACCGCACCACTCTTGGTCAAAGATGGGCACCGTCCCATTCGATCGTGCAACCATGGCAGCGCCATGGGCCAGCGCTCCGGTTTCGCCTTCGATGATGACGCTTGGTCCGACAAGGACCTGCTTGATGAACGCACGCGCGATCCGCCGGCGCGCATGGCTATCGGCCGATACGATGCGCTCACGGACGATCTATCCGAACTTCTTAACTGCGGTCGGAGTAATGCGCGAGGGCCCGCGATCGAGTTGCAGCGAGGACTGTCTGTGGATCGACGATCCGCGTAGCCTCCTGCAATGTGTGCAGAAGGGCACGGGCGAGTTCCACAGCTGGGCATCGCGCAGCCGCGATGTCGAGATGCCCGACAGGAAGATCTTCGATGCGGCGACGTCATCGCGGCGAGGCGGATCGCTGGTTGCTCTCACTGGATCGACACGCGCCTCGATCCAAGGACCGCGTCATTCCCCGTCAGTCGTCATCGGCAGGCTGGTCCGGGCTTGAGGGTCCGGACGGTTCGCTGGACCACAGAGGCACTCGAAAATCGCGGAAGATGTCCATCGCTCCCACGCGCGGGGCCGGTCTGACAGGCAGATCTTCGCGCCCGATGGCGACATCGTTCGCGGCATCCTCGATGATGATCGGGATCAGTTCGGGCTCGCCAGTCGCGGCCAATCCGGTGCGGGTCGAGGCGAACGACATGGAGACCCGGCCGCCCATGTTCTGGACGAGGCCGAAACAGGCGATGTTCCGATCACCCTGAGGACAATCGCCGTAAGTTAGACGCGGCGGCGAGGAATGATGGCCGAACTGATTGGCTACTCCCCCCAGCACTTCGAGCGTGCCGCCCTCTTCAATCCGAAACCCGGGCACGGTCCCTTCGGTCTTGAAACCCAGTACCCATACTTGCGAGCCTGGAGGAACCGTCCAGTTGATGGCTTCCTTCGACTCTGTGTTCAAGGCGCGGCCATAAAGCGTGACATTGTCCAGCAGGTCGGCCTCTTTCCCGAGGCCGGTCACACTGTTGAAGAAAAGCGGAACAGACGGACCGGTCTTCAGGAGATTGGCGTAGGAATTAATCGGCCCGGTGACGTGCTGCAAGACGACCGGTCGCCAGGCGGCCTGTTCGACCAGACGCCAGGCATTGTAAGCTCCCTGATAGTCCTCGATCACCAGCGGATTATCGCTACGCTCGGCGATGCGGAGGTATGAGCGTTTGCGATCATTGCTGTCGCTGACGAACCGCGAATAGAGGAACTGGATGTTCCGGACAGACGCCGGCACGTCGATCGTGGACGTGACATAATACGACGTCTTCGGAAAATAGACGACCGGCTTTCCCGATGCGAAGGCGCTTCGCACCGCTTCGGTGGAATCATGCCCCGGCGTGCCGGCAAGCGGATCGTAGTCTTCAGGTGCCGCCCAGTCTTTCACGAGATCCGGAAAGGCGGAAAGATCGCCGGGACGGGCCGATGGGTCTGGCGCTGCAAGATTCAGCGTGTGCGCAGGTCCCGATTGGCCCCGGATCGACGCATCGCCCGAGGATACGAACTCGTCCGCATGATCGCCTGCCGCCAGGATCCGCCCGGCGGATGCGACAAGCGCGCCCATCCCGGTAGAGCGGACATTTCGCGCCAGGATGAAGCCATCGACCAGGTCGACGGCAGGAATCGATCGGCTCGGCACCCCTTGCAGGAGCGAGTTCAGCAGAACGACGTGCGAACTCCCGTCCCTGATCCGCAAGGGAAGCGGAGCGTTCTGGACAAGCAGACGGTTGATGGTTGCGACAGGCCCGTCCACGACCATTCCCGCCTTTTTCTGGTTGGTGAGCGTCACCCTGTCGAGCACGACCTGATGAGGGAGGTTGAGCCGCTGCTTGGCCCATACCCCGATATCGAACCCGTCGACGGTGACGTCGGTCACAAGCGGGATGGCCGGATTGATGTCGAAGGCGATGCCGATGGCGCCCGCACCGTCGGTGGAGCGGACGCGGACATTGTGGACGCCAGCGCTGTTCGCGCCGCCGAAGCGCAGCCCGATCGCTCCCGGATTGCCTCGTCCGCTGTCGATGGTGAGGTTGCGAATTTCGTTGTAGGCCACGCTGTTGTTGATCGTGTGCTTGCCGAAGGAGACGACCGGCTTGGGCGACGCGGCATCGCCGAAACCCTTAGCCTTGTCGGCGAGGCGGATGATCGTCTTGTCGCGGCTTTCGCCGATCAGGCGAAGGCGAGCGATCGTTTCCTGAGCGCCGGGTGGCACCTGGTCGAGCGGGAGTTCGTTGACGATGCGCTGGCCGCCTTCGCCGTAGTCCCAGACGCGAGCCCCCTTGGCGGAATAGATCGCGGTATCCCGGATATCGTAGGTGCCGTTCGGAATGTAGACGATGACGCTTTCGCGTTCCAGCGAAGGGTTCGCCTTGTTTCCGTCGTTCGGGAACGGCGGAAGGAATGGGCCATCCTCCATTTCCTGCACCACCAGATCATAGGCGGCCCGGAATGCCGCCGTATCGTCCTTTCCGTCATCGGGAACGGCGCCGAAATCGCGCACGAGATCGTACACCTTCCCTCCATTGGCGTGAAACGCCAGGGGCGGCAGTCGGAACACGTCGCCGGGATTGCTGTCTCCGGGCGTTTGCGCATTGTCGGTATGAGGCGGCTCGGCCAAGGACGGCGCAGCACCTACCGACAGGACAGCCAGTGTCAGGAGTGCGAACGAACGCATCCAGTGAACCGGTTTCAACGGTCGGGCCTGTCGAGGATCTGCCTCCGACAACCTCGAGCCTCGTCGTGCGTCGGTTCCAGAAACCGCGTCGATATTCGCGCGACGGCCATTGTGGCGCATTGCGCCGTCAAGTCGCGTGTGGGCGATAGTACGGATGGATGTCACTACGACGCTCTCCCAGAACCCCGGACCCAGCACGGCCCGGTCAAAATCCTCGCTTCGACAGCGGCCTTCGTAACCCGAGCCGCTTGCCATTTTGATCGTATAAATCATATTATTCGGCGCATGGTCAAGTTTAGTGGTTCAGAATTTTTGCAACTCGTCCTATCTCCTGTCGCAAGGCGGTCGCCGACGTACAGATCGCTATCCGGTGGCTGGGAGATGAAATTGCTACGACAATTAACGACGATGGCTGTGCGTATCCTTCGCCTTGTCCCGAACGGCGAAGCGGCGTGGCTATCGTGCTCCGGGCCCGAGCCGCATCTCGCCCGCGCTGCGGGAGCCGGGCCATGGTGAAGAAAGTCGACGATTTCGCCCGCGAGGGGAATCTCACCCTGGGCCTCCTTAACGAAGTTGGCAGACAGGTCGTGGTGGGGGAGTTCGAGGAACAGCCGTTCCCGACCGAGGCGGATCTCGCCGTCAAATATGGCGTCAGCCGATCGGTCACGCGTGAAGCGCTGAAGATGCTTGCGGCAAAGGGTCTCGTCAGCGCCCGACCCAAGCGCGGTACGTTCGTCCGCCCCCCGGACGATTGGAACCTGTTCGATCCGGATGTTCTGCGCTGGCTTCTCGAACGCAAGTTCTCCGTGCAGCTGCTCCGACAATTCAACGAACTGCGCGTCGCGGTCGAGCCGCAGGCCGCCAAGCTCGCCGCGCAGCGCGCGCGGCCCGTTCAGGTCGCCGCGATCGCAAACGGTCTCGAACGGATGCGGGCAGCCGAGCAGAATGAAGACGATGCATTGGAATCGGATATCGAATTCCATGTCGCCATCCTCAACGCGAGCGGGAATCCCTTCTTCGTTCAGTTCCGCGACGTCGTGGAAACAGCGCTACGGACATCGATCCGCTTCACCAATCGCGTTGCGGGCCGTACGGCCAGTATCGAGGATCACGAGCGCGTATTGTCGGCTATCGCCGCGGGCGATCCGGATCGGGCAGTGACGATGATGCGCAACCTTCTCGACGACGTGTTGTCGCTTATCGATCGGCTCGAAGCGGACTCGGCCTGAGCACGTCGCGGCGACGCGTCAGCTATCGCGCGGATGAAGCATCCGCGCAATTGGCATTATCCGGGGCGACGCCGAGCTGGTAGATGATGGTGCTGCGATAGGTTTCACCCGGACGCAGGATGCAATCCTCGGCCCATGGCAGGTTCGGCGCATCCGGCACGTTCTGCGCCTCGAGCGCGATCAGCGAGCGGCTCGCCATCGGTTTTCTGCCGGCCCCGGCCTCCCCCAGGAAATTGCCCGAATACAGGTGAATGGCCGACTGGTCGGACCAGACCTCCAGCCGGCGCCCGGTCCGCGAACTTTCGAGAAGAGCGACGTTGCGGAGACCTCTCGCGCCCTCCCCGATCAGCCAGGAATGATCATACCCATGAGCGATCGCAATCTGTCTGTCGTTCGGATCGTCGATATCGTCACCGATGCACCGCTTCGTTCGGAATTCGAACGGGCTGCCCTCGACGCTGAGCCGCTCACCTGTCGGGAGCATATCTTCGTCCACCGGGACATACCGGTCGGAGGGGATCATGATCCGATGGTCGGACGCATCGCTGGACATGTCCGCGCCGTGCAGATTCCAGTAGGCGTGATGGGTCAGGTTGACGATTGTCGGAACGTTCGTCGTCGCGGCATATTCGATCGAGAGCCTGCCCCCTTGCCGAAGCGCGAATGCGACTTCGACGCTGACTTCGCCCGGAAAACCCTGGTCGCCGTCCGGGCTCGTATGGGCGAGCACGACTGTCGGATGTGAGGAAGCCGATGCCCTGACGAACCGCCAGACCGCGCGATCGAAGCCGTGCGGGCCGCCATGCAGTGTCTTGGACCCTTCGTTCGGGGCAGCGCGATGCACGGCACCGTCGATCTCGAACCGGCCATCGCGCAGGCGGTTGGCGAACCTGCCGATCGTCGCCCCCATGTAATGAGGATCGCGTTCGTACTCGGCGAGCGAGGCGTACCCCCCGACCACATTCGCCAGCGCTCCCGTCCGGTCGGGGACCACCAAGGAATGCAGCCGGGCACCATAGGTCAGCACGCTCGCCGATCCTCCGGCACCGTCCGAGAGGACGAATGCTTCTATTTCGGTGCCGTTTTCAAACCGGCCGAAAACCGTCCGCTCGACATTACCTCTCATGGCGTCGCCGACCGCCGGACCATCGCTCGAAACCACGGACGATCACGAACCGGATTGGATCGGCCCCAGCTCGATGACGAACGGGTCCTTGGTCTGGCGCATGAAGTCATGGAGGCGCGAGACGAGATCGCGGCGGATACCGGAATAGGCGGGATCGTCGGCCAAATTGCGGACTTCGTCCGGGTCTGCCTGAAGGTCGTAAAGCTCGAATTCCGGCCGGTTCGTGTATTGTGCGATCGTCCTTTTCCCCAGCGGCACCCCGTCGCGCAGGGCCGCCTGCCACGTACTCGATTGCACGAGATCGAGCGCGGTCGGGTAGGGCTGACGCCAGGCGAAGTTCTGGATCAGCTTGTAGCGATGCGTCCGGATCATCCGCATTGGATAGAACATGTGGATTTCGTGCAGGACATGGCTGCCGAACACGGCATCGCGGCCTGGCAGCTCCACCGCGCCTTCCATGACGGGACGAATGGACGCCCCCTGGAAACCGTAAGGCGTCGCATCCATTCCGGCATAGTCGATCACGGTCGGCGCAATGTCCACCCAGCTCACCAGTGCATCGGACCGGGCAGGTTCGCCCAGTCGCGCGCCGGGAGCCTTGACGATGAACGGCAAACGGATGCCCGGATCATACAGATTGGTCTTCGCCCCCGGCATCGCGACGCCGTTGTCCGACAGATACAGGATCAGCGTATTGTCGTATTTGCCGGCAGCCTTGAGCTCGGCGATCAGGCGTCCGATGCCCTGATCCATCCGGCTCACCGCCTGATAATACCAGGCCAGTTCCTGCCGCGTTTCCGGCAGATCCGGCAGGAAGCTCGGCACCGTCACCTTCTGCGGATCGTATTCGATCGCGGTCACTCCCGGATAGCCGCCGGGTTTGGCGCCGAAGTGGTTGGATTCGCCGAGGGTATACGGTCCGAGGCGGTGCGGATCCGTGGGGGCGAAGTAGAGCAGGAAGGGCCGCTCGTCCTTCTCGTTGATGAAGGCCCGCGTACCCTCGGCCATTTCCACCGGGCTGCGACCCAGGCCGGCCTCGACTTCGTCTTCGGTCGCCAGTTCCCGATCGAAATGGTAGACCGTTCGCGGAGCGACATGGAATTTGCCCATCAGCGCCGTACGATATCCGGACTCCGACAGGATCTTCGGAAACGAGGTGATCTCGGGGAAGGACGAGAAATTGTAGGGCAGATGGCTGAGCCCGTACATTCCGTTGGCGTGTACGAACTTGCCGGACAGGATCGCCGCCCGACTGGGACTGCAACTCGAAACCGTCGAAAATGCGCTGGTGAACCTCGTCCCGTCCCGCGCGAGTGCGTCGAGATTGGGGGTCTGGACGTATGTGTTGCCGTAAGCCCCCAGAGCATCGGTACCGTGATCGTCGCTGACAATGACCACGATGTTCGGCCGCTCGCGTGGGAGAGGAGAAAGGCCGCCCGTCCCGGCCCCGGCAACACCGACGACCGGACTGCACGCGGCCACCGCGGCCAATGTAAGCGATGCGGTGCATCCCTTCAGAAACGCGCGTCGCGCTGTTCGTCGGTCCATCACAAACTCCAGTTCACTTGAAATCGCTCATTGCGCACGCAGGACGGCCACCGCACCGCCGGAGGGTGCCAGCTCCAGCTGCAGGGATTGCTGCCGGTCGGCGGTGCCGGTTTTGGTATCAACCGAAGTCATGTCCGAGCCGTCCTGCCATATGGTCGATGCGTACCGGCCCTTGTCCAGGAAGGTCAGCGGGATGGTCAGGGTCCGTTGCTTGCCATCGGTCATCGCTCCGACATACCAGTCCCGTCCCTTGCGCCGTGCGATCACGACGTATTCGTCGATCTCGCCCGCCAGAAAGCGGGTCTCGTCCCAGGCTGTCGGTACGAGCCGGATGAAATCGAGACCCGATGGCTTGTCGGCATAGGCATCGGGGCTGTCCGCAACCGATTGCAACGGGCTGTCGTAGACCACGTACATGGCCAAAGTCTGCCCTCGGGTGAAGCGCACCATCGGCCCCTTCGAGGTCATCCTGAATTCGCTGTCCGGGACGTTGCGAAATGCCCCCGGAGTATAGTCCATCGGGCCCGTGAGCATCCGGGTGTATGCCAGCGACACATTGTGCCGGGCATTGATGCGCACCGACCAGCGGTTGTACTCCGCACCTAGGACGCCCTCTTGCGTGATGTAGTTGGGATATGTGCGGATCAGTCCGGTCGGGTGGTAGGCGCCGTGCATGTTGAGCAGGATGCGGTGCCGCGCGGTGGCTTCGGCGATCCGGTTGTAGAATTCCACCATCTCCGCATCGTCGCGATCCATGAAATCGACCTTGATGCCCTTGATCCCCCACGATGCGTACAGCGCCAGCGCCTGCTCCATATTGGTCCTGATCATGTCGGAATGGACCCACAGGATCAGATCGACATTCTGCTGGCGCGCGTATGCGACCAGCTCCGGTATCTCGACGGCGGCGATCGGAGTGAGGTTGTCGGCTCCCGGAAGGACCCGGCCTCCGGCCCCGCTGTTGAGGTACCAGCCATCGTCTATCATCATATATTCGAAGCCGTTGGCACCGGCAAAATCGATGAAGGCCTTGATCGTGGCCATGTTCGGGTTTCTCGACCGACCTCACCGTCTGGCCGTTCCACCAGTCCCACGC
>Ga0208183_1000496_pt1 | contig 18052 bp, 30 predicted proteins | sample MalvirDeepMed_51_FD_184251 | JGI IMG/M metagenome (GOLD analysis project Ga0208183, IMG submission 184251) | Marine viral communities from the Global Malaspina Expedition - Malaspina viral metaG DeepMed_51 (SPAdes) (version 2) | ecosystem: Environmental > Aquatic > Marine > Oceanic | place... | reverse complement strand
AATTTCGTTTTTGATGGCCATATCAGGGCTGTTCCGTATTAAATGTACGATATTTACCTAATTTGCCACACTTATAAGTAGTAACCCACCTCCGCAGCCATTTATTGGTGTGGTCTACAGAGGATTATGTCTTTTTAGAGGGGAAAATCCCTAGAACCCCATTATGGCGTTGCGCTGGTGTCACGAATTTGATGCGACTATGCCTGTGCTCAGTGTTGTACCATTGAGCGAAGCCTTTCATCCAAGCTCTTGCATCTTCAAGGCTTTTAAAGCCTTCGCTTGGCCAGCGGTGACTGTATTTGACCGTGCGGAACAATGATTCTGAGTACGGATTATCATTGCTGACACCGGGGCGGCTACGAGAGCCAATGACACCCATATCAAGCATTTTGGCTTGCATCGTCAAACATTTCATCGGGCTACCGTTATCTGAATGCAATACCACGTCTTTTTTAACGCATTTCTCAGACCAGAGCGTGCGCTCAAGCAATTGGGCAGCATGTTCACCTGATTCACTGTCATGAACTTCCCACCCGACAACCTTACGGCTGAAGATGTCGATTATCATGTAGAGGTAGAAGAACCGACCAATGACCGTTGACGGGCAGTAACTAATATCCCAAGTCCACACTTGGTTTGGCGCTGTCGCTGTGTACCCCTTAGGTTTAGCTCGGCTACCTTTAGGTTTTGCTTTACCTCGATGGGCTAGCTGGCCATTGGCTTTCAACACACGATAAAAGCTCGATTCAGACGCGAGATATTGCCCGTTATCTGCCAGCATTGGCACTATCTGACTTGGCCCTAAATTGGCGTATTCTTCTTGGTTACAGGTAGCTAATATCGCTTGCTGCTCTTCCTCAGTGAGCTTGTTACTCGGTTCTGGCCTATCAGCTGTAGGTCTTTTGTCACCACTGATTTCACCGCTTTCCTGCCAGCGTTGTAATGTGCGTACAGACATACCAACTTCTTCACAGGCTTTCTCTTTTCTAGCACCTGAGCCGACTGCTTCATCAATCAGAGATGCGTAATGCTGCCTATCTGTGAGTGAGGTTAATTGTCCTCGTCTTCCCCCCAGTAGGCATTTAACTTTTTTCTGAGCACCAACAACGCTGCCGTTTCAGCAAGCGCAGCATCTTTGCGCTTTAACTCTCTTTCTAACTCTTTAATCCGCTTACGATCATCCTTTCGCTCTTGGGTTAATTGCTTACGTTGCTGGGCTTTAGTTTGATTGCCTGCAATGCAGCTTCGCTTCCATTCTTTAACTTGCTCAGGGTAAAGCCCTTTTTCACGGCAATACTCACTTAACTCAATTTCGCTCAATGCTGCTGTTTCTAAAACAATTGAGAACTTTTGCTCTGGTGACCAACCATCTGAACTATTGCTATCAGCCAAACTAGAACCTGCTTTTAAATACTTATCTCGCCATGAATACAAAGTAGATAAGTTGATACTTTCTAGCTTTGCGAATTGGCGTAATGATAAGCCACTTTCAACCAGCTTTCTAATGATGGCTTTCTTATGATCTTCAGGATAATGCTTCACTAATATCTAACTTACCGCTCCCTGTTATATTTTTATGAAAAACTGAGGCGACAACTATCCTGACACAGGGGGCTTGCACCAGACCTATACGTTGTGATTTTTGCACCTGGCATAAAGTCATGAACAAGATCGTGTTGTTGCTTTGTGTATTGTTTATCACGCAGAACCTTTTCCCAGGGAAAGACCTTGAATTCAGGAATAGCCCTAACAGGAGTTGGAACAGCACTATCAAACATTTCTATTTGCATACATTTCCTCGTTACGTGTTGAAGGCAGCTCGAAAGCGCCTGTTTTGTTTGTGGCCGGAGGCCCAGTAGAACACTATCAGCGTAGCAAATTTATCCCGCTGCAGCATAGTCATTTTTAACTATATCAATGTGGCCAGCATAGATATTTCTAACTATGCTCGATACAAAAAAAGGTCCCGAAGGACCTTTATCTTATTGAACGGTTATCCCCTTTTGTTTTAATAACGTCCGGAAATAAAACCGCTGATTGTCTTTACACTCTGCAAGCACCGCGACCGTATTTTGAACAGACCAAGGAACGTTAATATCGTCCAACCGGTTAGCCCAAAACGCAAAGTCACTTTTCACTTTTTCATGATAGACACAAAAGCAATGCGTATAAAAACCAAGTAAATTATCAAACTGGTGACTGTTAATTAGCATTACGCACCCCTTCAGTTTTGATAAATTCCTGTACCACAGAAGGAATGTTAATAAGCTCCTTATTGATGGTACGAGCCTTGTTTTGACGGTGTTCACACAGGTCTACTATATACCCCGCAAACGCCTCAAGATTACTTTGTGTGGCAGCTAGAAGATTTTTGGGTTCACCGAATAAATCAAAATAGGTACGAAGTACAGGTACATGCTCAGCATGCACTTCTTTCGTCCAATTTACCGAATAGTGAAATTCCCAACCAAGGTCTGCAATCCCCGTTTCAGTATATTCAGCTGTTCCATCGTCAATGCTACCATGACACTCACCTAACAACGCCTGGTCATTGGCAAGCTCTTCTGAATCAGCAAAAACTAACTTGGTAACATTCTTCTCGTACTCGCCAGCATGAATTGTAAGCTTAACTACATATGCTTTAGACATATTACTTTCCTCTCTACGTGTTGAAGGCAGCTCGAAAGCGCCTGTTTTTGTTGTGGCCGGAGGCCGATATAGAAACTCCAATATACCATGTAACAGGTATAAAAAAAAAGCTTCCCGAAGGAAGCTTGTTTATTACTATGCGGTTTCTCCTAACAAATCAAATTGCTCTACCGGCATGGCCGTAGGCTTTTCCTTTTCGTCCGGAATAAGCAAATCAGCACATTCTTTTATCGCGTAATGCAATTTAAGTTTTTGCTCCCACGCTCCCATGTAATATGCAGGCGTTCTGAACACCTTAGTAATATTCATTGTGAGTGTGTTACCGATACATATTTCAGCTGGAATATGCAAAAGCGTAAACTGAACATAAGCCATCATTGCAGCTACGGGATCAAGGTCAATCGCCTGCACCCAAAGGCGCTGTTGATAGTTAATCCCTCTTTCACGTAACGCTTGCGCGTATGCTATCACCATACCACCTGACCCCACGGCAGGCTCATGAAGTGTTATCACTGGCTTGTCTTCTATATACGACACATTTAACTGCGCCATTAATAGGGACAACTCATAAGGGGTGAAAAACTGGCCGATCTGCGAACTGCCAAGCTCCAACTCCATAAACAATGATCCAAGAAAGTCACAGGGCTTTTCTTCAAGCCCCATAATGACATAACCCATCAGTTGCGCCATACGCTTCATATCTTCTTTATCGTACCGCTTAGCAATGCGTAAATAGTCATCTTCAACCTCTTGACTGAAAGCAACGGCATTGTGTAGCGCATACGCCTGACAAGTGATCACATCCCTAAATACTTCGTAGCGGTGGTGATAACGAGCGGTTTCTTTGAATAGCTTGATAAAAGCCTGTTTATTTGCAGACATATTTTTCCTCTTTACGTAGAAAGGGCAGCTCGAAAGCGCCCATTAAAATTAGGCATGCCTAATTTGGCATACCTGGCAAACGGGTTATACAGGTTGATATTCGTCTTTTAATGGACTCTGAGGCTCTTCGTAATCCTCACTCATAGTATGCAAATACGTACCATTGAGGTTGACGCAGCAGACTTTAATACCGTTTTCAAGTCGGTACACTGGTCTACTCCAAAAGTCCTCATAAAGAAATGTCGCTGTTTGCCCGTTCTTTAACGTTAAATTATCCATGATAGTTCCTCTTTACGTGTTGAAGGCAGCTCGTAAGCGCCTGTTTTGTTTGTGGCCGAATACTCAACCAACTGCGATAACTATATTAACACATTTTATTAAAAATGTTCTTAGGTTACTCAATCCAACTGTGAAGTTCTATTTTATCAATGTCAGACTGTTGTATTGCTGTGGGCTTTTCATCTAAATAGCACCCCAAGCACTTTTTTTTCCAAGGGAAATATTTCTCGCGAACAAACTTACCTTTACAGCAAGGACACACCACAATTTCGAGCCTATAGGAGTACGCATTTTCAAGAAACTCTATCCAGATTGGCTTTATACCATTCTCAGCCTTATCCCTAATTACTTCTTTAATACCATCTAGCACTACAAGTTTCTTTACGTAATCATCTTCACTATATAACTCACCAGGGATTAGCCATTGTTCTGATGAACTTTCTAATAACGTATCAAAAGCATTGTCAACTTCAACTAGACGTTCTAGTAACCTACCAATTTTCACTAATTCTTCTGCTGAAACATAAAAAGCAAATACATGATCGCCCTTTCTAGGCCAGCGAGCCCCCACACTAACAGGCTCTTGCTGCTTAAATGTAAACTTCAATCTGAACTTGTCAGGCCAATCGCTTTTCTTTGATATTTCAAAACTTAAAATAGTCGAAAACACACCATCATCGTTAAAGTTTTTTTTCAAATTTGGTGCGCCTTTGCGAATATAATCAGCTGACAAAGATAAACAATCCAGAAAGGAGCTATATTCCCAACCACCAATAATCGCTATTGATGGCGTGAAGTCTACGTAATCACCCAACCCCTTAAAGCAAATAAAATGCTGGCTGCTATTACTCCCTGTCCCATCATCTTCTGGCTTGGCTAAATGAAGCTCAATTCCTTTTTCAACCAGACATAAATACTCTACTTTCATTATCGAATTTCCGATATAGATTTACTATATAAGCAAGGCTAATACACTTACCTACAATCGAAAAACTTGCTGATAAAAAAGCTTTTAATTCACGATTCGTCACGTTACTTCATCATTCATACTTAAAGCTAATTAAAGCTAATCACGATGTAACGTTTAATGTACAAAACTTATTTTTGCCCTGAAATTATTTTCAATATCAAAGCCTCATAGTAAGTTTTAAGCTGCTCAGGACACAAAAAAGCTTCCCAAGGGAAGCTTTTATTTAATCGTGATATACCCGTTCAGAACGTTCAGCCATACCCGATTCACCGCATCGAGAACACTTTCCAGATGCACTGTTACAATTATTTGTAAAACCAATCAAAGGCACAAAATCATGGATGCCTCGATTACACTGTATTTCACCGACACACTTTTTAAGCCAATTTTTGAGCTTAAATACGATCAACACAGCAGCCCAAATCACCATCACCCCAATTGCAATCAAAAGAAGCTCAGGAACCATTTCTAAATACTCAAAAGTAACATCTAACATACATTTTCCTCTTTACGTTTAGGGGGCAGCTATAAGCGCCCAGTTTTATCTATGGCCGAATACTCAACCAACTGCCCTTACTATGTTATCACAAAACTTTTCACTCGATCTGGCATAGACATATTTATCTATGCTTATTTATTTAAGATTCAATGTCACAGTTACTCATATTTTGTGATCTCCCCTTCTTACCCTTATATTTACTGGCTTTTAGGTGTTTTCATTGGTTCCAGAACGCATTTTTACCAACTCACAATGTCACATTATACTTGTTAACCTAGTTTTACGGACAGATAATGATTTTATTGCCCATTTTGCCAGGTTTATAAACAATGCACTCAAAACACCTTGTTAGCGCATCCCCTAGCCTTCAAATTGCCGCTGACGGCCCCATTGTGGACATCAATTGGCATTACCTGATGAAAACCCGCGCTGAAGTGATCCAAGCGAACGATTCAATGCCTGCTTATTTGCTGATGCCCGAAATCACCGGCTTGATTGATAGTGAACTTAACGCGAATCGGCGCATGGCCTTTGAAATGATGTGGATGTTAGGGTGTCGGGTCAGTGAGCTCTTATTACTCACTCCCAGGCATTTTGTGTTTAACGGACAGAGTAGCTATGTAAATATGCCAACGCTCAAACGCAGAACACCGAACCAGACCAAAAGGCGACGAAAGCGCCTGAACGATTCGGATACGCTGGGTAATTTGCCTTTGCGCCAGATCCCCATCACTGACGTTCAATTTGTGGCGCGGCTTCAGTCCTACATGGTGACAGAACGTTTACCGGATAACCGGCGATTTTTTGGGATCACAAGACGAACAATCAATCGCTGGGTCGATGAAGCGGTATCGAACTACGAAGCGCAATATGGGCCTTTTCAGGTTCACCTAAGCCCTCACGTCTTCAGACACAGTTACGCTGTGAATGCGGTACTGCACTTCACACCGCTCAAAATATTGCAAGGATGGTTAGGCCATGCTTCGCAGGCCAATACAGAAATTTACACGAAAGTGTTGTTTTCAGACTCATTCGAGTTTGCCAAGCGTATTGCATGGAGGCCATGCATTACAACAAACAATAATCTCTTGTGAACAAAATACATTAAGCTGCTTTTTTGGCTTGCAGCTTCTTATAAACCTCATTGCAAATAGCGCAAATACTTTTGGCTAATTTCATGGACGCTTCACATTTGACTAATTCATTGTTGAACCCATAATGCTGCTCTATCACAAACCGATCAGCTTCCCATTTTCCTGCTTTCACTATTCTTTGTTTCTGATCAGCTTCTAAAGGAAATTTTACATCTTGCTGTTGAACAACCAATAAATCTTTCATAGAAATATCATTCCTAGAATCGCATTACGATAAATCAAGTTTATTAAAGATTGGGTTAGTTCATGATAGAAAAGCTAGGGGAACTTTCGGGGGGGTTTTTGTAATCGGAGTAAGAGGCCCATTATGGCCCCTTATAAAAGTTAATTTTTAATGAAAAACTATAATCTTATTCTTCCTTTTCCAATGTTAGATGCATACCGTTTATCATCGCATTAGATATGTTATCTATAACTTCTTTTAGTTCTATAGTCTGAAGATACCCTACAGCTTGATTAGTGGTGGATTGTACTAACGCGCCTATCAATTCAGGATGTTTTTCTGCATAGCCCTCACCATATCGAGAATCAATTATACGTATCACCCTTCTAAAAAGGTCTTCTAGATCGTTACCAGCATTGTGTAATGCGCCTACTAAAAGTTCATCTGTCGTCTTTTCCATATTTTAACCTCTCTGTTGAATTAGCTAAACACAGGTTATCACCTGAAGTTATACACATCTTCTAAAAACAGGGGGGGATTTAAAGGGGTTTTACACTCCGCTGAGTCACTATTATTTGTGACTATACCTTGTGGCCACCATAGATATTTTTAACTATGCTCGATACAAAACCCCCCTTAATAGATACTCTAAAATTAGGCATGCCTAATTCTATAACCCTCTATTTTCTGACCACCTCACCAATTCATTCACTGCAAATTGTTTGTCAATATTCACGTCGATAAAGCTATCACCATCGATTTCCCCTAAATCAACTAGCGCCCACAGCAATTCAACAAATGAACTTACTTTTTTGTTTTGATATCGCTTTGCTCTAGCCACTACTCGCTTTGCTTGATGTCTCACAATTTTTTGTTCTTTAGATGAGAATTTCATAATCACTTACCACCTCATTACGTTTCAAAATAGAAGCGATCAATATCTGGATATAACTGAAAGCAAAAAGCTTCATCTTGTCCCAGTGTAAGAACGTATAACGTACTCCCATCCACGGTTTTTTCTTCGCATTGACCACCACGGCCTACTACGTATTCCCTTGCTACCGATAAACCTTCATTAAAGGTCAGACGCTCTCCTTGAACGTTAGTAAGATACTGATCTAAAGACATTGGCATTCTCTAAAAGCAATGGTCGCTCAACAACGGGGATTTTTCCCTACGGGAAACCAGGGGATAAAAGGTGCATTCCCTGATGGACAAACAGCGTTCCGCCGTATTGACCACAGGCACTACACACTTTTTCCCGCCTTAATCGCACGTAGTCACTCCCTAAGCTAATAACAAATTATTTACAAATAGGTTTTGTGATATGAACTTTAACCACGTCCGGAGAAGCTAGGAACGCATGTGGTAAATCACTAGCCTGTTGAGCAACGACCAGAACCTTCATTTCATGTGACTTTGTAACATTTATGAAGTTGTTCCAGTCAGATTCCCGACAAAGTAATTGAGCCTCATCAATTAGAAGCTCACCTTTTATAGCTATAGGAATTGCTTTTGAAGTAATTGGTTTGTCGTGCAGCATCGCTTTTCGGATAGCTGTTTCTTCCAGCAAAGAGTCGGGACAGATTTTATTTGCCAGAACGGATTTACCCACCCCACTATCGCCGGTTAGTAATACTACCTTGCCATCTTTAAAAGCACGGTCGATTGCATGTTTTATCAGATGGTGATCATAAGCCTCAATACTTGACCAGTTCGACGGTAATGAAATGCTTCTATTGTTACTAGAACCTTGTTGATTTTGCATATGGTTGTCCTTTTATGATTAGGCATGCCTAATTTAAGGCACGGTACAAAGACAACCATATCAACTATATTGCCTAGCTTGATTTGAAAAACTATGGTTAAGTTAAAGGGGTTTTTATTTCTACGTTAGCGTAAGGAATTTGTTATTCCGATAATCGCCTCCAAAGGTATCTCAATACCTTTATAAATAAGCAACCATTGCTGAACTTCAACATCCGTTGCGTTGTTTTTGCTCACCAATGTTTCAATATCATTTTTATAGTTAACCAAGGCCCGAATGCTTAGCAGTTCATTTCTAAGCTTAGTTTCCGTGGGTTCTTCTTCATACTTGGCCGCAGAAGGCCCCCTCAGAGGCCTCATGTGTTTGCAACAGTCATCAAGATAGCTTACATTTCGCTAGATTTTCATTCTCTGTTTTCATGCATGGATTTCCTCTTTACGTGAATAGGGCAGCTAAAAGCGCCCATATTTGGAATTTCCAATATTAAATTATATTTACAACTCTAAATACTAAGAGTTACTTAGCATTTATCTTATTTTTTTCTTTGGTAATCCTCGCCTTGATCACCTTAACTATCCTTTTAGCCTCTTCAAGTTCCTCTTGGTATATAGATACATCGGCATCATCAACGCCCTTAGATAGTTCATCTTCATACCATTTAACTGATTCCTGCTCACTCTTCAATGCATGTTTAAGCGCGGCCAGTTTGGTTGTGTATATGCCGTAAGGCAACCGCTCACCCACTTTGAAATTTTGGCGATGTTGCTGAGAAATTGAGGAAAGCCAACCATAATCACCGTTTTTCTTAGACCTTTTCCCCCAGGTTATATCCTTTACTTTCTCGGTGATATTTACATAGACATCATCGTTGCGGAAAGCTTGAGATAGTGCGCGACCATACCTTGTTTGGCTACCACGTTTTTTTTGTATAGAGCGAACAACCCATTCATTGACATCCAGTATTATTCGACCTTCCCACTCATACCCCATTGCGCCATACAACACTGCGCCGACCTTAATTTTTGAAGTGGGATAAATTTGCCTTTCCATATAATCACTGCCCTACCTGTAGATAACGAGCTTCAGCTTTTGAAGAAATCCACAGGGCGCATTCAAAGCACAAAATAGAAATTAAACCACTTACCCAAATATTAACTGATTCAAATTGAAGCCAGAATATCAGGACCCATGCACCAGAATTCACGGCCAGTAGGAACACCCTTGTTACTTTTGAATAACCCTGTTTAATCGCAGCAATCCGTAAGCACGTAACAGACACACACAGCACAAACAGTAAACTTATCGCATAAACTAACATTTCACTACCCTACTCTATATAGGCCAATTTAGCTGAATCTTGACCCGAAACACCGGCATGGATAGACACCCCAGCCCCGTCACGCTTACCGTTTAAATAAGCATCAAATGCACATTTATCGTCCTTTGCTTGCCGTGCTTGATAGGTAGTGATATTCAAGTTTTTATCTTTCCAGCTTTTGATCAATTCTTTTTGTTCAGTTGGCACAACAAGCGGCTGTACCTTTGAACTAATTTCTGAGATCCATCCTAAACAATACCAATCAGCTCGATTTGTCTTTGTAGCCTTTTTACAATTTTTATGAAGACCAGCAATGAACACCTTTCTATCTGTCATCAGCTGGCGGTATAGAACGTTGAAACAATACGAAGCAATTTCATCGTTCGGCATAATACCAATGAACATTACCGCGCCTCTTCGCTTCCATGAAACATCATCATATTCTTCGGTCAGAACATGAGTCACCCCGAATGCGTCATCTACTGCTTTCAACAATTGCAAAACCCAGCTAGGAGGGTTAATTTTATCTACCAATGTCGTTGTTGAACCAACTTCACTCAACATGACATCGCCAATTTCAAAGCCATGCTTACGCATCATTGCTTGAGCTCTTGATAATGCTACAGCTGACTCATTAGGATTAGGCGACTTAGCCAGGTTAAGAAGCTTCTTAATTTTTTCGAGGTATTTTTTTTGCTCTTCAGTCATCACTAAGCCACCAGGTAACTACACGTTAGCCATCTGTCTGAAGTAGCGCACTTGGCCGCGCATCGATGTTTCTAATGAATTACTGGCACGAAACCCCAGCCACACTGCAAGCGCACCGGCAATCCCCAACGACCACAACCCAGTCCCAAACATAGGGGCGACATCCCAACCAAACTGACCATTTAACAAAGTAGGTCCCATAAACAAGACCAACATAGCAATAGCGAACACCCCGAAACCAGTTTGCTTCAGTGTATTAGTTAGCTCTGTTTGAGTTGCACCATACACAATAGTCGCCTGACAGCCCGTACACACACGAACACCGAATTTTGATTGCGTGTCACAAAAAGGACACTGAACTGTATTATCAGTCATTTGATACTCCATAACGTCTTTTTATAAGCCATACTTTACGGCCTTTAAAAGAAGTTTACCAAACTCATCAAAAAATGCCATAATTAATACATTATTTAGCCATCGGCTAATTGAAAAAGAAGGGCGCTTTCGAGCTGACCGCAAGCCAGCATTTACATTGTCTCTTCCAGTGGGTTTTCAGTGGGCGTTTCCATAGCGTCCAGCGGAAACCCACTGGTGACTTGGAGACAAAAATGGAAAATGTATTGGCAGTAATTGAATTAATCGGCGTATTGTTTAAGTGTGGCGTAATTGCCGGTGTAGGGTTCTACATACTAGGACGTTATCGCGCTTATCGCGAAGCGACTGTGGTTAGAAGGGCTTACAATAGAACAATACTTCGTACTTCAAAAAAAAGGGCTCATGCATGAGCCCTTTTTTTATCTAAATAGTTACCGGTCAAACTAGGTAGGTATAAAGACAAGCTACTATATTCCCCTTAAAACCTTTATTTTGAACCCCTACCGTAAACTCTCTTATAGAAACTTTGGGGTCATCACCAATGATGTATAGGCATGCTATTCCCTGAATTGGGTGGTGACATAGATGCTCGAAATAACCATAATCCTTCTTACACCAGCGACTAAGATCACCTTCAACAAGCTTTTTTACTTCACCTTCTAAGTAACCCTCTATGTTTGACCTGTGTTCTTCATCGATATCATCAAGCTTGTACTGGCGTATGTACTCTACTGTTTTATTAAAATTGTCAGACTCAAATCTGACCTTTACTTCACTCATCTGTAACTCTCTCGCTCATAGCGCCATATTCACTTATTTGTATTCCATTATTTTAAGCCAGGATTGCGTTATTAGTAATTATACCTCTAGCTAAATTTAGCAATGAATATGCTACTAAATCATGAAAACAATATGGATTATAAAATTATTGTCCTTTTATTTAGAATCAACAAAGCATTTCAATTTAACTGCGTGATCTAAATCAAGCAAAGTACCATCATCTAACTTGGCATGACTGGCGTACTCACATAGCAATTTATATGCCGCCTCTGGACTATCGGAATAATGACGCAGTGCTTTAGTAAAATCCATAGTTATGGAACATACGAGTCTTTTACCTTCAGACAACTGAACATGCACTGGCTCTATGCTTTTTTTTTGGTCTACTGGTTGTTGATTCATGAAAGAGCACCAACCTCCGACGGTTCAAACCAAGCTAACATTTGCTCTTCAGATAAGCTGGGAATGGGAATGTTTAGAGAATAGGAGCAATGCACTACCTCTTGTGCAACTGAACCTACAGCTTTTAAAGCTCGCTGAGCTTCAACCAGCTCTTCCCTGTCAGGTAGGCGTTCAGGTATATCCGGATATGACTTAGTAACAACTTCCGCTTGACGCTTTAACGCACTAAGCGCTTGCTTGAGTATCTGTACACGCTCTTGTTTCATCCCATTACTCTCCATCAACTGTATGAGATAAATTAGAACAGATATATAAGGGGGATGCGCCGGAAAAACCCCTGTTACTTGAAAGGAGTTTTAGACATAAAAAAACCCAGCCAAACTGGGTTATTTATCGGCTAGCCAAAATGTGCGCGAGTCACTTCATATTTCATATTGCGAGCTTGGCGAAACTTATACCAAACATATAGCAAAACAGAGATAGAAACGGCAGACGTGAACATAGACTGTATCAGATCGATGATATACATGGGATTTCCTCTTTACGTGTTGAAGGCAGCTCGAAAGCGCCTGTTTTTTTCATGCTGTGAAAACAGCTATAAGAATCCTTAGTTTAGCCCCGACGATACACCTGGTCAACCCGTTTGAAATTAGGCATGCCTAATTTTAATGCCCCATAAAGTTATCCACTGTTTCAGTGGACAACTCAGTGAATAACTACTTACAGGCTATGCTCTGAAAGGATTTCAGAAGCGCTCTACCTCTTTCCTCGCCATACGCAGCAACGTAATCAGTTAGATCTTTATATTTATTTTGCTTCGCCTCTTCATCAAACTGAGGAACAAGCATGAACGTCTTACCTGGTGTCGCTCGAAGTGTTGTTTCACAAACTTCTACGCCCTTATTAGGCGCATCACCATACTGGTCATTGTCTGCCACCAAAATAATTGCAGAGTCAGGACACATTTCGCGTAACACAGCAACAATGAGTGGGATATTATCAGCATACATAGCGGCAACGCTGTAGGCCACTGTGAGTTTATATGACATCCCCGCATCAGCTGGGGCTTCCATTACATAAATATCCTCACCATTAATAGGTGGACGGCACGGCACAGGGAAGCATGCACCCGATGTATCCAACCCCTTACGAAACGTTTTAGCCCCCAGTTCCGGATAGATACGTTGGATACCCTTGAATTTCCATTGCGCGAGCTCAACCAACTTCAACGCCGTAAACTGCCCAGTCAGCTTTCCCATTGTGGTTTCACCAGTAAAAAGCTCAACCCACTGGAATAAATCGGCAACACCTTTTTTAGCGAAGTATGGGCAAGGAACTTGAAGCTTAGACATCATTTTCAACCATCGAAAATCTTTATTAACAGCTTCTGCTTTTAAAGCCCTTTCCTCTTCTCTTCTCTTTTCTGCACTCTTCAAATACTCATTTCGTCGAGTATTATCCGGCTTTACTCTCGATACCCTGGACCCACCGCGATATGAATCATATTCGTCCATCAAGGCTTTATAACCATCAAAAAGCACCGGTTCTGGAAAGTGCTTGCGGAAGTTATTAAAGCGAACAGAAGGGTATTTGATGGTATAGCTCTCCCCATCCACCTCCCAGGTATGAGTATTTTCAAAGCCAATAATTGAAATTCTGTTGTTATCTGCTTTTTCAAGACCGGCAACATCACGGCCTTTTATTACCTCACCAGACAACGTTACGTTAGCTCTTGATTCATACCAATCAATAGACACTTCTTCTGCTTTATCAGCAATTTGTGAGGCGAACTTATCTAACATCAGGTAAGGATCATTACGGTAGTAAGCCATTACAAAGCCATAAAACCGACTATTGTGCTCGTTTTTTTGTTCGTTTGAATTAGGCATGCCTAATTTTCCTCTGCTTATTACTATCGCCCTTATTCGTTCTATCGCGTACAATAAAATGGATATATGCCTCTGGTCATTTACCAGAAAGAAAAAGAAGGGCGCTTTCGAGCTGACCGCAATCGGCCTCTGTGCCAAGGAGTATGTAAAAACCCAATATTTCATGGATGAAGCGGTGTGGCTGTTCCCACGGTCACACCGCAACCTACATTTACTCTTTTGCCCCCTTTTGTGAATGCGTCTCCAAAAATTCCACACACTCACCTTCCAAAAAATCTTCGTTAACCAGCGCGGTAACAATTTCATCTTCAGAAAAGGAATAGCGCGACTTCAGGATCTTTATAGATTCCATCGCCTTTTCATGCTCATCGGCCAGCCGATAAGCATGGAACTCATCAATAATATCTTTAATCACTAAAACTGCTCCTAACGACTCAGGGGCAGAGTGAAAGCTAAATTTTATTTTTCGTTTAACTTTCTCTCAAGCTTCAGGGGTTCAACAATGCCAAATGCTTGCAGCATTAAGCGCCAGGTACTGTAGTGAATGTGGTATGCACGACCTTCACGTTCAGTAAGCTTATTAATCTTGTCTGTATTAAAGATACGAAGTGAATCCAAGAGCCTAAACCAAACATCTTGCGATATTTCCATTGGCTCTTTTTTCCATGCTTCATTATCCCTGGTTGCTAACGCAACCTTCATTTCTTGATTACCAAACTTCAATCGATGTGCGATTTCCATTGGATCAAGTGACAAGATATTCATAAAGGTTCGCAACTCTACAAACGTAGGCGCTCGCCAATTTTCAATACCGAACACACGCTCATCGATAGTGACATCATGGCTACGCGCTGAACGGTTCGTGGTGAAAAACTTTAACTTTGACTCTTCCACACCAAACTGCGCGGCCAGCTGTTCAGCTGTGTAGCCAGTCCATGCAATGAATTGCCGAAGGACTTTGGGTTTAGGAGGCTCAAAACCCTCACCTAACGGCAATAACGTCTCAGGAGGCAGTTTAGGGGCCTCTATATACTCATGCAGAAAACGAATACCGCTCTTATCCAATAAATCCATCCACTGTTCATGTGTAACGTGGAAAGGATTGGTAGGCTGCGCCTTGTGGCTATGCAACAAGTGCTTTACCAATGGCTCTTTCATACCGAGAATTCGAGCAATAGCCGAATCTGACATACCTGAGCGAGCTGCAAGAACGCGCACTTCCGAGATATTAGGCTTTACCCATTCCTTAGCGTCATGGCTAAAGATACGAGAACGAAGGAAAGGCTTTTGAGGCTCAAGCTTTACTGGCGTTGCAACGCCAAAACTTTCAAGCCATAAGCGCCAAGTCGTGTACTGGATACGTTTTCCTTTAACGTAGTTACGGTCAGTAAAATAGGTTCGTAGATGTTTGGGGCTCACATCGGCAAGCTGCGCGAGCTCATTGGTGGACCAACCTACAGCATTTTTGAACTCAGCCAGTTCCGCTGTTGTAGGCGCAACCCATCCATCACCAAACGGCTTCAATACGTCTGGATGCATAGAATTTTTCCTAACAATTTTTTTATACAAATTAGCAAGCACTTTCTGAGTGCCAGAAAGCAGTGAATAGAAATCTGCGATTAAGTCTTGATCTAAATATTGAGTTTGTAACATTTTCATTTCCTCTTTACGTGTAACAGGCAGAGGTGAAACCCTCGCCTTTTTTGAAACCTAACAGTATTGGTTAGGTACTGAAACATTGGCACATTTTTTACCTGGTATCAACTTCTTTTTCACCAGGTCTGCACCTGTGGATATTTTTTGCCGCGCAAAATAAGGAAGAGCGAGTTATCCACCATATCCACACTAAATCTACGAATAAAAGAAAGCTCTCCGATACGCGTGGATATGGTGGATAACTCGCCCCCTCTTTACCTACAGCTTCATGTAACAAGTTCCATTACGCCTTTTGCGCTGCATGCCTGCGGCATGCGTGAACCTTAAAAACCATCGAGGTTTTACGGTTCATCGGCCTTGCTACGCAAGCCCGTCGCTCACCCGCCCGTTGGGAGGGGCATCACGAGCAATAGCCCCTCCTTTTTTGGCGGCCCAGCCGCTCTAGGTTGCGCTATCGCGCCAACCTAGAGCGGCTGGGTTCGTGAGCTTTAGCGCAAAAGGCGCACGGAAAAGCCATCGTGCTTTTCCTGAACGCATCAATAATTCTATAATTATAGCATATTGCACGGTATTTACGAACGGCATTTTTAAGGCTATTATGAACGCATAGTTTGAACGGTATATGTGAACGATTATGAAACAAACCATAAAGGCCTCCAAAGACGTATTAGCAGCAGAGGCTGAAGAAATTTTAAAGTTAAAAGAAGACATCAAACAGAGGCGTAAGAAGCGCAATTTTTCGCGCTCTAAATTGCGAAAATACTTTGCTGAAGCAAAAAGATTAAAGGAGGAATTTGGGTTTTCCTTTGATGATATCGCACTATGGTTACGTCAAAAGAAGCGCATAAAAATGACAGCTGATGGAGTCAGATCATCATATCGTCGCATAGAAAAGGAACTCGAAAGCGACCAATCCGAAGAGTAACTTTTATGGCGAAAAAATCTTTAAGACAGCAAGCAGTAGCAGTAATACGCACAAAAACAGCCTTCAATACAGATAGCAAAAAAGGTGGTAATGCCGACTCAAAATCGGTCCTTGGCAATTATAAATCTTTGCAATCTTTGCGCTCAGCTAACGAAACAGTGTTGGCATTAGCTAAGATAGCAGAGGATATGAATGTTCAGCGGATCAAGCAAATCACGCCAGAAAACGCAGAGCAATATTTAGGCTTAAAACGAGACAATTTTGCTTCGCAAAAGGCACTAGATAGGGACCGAAAAGCATTATCTATTGCGCTTGGTGTTGAAATTCCACGACTAAAAGCTGTTTCTGAACAAGTTTTAAGCTCACGCGCTTACAGCACTGAACAGATAAATAATGTCACCAAATCTATGACTGATAGAAATGCGCTGGCAGTAAAGATAGCGCACAATGCAGGCCTTAGAGCACATGAGCTATTAACGCTTAAACGGGCAGATGAAGGTACAAAAACAACATCAAGAACATGGACAGAAGACAGGTTCGCTGGGCGGGATGGTACTGTTTATCTTGTGACAGGGAAGGGCGGTTTAACAAGAGAAGTGCTTATTTCAAATGACTTGGCTAAAGAGTTGGAAAGCAGAAGGCACGAACAACCACAAACGAAAATGGACAGAGGGATTAACTACCTTCAACGCTACGATATTGGTGGAGGTAACGCCCTGTCCTCTTCATTTACACGCGCCAGTCAACGTGCATTAACATTTTCTCATGGCCTTCACGGTGTACGACATAGGTATGCTCAGGAACGTATTGATGAAATAAAGCTTAAATTCAATGTAGACCATGACAGTGCTAGGGACATCGTTGCTCAAGAACTTGGGCATTTCCGTGGTGATATTACCGAAGTGTATTTACGTTAAGAAATTAGGCATGCCTAATTTTTGGAGCTAAACCAATGGACAGTTTTAATCCTCATAAAGATTCACCAGTCGCCAGCAATCTATACTGTTGGCGTATTGGAAATACAAGAAGTTGGGCAAAGGCCGTTTATGAGACAGATACAAAAGCATTAGAAGCAGCAAAAGAACACTGCAAAAATAGGCTTGGCGTAGGTAAGTATACGATACACATTGGCGTCACTAAAACTGAACCGGTTAACTGTGAGCCGATCATAAAACGATACAAACAACATTTAGAATATGGCTGGGATAACCCCGAACTATTCAGAGCGATGGCTATCCCCAAAGAGCATTGGACACGTTTAACAAATGAAATTGCTCAATTGGTTACAGATAAGTTAGTTGAAGCTTCAGCGCTTAGCAGTAATACCCAAATATCGAAAGTAAAGCATCACTACTTTACAGTTTCGCCATCGGACATAGGGATCGAGCAAACAGGTATTGAAAGCTGTGGTGAAGAAAGTTCGTTAGGACAACTTACAAAACAGTTAGCAAACTTAAGCAAGGAACAGCGACTTGAACTGATGTCAGCTTTATTAGCATAAAATGAATTAGTGTGATTACCAAGGGATTATGTCGGTCTAATTACCGAGCGATTTTGTCGTAAATAGCATATCAGCCAGTTGCTAAACTGGCTATCTTTTATGCCGATTCAGCCAGAGCATTAGATTTTTCGACT
>Ga0208183_1000487_pt1 | contig 18409 bp, 27 predicted proteins | sample MalvirDeepMed_51_FD_184251 | JGI IMG/M metagenome (GOLD analysis project Ga0208183, IMG submission 184251) | Marine viral communities from the Global Malaspina Expedition - Malaspina viral metaG DeepMed_51 (SPAdes) (version 2) | ecosystem: Environmental > Aquatic > Marine > Oceanic | place... | reverse complement strand
CAGCCGACACGGTCGCGACGGTCCTCGCCGATCTCAATACGGTCACGGCGGCGACCGGGCCGACGCTCGAGCGCCTCGCCGTGGCGCTCCTCGACTCCTCGCGCGTCCTGGGCGAAGAAGCGGCGCCAAATGCGCTCAAGTTCGCGCGGACGCTCGAACAGTTCGCGATTCCAGCCGAGCACGGCGTCGAGGTGCTCGATATGTTCTTCGCGACGTCGCAGCGGACCGGCGCCGGCCTGGGGGATCTGATTCAACAGGCCGGGACGTTCGGCGTTGTGATGAAAAACGTCGGATTCAGTCTCGACGAGTCGGTCGCGCTCTTCGGCGCGCTCTCGAAGGGCTCGATCGCGGTTACGCGGGTGATGCCGGGGCTGAATAAGGCGTTTCGGACGTGGGCCGGCGAGGGGCTCGACGTCAAGGCGATGCTCGTCTCGACGATCGAGTCGATGAAGAATGCCGCGTCGCGGACCGAGTCGCTGAACATCGCCACCCAGGCGTTCGGCGCCGAGGGCGCGGCGCGACTCAATGACGCGGTGCTCGAGGGCAAGTTCAACCTCGAGGCGATGACGGCGGCCGTCGAAGGCACGGCAGGCGCGATTGCCGAGTCCACGGCGGACACGATGACGTTCTCGGAGCATCTCGGCGTGCTCCGCAATCAGGCGACGACGGCGCTCGCGCCGTTTGGCAACGAGCTCAAGCGCGCGCTCGAAGGGTTCATGCCGGTCGTCCAATCGGTCGCGGCGACGCTCAACGGGTGGGCGACGGCCTTCGCCGAGCTCTCGACGCCAACCAAGAACACGATCCTCGCGGTCGGTGCGTTCGTCGCGGCGCTCGGGCCGGTGATCCTGGCGGTCGGGGCGATATCGTTGTCGATCGGGTCGCTTATCCCGATTCTGACGAGTTTCGGCGCGTTTCTCGTCGGAACGTCGAGCAGCGTCGGCGCGTTGGCTGGTGCGTTCGCGTTACTGATGACGTGGCCGGGCGCCCTGGTGGCGGCGGTGGTGCTTCTGACGCTCAAGTTCGAGCCGTTCCGGAAGTTGTTGAAGGCGACGGCGCGGCTCATTATGACCGGGGTCGTGGCCGCGTTTGCCAAGCTGCGCGAGTGGATCGGCAAGGCGGCCGACACGGTCGGCGGGTTTCTTGGCGGGCTGGCGAAGTTTATCCCAGGCGGCGCCGCGGTCGCGCGCGCGATGGGGCGCCTCACGGCCGGCATGGACGCGATGTCGTCCTCGATGGGAGACTCGAGCGGCGCCGTCGAGGACGTCGAGGCGTCGGTCGAGGAGCTCGGCGAGGAGCTCGACTGGACGGGCGGCCGGCTGCCGCCGGTGGTGGACGGGGTTGTCGGCCTGGGCGACGCCGCGGGGACGTCGAGCGAAGAGGTGCAAAAGCTCGCCGACACGTTGAGCGACGCGGGTCTCGCGGGTGACGTGCGAACCCTAACCGCCGCGTGGGAGTCGCTCGATCCGACGATGCAACAGAACGAGCACACGCTCAAGCGGGTCAGCGAGCGCGCGCTCGCCTTGATCGGTCGGGGCGCGACGCTGACCGGCGAGGTCGCGGCGTTAGGCATGGCCGCGTTTGTCGCGCGCGAGGAGGGGATCGTCCCGCTGGCGGACGGCCTCGACGGCCTCGAGATACAACTCGGCGATCAAACGGTCGCATTCGACCGGCTCGGCAGCGAGATGATCTGGGCGACCCAGAACGGTTTTGGCCCGATGATCGCGACGGTCGACCAGTTTCGCGACGGGATTGTGCAACTAGAGCAGCCGATTAGCAATTTCCACGAGGCGCTCGGGCAGACGCCTGGCTTTTTCGACACGATCAAGACGTCGATGGGCGGGTTCCTGGAAGGCTTGACCGGCGGTCAGGGACTGCAGGGCTTTTTCACCAATTTTGGCGCGGGCGTGGTTGGCGGCCTCGGCGAAATTCTCAGCGGCGGAATCACCTCACTACTCAACGTCGGCACCCAGCTCGCGATCAAAGGCTTGATCGCGCTCGGCGGGAAACTCGTCGAGGGGTTTGGCAAAATCTGGCAGGGCGTGCGCGGGCTGTTCGGGCGCACGGCTGAAGACAATATCCGTATTACTGGCGAGCGGCTCGGGTTCGCGATCGGCGAGGGGCTGCAGACCACGATCGCGCAGACGGCGACGGCTATCGGGCATGACTACACGGCGTTCTTGCTGCACCTCGGCGATATCACCGACGCGCAGGGCGGCGTGATGGTCGCGGGGTTCCAGACCGTGGCTCGGACAGGGCGCGATTTGTACAGCATGGTACAGGAAGGGCGGATCACGACCGAGCAGGCAATGGGCGCGCTCGGGCCGGTACTCGAGGAGTTGGGCGCGAATTTCGACCAGGCGGGCGACAAGGGGCAGCTGCAATTTATCGAACTGATCCAGGTCGCGGCCTCGATGGGCGTGTCAATCGAGACGCTGCGCGGGCTGGTCGGGACGCTTGCCGATGATGCGCTCGCGACCAAGCTCGACCGTGCCGTCATTGACGCGAACGGCAACATTCGAGACCTGGGCGCGTCGATTCAGAACGTGCCGCGCGATATCAACGTGCGGATACATGTGCCGCCCGTGCCTCGGATCTCAATTCCCCCGATCACCGCGTCGATCAACTACAGCCACAACATCCCAGAGACGCCGGATATTGGCGTGCCGGGCTTCCAGGGCGGCTCGGGCGGGTTTCAGGATTTCGGCCGCGGAACGCTCGCCGTCCTGCATGGGCGCGAGGCGGTCGTCCGCCAGGGCGACGCGGTGCCAGGGACCGACGCGCTCGCGCGCGAGATCGCCGCGCTCCGGCGCGACCTGTCGACCGATCGCGCCTTTCAGTCGCAACTCGTCCCGAAAATGCTCTCGGCCGCCTTGCAACAGACGGGGGCGCTCTCGTGACCGCAAGATATAGCCGGCCTGGGGGCGGCGCCTAGTGGCGGCGGTCTCGCCGACCTCGATCGCAATCGAGATGCAATTCTCCGGCGCCGCTGGCGCCTGGACGAACGTGTGGTCGGATGTTCGCGCGCAGGTGCCGGTTGTGCTCACCTATGGCATACAGAGCGGCGGCGGCCCTGGCGACCGCTGCGCGCAACCGGGATCGCTCACCTTCGCGCTCGATAATTCGGTCAAGAACAGCGGGACCGCACAAGGCTACTACTCGCCGACACATGCCTCGGCTCGGTCGGGCTTCGAGATCGGGATCGGGGTCCGAGTCGTGATCGTGTATGGGGGCGTCTCCTATTACAAGTTTAGCGGGCGTCTGGGCGCGCTCCAGGTGACGCCGAATCAGCGCGGACCCTGGACGGTGCTCTGTACCGCCTGGGACTATCTCGACGAGTGCAACCGCGCGCGGCTGAAGCGGGTCTCGGTCCAGGTCGACCGCCGGGGCGATCAGCTGTTCGACACGCTGGTCGACGAGATGCCGGTCGATCCGACGTCGTCGACCTCCGGCGACGGCCGCGAGACCTACGCGCTCGCGCTCGACGCGAAGAGCTCCGAGGAGGGGCTCTCGGTCCTCGGCGAGTTTCAGCGTCTCGCGATGTCAGAGGCTGGCTTTATTTACGGCCGCGGGACGACCGATGCGGCGACGGCGCAGCAGCTTGTCTATGAATCGCGGACGGATCGCGCCAAGAAAAACACCGATCAGACGACCCTCACCGATGACGAGATCGAGGGGATCGAGATCGGGCGGTTTCGGGATCGCGTGATTAACCGGATGCAGGTCCAAACCCATCCGCGGCGGAAGGACGCCTCGACCGTCATCCTTTATACGATGCGGGACGCTGGCGTCGACGACGCCTCGGCGCTCGAGCTCGCCGCCGGCGAGTCGCAGACGCTCACCTGTCCCTATACCGATCCGAGCGCTCGCAATAAACGGTGTGCCGGCACGTCGATGATCACGCCGGCATCGGGGACTGATTACAGTGCGAACGCCGCGGCCGATGCATCCGGCGCCGATCTCGTCGGATCGCTTGGAGTCGCTGCGACCTACGGGGGAACGTCGGCCTCGGTGGTCCTGACGAACAATCACGCCTCGACGACGCTGTTCGTCACCAAGCTAGAGCTCCGCGGCCTCGGGATCTACGACGAGCAAAAAACGATCCACGAGCAAGAAGACACGAGCTCTCAAACAGATTTCGGCATGAACACGTACAAATATGACGCGGCGTATCAGATGTCTCCGACGGTGGGCGACTCCTTCGCGCGTCACTTCCTGGCGGTGTATCAGGCGGCCCAACAGTCGGCGGAGTCGGTCTCGATGCTGGCGAACAAGACCGCGGCGCTCATGACCGCGGCGCTCGCGCGCGAGCCGGGCGACCGGATCGGCCTATCCGAGGCGGTCTCGGCGGTGTCCGAGGGGTATTTTATCCAGTCGGTGACACTGACGATCACGCCGCGCGACGTCATTCGCTGCCGGTGGGGACTGACGCCGGCCTCGAGGATCACGTACTGGTTTCTCGGCACGGCGGGCGCGTCCAATGTGGGCACGTCGACGCGGATCGCGTTTTAGGAGGGCGACAGCATGGCCTGGTCTGCACCAAGCACGCGCAACACCGGCGACTTGATCGACGCGACGATCTGGAATGCCGACGTCAAGGCGAACACCGAGGCGCTCCGCGCCGGCGGGATTGCGATCGCCTCGCAGGCCGCAAACGATGTGCTGTACGCCAGCAGCGCGACGCAGGTCGCACGCCTCGGTGCGGGTACGGCGGGCAAGGTTCTGACGACGCAGGGCACCGGCAGCGCGCCGACCTGGGAAACGCCTGCGGCATTCGACGCCGACGCCGCGCAAGTGTTCAACGAGTCGGGAAGCGATGCTGACTTCCGCGTGGAGTCCGATGACAACGCGGCCATGCTGTTTGTGGATGGCGGGGAAGATCGGGTCGGCATCGGCACTGACGCACCCGACTCACTCCTGGATATCTATTTGGACGATGCCAGCGTCCTCGGCACGGTGATCATCGAGCAGGACGGCGCTGGTGATGCCTCCACTCGGTATCTACTGACGGGGCTCATTAGCTGGTCTACGGGAGTCGACAATTCGGACAGTGACAGTTTCAAAATTTCTCAAAGCAGCAATTTGAATGACTCGGTTCGTTTGAGTATCGACACCTCGGGGGCGGTGCATGTGCCTGGCTCGTTCAGCAAAGGCAGTGGGAGTTTCATGATCGATCACCCGCTGCCGTCCATGAAGGACACACACAAGCTCGTTCACAGTTTCGTCGAATCGAATGAGACCCTACTGATCCATCGCGGGACTGTCGATTTGGTGGACGGTTCTGCCCAGATAGACCTTGATGTAGCAACGGGTATGTCGAGCGGAACGTGGATCGCGCTCTGCCGCGACGAACAGGTATTCACGAGCAATGAGAGTGCGTGGGCAGCGGTGCGTGGCTCTGTCACCGGCAGCGTCCTCACCATCGACTGCGAAGACGCGGATTGCACCGACACGGTGGCGTGGACCGTATTTTCCAATCGGCACGACGCGCACATCATGGAGACTGCCTGGACAGACGACCAGGGCTACCCAATAATCGAGCCGGTCAAGCCGGAGCCTGAGCCTGAGCCTGAGCCTGAGTGAAGAACACGATGTCAGACACAATAACCGGATCACCTAGCGCGGATCGCGCGCCTGGAAGCCTCCCTAGCCTGACGGTCGGGGATCTGCTGGCGCTCCTCGGCGAGCGCGATTGCACGATCAAGCAGCAGTCGATGGCGCTCTCGGCGCAGGCGGCCGAGATTGCGAGACTGCAGGCGGTGGTCGACGCGCGCGACGCGACGCGCGAGGGCGGCGCGCGTGACTAACGGCGCCATATTGAACGGCAGCATGCCGCTGTGGATGAAATTTGTGAGCGCGGTCGGCGTGCCGAGTGCGATCGCGATCTATCTGGTGTGGTTCCTGGGGTCGGCCGTCCTGGGGGCGATCAACTCCCACGCTGAGCAACATGCCGACGAGACGCGGGTACTGACGAGCGTCCTCCAGCAACTGTGCGCGAACACGGCGGCGACGCCGGCCGATCGCGCGGGCTGTTTTCCGGAGTCACGATGATCGGCTGGGTGATGGCGCTCCTCCGCGCGCTCATGGGGGGCCGTCGCGGTTCGTCGGCGGACGATGAGGCGGCAGGCGGCGACGCCGGGCCGTTCCGGCCGCTGGTCGAGGGCGGCGAGACCTCGTACGCGGGTCCGGTCGATCCTGGGGTCGACCTCCCAGTCGAGACGCCGCACGATACACCCACGCCGCCAGTCGAGACGCCGCACGATACACCAGCGCCGCTACCAGAACGCAACAACCGTCCAGTCAAGGGCGTTGTCCGGCTCGAGGGGAAAATGTTCGCCGACGAGCTCGGCATCTATCCGGCGATCGGGGCGACCTATATGTACGCGGCGCGGTCGGCCGAGGTCGACGAGGCTCGGCTGATTCGTAATTTGGACTGGCTGTCTGAACGTGGGTGCGACTACATTCGGATCTTGCTGATGGTCGGCAATCCGCCGTACTGGCCGTATCAGATTCAGCCGAGATCGTGGGATTGGTATCACCGCGTGATGGCGCTCGCGTGGGAGCGACGCATCCGAACCCAGCCGGTGATCTTTGCCGATGCTCAGGTGATGATGCCAGGCGCCAGCGACCGCGAAACGTTCGTTCGAGAGGTCGCCGCGTTCTGCAATCACCGGCGCGAGATGATCCAATTTATCGAGGTCGCGAACGAGTCGAGCCTGAACGGTGTCGGGATGGCCGAGCTCGCGCGGTATTGTGGGATTTTGTCGACGGCGACCGAGATCCCATTTGCGGCAAGCTCTCCAACCGGCAGCCATCATCCGGAGGCGGGTCTCGAGGAGCTCTATAGCGATCATGGGTGCCGGTCGCCGATTGCGACGCCGCATTTTGATCGGACATTTTGGGAGGATGGCTATCGGATATGCCGGCAACCGTGGCATTACCAGTACATCGGGGAGTCTGGGTACATGCCGGCCGTGTTTGTCAATAATGAGCCGGCCGGTGTTGGTCCCACGTCTGGCCTGGTGACGATTCCAGAGCAGATCGGCATGGGGGCGCTCTGCACGTTTTTAAGCGGTGGCGCGGCCTACTGCTACCACAGCGTCGCCGGCGTCAAGGGCGCCGACAAAGACAATCAGCGACAACTTGATTACTGCGATATTCCGCGCGGCGATGAGATGTGGGCGTCGATGCGCGCAATGGTGCGGCTCGTCCCTGCCGATGTCGCGAACGGCCAGGCGGCGAACCATCACTGGACGGCGCCACGGCATCCCTTGGAACCGAGCCTCAATGATCAGATTTGGCCGGACGGCCACGAGCGCGGCCTGGTGCGCGCGTTCGCGCGCGGGTTTGGCCGCTCTTGGTATGTCGGCCTCTTGGGGATACGTGGGTCTGTGGCTATCGCGCCGAATCGTCACGTCGCGGCGACGCTCTACGAGCCGATCTCGGGCGCCGTCGTGTGGAGTCGAGCGATCGCGCCTGGTGACGTTGTCGCGGTCGACCAGGTGGGCGAGCGGCGGAGCTATCTATTAAAGCTCGTTGATCTGTAGGGGTGACGACGACGGGGCGCCGATGGCGCGTCAACAGGGGGGGGGCATGGGATTATCCTGGGGGAAGTTCTTCGGCGGCGTCGGCCGGATCGCGCCGTTGATCTCGATGTTCGGCGGACCGGCGGCGCCGATTGCGATCGCGGTCTCGCGGGCCATTCTGAACGTCGAGACGGCGAGCAACGATCCAGGCGCGACCAAGCGCGCGAAAGCGGTCGAGATCGTCGGGTCGCTGGTCGAGGGGATGGAGGGCGTCGCCGGCCGAGACGTCGTCTCGAATTCGCTCGTACACGAGGCGGTGCTCTCGGTAATCGACGCCGAGGTCGCGCTGAGAAATGCACACATGCGCCTCGAGCAAGTGGTCGTCGACGTCCGCGCGAAGCTCGACGCGCCGGCGGCGCCGCCGGAACCGGCGCAGGGGCTCCGGTCTGGGACGGACGCCAGCGAATGATCGACTCCGCGTCGGATCTCGTACGTTTCCACGAGGGGCGCCGCCTCTATGTGTACGACGACGCGACCGGGCGCGGCGTCGGGCCGGGGTCGACGCTCGAGGGGCATCCGACGATCGGCATCGGCCGCGCGCTCGACGTCCGCGGGATCTCCGACGACGAGGCCGAGGCGCTGTTCGCCGCGGACCTGGCGGACACGTCGACGGCGCTCGCGCGCGAGCGCGCCTGGGTGCTCGAGCTCGATCCGGTGCGGCGCGCCGTCCTGGTGGACATGGCATTCAACATGGGCGTGCGCGGGCTCTTGGGGTTCCGGCGGGCGCTCGCGGCGCTCGAGATCGGCGACTGTGAGACCTGCGCCGTCGAGATGCTGGATTCACGATGGGCGGATCAGGTCGGCCGCCGGGCGACGCGCCTCGCGGCGACGATGCGGTCCGGCGACTGGCCGCGCGAGGGCTAACGATGCGAGTGTGCCTGGCGGTAGCGGCGGCGGTCGTGGTGGCGCTCCTGGTATGGCCGTCGGCGATCGCCCAGGCGCCGGCGCCGATCTTGCGCTGCTACCATAACGGCGAGGTGGTCGCCGCGGCGCCGCTGCCCGCGCCGCCTGACTTCCGCGTCCAGATGTCAGCCGGCTCGGTGACGTCGGCCGAATGGACGCTCGAGGGCGGCCGGCGGGTCGTGCTCGCGACGACGGCGCCGTGTCTGTATCTGGTGACGACGCCGCCGGAGGGCGCGCGAGGCGCGGGTCAGTGACGCGGGCGACCGCGGCGCTCTGGCGCGAGGCCGCGGCGGGATCGCCGAGGGTCAAACGACAATGGGAACTAGTCCATCAGTGGCGAGCGGAGCGGGACGAGCTCAGGCGGCCCTCGAGGCGCCGGCGACCGCTGACTGTCCGTTCTGCGACGCCAGCCAAACGGGCGAAGTGATCAACGTGCGAACCGATACGGCCGGGCTCCAGGTCCGCTGGTATCTGTGCTCGTGTTGTGCGCGCGTCTCGGTCGTCGAGCGGCGGGCGGGCTCGACGACGGCGCCGACGACCTCGGTCTCGAACGACTGGCGCGAATCGGGCGCGGTCTAGCGTCCGAGCGCCGCACACCAGTAAAACGGGCCGCGAGGATCGCCTGTACGCGACGATCTCGGTCCGGCCTATGCGTGTGGCTATGGGGGGCGGCTACGCGCGCCGCCGTATCGCGGTGACGCCGACGAGGCCGTCGAGCGTGTCGGCCCAGGTCTGGAGCGCGGCGCGCATTTCCGGAAGATACCGATACACGTTATAGATCGCGGTGACGCGCGATCCGGCCGGGCGGTGATTCAAGATCCGGCCGATGACGTCCGGCGCGACGCCGGCGGCGCCGAGTCGCGTCGCCAGGGTCCGGCGCAAGTCGTGACGGGTGACGCCGCCGGCGCCGGTCGGTAGTCCGGCGGCGCGATAGAGGGCGCGGATGCCTTTGTGGGGTCGAACGATCGCCGCGTCGCCGTCTCGCGAGGGAAAGACCCAGGTACTCGAGGCGCGGCGGGCGGGCTGGCGACGTCCGCGGCCGTCGAGGATGGCGACGACCTGGTCCGAGAGGGGGACGCGGTGCGGGTCGCCGTTCTTCGTATCGGCGCCGGGGATCGTCCAGAGCACGCCGTCGGGCTCGTCGGTCAGATCGGACCAGCGCATCCGCTGGAGTTCGGCGCCGCGTTGGCCGGTCAAGAGCTCGAGACGCGCCAGGGCGGCGGCGGCGGTTTGTTTCGCGGCGATGCTCGGGTGCTCTGTTGTGGCACCGTGGGTGACGCTGGCACGCACGAGGCGCGCGAGCTCGGCGTCGGTCAAAACGCGCTCGCGCGGGGTCTCGGCGCGGCCGGGTTGCGGTCGGCCGGCGCACGGGTTCGCCTCGATGGACGGGTCAACGTCGATCCGGAGGGACCACGCGAAGATCGCCGAGATTAGCTGGAACAGGCGCCGCGCCTCGATGGGCGTCGCCGCCACCAGCGGTTGCGTGATGGCGCGGACGTCGGCGAAGCGAAGCGAAGCGGCGGCGCGGTGTTGCCAGGCCGGCCGGAGGTGCGTCTCGAGGCGGCGCCGGTGCTCCGAGGCGGTCGACGGTTTGAGCTCCGGCAGTCGCTCGGCGAGATAGCGATCGGCGAGGTCCGCGAACGTCGGGCCGGTGGCGACGAGGCGCTCCGGCGTGGGCGGCGGCGCGGGGCTGCCGGTCGACCTGGCGCGCTCGATCGCCTCGGCCGCCAGGCGTCGCGCGTCGGCGACGGTCACGGTCGGCGCCTGGCCGTGGCGTCCGATGGTATGGCGCCGGCGACGGCCGCCACTAATGCGGATGCGGACGGTCCAATCTTTTGCGCTCGCGTCTCGTGATACTTTCAAGAGTAGGCCGCGAACGCGGTCGGGGCCGGCGTCGGCGATGTCGTACTGGGTGCCGGTTGGTTTCAAGCCGGCGATCGTGCGTTCGTTCAGTCTGCTTAATGTCTGCATTGGTTTAGCTTCCTGAGGGGCCACTGAGGGGCCAGGCGGCGCCGTTTCGCGCTATCTCCGTGTTTCGTCTGTGTGTGTGTCCGTTCGTCTTCTAGCAGATTATGGCGTGGAGATCGCAATGATTACAAGCACAAACCGAGATCGGGCCTGTGTTTCTCGGAGTGTTCGAGATGGTAGAGTCCCTGACTTTTAATCAGGGTGTCCCGCGTTCGATCCGCGGGCGGCCCACCATCTAAGCCGAATGAAAACAAACACTTGCGGCCGTCCAGAAAACTGACGGCCGTTATGGTTTTGGTCTGAGGGGCCAATGAGGGGCCAGCTGGCAAGGTTTCGAGACGCCGGAAGATATGGCACGCCACCGGCGGTGGTGTGTCGTCCGGTGTGCTAGGCCAGGCTCCGCAAGATAGAGGCGCCCAGTGTACCAGGTGCACGGATTCACCGAGGCAGTGTGGGACGCACCTACGCTGCCTAGGCGAAAGAGGGGTCGATATGTTACGGGCCGAGTTTTTTTGCGATGGCCGCGCTGCTCGTGGCCACCGCATCGATGATGTTTGTCAATATATAGACAAACAAACCGTCCAGGGGGGGCGGGTCTAATCCCGTGTGGGTTACGCCTCGCCCTTTGTGTCGAGGAGCCGGAGGCCGCACACCTTTTGTGCTTTCGGTCGTCGAACGCGGAGTCGGGCAGGGCGCGACTCCTTCAGTCGCGGGATCGCGGGCAGTCCGTGCAACTCGACGATGACGCTCGTCGGCTGCCAGTCCAGCGCGTCGAGGAGGCGGATCACAATGTCCGGCGGCACGTCCTCGCCATCGAGCACGTCTTTGACGGCCTCGATCTCGAGATCGTGGCGCCTGGCGAAGCTGGGGAGGTCGAGCCTCGCGTCCGTTAGGGCCGCATGTAGCAAATCCGAGAACGTCCACGTTGGGCCGGCGCCGTCTCGCATCGTCACCACCTTTAGCACGCCTTGCGGGTCGTGCTCGCCTGGTTGAGTTCTTCGGTGTAGACCGTGAGCTCTGCTGTCGATGTCATGAGGACCGTCGCGACCGCCGCGACCGTCTCGAGTGTCGCCGAGCCTCGATCCTCGAGCCTCTGGATCTTGGATAGTGCGAGTCCTGCCTGCTCCGCGAGTTCGCTCTGCTTCACTCCTGCCAGCATCCGCAGCCGCCGTACAACGTGGCCAATGTGCCACTCGATCCGATCCGTGACGCGCTCCATCTGGCCATCGTATTGATCGCGTGGCGTCATAATCAAGCAAAAACTGATCGCAGGCAGACAACGGTGAATGCAGATAGGTTGAGGCGTTCTGTATCGCTTGCGTGAATGTGTGCGTTTTTGTAAAGTGTCCGCCTTATGACAAGACGACGCTATAAGTCGCTCGCCGATCGGGCGCGCGCGCTGCCGCCGTATTGCACGGCGCGCGATATTTGTCGGCTCTTTGGTATTTCCGAGGCGACGATCTACCGGGAAGCGCGGCGCGGGTGGCCGGCGCTCCCGTCGCCGCTGCCGCATGTCAACAACAGTGTCTACAAGTGGCTGAACGAGGACATCGTCCGGTGGCTCGAAGATCCGGACGCGCGCCGGGTCGTCGCGAGCTCCAAACCAGGGCCGCGGATCGTGCCGGCGCCGCGGAAGGTCGCGTCCTGATGCGCTGGCATCTGGTGAGCCTCAACCACCACGCGAGCGCGCTCGTCTGTCCGACCTGCTGGCCTGAGTATCAGCGGACGATCCAGAACACGCGCGTCGTCCTGGGGCTGTCCGTCAACGTCGTCAGGCTCGAGCTCGACGACGGCGTCGAGTCCTACGTTTGTTCGGTCTGCCATCCAACCGCGGCGAATCAGCAGCGCGTCGAGACGCTCGACGCGATCGTCGCCTAGGCCGAGGCGCCGGTCCGGCGCCGTAGTCAACGCAAGGGGAACGAATGCCGATCATGATAGGCGAAGGCGAGGGCGCCGAGTTCGCGCCGCTGTCCGAGGGGCTCCACGAGGCGATCTGTGTCGATGTCATCGAGCTCGGCGAGGTCGAGTACGAGGGGTACGAGAAGAAGCAGAAGGTCGCGATTATCTGGCAAGTCGACGAGCAAAAAGAGAACGGACACAGGTTCGAGCCGTCCAAGTGGTACAACCGGACGCTGGCCGACGGCGCGAAGCTCCGCGAACATCTGGAGCAATGGCGCGGCCGGCCGTTCTCCGAGGCCGATCTCGAGGCGATTCGCGAGAAGCAGTACGACCTCGAGAAGATCACCGGGCAACAAGCGCAGCTGCAAATTTTCCACAAGACCAAAAAAGGCCGGATCTATGCCGAGGTCGAGTCCGTCCTTCCGCCGGCGAAGGGGCAGCAGATCGCCGCGGTCGACTATCAGCGATCCGATCGGTATCTGAAATACGCACCAGACGCGGCCGTCGTCGAGGCCGTCGACCAGGCCGTCGCGACGATGACGGCGCCGGCGATGGCGAAGCCGCCAGTCCTGACCGAGGACGATATTCCGTTCTAGGGGGCGACCTATGTCGAACGCCATGACGCCAAAACAGATCAACGGACCGGCGGGTCGCTTTTACGAGGTCAACGGCGACCTCCTGCCCAGTGTGACGCATGTCCTCCAGTGCATCGCGAAGCCGGCGCTCGTGGGCTGGTCCGCGAAAGAGGAGCGGAAGATCGTGGTCGAGGCGGCGACGAAGCTCTACGCGGACGAGACGGTCGCCGGCGACCTCTCGCGCGCGACGTTTGTCGCGCTCCTCGAGGGCGAGCTCGGCCGGACGCGCGGGCATCAACGGACGCTGAGAAAAGCCGCGGAGATCGGAACAGGGACGCACAAGCTCATCGAGTGGCACGTCCGGACGGCGCTCGGCGAGCCGGTCGGCCCGGAGCCGGCCGTCGCCGACGAGTCGCTCTGGGCGTTCATGGCATGGCAGGACTGGGCCAAGGAGGTCACGCTCGAGCCGATCCTGTGCGAGCAGGTCGTGTACTCGAGACAGTACGGCTATGCCGGGACGATGGATCTCTTGGCGAACGTGCGCGGCGTGCCGACGCTTCTCGACTGGAAGACGGGTAAGGCCGTGTATCCGGAAGCGTTCCTACAGAGCGTCGCGTATCAGCACGCGCTCGTCGAGATGGGTCACGCGGCGGCGGACGTCGGCGCGATCGTGCGACTCCCGAAGACTATCGGCGATCCGGCGTTCGAGGTCGTCGACGTGCCGGAGGATTTCGACGAGCTCTTCGCGACGTTCCTCGCGACGCTCAAGCTGTGGCGGTGGTGGTATGCGAACGAAGAAGACGCGCGCCAGCGGTTCGATCGCCGGCGGTCTGGTGCGGCATGAGCGGCCGAGGCGCGCGTCGCTGGCATGTGGTCGCGCGTCTCAAGCGGCGGCAGGGGCTCGGACCGTGGCCGTCTAATCCGAGACTCCCACCGGCCGGCGCGTCGGTCATCGACGAGCGTCCGGTCGCCGCCTTTAGCGAGAAGGCGCGCGCGCAAGCGGTCGCCGCGCGTCTGAATGCCGAAAGACACGCGGATCGCGGACCGTTTGGCCGCGCGTGTCAGTACCTCGTCGTCTCGGCGGATACGGTGCATGAGTAACAACGACACGGCGCCGGCGTTCCAGTTCTACTCGCGCGACTGGCTGGCGAGCTCGAGCGTTCGGCGGATGACGCTCGCGGAGCGGGGCGCGTATATCGACCTGCTCGCGTACGCCTGGCGCGACGGCGGGATTCCGGACGACGAGGCCGAGCTCGCGCGGTTGTTGCAGGTCTCGCCGCGTGTCTGGCGGCGGATGGCGCCGCGGATTCTCGCCGAGTTTAGCGAGACGGCCGACGGGGCCGACGGGCTCCTCGCGAATCCACGCCAGGAACGTGAGCGGGCAAAGCTCAAATCATGGCGCGAGAAGTCTGCGCTCGGGGGTGCCAAGTCCGCAACCAAACGGCAACCAAACGGCAACCAAACGGCAACCAACGGGCAAGCAAACGGCAAGCAAACGGCAACACTGCGTACTGCGTACTGCGTACTGCCTACTGCGAAGAAGAGCGGGTCCGACTCGGCCGAGGCCGAGCGGGCGCCGACGCTGATCGACGAGTGGGTCCGGAGGTGGGAGTCGGTGTATCAGGGCGAGCGGTTCGTCGTGAAGGGCGGCCAACATGGCGCCGGGCTGAAGCGACTCGAGAAACAACTCGGCCGCGACGAGCTCCTCGCGCGGATGGATCGCTATCTCGCCGGCGGCGATGAGTTCCACGCGGAGCGGCGCCACGATCTCGGCGTCTTTTGCGCGCAGATTAACCAGTTTGTCGCGCCGGCGGGCGCGGCGCTCGCGGCGCCGGACGACGTCGAGACCGAGATCGCCGGGTTTAAGCTCTGGCGCGCCGAGTGTGACGCGCGCCACGGTGGCGCCTGTGCTACCCGGCGCGGCCACGAGCAGCGACTCGCGATCCGGCCGGACGAGGGGCTCGAGGCCGACGACTCATGAGGCGTGCGGCGCGGATCGATGCGAACCAGCCGAGCATCGTCGCGGCGCTCCGGTCGTCGGGCTGTTCCTGCGTCTCGCTCGCCGCGGTCGGTGAAGGGGTGCCGGATCTCCTGGTCGGCGTCAAGACGAGCGCCGGCGGCGAGACCCATCTGGTCGAGGTTAAGGACGGATCAAAAGTCGCCAGCGCGCGGTATCTCACCAGGTGGCAGCAAGCCTGGCATGCGTCCTGGCGCGGCGCGCCGGTCGTCGTCCTCGAGTCGGTCGACGAGGCGATCGCCTGGGTCAATGGCCGGCGGATGGGCGGGTGAGGTTCAATGGCGACGACTACGATCCGGCGCTCGACGATGCGCGTCTCGAGAAGCAACTCGGCCGCGTTTGGGCGGCGATGCGGACCGGCGAGTGGTTGACACTCCGAGAGCTCGCGACGCGGACGGGCGATCCGGAGGCGAGCGTCTCGGCGCAGTTGCGACACTTGAGAAAACGACGCTTCGGCGCCTACATCGTCGAGAAGCGTCCGCGCGGCGCGCGCGAGCGTGGGTTATACGAATACCGGGTCGCCGGGAAGTCAGAGCGGGCGCCGGAGCCGCGGAGCCTGTTCGATCTGGGCGGGCACTGGACAGAGTAACGCGCCTCGAGGCGCGGGAGGATCTCGGATGAGTGAGACGCGGTCGGTCTACCGCTTGATTTGCGAGGGCGCCTGCACCGGCGTCGTGGCGCTCGCGCGGGCGAACAAGGTCGCCGAGTGTGCGGCGTTGGCGTATCGGAAGCCACGCCTCGCGCAGAAGGGCGGGTCCGTGGTCGCGGTGACGGCCGCGCTGCGCGCGTGTGCGCTGACGCTCCATACAATGGCGACCGAGAGCGTCGCCGTGTGTGACGTGTGCGGCGCGCGTCGGACCTACGGATAGATGGCACGCCGCCGGAGTCCGACGCCGCACGAGACCGACGCCGCACGAGACCGCTGGCCGCCTGATCTCCGCTCTGCCGCCGTCGGGCTCCTGGTCGGGGGCGCGGTCGCCGTCTCGGCGCTCCAGAGTGTCGAGTCGGTCGAGGTGCCGGCCTACGATCGCGCGGCGTTCGGCGGCTGGGTCGACGCGGACGGCGACTGTCAGGACACGCGGGCCGAGGTACTCCTCCGCGACGCGCGCGGGCCGGTGACGTTTCGGTCGGATCGCGCGTGCGTGGTCGATGCCGGGCGATGGTTGGACGTGTACAGCGGGCGCGAGCTCCGGACGGCCGCGGAGATCGACGTCGATCATCGGGTGCCACTGCGCGCGGCCTGGGCCGCGGGCGCCTGGGCCTGGCCGCGCGGACGGCGCCGGGCGTATGCGAACGACCTCGCCGCCGGCCATCTAGTCGCGACGCATCGGTCGATTAATCGGTCGAAGGGGTCGCGCGGTCCGGCCGCGTGGCTGCCGCCAGGCGCGGACCGTGCCGCCGTCTGTCGCTATGCCGATCGCTGGTTGGCGGTCAAGCAAGCGTGGGGGCTATCGCTCGAGGCGGTCGAGGTCGCGGCGCTCCGGCGCGCCTGGCGGGGGTGCGATGGCTAAGAAGCACGTCCGGTGGTCTGTGGATCGTATGCGTACGTTCCGCGGGCGCGACGTCCGGCGAGCCCTGGCGGCCGAGGTCGTCGCCGAGGCGGTCGGTCCGCTGTCGCCAGGGTGTGAGCTCTTCGGGCTAGAAACTGGAGGAAGCGATGGCAGATTTGATGCATCCGGACGGTAGGGTGACGACACATGTTCCAAAAAACCCGCCTGAGTGGACATTACCGGAGTTGCAGTTTTTGGTGGGCGGATACATTGAACAAGCGACGGATGCGGCTGGTCGAAGGGTGAATGCGTTTTGCGACGAAGATGGACTGGCGAAGGAACTGAAGGTGAATGCCAAAGCGTCGACGACGATCGGTCGTGGGTATGTGGGTCCGGTGTTGTTCATTTCCGATGATGAGCGTATCCAGTGAGGATTCTTATTACCGGTGCGGCTGGGTTTATTGGCTCGCATCTTGTCCGCCGATTGGTGACTGACGGCGTGCATGAAGTGGTTGCGATGGATAGCTTGGTGGAACCATCGCCGGCGAAACGGTTCAATAAGGGGCAATTCTCCATGATCGATCTCATCGGGCATTGCCTCGAGTCCACGGGACCGGCCGACGTGACGATCGCTACCTGGACGTCGCAAAAGACCGGGAAGCGGGTCGGATGACGACGACACGCGGGCCGCGGCGGGTGACGAGCGCGAGCGCAAAGCGTCAACCGAAACAGAAACCTCCGGCGCCGCCGGCGTGGCTGGGCGACGACGAGGCGCGCGTCTGGCGCGAGGCGCGCGGCCGGCTCCCGGTCGATCTGACGGCGCAGCAGGAGCAGCAACTCGAAGCGTACGCCGTCGAGCGGGCGCGGTGGCTCGCCTCCGAGGCGCATCTGCGCGAGCATGGGCTCGTCTATATGCTCCGGACCGACAAAGGCGAGCTCACCAAAGTGGTCGAGGCGCCGGAGCTCCAGATCGCGGCGCGAGCGCAGGATCGGATGCTCAAACTCGGCGCCTATCTGGGGCTGGGTCGGTCGCGTGGATGAAGCCTCTCCGGAGCACGCGCGGGTTCTGGTGGGAACAGGCGAAGCGCCAGAAGAAGACGCGACAGTCTGGGCCGGTCGCGTCGAATATCAAGGACGCGGTCAGGCAAGGCGGGCGGGCGGCGCGACGCGGCGATCTACGGTTCTGCAACCCGCTGGTCGGCACGCTGGCGAGCGCGTGGACGTATGGCTGGAACAAGGCGCACGGCGAATGCTCCGGCGACGAGTGCGAGCAGTGTCTGGTAGGCACGGCGCCAACGACTGAGACGCTCGATCAGTATCTGCGGCGGGTCGACCGCGAGAGGCGAGAGTAAGGACGCATGGCAACGATCGAGATACCGGACGAGTGGGTCGTGGTGTGGAATGGGTTCGACTCGGCGTTCGAGCTCCTGAAGCGTCGGCTCAGGTACGACGAGGGCAGAGGGGTTGTCTACGGTTCATCGCGGCAGGATATATATTCGGCGTTCCGCCTCGTGACGGACGGTCCGCCGTGGCGCGATCCGTGTTTCCGCCTCTGGGCGGCGGTGCGGCATCAGGCGGCGAACTACGGCGACCTGCAAGAGATCATGACGGGGTGGCGTTCGGACACGTTCGCGAAGCGCGGGTTCAGTCAACTCGCGCCGAGGGCGGACTGATGCCTGAACGACTGCCGCGACCGTGCGCGATCTGCCGGCGGACGCTGGTCCGCGACCGGTCGCGCTGTCCAGCGTGCGAGGCGGCGCGGGCGCGGAGCCGGCCGGCTAAACCGAAGAAGGCGTACTCAAGCGCGGCGGCGCGTGGGTACTCGAGCGCCTGGAAGCGGGCGCGCCTCGGGTATCTCCGGAAGCATCCATTCTGTGAGCGGTGTCTCGGGTTCAACCGCGAAGTTCGCGCGACCGAGCTCGACCATATACGGCCGCACGGCGGCGACCGCGGCGTCTTCTGGGACCGCGACAA
>Ga0208183_1000482_pt1 | contig 18486 bp, 17 predicted proteins | sample MalvirDeepMed_51_FD_184251 | JGI IMG/M metagenome (GOLD analysis project Ga0208183, IMG submission 184251) | Marine viral communities from the Global Malaspina Expedition - Malaspina viral metaG DeepMed_51 (SPAdes) (version 2) | ecosystem: Environmental > Aquatic > Marine > Oceanic | place... | reverse complement strand
CTTCTCGCCCGCCTTCGCAGTGCGCTCACCGTTTCTGGAGCAGCCAGACCAGTGGTGGCAGCAGGCCGACAACGCCGCGCCAGTGGCGGCTGAAACGCCGTCGCAAGGCGAGCAGCAGGCGGCGCCACGCTTCCAGCTGCTGGGGCGCAGTGATCGGCTGGTCAAGCTGGCCGGCAAGCGGGTCTCGTTGAGCGCGGTGGAGCGCTGCCTCAGCGCGCAAGCGGAGGTGCTGGAGGTACGTTGCCTGCCGATGCCCACTCGCGATCATCGCCTGGGCGCGGTGGTGGTGATGGAGGAGAGCGCACTGCCGCAGGACCACGCCAGCCGCCGCGACCTGATCGCGCGGCTGCGCCGTGCGCTGATGCCGGGTTTCGAGCGCATCGCCCTGCCGCGCTACTGGCGCTTCGTCACGCGCCTGCCGCTGAATGCCCAGGGCAAGTTCACGGCGGACTCCGTCGCGCGACTGTTTGCCGATCTCGACGATCATCGTCTGCCACGCTGGCTGGGTGAGACCTCCAGCGGCCCGCAGCAGCTGACGCTGGAAGCCGAGGTGCCCGACAGCCTGTGCTACCTCGAGGGGCATTTCGCCGCCCAGCCACTGGTGCCCGGCGTGGTGATGCTCAAATGGGCACGCGATCTCGGCCGCCGCCTGCGCCTGGCGGGTGTCGGCGTGCAGGAAAGCCGTTTTCAGCGTCTGGAGCGCATCAAGTTCTCCAACCTGTTGCTGCCGGGCATGCGCTTCACGCTGGCCGCGACACTGGTCGCCGACAGCCACGGCCTGCGCGTCGACTTCCGCCTGGAATCCCGCGCGGGCCTGCATGCCAGTGGCCGCTTGCGCTACGGTGCTGATACCGATAGCGCACCTCTCAGTTCGCCACTCAGTTCGCCACTTAGTTCGCCACTTAGTTCGCCACTTAGTTCACCCCAGACGACACCCACACCGGAGGCGTCATGAGCCAGCCCCAGACGCCGATGACCGGCCACACATCCTCTCCCCCCGTCAGCGAGTCGCCACTGCGCGCCTGCGTGGTGATTCCGGTCTACGACCACCCCGCCACCATCGCCGGCGTGTGTGCGGGTCTGGCACCGCTCGGGCTGCCCATCGTGCTGGTGGATGATGGCTGCAGCGCGCCCTGCGCCGAGGTGCTGGATCAGCTGGCTGCCGAGGGTCATCACCTGGTGCGTCGCGAGCAGAATGGCGGCAAGGGTGCTGCGGTGCGCAGTGGGCTGCAGGCTGCCGAGCAGCTCGGCTTCACCCATGCCCTGCAGGTGGACGCCGATGGACAGCACGATGTCGGCGATCTGCCCGCCTTCCTCAACGGCATGCAGGAAAATCCCGACTGCCTGCAGATCGGCTATCCGCAATACGACGCCAGCGTGCCGCGCATCCGCTTCTATGGCCGCTACGCCTCGCACATCTGGGTGTGGATCAACACCCTGTCGCTGGCCATCCGCGACACCATGTGCGGCGTGCGCCTCTATCCGCTGGCCGCCACCAACCGGCTGCTGGCGCGTCATGACTGCGGCGATCGCATGTCCTTCGACACCGAGGTGCTGGTGCGCTGGTACTGGGCCGATGGCGAGGTCGCCAACCTGCCGGTGCATGTCAGCTATCCCACCGGAGGCGTCAGCCACTTCCGCCCCGGTCACGACAACCTGTTGATCAGCGCCATGCATACGCGACTGTTCCTCGGCATGCTGCTGCGCTCACCGAAACTTGCCTGGCGCACGCTGTCGGGACGCAATGGCAAGACGTCATCCACTCATGTCAGTCGCCCCTCGCAGCCTGACAATGCGAAGGGGAAACACGAATGACCCATTGGGCACGCCTGTCGGAAACCGGCTCCACCACTGGCATGCGCCTGATGGTGACGATTCGTCGTCGCCTCGGGGCCTGGCCGTTTCGTATCGCGCTGTTTCCGGTGCTGGTGTGGTACTTCCTGCTGCGCGGGGTGGCGCGGCGGGCCTCCTTCGACTTCCTCAAGCGCCTCGAGCCGGAGCTTGGCGGCGTGCGCCTGTGGGCGAGAAGCTTCGCCCACTTCATGCAGTTCGGTGAGGCGATCATGGACAAGGTCTCGGCCTGGAGCGGCGAGATTCCGCTGTCCTCGCTGACCGGCACCGGCCCCGAAGACCTGCGCGACGCCGCGCTGCGTGGCGAGGGCGGCATCATCCTCGTCGCCCACCACGGCAATCTGGATGTGATCAATGCCATCGGCGAGCGCCACGACATCGACCTGTGCGCGCTGGTGCACACGCGCCACGCCGAGAAGTTCAATCAGCTGCTGGAACAGGCCACCGGGCGCAAGCCGCCGCAGATGATAGAGGTCAGCGAGATCACGCCTGCCACCGCCATGGCGCTGGGTGATCGCGTCAATCGCGGCGGCTTCGTGGTCATCGCCGCCGACCGCGTGCCGATTCCGCCCACCGCCGACGATGCCAAGTCAGACACCCCTCCGGCAGAAGGCAGCAGACCCGCGTCGCCGGCGAGTGCCGCGGCCTCACCGCGCGTGCTGCACTGTGACTTCATCGATCAGCCCGCGCCCTTCCCGCAGGGGCCCTTCATGCTGGCCGCGCTGCTGCGCTGCCACGTCTACACCCTGAGCTGCATTCGCGAACAGGGCGGCGCCCATCCGCGTTTCCGGGTCGATTTCGCGCCCTTCGATGACAGCCGCGCCGTCAAGCGCAGCGGTCGCGAGTCGTGGATCCAGCAGGCCATGCAGCGTCACGCCCGTCATCTGGAAGCGCGCGTGAAGCGCCATCCGCTGCAGTGGTTCAACTTCTTCGACTTCTGGCATCAGGCGCCTGACAGCACGTCGAATCCAGCCAGCGCGTCGGCTCCGAAACAGGACGCCTGAGCCGCGCCGGGCCTGCGACAACGCTGCTTCGCGCCCGGCTCTGCGGCCTTCACCTTGTTCGATCTTCACGTTCAGCGCATTTTCACGCTTCTCTCTTCGCCAGGTACCTCGTCATGTCACAGCCCGCCACCTCTTCCTCCGCCCTGATTCTCGACGGCAGTGATATCACCCTCGAGCAGTTGATCGATGTCGCCGAAGGCCGCCGTGAGGTGCGCCTGACTCCGGATGCCGCCTTCCGCGCCCGTATCGAGGCCGGTCCGGCCCTGCTGGAACGCCTGCTGGAAGAAGAAGGCGTGGTCTACGGCGTCACCACCGGTTACGGCGATTCCGTGACGCGGGCCGTGCAGGGGGCAGAGGACCTCGAAGCCCTGCCGCGCCATCTCTATACCTTCCACGGCTGTGGCATGGGCGCGGACCTGGATGTGGTCAGCAGTCGCGCGGTGGTGATGGTGCGCCTCGTCTCGCTGTGCCGTGGTGTCTCCGGGGTCAGCATGGCGCTGCTGGAGCGCCTCGTGTGGCTGCTCAATCACGACATCCTGCCGCGCATTCCCGAGGAAGGCTCGGTGGGCGCCAGCGGCGATCTCACCCCGCTGTCCTATGTCGCCGCCGTGCTGTGTGGCGAGCGTGAGGTCTGGGTGCGCCCCGGCGCAGGCCAGCCCCACGCGCTGCGCCCGACGGCGGAGGTCTTCGCGGCACACGGCCTGACGCCCTATGTGCTGCGCCCCAAGGAAGGCCTGGCACTGATGAATGGCACCGCCGTGATGACGGCCCTCGCCGCGCTGGCCTACGGCCGCACCAGCTACCTCAGTCGCCTGAGCGCGCGCATCACCGCGCTCAGCGTGCAGGCGCTGGAAGGCAACCCCTACCACTTCGATGCCGACCTGTTCGCCGCCAAGCCGCATCCCGGTCAGGCCCGCGTGGCCCAGTGGCTACGCGATGACCTGGCCCACCCGGCGGCACCGGAAGTCGACGCCACGCCGATCAACTCGCCGCGCCTGCAGGACCGCTACTCGACGCGCTGCGCGCCCCACGTCATCGGCGTGGTCGAGGACAGCCTCAGCTGGTGGCGCAGCTTCCTGGAGACCGAGCTCAACAGCGCCAACGACAATCCGCTGATCGATGTCGAGGCCGGCAAGATTCTCCACGGCGGCCACTTCTACGGCGGCCATGTGGCGATGGTGATGGACAGCCTCAAGACGGCGGTCGCCAACCTGGCCGACCTGCTCGACCGCCAGCTGGCACTGCTGGTCGACAGCCGCTACAACCGTGGCCTGCCCAGCAACCTCAGCGGTGCCACCCTCGAGCGCGCACCGCTCAATCATGGCTACAAGGCGGTACAGATCGGCGCCTCGGCCTGGACGGCGGAAGCCCTCAAGCTGACCATGCCCGCCAGCGTCTTCTCGCGCTCCACCGAGTGCCACAATCAGGACAAGGTCAGCATGGGCACCATCGCCGCGCGGGATGCGTTGCGCGTGCTGACACTGGTGGAACAGGTCGCCGCTGCCACCCTGCATGCCGCCGTGCAGGGCAGCGAGCAGCGCGCCGACATCACGGGTCAAGCCGCCACGCCGCCCAGACTGGCCGCCTTCACCCGTGAACTGCGTGAAGACATCGCGCCCCTCGAGGAAGATCGCGCTCTGGAAGCCGACCTGCGCCTGCTGTGCGCGCGCATCCGTGAGCGCCATTGGACCCTGAGCGCCGGCGAGGCCAACGGATGAACGAGAAACAAGTCATGAATCAGCCCACAGACACCCCGCTGCCGACCGCCACGGTAGAGATGGAAGTGCCCTTCCACGACGTCGACATGATGGAAGTCGCCTGGCACGGCCATTACGTGCGCTATCTCGAGATCGCCCGCTGCAAGCTTCTCGACATGCTCGATTACAACTACCCGCAGATGCGCGATTCCGGCTACGCCTGGCCGGTGATCGACCTGCGCCTGCGCTATGCCGGCCCGGCGCGCTTCGGCCAGCGTATCGCCGTTACCGCACGGCTGCGTGAGTGGGAGAATCGCCTCAAGCTCGACTACGTGATCCGCGATGTCGAGAGCGGCAAGCGCCTGACCCGCGGCTACAGCGTGCAGGTCGCCGTCGGGCTGGAGGATGGCGAGATGCTGCTGGCCTCGCCCGCCGCGCTCAGCGAACGACTGGCCGCCTGGCAGGCCGAACAAGCGCTGACACACACCAGTGATTCGCCTACCTCCCCTTCAGAAACACGAGGAACGCCGTGATGACTTCGCGCCTTGCCATTGCCGCCACTGCCCTTCTGCTGACTGCCGGTGCCCCCTGGGCCAGCGCATCCGAGACCAGTGCCTCAGAGACCAGCGACTCAGACGCCAGATTCGACGCCCGCGCCCTGACGCAACAGCTGGCGCGCACCGCCCCTGTCTGCGGTGACTTCCAGCAGACGCGCTGGCTCGAGGATGTCGGTGCAGAGCTCGAGAGCCGGGGTCACTTCCGCCTGATCGGCGACCCGAACGCTCCCGAAGGCCTGGTGTGGGAAACCACTTCACCGATTGAAGACCGTCTCGAGATGCGCCCCGATGCCAGCCAAGGCCCGAATGGCGAGCCGCTGCCGGCCGACCAGCAAGCGATGGCGGAGCTGCTGATCAGCTTCTTCCACGGCGACTGGCAGGCGCTCGAGGAGCACTTCTCCCTCACGTTGACGGGTACGCCGGATGACTGGCAGGCCAACCTGACGCCCAACGATGCCCGTCTGGCCGAGGCCATCGAGCGCCTCGAGATCGACGGTGGCAGCTGGCTGGAACACGTGAACCTCGACAGCGGCGACGGTGACCGCTTGAAGCTGGCGCTCACCGCCGGCGGTCACTGCGAGCGATGACATCGCCCAGCCGTGAGCCGCGCCAGGGGCTGGATCGCGCCATCTGGCGCTGGCTGTGGGCCGCCGCCCTGCTGCTGTGCGCCCTGCTGCTGGCCGCGAAGATCGTCCCGCAGAGCCCATGGCGTGGGGCGATCGACACCCGCATCACCGCCATGCTGCCGGAGCAGGAGCGCAGCCCGCTGGCGGCGCGCGCCGAATCGCTGGATGACACCGCCAATCGGCTGGTGATTCTGGTCGGCAGTCGCGATGCCAGCGCCGCCGCACGCAAGCAGCGTGACGCTGCCGCCCAGGCGCTGCGTCAGGCGCTCGCGCCCATCGCGAGGCTGGATGACGGCAAGAGCCTCGAAAGCCTGCGCCTGCCGGCAGAGGTCCAGCCGGCCCTGATCGCCCCGTCGCTTGCAGGCCTGAGTGACGATGACTGGCAGGCGCGCGCCCTCAGGCAACTGTTCCAGCCCGGCGGCCAGCGCGACCTTATCCGTGATCCCTTCGGCCTCGCCGGCGCCTGGCAGAGCTGGCTGACGCCCGCCAACCTGTCGCTGTCCGGCGGCCAGCTGTTGCTGCGCACGCCGGCTTCCGCTGGCTCAGCCAGTAACGAACAGGACAGTGACGAGCAGAACAGCGAAGAAGGCGGTAGCGGCTATCGCCTGATCAGTGCCACCCTGACGGGCAGCGCCTACGCGATGAGTGACCAGCAGGCGCTGGAGCAGGCCGTGAATGGCGTGAAGGCCGACTATCCCGGCGTCCAGCTGCTGCGCTCCGGACTGGTCTTCCATGCCAGCAACGGCGCGCAGCAGGCCAAACAGGAGATGTCGACCATCGGGCTAGGCTCGCTGATCGGCGTGCTGCTGTTGCTGTGGGCGGTGTTCCGCACCCCGCGGCGGCTGCCATTGCTGCTGGTGCCGGTGGCCACGGGCGTACTGTTCGCGCTGCCGCTGACCTGGTGGGCCTTCGGCGGCCTGCATGTGCTGACGCTGGCCTTCGGCGCCAGCCTGATCGGCATCTCCATCGATTACGTACTGCATCTGGAGTGCATGCGCCGTCTGGCGACGCATGGCCGTGGCGGGCTCGCCGCGCTGTGGCCGGGCCTGACGCTGGGACTGTGCTCCAGCCTCGCCGCCTATCTGGCCATCACCCTGACGCCGATGCCCGGCCTGCGCCAGATGGGCATGTTCGCGGCACTCGGCTTGATCGGTGCCTGGCTGAGCGTGCGCCTGTGGCTGCCGCAACTGCCCCTGCCGGCGCAGGCCACCCGCGCGGACTCCCCCGCCGCCCGCGCCGCAGGATGTCTGGCGCGCGCCATTCCCGGCAAGCGCAGCTGGCAGGCACTGGGCCTGCTGCTGGTGGCCGCGCTGGCCAGCCTCTACGGACTGCGCAGCGATGACCGCCTCACGCAGCTCAACCCCTCGCCTGCGTCTCTGATCAATGAGCAACGCGAGGTCCAGCGCCTGCTCGCCGAACCGGACGGCCTGCGCTACCTGATCGTGCAGGCCGAGACTGACGCCGCCCTGCTCACGCGCCTGCATGCGCTGGAAGGCACCTTCCAGCAGCTGAATGCACAACAGCAGCTGGGCCACTGGGCGAGCCTCGCTCAGCAACTGCCGACACTTGAACAACAGCAGGCCAACCTCGGCGCCATGCGTGAGCGCACCCGCACCCTGCTGCCCCAGGTGCTGAGCACCGCAGGCCTGCCACCCGAGCTGGTCACGCGTGCCGAGCAGGCCATCGCAGACGCCCACCCGCTGCGCCCGGCGGACTGGGTGGCGCTGCCCGCCGGTGAGATGGGCCAACGACTGTGGCTCGACTCCCGCAGCGCCGCCATCGGCATCGTGCGCTTCGGCGATGTCACGGCTGAGGGCAGCGCAACGCTTGCGCGCCTCGCCGCAGATGACGACAGCCTCGAGTATGTCGATCAGGTCGCCAGGCTCTCGACGACGCTGGGCAGGATTCGCAGCGAGATGGCCTGGCTGGTCGGCGGCGCAGTGGTCTTGATCAGCCTGCTGCTGGCGCTGCGCTATCGTCGCAGCACCTGGCGAGCCCTGCTGCCGCCGCTGGGCGGACTGGTGCTGACACTGGCGGCCCTGACGCTGGCTGGCGTCGGCCTCAACCTGTTCCACCTGCTGGGCCTGTTGCTGGTACTGGGGATTGGTCTCGATGCCGGAATCTTCTGTGCCGAGCATCCCGCGCGCCGCTCTTTATCAGCTACAGCGTCAGATGCAGCACAGACCAGCGCCAGCCGTGCATCGCAGGCCAGCCTGCTGGCGATTTCACTGTCGTGCGCCTCCAGCCTGCTAGCCTTTGGATTGTTGAGTTTCAGTCAGACACCGGCGCTGGCGGCACTGGGACTGGCCTGCCTGCTGGGGCTGAGCGCCACCTGGTGTCTGGTGCCCTTCGCGCGCAGTTGAGGCGGGTCTGAAGCGAAAGACAAGCAAGCCGCAGGGAACGCAGCGCAACAAGTACACATAACGATAACGATATCGACAACAACAGGGGACGAGGCCATGGAATCGGCAGATCGCAGCAACAACCCACCACGCAAGGAAGTCATCATCATCGGCGCCGGACCCGCCGGCGCCGCGGCGGCGGCGTGGTTGGCACGCGCGGGCCATGCGGTGCGCGTACTGGAGCGCAGCCACTTCCCGCGCTTCTCCATCGGCGAGAGCCTGCTGCCGCGTTGCATGCAGCATCTGGAGGCCTGCGGCTTGATGGAGGTCGCCGCCGCCGGTGGCTATCAGCGCAAGACCGGCGCGGCCTTCACCCGCCGCGGCGAGCATCGCGTGATCGACTTCCGCGACAAGTTCAGCGACGGCCCCGGCACCACCTGGCAGGTGGAGCGCGCCGACTTTGATCAGCGCTTGATCGAGGGCGCGCGGGCGGCGGGCGCCGAGGTCGAATTCGGTGTCACGGTCACGGGCTTCACTCCCGCCCGCCCCGCGCAGAGCGACGTCACCAGCCATGCGCAGGGGCCACGCCTCACGCTGGCGGATGGCCGCGAGCTTGAGGCCGCCTTCGTGCTGGATGCCAGCGGCTATGGCCGCGTGCTGGCGCGGCTTGAATCGCTTGAGCGCGACCCGCGCCTGGAGCCGCGCATGGCGCTGTTCGGCCATGTCCACGATGGCATCGCCGACCTCGCGCCGCCCGCCGAGGGCTATCGCCGCGACAATATCCTGATCGCCTCGCATCCGACGCATCCCGATGTCTGGTACTGGCTGATTCCCTTCGCCAATGGCCGCGCCTCGCTGGGCGTGGTCGGCCCGCGCGAGCTGATCGAGCCTGCCGCCGAGGACGATGCACAGACACGCCTGTGGCAGTGGGTGATGGAAGAACCGCGCCTGGCGGAGCTGCTGCGTGATGCCACGCCCGCCAACACCGTGCAGTCGCTGGGCGGTTACAGCGCCGATGTCAGCTGCCTGCATGGCCCGGGCTATGCGCTGCTCGGCAATGCCGGAGAATTTCTGGACCCGGTGTTCTCCTCCGGCGTGACCATCGCGCTGGAATCGGCGCTGCGTGCCGCGCCACTGGTCGCGCGTGAGCTTACCGCGACCCGCGATGAGCAGCGCCCCGACTGGGCCAGCGAATACGAGCAGCCGCTGCGCCGTGGCATCGAGGTCTTCCGCGAATTCGTCACCGCCTGGTACGACAGCCGTCTGACCGACATCATCTATCATCCCGAGCCGCATGCGCGGATTCGCCAGATGATCAGCGCGGTGCTCGCCGGTTACGCCTGGGACACGGCCAACCCCTTCGTCAGCGCCAGTCGCCGCCGCCTGACGGCCCTTGCCAGACTGACCGCGCCCGAGCAGACACTCGCGCCTGACGCGGTGCAGGAAAGCGATTCGCTCGCTGGCCTCAGCGCCTTCGGCCGCGCAGCAAGCGTCGGCGAGAACAGGTAAAGTAGCGTCATGAAAAACATGTCTTTCGCCTCTCACGTTGTTTCCACAGGACTGCGCTCAGCAGGGCTGCTCTCAGTCGGGCTGCTCTCAGTCGGGCTGCGTTCAGTCGGGCTGAGCAGCCGCCTCGGGCTGGCCAGCCTTGCCGTGGCTGCCACGCTGCTGTTGAGCGGCTGCAGCCTGCTCGCCCCAAAGCCGCTACAGGCTGTCAGCCCGATGCCGGCGCTGGCGAGTCTCGAGCAGACCAGTACCCAACGTCTGATTCTGCGTGTGGCGCGTATAGAGAGTGATGACAGCGCACAGCGTGTTGCCGATGTTGATGCTAGTGCCAAGGCCGAGGCTGACGAGAGTGCGCAGGAGCACAACCTGCCGCCTCTCATCGGCGTCCTGCGTCAATCGCCCGAGGCCATGCGGCTGGTCATGCTCAGCGTGCAGGGCCAACGCCTGCTGACGCTGGTGCACGACGACGATGGCAGCCGTTTCGAGAAGGCACGCCCCGAGGTGCTCGAGAAGCTGCCTTTCAGCGCCGACTGGCTGGCGCGGCGTATCGCCTGGGTGCACTGGCCACAGGGGGCGATCGATGCCGCCTTTGCGAACACAGGCTGGCAGCTGGTACAACGCGGCGACTGGCAACAAGGTCGCCAGCCCGCGCAGCGCATCATCACGCAAGATGGTGTGACCATCGCCGAGCTGACCCGCGATGCCAGCGGCCGCGTGACCCTGCGCGACCCGGCAGCCGACATGCAGCTGACGCTGGAACCGCTGGCAGCGCCCAGCACACAGAACGCCCCTGACGACTCACCGGAAGCTCCCGCGCATGACTGAATCTGTTGCAACCGTGGCCACCGCTACCCCCAAGGGCCGCGACACTGGCAACGCCTGCCGCCTGTCTCGCCCCGGCATCGTCTGCCCGCTGGGCGCAGACCACGGCCTGATCAGCAGTGCGCTGTTCAGCGCCAGCCGTGGCCTGCGTGTCAGTGATGACTTCAGCCCCGGCACGCCGCTGTCACTGGGGCGCGTCACCGCGCGGCTGGTGGATGACAGTGACTGGCCGGCCCCGCTGCGCTCACGCAACAACCGCCTGCTGGCCACCGCGCTGGAGCAGCTGGCACCGGAGCTTGAAGCCCTCAAGCGCCAGGGCATCGCGCCGGAGCGCATCGGCGTGGTGCTCGGCACCAGCACCTCCGGCATCGGTGAGACGGAAGCCGCGATGGACGCCCAGCGCGCCGCCGTCGCCCAGGGCACGCCGAGCGCCGACAGCTGGCCGCAGAGCTTTGAATATCGTCGTCAGGAACTGGGCGCGCCCGCCGAGTGTGTTGCCTGGCTGAGCGGCGCGCGCGGGCCGATCTACACCCTCTCCACCGCCTGCACCTCCAGCGCCAAGGCCCTGGCCAGTGCGCGACGTCTGCTGGCCTCCGGCCAGTGCGATGCGGTGATCGCCGGTGGCGCCGACAGCCTGTGTCACATGACGGTGAAAGGCTTCATGAGCCTGGAGGCCGTCAGCCGCAAGCAGAGCCAGCCGCTGGGAGCCGAGCGTGATGGCATCAATCTGGGCGAGGCCGCGGTGCTGTTCGTGGTCACGCCGGAGCGTGGTGGCGTACAGCTGACCGGTGTCGGCGAATCCAGCGATGCCCACCATATTTCCGCGCCCTGCCCCGATGGCAGCGGTGCCGAGGCCGCCATGCGCGGCGCACTCGCCAGTGCCGGGCGCGCCCCCGGCGAGATCGACTACATCAACCTGCACGGCACCGCCACGCCGCTGAATGACGCGATGGAAAGCCTCGCCATCAGCCGCCTGTTCGGTACGGATGCCGGTGCTGACGAGCCCCGTCTGCCCGCCGTCAGCTCGACCAAGGCCCTCACCGGCCATACGCTGGGGGCCTGCGGGGCACTGGAAGCCGCCTTCTGCTGGCTGGCGCTGGAACATGGCCGCCTGCCGCCGCATGCCACGCCGCGTGAGGCGCTGGACCCGGCGCTGCCTGCGCTCAATATCGTCTATCGTGATCGCCCCGAGACCCCGCCGCTGCGGGTGATGAGCAATGCCTTCGCCTTCGGCGGCAACAATATCTCGCTGGTGCTGGAGCGCCACACCACCGACCCGGAGTCCTCTGCATGCTGACCCCGAGCACCGACTCAGTTTCCCTTGCTGGCGCTGAGGTGCAGCCCCGTGGGGCGTGCTATCCCGCCATGCCCTGCGCCATCGGCCCCTATGTGCCCCATGATGCCGGCATGTGCCTGCTGGATAGCGTGCTGCGCTGTGACGAGCATTCGCTGAGCGCCGACATCACCCCGACGCCAGACAACCTGTTCGCCGAGCAGGATGACGACGGCCAGGCCGTGATTCCCGCCTGGGTCGGGCTTGAGTGGATGGCACAGGCCATCGCCGCCTGGTCGGGCCTGCAGGCCGCGCGTAGTGGCCAGCCGCCGCGAGTCGGCTTTCTGCTCGGGAGTCGCCGCTATGAGAGCGAAGTCACCGCCTTTTCCTGCGACTGTCGCTGGCAGATTCATGTTCAGCTCGACTATCGTGCCGACAACGGTCTGGGCGCCTTCGAGGCCACCATCAGCGACGAACACGGCGCCACTGTCGCGCGTGCCGGCGTCAATGTCTTCGAGCCCGCGCCCGAGGCGCTGCCCTCCGCGGCGTCTACGCAAGACACCGCACAAGAATCCTCACCCGGACAGCAGGATGCTGCCGGTGCCTCATCGCAAGGTAATGTCTGATGTCTGTCACACCCCCCGCTACTGAAACTGCCACCGCTGCTCCTGAAGCACGCGAGTGGATTCTGGTCACCGGCTCCAGCCGTGGTATCGGCCGCGCCATCGCACTGCGTCTGGCCCGCGAAGGCTACAACCTGGTGCTGCATTGTCGCTCGCGCCGTGACGCCGCCGAGGAAGTCGCGCGCGAGATCAGCGCCCTGGGCGGCGAATCGCGCATCCTGAGCTTCGATGTCGCCGACCGAGAGGCCGCACGCAGCGCGCTGGAAGCCGATATCGAGGCCCACGGCTGCTACTACGGGGTGGTCTGCAATGCCGGTATCCATGCCGACAACGCCTTCCCGGCGCTCACCGATGAAGACTGGGACAGCGTGATCCGCACCAACCTCGATGGCTTCTACAACGTCATCAAGCCGCTTTCCATGCCGCTGGTACGCCGCCGCAAGCCGGGGCGCATCATCGTGATGTCCTCGGTGTCGGGCATGATGGGCAATCGGGGTCAGGTCAACTATTCCGCCGCCAAGGCGGGGCTGATCGGCGCGGTCAAGGCGCTGGCGGTGGAGCTGGCCAAGCGCCGCATCACCGTCAATGCCGTCGCACCGGGCGTCATCGCCACCGAGATGACCGAAGGCGTCGAGATGGAAGAGGCGCTGAAGATGATTCCCATGCGTCGCGCGGGGGAAGCCGAGGAAGTCGCCGCCACCGTGGCCTTCCTGTGCTCGAAGGACGCTGGCTACATCACCCGCCAGACCATCGCGGTGAACGGGGGAATGTTCTGATGACGACTTCCTCTCAGGCACTGCGCGGCAGACGTGTCGTGGTCACCGGCATGCATGGCTTCTCGCCCATCGGCAATGACTGGCCGACCCTGCGCGCCAACCTGACCGCCGGGCGCACCGGCATCCGCTATATCGAGGACTGGGACAAGTACGACGGCCTCAACACCCGCCTCGGCGCACCGGTCAACGATTTCGAACTGCCCAGGCACTACAACCGCCGCGCACTGCGCAGCATGGGGCGTGTGGCGCAGCTGGCGACCCGCTCCAGCGAACTGGCGCTGGAAGCGGCCGGCCTGAGTGACAGCCCGCTCAAGGAAAGCGGCCAGATGGGCATCGCCTACGGCGCCTCAGCCGGTGAGCCGGACGCGGTGGCGGACTTCGGCAACATGCTGATCAACCACTCCACCGATGGGCTCAGCGCCAACTCCTATATCCGCATGATGGCCCACACCGCGCCGGTCAATATCGGCGTGTTTCTCGGTATCAAGGGGCGGATCCACACCACCTCCAGCGCCTGCACCTCCGGCAGTCAGGGCATCGGTTACGCCTATGAGGCGATCCGCTTCGGCCGCCAGACCGCGATGGTCGCCGGTGGCTGCGAGGAGCTGTCCGCCGCCGATGCCGCCGTGTTCGATACCCTGTTCGCCACCAGCACCTGCAATGAGCGCCCGGACCTGTCACCGCGGCCCTTCGATGCCGAACGTGATGGCCTGGTAATCGGTGAAGGCGCCGGCACGCTGATTCTGGAAGAGCTGGAGCACGCCCTGGCGCGCGGCGCGACCATCCACGCCGAGATTCTCGGCTTCGGCACCAACTCCGATGGCCGTCACGTCACCCAGCCGGACGCCAACATGATGGAAGCCGCGATGCGCATGGCGCTGGAGGATGCCGGTGTCGAGGCCTCAGAGATCGGCTATGTCAGCGCCCATGGCACCGCCACCGAGCGCGGCGATATCGCCGAGAGCCATGCCACCCATGCCGTGTTCGGTGATAGCACACCGATCAGCGCCTTCAAGAGTTACACCGGCCATACGCTGGGCGCCTGTGGCGCGCTGGAGGCCTGGATCGCCATCGAGATGATGCGCGATGGCTGGTTCCACGGCACCGCCAATCTCACCAGTCTCGACCCGCGCTGTGCGCAGCTCGACTACCTCACCGGCGCAGGCCGCGAGATCGAGACGGACACCGTGATGAGCAACAACTTCGCCTTCGGCGGCATCAATACCTCGCTGATTCTGCGTCGCTGGCAGGGTGAGTGAGTCACTGGCAATCTGATCTGGCGCCAGTCACCACGCTTCGCGCTGACGCCTTTGCAGGGTGTCGCCAACGTACGACTTTGCAGCGGGTCGGATCTGGCGCAAGATACGCGCCCGCTGCATGGTCTATGGTGTGATTGGCTCACGCCCCTGGCTGGCTGACGGCGATATTCACTGGCGTCGCGCCAGTCAATCACCCTGTTAGGAGAGGTCTCAGATGGCGTCACGTTCTGCTCAGTCGCTCGCATCCTCGAAACGTTCCGCAGCACCTGCCACACGCGCTCGCTCGGGTCGCGCCTCGCATGTGCTGACACTGGTGTCTGCGCTGCTGCTCGGCTCTGCGGGGCTTGTGGCCTCCGCTCCGGCGGTGGCGCGGGACACGCAGCACTTCCTGCCGATCATGCCGGTGATGGCCAGCACCGCGGCCAGTCAGCGACTGGGCAAGGACGTGGCCTTCTTCTTCGGTGACAAGCAGCCCTACGAGCGGATCGAGAAGCGCGGCTGGGCGCGGGTGAACCCGAAGACCAACGCGACCAACAAGAGCGATGCGGAAGCCTGTCGCTGGGTGTTCCTGTCGGCGCTGCGTGAGCTGCAGGAAAAGGCGCGCGAATACGGGGCCAATGCGGTCATCAACATTCGCAGCGACTATGACAAGGTGCCTTACTCCAGCAGCGAGAAGTACGAGTGCCATGCGGGCAATATCGTCGCGGGCGTCGCGTTGCGTGGGGATCTGGTTATCCTGCATCCGAAGAACTGATTCACCATCATGTCGGCCAGGCAAGGCAAGGATGTGAGCGGGACAAGTGAGCCGGTTGAGGATAACTCGGCAATCGAGCCTGCGGCGCGCCCGACCGATCACCCCGCCTACCGCTGCGTGGTGCTGGGGCATGCTGCAGCGGATGGCTCCGCTTCACCGAGCACGGGCTCGCTGAGCTCTGGTTCACTGAGCAGTGGTTCGCCAAGCCTTGAGCCGCTGAGTGCCGAGCCGCTGATCTCGCATGATCCCCACGCCCTCGCCGCTTCCCTGGCATCTGCGACTGGCGGCGCTTCCGGTATATTGCCGAATCCCTGCTCTGCATCATCCTCTCGGCCAGCCCGCCTGTGGCTGGCCGAGGCGTGTGTGCTGCCAGCATCCTGTGCTGATTCGGCTTCTCCCTCTATCAACTCCTCGGCTGAAGCCTCCCGCTATCGCTCGCTGCGCGCACGCCATGCGGATGTGGATAACGCGGACACCCCCGTGTCATCTGCCAAGGCCCGCCGTCGCCAGCAACGTGAAGCTGAATCGCACCTCGCTCGCCTTCTGCTCGGCGAACTCGCCGCTGCCCAAGGCATTGTGCTGCCACTGACCGATTGGTCCCCGCGTGGCCAGGCACCCCACCACCCTGCGCTACCGGCAGGCTTCTACGTCTCCATCGCCCACCGCCACGGCCATGTACTCGTCGGCCTCGCCACCGTCCCACTCGGGCTGGACCTCGAATACCGCAACCCCCGCCACGCCCACGACCTCGACGCCCGCATCGCCATGCTGCCCCTGGACGCACGCGAACGCCTCGCTGAAGCATCACACCTCAGCGAGACAGAACGACTGGACGGGTTTTATCGGGAATGGGTAAGGTATGAGGCTTTTTTAAAAAATAGTTAAAGCTCACACAAAGAATTTTCATTACATACCATCAATCTCTAACCAGCCTCAGCATAACTATTCCATCACTTTATCAAGCATAAAAACTATATTATTTAACACATCATTCACCAATCCTTGCCTACCTTCAAATATAGTAGGTACGAATTCCTTAAACTCTGATACAGTTTGCACTTTATTCATCAAAGCAACTTTAACTGCATGTTGACATCGAGCAGAACTTAAAGTAGTTATCTTATCATATAGTGCTAGCTCTTGAGTTGAAAAATCACAACTCCTGAACCCTGAATGAACAGAATCATTCCTAAAAATTCTAATTTCATCAATTTTTTTAGCTATCACATCATTCCAAGATCTATATCGCTCATCTTTATTTAATGCTTGCAGAATTTTTGGATCGATTGCATTTCTACCACTTGAATTTGGAAAGCCAAGAAACCATTTAGCAATTCCAGAAATATTATCTCTTTCATCTTCTTTTAACAATGCCTCCAATGAGAACCAAGAAAATAATATTCTTAATTGCTGATTGGACTCCCGTTTGGCATTTCTTGACCAGTGCAATGATTTTAGATAACGATCAGCTAGATCGTTATCTAATGACAAAATAAAATTTACATCATCAAACCCTTGCCCGCAAAATGCGTCAACCAAATAAGTTTGTGTAAGAGAACTTTGGTTCGTTATTAATTTTGTGTATTCACCGCTATGTAAATCTTTAGCATATCCAACCGGGGAAAAATCCAACAAGGATAAAGCATAATTAACTGACAACAAATCTAAAACGGTTGTAAATTTATCTTCTGCAATATCCAAAGCAGCTTCCACACTACCAGCAAAAACTATAGTACATACACGCGAACAAAATTTATACTTATTATAATCAACACGATTTTGATTTGCCGATGACTCTAACAATTCAGACTCATAACTAGTATCAGACTTGTACGGCCTTAATTCGACATCGCCATACACTCTAGTTGATGGGAAGACTACACTTCGACTATCTAAAATCTTAACCACCATATAACTTGGCATTATGTAAAGCACCTAGTTTTTTTAGAAGAGTTTTATGCAGTATTTCCTTCAGCTTTTTCAGCGCAGGGTCGCTTGGGTTTAACCTTGAATAAAAACCACTCTTCACCAACGTCTTCAGAAAATCATATTCACTAAAAACCAAACAAGCCTGAAACACAGTTTGGACATATATATCTTTAGGTCTGTTAGCCAAGATGAACTCACTGGCTTCTAAACTTTTAGATAAATCCAACATCTTTATGTAATATTGTAAATTAAACCACACTATTTCCACACGAGGACATCCAGATGAAATCAATAATTCATTATATCTTCTCACCAAATCGTTATCAAAACTTGCGACAGCCACTTTAAATCCCAGTCTAATAGACCGCAGATCAATATTCTTAAGACTTAAAATATAAAATTTTGCTTCGATCACTCTCTCTTTGCAAAGCAAATGCTCTACATAATCACATAATCTATCATCATAAAGATGACTGTTAGGCTTCGTATTACTGAGCCTGTTTTCATAATAATATTCCTTATTCTTCTCAACCATAATATAACAATACCTGATGAGAACGCCCGCCAAAGAAAACTCTGGCGGGCTTAGAAAAACCATACTGCGAGTTACTTAACGGCAGCGACCACGGTAATTTCACACAGCAGTTCCGGGCTGGCCATGGCGGCTTGTACGCAGGCGCGGGCGGGGGCGTGGCCTTGTGGCACCCAGGTGTCCCAGATGTCGTTGAAGGTCTTGAAGTCGTCCATTGTCTTGAGATAGACGGTGGCGGAGAGCAGGTGCTCGCGGTCGGTGCCGACTTCTTCCAGCAGCGCATCGACACGCGCGAGCATGCTGTTGGCCTGGTCCGTGATATTCCCGAAGCGATGGTCCGGACCGGCGACCTGGCCACACAGGTAGATGGTGTTGTTGTGGATCACGGCGCGGCTCATGCGCGGCTTGGTGTCATGGCGTTGGATGTTCATCGAGAGTGTCCTTGTGCTGTTCTTCTTGGGTAGTGGAAAAATGCCGCCAGCGGCGCTGATACAGAAAAGACCGCTGGCGAAGCAGGGTGAGGTCAGTCCTTCAGCGTTCCAGATTCGCGCGAGCGGCGCAACGCGACCTGCGGGGGATATTACCCTGCATCATGGGAACCTGTGGTTTCAGTTATGGGGTCTCTTGTGGTGGCTCTTGTGGTGACACCTGTTGTTTCACGCGTGCTGCTGCGATGCAGGAAAACGTGAGTGAACTCAAGATTGCCGGTATACGAAGATACCCGCCAGACAGCAAGACGCCGCGCCCGAGAGTTTTCGGAAGCGCGGCGTCGCGGCAATGATGAAACGGCTCGCTCTCAGCCAATGCTCAGAGAGCCGCCTGAGCGACTCAGGGATGGCTCAGCGCAGGATCAGCAGCGGTACCGTGGCGTTGCGAATCATCTCGGTGGTGGTGCTGCCGACCAGCAGCTGACGGATGCGCGAGTGGCCGTAGGC
>Ga0208183_1000467_pt1 | contig 19010 bp, 20 predicted proteins | sample MalvirDeepMed_51_FD_184251 | JGI IMG/M metagenome (GOLD analysis project Ga0208183, IMG submission 184251) | Marine viral communities from the Global Malaspina Expedition - Malaspina viral metaG DeepMed_51 (SPAdes) (version 2) | ecosystem: Environmental > Aquatic > Marine > Oceanic | place... | reverse complement strand
CCAAAGAGGTGGCATCTGAGAAGATTGTCTCTGACAACATTTCTGCGTCTTGGGGTATGTCTGCCTGTGGAGTTAGTTTTATCTGATACCCTGAGCAACCCCCACCTTCTAAGTGTACGCCTAAGAAGCCTTCTCCATTTAGGGTCTGGTCTACTTTCGTCTGTGCTGATTCTGTTATTGTCATTAGTGTCCCGCACCTCCGCAACCTCCGCACATTCCTGTACCACCTTGTCCTTTGAACACATCTTTGAATACAAATGTTGGGTTCATACCGGAGGTATCATAGTCTATTGTGGCCCCGTCCATAAACTGGTATGCGATAGGGTCGATAAGGAGGTAAGGGGCTACCTCTGTGTCGCGCTCCAGCCTTTGATCCGCAAACGTAAGGCTATGAATCATGCCAGAACAGCCTGTACCCTGCACAAACGGTCTAACTGCTACCATGTTGCTTTCAATGCACATGGATTCAATCTTATTTCTAGCGGATTCTGTTACTGTTAAAGTCATTTGATTCAGTTAGCCTACTTGGGTCGAAAGGTTCCACGGTCATTCCAGCCACTCTTTTTCCACTTATCCCACATACCATTTTCTTTTAGATAAGCAATCTCAGAGGGTTCTAGTTTTGGAACTGGTATTCTCTTCCTTCGTATTTTCTTAGCCATTAGTCCACTACCCTCGGTATTTTCCCAGATTTATGTTCGTCATAGATATAAATATGTTTGCCCCCGCACCACGGGCAGTACAGTTCTTTATTAGTTAGCAGATGTTGCTCCCCGGTCCTCAATGCGATTGACCAATTAGAGTTGCAAAATATACAAGCAAAGTTATGTATTACTTCTTTGACCCATGTCAAGAGAGTTCCTCATCCAATGCATGTATTCTATCAGAAACTAAAGTAACTAAGGTAGATGGTAACATTCCATGTACCAAGGAAATCAATGACAAAAGAAATAATTGTAGAGCTAGGTTCCATGCTTCCCCCATGTGTTGGAAGTAAGTTAGGTTTTTATCCCTAAGATGTTCCATTATACCCATCCAAAGGCATAGCTAATACCCATTTCTATTGACAATACCACAGTTAGAGTTCCTATTGCCCCCAGCAGTGCAAGCGGAATAAACCTCCACGCACCCTTAGGCTTTTGTTTATCACAACAGGTTTCTTTCATCCCTTCTGTTCTACACTAAGTCTGTTGGAAAAATAACCATCCATCTTATTCTCCAACCGGGCCAGATGAGACATGATCTTGTCGAATTGGTTGTTGGTTCTGTTTTCCATCCGCTCAAATCTCTGCTCCATTGAATTGATCTTAAAGTCTGCTACTGCAACCCGCTCCCTTAGATCGTATATGAATGTAAAACCACCAATCAAGAGCATTACAGTACCGATCATATGCCATACTGAAACTGATTTATTTATACGCCATTTTTCTTCGGTCATATTTCTGAATCTCTATTAATATCCACAGCCGGTGCAGCCATTCCATCCGGTCTGGCGAAATGCTGTAGTTGTTCACCACTGAATATCAAGCATGACGACTGTGGGGTTATTCGGATGATGGCAGCAATTTCCGTATCAGGATTTTCCACTATCATAATATGAGTCTCTGGGTTCTCGGTAAACGTAGAGGCAACGTGGACAGCGTAATCTATAGTTAGCGCACTCATCAAGGAGGATAGTTTAGGAGTACAAAGAACAGGATAAACCTTCATCTCCTTATAGGAATCTACTGGTGGTCCCGCTTGTGCCGTACCCATAAGAAATATTATGGATAGGATAAGTTTCTTTATCACTCTATTAGCCCAAAACCCGATCCTGACACTGGACTTGTCGCCATTCTAACCATCATATTTAATATAGACCTATCTTTTGCATTTACCGCGCTTCTTGCATAGTTGGTAATTTGCTGTATAGCCTCTCTCTTTGTTACTGGACTCGTAGATAGTGTTAGTCTTTGTATTTCAGACGCAATTTTTTGGTTATTCAACAATCTTGTTGTTCTTCCTATAGCACCAGCTTCTCTACTCAAGTAGAATGGAAGGGAGAACGCAGCAGCAGGAGCGCCATGAATGATCTTTTCCCCTAAACCCGGCCCCTTTCTTACTACTTCTTCCGCTGTAGTCCCTGCTTGAGCGGCTGCAACATCCTTGCTAAACTCAGTCATTCTACCTTCTTTCTTCAGAACTATTGCTAATCTATCTAGTTCGCCTTTCTTTAAGACGGAAGATAAGTTACTTAGGTTAGCTAGATTGGCCTGTTTTACTGCACCAGAAACAAACAACTTTCGCATATTATCTTTTACTGAGGCTGCTTCAGATGTAGGAAGTCCTTCAGGGGCTTCGAGCGTATTATACGCAGCCTTTACTTCAGCAGGAGTCATATCTTTAAGGTTCCTCCCTGCCACTAACGCTTCATCATAAACTTCAGTAGTCCTATAAGCGTGCCTTGCTACTGTATAGTCTGCCGTGTGCATATCTATTGCTTTATTCCATCGCGCTATAAATTTATCCGCTAGATTCAAGTCTGTTACCTGCATCCCCTCTGGGTCTTTTCGCAATGACCGGACTAATTCCCCCGCACGCCTAGCAACCGCATGGGCTTGATACACTGGTAGTGACCCCGACGATGACAAGAATACGTCCAAATCCATCATTGTCCCAACTTCAGCACTTGGTATACTAAAAATACTTACGTCTTCTCCCAAAGCGCGTAGCTGTACTCTCTTACCCATTTCTGTTTGAGCGTGCTGATATGCTTGGACTAATAGAGAGTTATCTTCTGCCGCTATACTTCTTAGTAACACATCTCTAAAACTATTAGCCCCCGCTATCGGCATATCTTTAATTAAATAGGCTTTACTATATCCAGCAGTATATCTAGTTTCCAAGTTACTTCGCAGGGCTGCTAAAAATTCTCCCGCATCTCTTTCCGCCCCAAGGGAAGCATCGTATAATTCATCAATTATCCTTTTTGTACTCTGGTTCGCTCTATCTGTAAGTATACCAACATAACCAGCGCCCTCTAGTGGGTCTGCTCTTGCGGCCCACCTTGCCTCTCTTTCGAGTGCAGTAAGCGGAACTTCTTGGGGTCCGATTGATGGCTCCTGTCCTCTGAGTATAGCGGGGGCAGTTCTTCCTTCTGGTATAGTGAGTAAGTCTCCGGCTACACCTCTTTCCATTGCAGGTAGGGGTAAGCCAGTTGAGGGATCAACTTCATCTAAAAGCCCCATTCTCTTTAACGCATTTGATTGCGACCAACCAGCGCCCGTTACATCCCCAAGCGCCTCTACTGTTTCCCTAGACAATTGTTGGCTAGGGGTTCCGGTTATTTCTTTTACAGCACCTCCCACTAGTCTAGTAGCAAGAGGCGTACCAACCCCTATTGCGGGGCCAAGCGTGTATGGTTTAGCCCACCAAGGTTCATAAGGACGACCTACAAAGGCTTCTTGTAATCTTTCTCCTCCTGATTCGTCTGTCCATCCAATAGGGCCACCCTCACCTTTGCCATGTCGGTATGTTCCAACAATACCATAGCCTGTTAAAGCGTTTACGCCTAAAGTGGAAAGAACCCTTTTCCATTTATCTCCCTGATTTAATGTTCCCCACGCCTTTTTTACTTGTGGTGCTAACCCTGTAATTTTTTCTAGGCCCTTTATTGTCGCTGTTTTACCTGCGCCATAACCTCCCCCCAGCATAACGCCACCAACCATTTCACCACCTAGCGCGTCTATAGGATACAATCTTTCATATATCCTGTAAGACATATCTATGTCTCTTAATACTTTAGCATAGTCCTTCTTGAACCCTTCTCCGATAAAGGGAAAGTTTCCAGCGAGTATGCTTCTTATAGCAGCTTCCGCTTCTCCACCATGCCCCAGAGTAAGGCCCTCTGGTATAGAACGACGATCACCCACATCCTTAATTCTATGTGCAAAGGGATTATCTTTTATCCATTGTTGTTGTGCCACATAAGAAGGAGGCGGGTTTTGCATATCTATCATCCCGCCGGGAGTTTCTGAGTAGTCTACTTTCGGCATCCTTGAAAAGGACTTAGGATACGCCAATAACAAATAATCTATCGTTCTTTCTATCCTCTGGTCACTGTCCATACCAATAAAGTCAGCCGTAACCCCTTCAGGGAGTTTAAACTTCTTACCTAAGATGGTTACTTCCATTACAGCCCCGCCCATTTTTTATGTTCTGGGTTACCTATATCAAAAGGAACTGTTTCACCCGTAGGTGTTTTTATCGTCCATGTACTAGGAAGAAAATCATCACCCTTCGTAATATTATGCCTCCCAAATTTATATTCTCCGATTCCTTCCGCTGTTTCTGTAGCCTCCCTTCCTTTGGGGCTAAGGTTTAATACTCCAGCATATTTTGGATCGTACACATCAAATTCTGGTAGTGCTTGGTTAATAAACTCCGTAATTGGGCCAGTGGCTTTATTGAACGCTTCTATTTCCAAATCATCTTTATTCCATCTAGTGGCTATGGTATCAAAAAATTCTTTTGCCCGTTCCTGTTTATACTCCAATGCCATTCTAGTCATTTCTAGGATGCCTCGACGTTGTTCAGGGGTAAGGAATGATCCTGTCGCGTCCTCACTAAACCTCTTTCTCAGAAAAGCAGCTAACTGCTGTAAATAGCCCGTTCCCTCCAGAATAGTCCTGAACTCTTCTGAGGTTATCATGGATTCGTCTGTGAGTTTTTTCCACAAATCTGCTATTTGCTGGTCAAATACACCCCAAGCACGTTCGCCCACTGGTATTTTCGCCATCTTAACTAGATTGTTTTCGACGTTAAAATACCTTTGATGGACATCTCGATACCCTTCGTCCATCTGTTTAAACCCAGTAGTTCCTTCTATGTGGGTCATCGCAGTATAAACAATATTACGCTCTTTAGCAGACCAATCTCTTTTTTCAGCAGGACTATAAGTTACTTTGTTACCCTTCGTAAGAGCATACCTTGGGTCTTCTGTCATAAAAGGAGCCTTATCGTTATAATGTATAGTGCCATCTCTTCCTATACGGCCCAGTTGTTTTCCTTCTATGGCAATGTCGCCCATGTATCTTATGGCGGGTTGTTCTGACCAACCAAGTTTTTGGTCGAGAATTCCTTTCCACTTGTCGATCATTGATTTCTTACTGTTATCTCCGTGCGCTGGAAGATCGCTCTCATTTATAATCTTAACGTAATCATCAAATACATCATCTCCAAGATTAAGTTTATCTTGGAGCGTAGAATTAAGACGGTTATATGCGTCTTCAGCAACTACTTTTTGACCTGCGCCTGACATCCAATCTGAGGCAATATTGGGGATACTATTAGTTGGGTCTATTAAATGCAGATCATCTTTAAAGGCCATTTGCACCCATTGTTGAGCGCGATTGGGGGTTAGGATTGCATTATCTCTTACAGCCCTCCTCCAATCTTCGTAATAGTTATCTACTGTTTTTAATAACCTCTCACGTTGGTTTGAAAAATCTACGTTTGCCCACTCAGAAGCAGAGGCTCTTCTAGCCCCAGACTTGTCTAATCTACTATATTTGTCTGTTCCTTTTTGCGCCCACTCATAGGTTGTTTTTCCTGTTTTTTCATCTACAACAGCGAATGTCTCGCCGGAATTATTAAATCCTTGCTCATTAGCCCAACCTTCTAAGGCTGCTCTGATTATTGGGTCTGTTTGCTTATTATAATATGTCTTGTATTTTGCTTCAGTAATGTCCCCACGCATATATAGCATGATGTTTTTAACAGCGTCTATAGAAACCTTACGTTTTGCCGCCTCTCTATCATCTGCTACACTTCCGGTAGAAAACCCGCCTTCGATAGCTTGATAAAACTCAGGAGAGTTTTCTTGCCTGTATATTTCAATAGATGGTCCAAAAGGATCGTCTGGGTCTACTTTCTCAAGTTTTACCCAATCCCCCCAATCATAGTTGTCCGCAATTTCATTGAATATATATTTGGCCCCTTCAGCACTTGGGTTGATAGCACTTATCCACTTTTCAAAAGCTGCTTTGCTTCTAGGTTCTTTCCCTTGGCGCAACAACTCCTGATACATTCTCCAAATTTCGTCTTGTTCTATTCTCTTTTTGTCGCTAGACGTTGCTTTCTTGGCAGAAGGAGCATCAGATGAAGTTACTAATGGGGATCGGGCATATCTCCTTCCTGTAAAGGCAGTGTACAGACCACCAACCTTATCCGTCTTAGCTCTTTCAGCGTTTATCTCAGCCGCCCACCTCGCGTCACTTAGCAAGGAAAGTCTGTTCATCTCTACTATTCTATCAGATGCCAACTTAGATACATTTGCTTGTGCGTAATCAGACACCCTGTCTGTAGGGTATCTAGAAAAAGTCCTTTCTTCGTCTGTTACATAATAAGGTATTCCAGCCTGAACTATGTTAGGATTAGTTATATCTGGATTAAGCCTCAATACATCTGGTATTTTTCTTCGCTCTATTTCCTGAATAGTCAGCTTAGGAAACTTACGTTGTAAAGCCCTAGTAAGGTTCCCATCGGGTTCGACAAAAAATGTAGTTTCAGCCATTATGCCACCGGACCCATATTAACTATAGATTGTAAGTAGGGCCATTTCTTTGGCCTACCGTATCTTGCCATAACATCAGAGGGGGGTGGACCTCCTGCTACCTGTACAGGAGAAAATGGATCACCGGCCTCTCTGGTTCCCATACTAGACTTGTATGGAGCAGGGGTATCTCCGGGTGTCTGAGCCATTTCCTGATACATTTGCTGTCTTTTTCTACGCTCCTCTTCTTGCAGCTTCCATCTTTTTTCTGCAAAAGTATAACCACCTGTTGTTGTAAAATCGTCCGGGTGTGGCATAGGACTAGCCTTAGAACCACCCATAAGATTTTGTAGCCATTCAAGAAACATTATACTTTACCGTAGTCGATGTACTTGAGGCCATTTATATCACCAACTGCCTCTGGTTTAACCTGCTCGACTTCCTGAGCCATCAAGCCCCTATGCCTCTCTGGACTCCACTTGTAATTAAAGTCGTATACATTCATACCTTTATATTTCCCTACAGGTGTTATGTTTTCCTTAGCCCTGACATCTGAGATTGCTCCCATTATTCCGATGATCTGGCCTAGTGAAGATAGTGCGCTTGGGGTTGATTTAGAGGTTCCGCCATAGTCCCCAGAGATATTAGCCATGTACTGAGATAATGCGGTCTGTGGAGCCTGTGCCTCATAGCCGTATTTCTGTTGGGCTTGGTTGATAGCCTCTTGCGTCATAGCCCTTCTCTGCGCTCCTACATCGCCCACAGCTTCATACATACTCATTGGTGCGCCCATGATAGATGGATAGGCCGCTTGTCCCGCTGCTCTCTGCCCCAGTTGCATCTGGGCAGCAGGAAATCTCTGTGCTTGAGCCTGTTCATAGGCTCCGCTATACATCCCTGCTAAATTCTGAGCTAAGTTCTTACTAGCAGCGTTTACAATATTGGCTTGAGCAATATCTCCTCTTGAGCCTCCACCGGGCTGATATTCAACCATTTGCTGCCTTACTGCTGGCATATTCTTTGCAATTTCCGATAAGTATTGCTGACCATATACGTTAGCCATAGCAGCATAGGGGGTTCCTGCTCCAGTACGCACGTTCCCAGCCAAGAGGTCTGACATTTGAGTATCGCTAAACGGGGTTGCACCAGCCATCTGTCCTAGAGTTACATTCTCCGCTCCAGCCTGTAATGCAGCAGGTCTTGGTCCCATTGCGTAGCCAAGCATAGCCTGTTGAGCAGCAGTCTGGGAAGGATCAAATCCAGCCAAAGTTGCACCCGGATAATAATCAGGCACTCCCTGTCCGTACAGTCTCCCTGCCTCTTTAAACCCTGTTTGTAAGTAGGGTTTTTGCTCTGTCCAAGGCTCAGTTCTTGTTGTTGCTGTTGTTCCACCTGCCATAATTTATTCCTCTATTTTTACCCTGACCGCTCCTTAGATTTTATAGACCAGACCAATCACTTTCGTATCCAGTTTCAGCAGTCGGCTCAACCACACCAGCTACTTGTGACGCTTTCTCCGCATCAGTTCTCTGATCTGCCAAATTTATTCCCCAATGTGTAGCTATTGGGTTGGCAAAAATTGTATCCTGCCACGGGGTTCCGAAATAATCCGCTTGAACCGGTTCATACGAAATGACCCCACCCGTATTTATTGGACTATCCACATAAACCATACTATTAACGCCGCCAAGTGTTCCCGGTGGCGCTCTCATTATACTTCGGTCGCTATACGGGCCAACATAAGCACCGCTGGAGTCATACGCACCGGAGCCGAACAGTCGGACATTTCCTAGCAACCCCTGTCCATACTCTGAACTCGCTTTCACCCATTGTCCACCCGGAGTCATTACCCACTTAGTGCCAGAAGTATCCGTAGTGGTGCTACCAGAAGAAAAGGCAGAACCACTGGTATCGGTATTAAAGAGACTTGGATTTCCACCAGTGTAAGTAACATTAGGCGATGTCCCTACAGAAGGCGTTACCCCCGGTATCTGGTAGTTAAGTAATCCGGGGGGAGTAGCTTGTCCCATTGCCCACGGTTGCCAATTACTCATTAGATTACCAGTCAAAGCCTCAAATTGAGGCGTATAACTTACTTCCGGCCTAATAGCAGACCAATCTAGTGGGGCTGGTTGTGTGTATCCTCCGGTTCCATAAACATTTCCAACTCCTACTCCGGGTCTGACATTGCCTGACCATCTGGGGCCAACATCAAGAATCTCAGTACCTGCCCATCCTGTAGATGGCCTGTCTCTTATTGCTCTTAGATCACCAGCCTCATTTCGTATCGCGTTGGTTACATCGCTCCAATACCCGGCCAGTTCATCTGGGCCTTTCCATGTACCTTCTTCTCCTACCCAACCAACAGGAAAATCATTCGCTATTGCAGCATCTACATACCTGTCTTGCAGGAATCGTGGATCACCTTCCGACCATATTTGCCCGACTCCAGTATCAACCCCTATAGTATCCCCTAATATGCCACTAACATAAGGATTATCAGGATCAAAATTCCATCCCTGCCCAGTAAATTGCCCTAAATTCCATGCAGGGTCTATATCACTCCTCGCCGTCCACATCGCTGATGGATCGCCCCTACGGACGGACGCTTCAAAATTAGCAATATCTGTGGGATTGGGAAGGGCTGTTCTTTCTCCCGGTAATTCCGTCTTAAATGGGGTATTTCTCCTGCTTTCATTCTTACCGTATTTATTCCAATGCCAATCCCCCATGCCTATCATTTCGGCTTGGGTATAACCCATAGCCTCGGCGCTTTCTCTTAGACCGGGATTATTCAAGACATAATCTAAATAGTTTGGCTGACCCTGCTGACCAGCGGCAGCACCTGCCCCAACTTGAGCCGCTGATGCCGTATACCGTGGGTCGCCCGGATAAATTGGGTCTGCGCGGGCCATGGGAGCATTAGGATCAACTGGTAATGGCCCTGTTGGTCTACTTGGTCTCATCTGATTCTCTTCAACGTATGCTGCGGTCGCTGCTGGAGAAGCAGCAACAGAAGCAGGGACTATGCCCATACTTTTGTTGGAAACCCCCGCATCCTTAAACTCTTGGCTGGCATTAAAGCTACCAGAATACCCCGCACTATGCAGACTATTTAAGATACTTTCCAGTTTACCTTTATCCCCAGCGGCTAAAGCAGCTTGAACATCTGCTCCTATCTGAGCCTCTGTCTTTCCACCAACCGTGGCACCGGCTGGCATATTTACGCTAGTAGCCCAAACCATTTTCGTATCCTTTTCTTATCATTATTGCATCCTGTGTTTCAGGTCTTTGGTATAGACTATGTAATTTGATTCCCAATCAGGCAATAGTTTTTTCCATCCTTTTCTGCCCCATAACTCCATCCCAGAGCATCCTGTTCTTATTGCGAAAGATTCCACCATGTCGTTGAATTCGTATAACTCCTTGAAGTTAGAACCAGCGATTGAAATTATCCTTAGTATTTGTTTTTGTGGATAGGTTACTATCTGCGTAACCATGACAGAGTGCATCCTCTGGTTTTCCGTAGCAATCCATAACTGCATATCACCATGCGTAAGCGGTTCAAGGAAGTCATCAGTCTCAAGTTCACCCTCACTATGCTCTTTCGTTTTTTCAAGCAGCGGAGCAACCTGATCCCAAATATATGCAATATCTTCAGGCTGTACGATCTGAGCCTTCAAAGTTTTACCCATGCGCTAGTTGTTTCATTGAAGAAGTATATCCCTTCTCCTGTACTCCCCGGATTCCAATCAGTCCCATCAGCATATCTAATGTCACCACCTCTGGGTTTATCAGGAGCAGTATGGGTTCGCTCTAATCTAAATGTGGCTTGGTTAAAAAGTATATCGCCCAACCTCTTTAGTTCATTTGTTATGTACAGGCCAAGGTCTTGCTCATTTACTGGAAGTGGGTTAGGTTGGTAATGAGTTACAGACTTTACTACTCTATCTTTATAGGTCGCCATCAGTAACTCCTTGAGCCTCTCCTTCCTCCATCGTCCAGTTCTACTTCGTAACCATCCAGTCGCCAGTGGAAATCCCCTGTTGATTCAAACTTGACTCCGTACAGCTTACCACTCTTTCTCACCGAAACCTTAGATTGAGAATCTGGGTTAAATGGTATAGCGGATGACCAAGATACACCTTCCTCAGTAGACATCTGGGTTCCCACATAGATGTTTACAGAATTGGCACCACTGACCTCCATTTTGGGCCAGATAGCTTTTATTCTCTTTACCACAGACTGATCGTTCTGACCCTGCGATCCCATTGAAAGCCCCGTCCTTTCAATCGTAGAGGTCATGTTAGAAGTATCCTCCTTATTACCAGAGGCATTTCTGTACAGTTTTGTATCAGTTGGTGAGGCAAGCATCAGGACATTCTCTGACTGTGACCAAGTTACAGCCCAACCACCCGTAGCACTAGCCCACGTAGGTATAGCAGCAGACCAAGTGGTAAGGGTATTGGGATCATCCTGAGTGCCATAGCCGATATGCGCTAAATCAGGTATATCTCTTATGGTAAAGGCTTGATTGGTCCAATTCCATACTATAGCCTTGTTGCACTGGTTACTGGCGCTTTCTGGCGTTGGGAAGCAAGCCCACATTTCAGTATTACCATAGTCAGCAACTACGAAACTGCGCTCCATATTCCCGCCATCAAGGTTCTCGAATAGGTAATCCCTGATCTTATGGGGGAGTATGGACTTGACCCTTTGACCATCATTGATGTATACGTCACCATTCCCAAGGAAGAAGTGACCGCCATCAAACTCAGCTACACAGTTCTTGGACAACACACCTACTGAGGGAGATAACTGCCTGAATGAGAATATGAAGGGGGTTCCAACATAGGCCATTATGTAGATGGAGTCTTCTTTGTAAATCATAAAAGAGTCGCCAAGAGGAAGTCCGTCTAAAATCTTTCCTTTGGTATCTTCTAAGGAATACTCACCAGCGTCATTGGTTGTTGATGTTTCATCCCATGAAGCGGGGACAGTTTGTATAGCCGCCTCCGTTGACCATTTTACAACCCTACTATAAGGAGTGTCTGGCGTGGTGGAAGAGTCGTTTATATTAAGCGCGATCAAGAAAGATCGAAAAGCCCTCAATGAGAAACACTCCCTGCTTGCGGGCCAGTTTGTCAAATCAGCCATCTTTGTTGCTGTGGAGGGAACACCATTGGTTAATGCCCAAAACTGAGGGTCATCAAACCCATTAGCCATGACCAGAATCCCACCTATAACGGTAGAAGTCCATCCCTCATCAGCCGTTGCACTATAATCACCAGATGTTCTTGTTATATCAGTCCATGAGGTTCCGTCATGTACATGAATCTTGGCAAGCCCCGCTATGATCCAGTAGGCGCTAGTTCCTGCCTTCAACTGTACGATATGGTAGGGCGCAACAGGGCAGGTAGCCATAACCTCCACATAACCCGGAGCCTTCACTATTGCCCCATGTTCCGCTCTTATGTTATTACCATCTGACCAGACATTAGGGGGCAGTTGCCAAGGGTTTATGTCCTTGACTATCCCTACCTCACCTACATTCTCTACGGGAATTAGAGCCACTATTCATACCCAGCATGGTAAGGATCAGCCTCTGCATCTGGTGCAACAGGCCAGCCCCACGTTGATTTATCCACTGTTCTCTGGTGATTCTCTGTCTCTGGGCCTATCACTTCCTCCTCATCCACATAGGTGCTGACATAGCGCACTTCTGTGACTGGATGATTCTGGAATGCCCTTACGCTATACATGTCAGTCAGTGCCTGTATGGTTCTTTCCAGTTCGTTGCCATGATCTCTGACTGCACCGCGCCACGTTTTCCACGCATCACCGGCAACCTTGTAGCCTTCCTGTTCACGAATGATGCGCCAGTCGGATGGGGCTAGAATGGATGCGACATAATCTTTAACCTTTGAGATCAGTTGTTCCTTGATCGGCTCGACTTCCTTCTCAGTCTCAACGTAAGAGATTACCCATTCACCATCCACCAGTTCATAATTCTCAGCACCAGTGTTGAAGTAACGGCTGTCAGGTGTGACAACCCGCGCAGGTCGTATACCAATATTAGCCAGCTCATCCTTAGACCATAGCCTAAAGATATTCTGGGGATGGTTTACCCCATCCTTGGAGATGGGACGAGGTGTCTTGATTACACCAAATGTTTCTGAGTACCACATAAATTACCTCGCGTTAGCTGTTTTGAATGGTGATTCGGCAAATGCTATGTATAGATATGTTTCAGCAACGTTGGGATCAGTTGCGATTCTATTTTTGAAACCGTTGGATAATATATCAATGTAATCTGTTGTTGATTCAACCGTCGTATCATTTGCAATAAGAGTGTCATTATCGACATTGTAGCCTTCTCTCTTATCATCAAACATCTGCCAGTCGCTTGTACTGTCTATGGATTTGGTCATAACAAACGCTGGTCTGAACCCAGTATAAATAAATGATCCATTGACATTCCCATTTCCCTCGTAGATATTTATCTTTGAATACCCTTCTATTGAATGGAAGCAATAGGCTATATAGTCATCAGTATCATTTACCAAATTAGAAGTTCCTATTGTAAATACAGTTGCTGTAGGAGCAGTATCGTTCCAAATACCAACATCATCAGCGGCGGCGGCATTAGTATTTAAGATCATATAGTCTGTAAAATCCATTCCTTTGCTGCTACCAACAACCCAATTCTCTGCTGCATCCCTATTTTTAACCATCACTAATTCGGGTGCTTGGCTTAACCCATGTCCTATAGTCGCGCTAGACCCACCATCACCTGTATAACTAACTATCGAAAACCCAGCCGTAGTATTGGCACTTACTGTCGAGCTGATGGTCCCGTCTGTATTAGCTGATCCAGAACCATTTGCTTTCCAGTTCCATGCAACCATACCAGCACCAGTTGTATCGCTGTAGTTGGTATCTGCACCAACAGTAAACCCATCTGTACCAAATGCGGTTAACCCAGTGCTATCAGTAGTTTCGGCATTAGATGAATCAGATGAGATTGCCTTTGTTACGCCACGAACAGCATCTGTCCATTCGTGTTCGTAAGCACTGCCTCTGGACTTAACCCATACAAGATCAGGCTGGGAACCAACACCTGTTTTAGCACCAGCACCATCGTCATAGAGTATCGTATTAAAATGATCTGTCGGATCGGCTATCTCAGGTGTGGACATATTCGATGTGCAGAGAGCAAGGAATCCAGTAGGTGGAGTATAATAGAAGTCCCCTTTATTATTACCATCCTGATTACCTTGTGCGGTTTTATTTCCAGCGAATGAACTGTCTTGACCAAAATTAGCAACATAAGTTCCATTGTTTAAAAAGAAAAATGGTATTACAATTGAAGCAGAGGCTACACTACCACTAAAAGCAATAGAACCTTGTGAAGTGTTATTCTTATAAAAGGTAACTGTGCTGCCATCCATATCCAGAGCAACACCCATAATATCTGGATCAGTATAGGAAGCACCATAACTAGTTGCTGTACCATCTATTCTTTTATAACCATCTCCTCTGTAATAGATACCATTCCCTGTTTGTGGGTCTATTGTTTTCGCTTGAACCTTATCCATACTTTCTGGAATAATACCTATATATTGATCCCCACTACCAGACTGCAGGTCTATCTCCCAATACCACTTACCACTAGCAACTGATATCGTTCCACCAATACTCTGCATAGTAGTTTCATTACCCATTACAGCTTTTAGATTACCTTCGGAATAAGTAACACTATTATAAGGTAGTATTAAAGGATTCAAAGTACAGAAGTTGTTAGTAGGACTGTCCTGCATCTGGTCAGTAGCCAGAAGGTTTATTACATCAAAATCATTGTTGTTTCCACTGTAATCTTTTCCGATCCCGTTCACAGATTGTGCGGCATTTAGAAAAACAGTAGAAGCATTATCACCATTGAAATGCATGAGGACTAAAGTATCATCATCTACAGAAAACTCAGAGGTTGCTACTGAAAAATTTCCCGAATACCTTGACGTTTTACCAAATCTAAATTCGTCTATGTATCCTTTCCATCCATCGGAAGTACCTTCTCCTCCAATCGAGAGTTGACCGGCGCTTGAAAAATCAGTAGTTAGAGTTTGAGAGGTGGTTCCAGAGGATGCATTAGTTATGGCTGATCCATCAAGATATATTGATAAAGAACCACTTGTTCTAACAAATGCCCAATGATGCCAGTCTGAGTCTGTAGACCAGCCCCATGCACCTGACGAACCTAATGCATATACTTGATCAGAGTTTGCATCATTCATGTAGATTGACCATTGATTTGCGCTTGACACATCATTAAGAAATCTGCCATTATCATCACTACTACCTTCATACTTGAACCATCCTTCAAAGGTAAAATCACCTGTCCCTAACTTAAAATCATTTGATTCTTCAGCCTGTGCATGATCCCCAACGCCATCGCAATATAGCGAAGCAGTGCCAAACTTTTTCTCTGAGGTAGATAGTTGAGCATTACCTGTTGCAGAGAATCCGGTAGCGGCGCTAACATATTTCTGGTAGAACCCATTGGTTCCGTAACTTCCGTCATATTCAATAGGAACCCATTGGTTGGTTGCGGGATTATTTTTACCAAAGTCTGAGGCCGTCGCCTGAATCCCATCTAAAAAGTGGAACTCAGCAATGTACATAGATGGAGACCAGCGACCAATTGTATGGTAATCACCAGTTTGTCCAAAAGCTGTGTCATCATTTTGATTCGGTTGGAGTTCGTCCGAGAATGAGGTTAGCCGTTCACCATTGACATAAAGTATATATCTATTAGAAGAATCAGAAAGGGTGGTATCACAACCACAAACAACATGATACCAAGACGCTGGGTCTACATACATCGCACTACTGCTTAATACGGCTGCTGTCGCCATCCCATTAAATTGACAGACCAGAGACTCTTCCGGCGCATAAGAATTAGGATAAAACCTTAACCCGCCTCTAGGATGGCTGGTGCCTTGGGAATAATTTAGAAGGTGTTGCTCGCTAGTGTCGTCCAGTTTTGCTCGCTTTACCCAAACACTAATAGTCCATGTTCTCTGGTTTCCAGCCACAGAATATTGTTTTGACAAATAAGAATCGATTTCATTTGAAATATGCAACGACTGGTCTATCGTATACGCTTCTGCTGCGCCGCCAGCACCCAGAACAAGATTAGCTGACATTCAGTTGTCGCCCCACTTCCAGCATGTTGGTTCCGTCTGAGCGGAATACAAATATGTCCTTGGCTGATGCCGTAGTCGTCAGTGTCGGTGCGGACGCAGCCGCCCACTTGAATACTGAATTCCACGATCCAGTCCTCGATCCAGTTCCGTCCTGAATCACAGTAACCGAATAAAAGCCACCATCAACCTGATTAGTTGGTGCACTGAACGTGGTATTGGCTGTCAGCGTCACATCACATACCTGATTGGATGCTGTATCCCAAGTCTGGGTTGCGTTGTATGTTAAAGATGTAGAGTTGAAGTTCTGTGTCTTTGTCCACTCTGCTCCAGTAGCCAGCTTGCCTACACCCGCTCCCAGCTTGGATGCAGCTATTGCGGCATCCGATTTAATATCAGCATTGACAATAACATCTGAAGCTATAGCTACTACACCAGCATTAGTCATCGAAACATCACCGCTTAATGCAGCAGCCGTAAAACCTGTGCCATCACCAATCATTATCTGGGTGGTTGTCAAGGCAAGATCGGATGGAACACCTGAAGAATTAGCGTTTCTGACTTTAACGGTATTAGCTGACATATCAGCTAACTTGGCATTTGTTATCCCGGCATCCGGTACAGTTGCAACCTTCCAGTCAAACCCATTGGTTGCCGTGGAGTCTGCTGTTAAAACGTAAGCATTTGTACCAACTCCGAATCTTGTTTCTGAATCTGCCGTATTGTAGGCAAGCAAATCGCCCTTAGTTGTTAATTTGTCATCACCAACTATATTTACCTTCTGCCACTCACTAGATGCAGATGAATATTTTAAGTATTGGTCATTAGCTACAGTGGTTGAACTTATTGGCTCACCCTGTATTTTGGTGACTGTTACCACTCCAGCATTTGTCATGGTGGCATCGCCAGACACAGCGGCAGCAGTGAATCCTGTTCCATCACCAATCAGTATTTCTGTGGTGGCTAATGCGACATCGGAGGGTACACCAGAAGAGTTAGCATTTCTTACCTTAACGGTGTTAGCCGCCATATCAGCTAACTTAGCATTGGTTACCCCTCCATCCGTAACATTAACCGTAACCGTAGTGCTTGACGCCGAAGTATCAAGGCCCGATCCACCAGCCACTGTGAGAGTCTCAGAGTCGAGATCAATGTCAATAGTGCCGCTGTCAGTAGTTATATCCAAGTCTTCAGCAGTGAGTTGTGTATCCACGTATGCCTTGATCGACTGTTGGGTAGCAAGTTTGACCGCTGAGTTTGACGCCATGTCGTCTTCATCCTTAATACCCGTTACCGTTGCACCATCTGAATTGACGTTAAGGCTGCTGACCACAGCGGTAGACGCAGAGGTAGCGCCTAGGGTTGTTCCATCTATCGCACCACCATCTATATCTACTGTATTGTTGGCGGTTACGGAAACTGGCAATGTTATCCAAGCACTATTGGCTTCATCCCTCAGTTTGAGCAAATTTGCAGTTGTGTCAAACCAGACTAGTCCAGCGGATATTGATGTAGCTGGAGCGGTTGCACTGGTGTGTATCGCATTAACAGCTATGTCAACAGAGGGGAATGATTGTTTAACAACCTTCTTTATCAAACGTAGCTGGTCATCGCCCTGCGATACAGAATCACTCGCTGTAGGATTAGTTATTACTAATTCGTCAATATAGTTCGCAGTTTCTAGGGCCATTACGGATACCCTCCTGTATTCATAACCCGCATCCCAGAGCCTGAGTGCCGATCTTTGTTATCTTGGTGTTGTATGTCGTCTATGGCCTGTTTGAAAGCTGTCGCCCATAACTGAACCCGTTGGTCATTCATCAGGAACGGCTCTGCCTCCAACAATACACCGTATAAATATACGTCTGGGTTGTTGGTAAGCATCTCACTGGTGGTTACTGAATCGGACAGGGCGGTGAAAGCCTTGTAATAAAGCATGGACGTAGTGTAAACTGCATCAGGGTTTGGCCCTAACCTTACGTTATCAGCTATGATTGTGAACACTTCTGGCTTCCCCCTTCCGCTTCCAGCCCATATCCTCGTCATCATTTCCGGCGTAATGTAAGCCAGTGGCGTTAATGGGTCAGTCGTGAGATGAAACTCCTTCATCTGCACAAATCCGGTAGGCAGGGAATATTCTCTTGTTCCAGCAGAGGTAGAGATAGCTGTAGATACAGTCTCCATATCCCTTGTACGGAGAATACGATTAAACCTAGCCTCGCATAGACTTATAAATTCTGGTATGCGATCAGTAAGATCATCACGATCCAACCAATTAGCCGCCGCAGTCTTTAGAGTTGCGTAGGTATCTATAGCCATTTATCTGCTCAGTTCAGTAATATAAACCGATGATGTGCCTGTTCCAGTAATCGCTGCACACTTATCTAATTCACTTACACGAAACCAGTAAGGAGTACCAGCAGCTATATAAGTTGAAGATGTAGCTGCTGTTGGCGTTGTGTCGAATGCAACAAAACAAGCAGCAGTAGCTGTTACCATAACGGTCTGCACTTGAGTTGCAAATGCGGATGTTCTGGTTGCGCCACTGGATGTAGTTGCGGATAAGGTATGCGTTGTTAGCGGATGCCAAACATTAGCAATATCAATGTTACTCATATCTTTTTCCTATATGTTGGTAGGTGCTACTTTGAAGTATTTATTATCGGGATCGTTAAGATAACGAGCAAGCAATTTGGAGTCTTTTTCAATAGCCCCATTCGTATCTTTCATCCACTGTTCCCATATATTAAAAGGAACAGAGGCTGCATGGTGCCACTCCCCGCGCTTGCCCACGGATAGCTTATCTCCATAATCGTTGTACCTTCTTTTGTTCGCTTCTACAATAGGCTCTGCATCCTGTACAGTATTTATTGTAAACTTATCACCGGCCTCATCTATGTGTAGATCAGTGCGTCTATGCCCTGAATAATCAACAACTGTTTTTCTAGACATAACCTATACCCCCCACTTTCGGCGCACCATCGGCGGGATCATTGTCAATATACGCCTTCCTTAACCAGCCTACAGCATCTTGAGGCTCTTTAGACGCAGTGGATTTCTTCGCAGATTTCTTACCCTTCACCATTTTATTAGCGATGGATTCAATTTCCTTGTCGATATTTTTCATCTATGCTCCATTTTGACTCAGTACAATCCTGTCAGTTAATGTAAAGTTTCCAGATACGCTTATACGTTCCTCGTCTACCCAGAATGGATGAACCATGTGATCTAAGGTAGCGGGAAACATGAGTATCAGATTATTCTCCGGGGTAACA
>Ga0208183_1000454_pt1 | contig 19463 bp, 20 predicted proteins | sample MalvirDeepMed_51_FD_184251 | JGI IMG/M metagenome (GOLD analysis project Ga0208183, IMG submission 184251) | Marine viral communities from the Global Malaspina Expedition - Malaspina viral metaG DeepMed_51 (SPAdes) (version 2) | ecosystem: Environmental > Aquatic > Marine > Oceanic | place... | reverse complement strand
ATCTCGAAGCGTGTTCGTTTCGAGATTGTATTCCCAGATCAGCGCGCGGCCTTCCTCGGCCTCCATGCCCTTCTCGCCGATATTCGAGGCCGAGCCGACCGCGACATAGAGGCGATCGCCATCGGGATGCAGCGCGATATTGCGCATCCAGTGATTGCCGCCCGGCGCCAGATCCATCAGCTTGCGCGGCGCGCCCAGGCTCGTCGCGCCGAGCTCGTACGGGAAGGCCAACACCGCATCGTGATTGGCGACGTAAAGCGTCCCGTCATTCCAGGCGATGCCCGAAGGCGAGGCGAGTTCGTCGGTCAGCGTGGCGCGCTGTTCGGCCCGCCCATCGCCATCCGCATCGCGCAGCAGCACCAATTCGTCGGGCGAAGGCCCGGCGGCGCCCGCTTTCTCGAACAGGAGACCGGCAATGAAATTGGTAATCGAAAACCCGCCATCGCCCTCGCTCGCCGGAGCGCGGGTGAGCGTGACCAGCACGTCGCCATTGGGCAGGGTGTGGATGACGCGCGGATGATCCAGCCCCTCGGCGAACCGCATCACGGTCAACCCCTCAGCGGCAGTCGGCGCCTCGTCCGCCGCCCAGCCGACCGGTTCGGCGATCTTCACCGTGGGGATTGTCTCGGCATCGGGTTCCTGCAAGGTCGGATCGGTGCCCGCGACCTCGTCGACCGTGAGATCGGCGGTGTCGCCCCGCGTTACGACAAAGACCGCCACGGCGATGGCGAGGACCACGACCAGAAGGCCGATGAGGATTTTGGTGCGCGTTTTCATGGGTAGGCGGTTTAGTCCCCCCGGCGCCTTGCGGCAATGGCGCGCGCTTCCTAGCTTGCCCGCCATGTACGATTTCCGCCACGCCGACGGCACGCCGAAGCCCGAACTCTATCGCGACCTCCTGTCCGCCGCCGACGCGCTGACAGCGGGCGAGACGGACGGTGTCGCCAATATGGCCAATGTCGCGGCGCTGTTGTGGGAATTCCTGCCCGATGTGAACTGGACGGGATTCTACCGCACCGATCCCAATTCCGAGGATGGCGAACTGGTGCTCGGCCCGTTCGCCGGGCGCCCCGCCTGCATTCGCATCCCGCGCGGCAAGGGCGTGTGCGGCGCTGCGGCGGCGAGTGGGGAGACGCAACTCGTCCCCGATGTTCACGCCTTTCCAGGCCATATCGCCTGCGATTCGGAAACCGCTTCCGAACTCGTCGTACCGGTCCTGCGTGATGGCGACGTGATCGCGGTGATCGATCTCGACAGTCCGCGCGCGGCACGGTTCGACGAAGAGGACCGCGACGGGATCGAGGCGCTGGCGCGGATGCTCGCCGCGCGGATCTGATGCAGATTTCCAGCGCGCATTGCCCCAAACAGGGACAGCGCGCCTCTCCCGGTTTGGACCCGATCGCCGCGTAATGGTATCGCGATGCGCAATCGCCGCGTGAAAGCGGGGGACTCGCGCTCGCGAAAGGAAGACCAGCATGACCATACGCACAATCGCCGCTGCCCTGGCCGCCTCCCTCGCCGGGGGAGCGGGCTTCGCCGCCACCGGCGCGGCAGCGCAGACGATCTTCTACGAGGACGGCGATTACCTCTATGCCGTGCCCGGTGACGCCGTGGTCACGGAAACGGTCGAAGCGCCGGCTCCCACCACGACGGTCGTGGTTCCGCTGCCCGATAGGGTGCAGCCGGTCTTCACCTACGATCCGGTGGTGCAGCCGATCGGGGGCCCGGTCGTCGAAAGCACGGTCGTGGAGAGCGCTGGCCCGCGCGGTGCGGTGCGCTCGATTCCGGCGCGTCGGGCCGACGAAGCCTATCGTCCGGCGGCCTATTCGGGTCCGGTCTATCAGGGCACTTACGCTTACGCGACCGCGCCGCGCTCGGGCTATCTTCCGGGCGGCGGCCAGCTGGTCACTTTCGACCGCGAGGCCTGGCTGGCGGAATGCCGAGCGCGCGTCGGAACCTACGAAGACAGCGACCGCGCGCGTCTGATCGGAACGCTCGCCGGAGCAGCGGCAGGTGGTCTCATCGGTAACCGGGTTGCCGGGAGCGGCAATCGCCTCGGCGGGACTTTGATCGGCGCGGGGACCGGTGCACTCGCCGGATCGGTCGTCGGCGATGCGATCGACGATCGCAACGATGCGCGGCGCTACCAGTCAGGCTATGGAGACGATGGCGGCTATTGCGCGGCCTATCTCGACGATTACCTCGCCCGCGCGAGCCTGACCGCAGCGTCGACCACTACGACCATTCCGGGGCAGCAATATTTCCTCGTGCCGGTAACGGTTCAGGTCGCGCAGCAGCCCGTCTATTCGGACTGAGCCTGCGCGTCCTTCCGAGGGGGCCAGCCTAAATTTCTCCGCCCGTCAGGCGCTGGCAGACCAGGTCGAGCTGATCGAGCGTCCGGTAACGGATGCTTACCGTTCCCTTGCCGGGATCGTCGGCCTTGATCCGCACTTGCAGGCCGAGGAACTCCTCCAAATGGCGCTGCACGGCTTCGAGGTCCGCATCGGCGGGCGCCGATCCATTGGACGGCGCGCTCGTCCGCCGAGCCTTTGTCGGAGCGTTTCCGCGCGCCAGGCGCTCCACTTCGCGCACGGACAGGTCCGCCTTGACCGCCTGCTCGGCGATTGCGACCGCGTCGTCGTTTCCGATCAGCGCGCGCGCATGACCCATTGAAAGCTTTCCGCCCTCGACGAGATCGAGCACCGGAGCGGGCAGCGCGAGCAGGCGCATGATATTCGCGACATGGCTGCGCGACTTCTCGACCATTTTGGCGAGATCGGCCTGAGTCATCCCCTCTTGTTCGGACAGGCGATGATAGGCCCGCGCTTCCTCGACCGCGTTCAGATCCTCGCGCTGCAGGTTCTCGATCAGCGCGAGGGCGGTGATTTCGCGCGTATCCAGTTCGCGCACGATGGCGGGAATGTCGTGGAGCCGCGCCTTCTGCGCCGCGCGCCAACGCCGTTCCCCAGCAACAAGGCGGTAACGATTGTTACCTTCCGGCGTGACGATGATCGGCTGGATGACCCCGCGTGTCGCGATTGAGGCAGCGAGTTCGGCCAGCGCATCCTCATCGAAATGGGTGCGGGGCTGGTTCGGCAGGGGCGAAATGGACGCAATCGGGATCGAGCGCAGGCCTTCGCGCGATGAGCCTTGGCCCTCATCGCTATCTGACGGGGACGAGGATGTAGCGCCACCAGCGGACGCCGCCACCGGCTCCTCGCGGCGCGTCTCGCCCATCAGCGCGCCCAAGCCACGGCCAAGCTTGCGCTTGCGGATGGCTACCCGCTCCGCGACGGTCGAGCCGGGCCGCTTGTCGTCGTCAAAATCCTCGCTCATGCGGCCTTCCTTTCCTGTGGCAATCGGCCGATCAACTCCCGCGCCAGCGCGATATAGGCGCGGCTTCCCGGGCAAGCGTGGTCGTAGATCAGCGCGGGCAGGCCATGGCTCGGCGCCTCGGACAGGCGGACATTGCGCGGGATCACCGATTCGAAGACGAGCTTGCCGAGACAATCGCGTACATCGTCGGCGACCTGATCGGTGAGGCGATTGCGGCGGTCGAACATGGTGAGGACGACGCCGACAATGCCCAAATCGGGATTGAACCGCTCCTGCACGCGCTCCACCGTCTGAAGCAGCTGGCTGAGACCTTCGAGCGCGAAAAACTCGCATTGCAGCGGGACAAGCAACGTATCCGCCGCGCCGAGCGCGTTGAGCGTCAACAGGCCGAGAGAGGGCGGGCAATCGATGAAGCAGATGTCGTACCCGCTGCGAGCCGACAGGGCCTGATCGAGCCTGGCTGTGCGATCCTCGACGCCCACCAGTTCGACCTCCGCACCGGAGAGATCCTGGGTCGCCGGGACGATATCGAGACCGGGAACGTCGGTCCGCTGCGCCGCCTGATCGAGCGTGGCTTCCTGCAGCAGCAGGTCATAGCTCGACACGGTTCGGGCACTATTGGGAATTCCGAGACCGGTCGATGCGTTGCCCTGCGGATCGAGATCGACCAGCAGCGTCTTCCAGCCGGTCGCCGCCATCGCGGTGGCGATGTTGATGGCAGTGGTGGTTTTTCCCACCCCGCCCTTTTGATTGGCGATCGCAATGGTGATCATGGCTTGGCCTCTATTCGTCCCGATCCCGTGATGATGCCCGCTTGCGCGTCGGTTTGCGAGTGTTCCACGTGAAACAGCGCGCGCCGCTTTTTCGGGAGCGCGTCCACTTCCTGCGCCGCCGATCGCCCCTTGGGCAATATCCAGCGCGTCTCCTTTGTGGAGAAGCGGGCGGATAAGTCCAGCAAACGCGGCAGCGGAGCGAAGGCGCGCGCCGTTATGCAATCCGCGTCGAAGCTTTCGACGTGCTCCAGACGCGCGCCATGGATCGTGCAGTTTTCGAGCTCGAGATCGGCTTTGACACTCGCGAGCCATTCGACCCGTCTCTTGCGCGACTCGACGAGATGAAAATGCTGGTCGGGCCGCGCGATCGCCAACGCGATGCCGGGGAAGCCTGCTCCGGTCCCCAGATCGAGCCAGATCGACCGGTCGGAACCGGCGTGATCGAGCAATTGGACCGAATCGGCGATGTGACGGAGCCAGACCTCGTCAAGGCTGCGCGCCGCAACGAGGTTCTGGCGGGTATTTTCCGCGCGCAGCAAGACGATGAGGCGCTCGAACTTTCTCATCGCCCGATCGTCGCATCGCGCCGCGACGAAAGCCCGCGCCTCGGCTTCGCTTTCGATCATGCCGCGCGGCTTTCAATCCGGCGCGCCCGGACCAGCAGAGCGGCGAGGGCCGCGGGCGTGATGCCCGGAACGCGGGCAGCGGCAGCAAGCGTCTCCGGCTGGGCGCGCGTCAAACGCTCGACCATCTCGTTCGACAGTCCGGCAACCTCCGCATAGGAAAAATCCGCCGGAAGCGCGACGTGGTCGTTGGCGCGCAAATCTCTCAATTCGGCCTCCTGTCGCGCTAGATAGGGCGCATAGGCCGCGTCCTCCGTCGCTTCCGTGACCACCGGATCGCTCCAGTCCCAATCGCTCGGCATGAGAGGTGTCAGGGCATTTGGCTCCACTGCATGGTGCTGGAGCCAGTCACCGACGCTCCGCTTCGCACCTACGGAATCGATTGCAACGCCAACCGCAGCCAGCTCGCGCGGAGACAGCTCGGTCTCAAGGTCGCTTCGAGCCTGTTCGAGGCGCTCCTGCCGCCGTTCGAACCAGACGGCCCGCTCCTGTCCAACGCAGCCGAGCGCCAGCCCCAAAGGCGTCAGCCGCGTGTCGGCATTGGCTGCGCGCAGGCGCAGACGGTATTCGGCCCGCGAGGTGAGCATACGATAAGGCTCGCTCACCCCGTGGAGAGTGAGATCATCCACCATCACCGCAATGTAGGAATTGGCGCGATCGAGGGCCGGGGGTTCGCGATCGAGAATGCGCGCCGCCGCATTCAGACCCGCGACGAGGCCCTGCGCCGCCGCTTCCTCATATCCGGTCGTCCCATTGATCTGTCCCGCACAATAGAGGCCGGGCATGGCCCGCACCTGCAAATCGCGCGACAGGGCACGTGGATCGATATGATCGTATTCCACCGCATAGCCGGGAACGACCATATCGACTTTTTCCAACCCCTCCATGCTGCGCAGCATCGCGAGCTGGGTATCTTCGGGGAGCGAGGTGCTGATCCCGTTGGGATAGACGAGATGCGTGCCCAACCCTTCCGGCTCGAGGAAGACCTGATGCCCCTCCCGATCGCCGAAACGATGGATCTTGTCCTCGATCGACGGGCAATAGCGCGGTCCCTGCCCCGCGATCGCACCGCTGAAGAGCGGAGAGCGATCGAGATTGGCGCGGATGATATCGTGGCTTTCGCGATTGGTCCGCGTAATCGCGCAGAAGACCTGCGGGTTTTGCCGCGCCGATGTCAGCGAGGACATGGTCCAGTCTTCACCGTCCGAAGGCTGCTCCTCCAGTCGCGCCCAATCGATCGTTCTCCCATCGAGACGTGGCGGCGTCCCGGTCTTGAGGCGCGCCATCGGGAGATCGGCACTTCGCATCTGGTCGGCGAGACGCTGGGCGGCATTTTCCCCGACGCGTCCGCCTTGCTGCCTCACCTCCCCGCGATACAGCACGCCGCCCAGAAAGGTGCCGGTGCAAAGAATGACGCTGGATGCTTCGAGCGCCGTCCCATCGGCCAGATCGACACCCGAAACCCGCTCACCCGAAAACCGCAAACCAGCCGCCTCGCCCGCGATGATCGTCAGCGTCGAGAGCTGTGCCAGCTGGCCTTGAACGGATCGCTTGAACAACTGCCGGTCCGCCTGGACACGCGGCCCCCAGACCGCGCTGCCTTTGGAGCGATTGAGCATCCGGTAATGGATGGCGCCCGCATCCGCCGCACGGCAGATCACGCCATCGAGCGCGTCAACCTCGCGCACCAGATGGCCCTTCCCCAATCCACCGATAGCGGGATTACAGCTCATCGCCCCGACCGTGGCCGAGTCGAAGGTCACCAGCGCAACCCGCAGGCCCATGCGCGCGCCGGCCGCAGCCGCTTCCACACCGGCGTGTCCTCCGCCGATCACAATGATGTCGAATTGCGCCATGGCCCGCTAATATAGGGGAGCAGTCGCGCGGTCAAAGCCGTTCCTGTCGGCGTGTTCCACGTGAAACATCACTTTCCGATGCAGAACCGTCCGAACAGCGCATCGAGCATATCTTCCGTCGAGGCGCGGCCCAGCAAAGCATCGAACGCGCGGCGGGCGATGCGCAATTCCTCGCCTATCGTGAGCAAATCCTGAAAGGGCCGGAGCGATTGCAGGGCCTGAACCGCCTCGCCGACCAGGCGCCGCTGCCGCACATTCAGAGCGGCCTCACTGGGTTTGGGCAGAACGCTCCGCGCCCGTTCGACGATATCGGCTTCGAGCGCATCCATGCCCGAACCGGTAACAACCGATACCGTGTGCGAGGCCGAGCGCTTGGCTTCGAAATCATCGGCGTCGGCTCGCGCCGCGACCTCGACCGCGCCCATCGGCCCCTCCCCCTCCGGCCCAAGCCAGAGGACGATATCGGCACGCTCCAGCTGTGCTCCGGCCCGTTCGATCCCGATTCGCTCGATCGCATCCCCGCTGTCGTCACGCAGTCCGGCCGTGTCGACCAGAACCAGCGGTACGCCACCGAGCGCGACCGGACGTTCGATCGCATCGCGCGTCGTTCCCGCCACGGGCGAGACGATCGCCGCCGCATCGCGGACAAGTGCGTTAAAAACGCTCGATTTCCCGCTGTTCGGCGGCCCGGCCAGAACGACGCGCACGCCGTCGCGCAAGCGCTCGACCGGCGGCCGATCGAGCCACTGCGCCATCTGCGCCGCAAGATCGCTCGTTTCGGCGAAGAAGGCGTCGGGCAAATCCTCGACATCGTCCTCATCCGCAAAATCCAGCACGGCTTCGACCTGGGCGCCGAGAGCGAGAACGCGATCCCGCCATGCCTCGGCCTGCCGCGAGATCGCACCGGAAAACGCCCGCGTCGCCGCCTGCCGCTGCAATTCGGTTTCCGCTGCAAGCAGATCGCCCAGCCCCTCCGCTTCGGCGAGGTCGAGCACACCATTCGCAAAGGCCCGGCGCGTGAACTCTCCCGCTTCGGCATGGCGCAGATTTTCGAAGCCCGCCAATTCGCCCAGGATCGCCGCGATCACCGCGCGGCCACCATGGCAATGCAGTTCCGCCAGATCCTCGCCCGTTGCCGTGCGCGGCCCGGGGAACCAGAGCACCAGAGCCGAATCGAGCAAACCGCCGTTCGCGTCCCGCAATGTCCGCAAGGACGCCCGCCGCGGTTCAGGGAGTGCCCCCGCGAGCCTTGCGATAGCACCGCCCGCATCGGGGCCGCTTATCCGCACCACCGCGATCGCGCAGGGCGGCGTGCCGCTCGACACGGCGAAGATCGTATCGCTCATCCTGCCCGCCCCGCCGACGCGGTTCTCAAGCTCAGCTGGAGCTATCGCCGCCCGGCTTAGAGGAACCCGGCCCGCGACTGGCCTGCGCTCCTTCCATGAAGCTCTGGAACAGCTTGAATCCCGCCTGGCCCATCGGCGCGAGCTGGCGAGCATATTCCTGAAGCTTCTCGGTGTCCGAGACACCCGACATCGCCTTGGACATCATGTCGACATAGACGGCATTGGCCTTGCCCACGTCGGGCAGGCCCATGAAGCTCCGGGCCTCTTCCGGGGTACAATCGATTTCGACATGGACCTTCATCGCGCTTCCTCCGTTAGCTTTCAGAGACCTATCTGGGTCGGGGAGGCGGGGGAAGCAAGCTTCGCCTCGCCGAACCGGCCCATCAATCGTGAAACACAGCAGCGAGGGACATCCCAATGAGCACGACTAACAGCATCCCCACCCTGAACGGTGACGGCGAATTCAAGGCCTATGTCGCCCGCCCGGCCGACGAACCCAAGGCCGCGATCGTGGTGATCCAGGAGATCTTCGGCGTGAATGCCGGCATTCGCCGCAAGGCCGACAAGCTGGCCGAGGCCGGGTATCTCGCGGTCGCGCCCGACCTGTTCTGGCGGATGGAGCGCGGCATCGAACTCGATCCCGATGTCGAGCCCGAATTCCAACAGGCGCTCGACTGGATGCAGAAATTTGACCAGGACACGGGCGTCCGCGATATCGAGGCAACGATCAAATGGGCGCGCGAGGAGAGTGGGGGGAAGAAGGTCGGCGCGGTCGGTTACTGCCTCGGCGGGCGGCTTGCCTATATGACGGCGGCGCGAACCGATTCGGATGCAACGGTCGGCTATTACGCGGTCGGCGTGGATGAATTGCTGCGCGAGAAGGACGCGATTGCCAATCCGCTGATGCTGCACATCCCGACCGAGGACGGGTTTGTCGACAAGGAGACGCAGACAAAGATGCATGAGGGACTTGATCCGCACCCCAAGGTGACGCTGCACGATTACGAGGGGATGGACCACGGCTTCGCGACCGAGTTCGGGAAGCGTCGCAATGAGGAGAATGCGGAGCTTGCCGACAAGCGTACCGCCGAATTCTTCGCCGAACATCTGGAGGCCTGATGACGAACCCGGCTAAGCTGCGCCCATCGTCCGAACTGTTCATGCGGTTCGGTCCGACCCTTCTGGTCGTGCTGATGGTCGCCCTGTCGCTGACCGTGCCCGCATGGCGGTGGGGGCTCGCTCTGTCCCTGCCGCTGCTGGCGCTGGCGATCTACGACTTCACGCAGCGAAGCCATACCCTGTGGCGCAACTACCCGATCCTCGCCCATATCCGCTGGATCGCGGAGGATCTGCGCCCCTTCGCCCAGGCCTATTTCGTCGAAAGCGATATCGACGGGCGCCCCTACAACCACAATGAACGCGCCCTCGTCTACGCGCGCAGCAAGGGCCAGCTCGCCTCGCATCCCTTCGGCACCGAGCTGGACGTCTATTCGGACGAATATGAGTGGCTGGCCCATTCGATGGCGCCGAAGGAGGGCATTGCCAAGGAATGGCGCGTCGATGTCGGCAACGATCAGTGCAAGCGGCCCTATTCCGCCGCTCTTCTGAATATTTCCGCGATGAGCTTCGGATCGCTGTCCGCCAACGCGATCAAGGCGCTGAACAAGGGCGCGGCTGCGGGCAATTTCTACCACGATACCGGCGAAGGCGGCCTGTCTCGCTATCACCGCGAACATAACGGCGATCTAGTCTGGGAGATCGGCAGCGGGTATTTCGGGTGCCGCAAGGATGACGGCGCGTTCGATCCCGACAGATTCGCCGACACCGCGCAGATCGACCAGGTCAGGATGGTCGAGATCAAGCTGAGCCAGGGGGCCAAGCCGGGCCATGGCGGCGTCCTTCCCGGCTCTAAAGTGACCGAAGAAATCGCCGAAGCACGCGGGGTCACGGCAGGGCAGGATTGCGTCAGCCCTGCCGCGCACTCGACCTTTTCGACGCCGGTGGAACTGCTGGAATGGGCGGCGCGGCTGCGCGATCTTTCGGGTGGCAAGCCCGTCGGCGCGAAACTGTGCGTCGGAAAGCCGCACGAGGTGTTCGCGCTCGTCAAGGCGATGCGCGAAACCGGGATCGTGCTCGATTATCTGGTGGTGGACGGAGCCGAGGGTGGCACGGGTGCGGCACCGGTCGAATTCTCCAACCGCGTCGGTATGCCCTTGCGCGAAGGCCTGATCCTGGTCCGCAATGCGCTGGTGGGCACGAATCTGAAACCGCAGGTCAAGCTCGCCGCATCGGGCAAGGTGTATTCGGGCGCGGGCATCGCAATCAATCTCGGCCTTGGGGCGGACTGGTGCAATGCCGCGCGCGGCTTCATGTTCGCGCTGGGCTGCGTCCAGTCGCTCAAATGCCATACCGACCACTGCCCCACCGGAATCGCCACGCAGGACGGCACGCGCCAGCGGGGGCTGGTGGTGACCGACAAGAGCGAGCGGGTGGCCCGGTTCCAGCGCAGCACGCTCGAATCGTTTCGCGAAATGGTCATCGCCATGGGCCTCGAAAATCCCTGGCAGATCGAACCGCGCCATATCTCGGAACGTCTCGATTCGGCCCGCGCGGACAGTGTGGATCGCATCCAGACCTTCCTCGCGCCCGGCCAATTGCTCGACGATGCGGGCTCGACGCCCTACCAACGCTATTGGGACGCAGCGCGGATAGACAGTTTCGAGGAAGCATGATGTCGGCCGAACGAGGATTGCGCCGCTGGCACGCGGCGGTCGATGGGGGCAATGACGCGGCCGTCCTCGGCGCGATGATAGCGGAAGACGCCGTCTTCCACTCGCCCGTGGTCCACACCGCCCAGAAAGGCCGCCCGATCGTCACAGCCTATCTGGCCGCCGCCGGGCAGACGCTGGGAAATGACACCTTCCGCTATGTCCGCGAGATTGTGGACGGCGATACCGCCATGCTCGAATTCGAAACCGAGATGGACGGGATCCACGTCAACGGCGTCGACATCATCCGCTTCGGTGCGGAGGGCCATATCCTCGATTTCAAGGTGATGGTCAGGCCGCTGAAGGCGGTGAATAAGGTCTGGGAGATGATGGCCGCGCAGCTCATGGCCAATGCTGCCTCAAAGAACGCCTAGCCGAATCTTAGGCGCCAGCTCCCATCTCGACTCAGTGAAAATCTGTTTGTTTCAAGATGTCCATCCCAAGCAGCAGATCGAATCCAATACGCTGGGCAAGTCTGAAACCCGTTATATCGGGAAAGACATATGGCAGTTGATTGGAAAGAGCGACGACCGGAAAAAATCCCACTCGAAACAGATAGGTCGATGCAACACGTTCTTCGGTGGCGACCGAAACCGTTTCCCTACCCAGTTCGACTAGATTCATTTCCGAAATCACGCGCGGTGTGATCCAGCTGGAAGTTGCCCCCGTATCCAATAAAGCTGTGTAACGGCCATACGACAGATCAAGCGGGTCACGCGAGGTCAGGACAGCCGCTTCGAAAAGAATGCGGCGACCATCATGGTGTCCGTTAATCCAATGCAAACGACATATGCCCTAACTCAATCGGCTCATCACTAACGCGCTGGACGGAGAACTGCTCATCCGGGAATTGGTCAAGACCTGCGCGATATGCTTCGCCCACGTTATCGTAAAAAGCGATATCGTTTGCGTGGCGAATCAAGACGTAAGAGCCTTTATGAGTTCTTAGAAATCGACTCAGGTTCCTGCGAAAAAAATCGAAATTCGACTCAAGCTCCGATTTGTCTGCGTGCAGCATCGATCATCCCCTAAGGATCGAAACTATGATCAAAATCGCGATCAACCGAAAGAATTATGCGATGAGCGGAATCACTCGTCGGATGAATTGAATCCATCCTTCTACTGATTCATCGTCGCGAAGAAGTCTTCGTTGGTCTTGGAATCCTTCATCTTGTCGAGGAGGAATTCCATCGCATCGATCGTGCCCATCTGCATGAGGATGCGGCGCAGGACCCACATCTTCGACAGCTTGTCCTTCTCGACAAGCAGCTCTTCCTTGCGGGTGCCGGACTTGCCCACATCGAGCGCAGGGAAGATGCGCTTGTCGGCGACCTTGCGGTCGAGCACGATTTCCGAGTTGCCGGTGCCCTTGAACTCTTCGAAGATCACCTCGTCCATCCGGCTGCCGGTGTCGATCAGCGCGGTAGCGATGATGGAGAGCGAGCCGCCCTCCTCGATATTGCGCGCCGCGCCGAAGAAGCGCTTGGGCCGCTGGAGCGCATTGGCGTCGACACCGCCGGTCAGCACCTTGCCTGAGCTCGGCACCACAGTGTTGTAGGCGCGGCCGAGGCGGGTAATCGAATCCAGCAGGATCACGACATCGTGCTTGTGCTCGACCAGGCGCTTGGCCTTTTCGATTACCATTTCGGCGACCTGGACGTGGCGATTGGCGGGCTCGTCGAAGGTGGAGGAGATGACCTCGCCCTTCACCGAACGCTGCATGTCGGTGACTTCCTCGGGCCGTTCGTCGACGAGCAGGACGAGGAGGAACACTTCGGGGTGATTGTCGGTGATCGCCTTGGCGATGTTCTGCAAGAGCACGGTCTTACCCGTGCGCGGCGGCGCGACGATCAGCGCGCGCTGGCCCTTGCCCTGCGGCGAAACGATGTCGATCACCCGCGCGCTCTTGTCCTTTACCGTCGGATCAAGCGTGTCCAAGGACAGCTTCTGTTCGGGATAGAGCGGGGTGAGATTGTCGAAATTGGTGCGCATCCGCACCGCTTCGGGATCGTCGAAATTGACCTTGTAGAGCTTGGTCAGGGCGAAATAGCGCTCGCCTTCCTTCGGCGCGCGGATTTCGCCTTCGACCGTGTCGCCGGTCCTCAGGCCCCATTTGCGCACCTGGTTGGGCGAGACGTAGATATCGTCCGGCCCGGCGAGGTAATTGGCTTCGGGCGAGCGCAGGAAGCCGAAGCCGTCCTGCAGCACCTCGATGGTGCCGATGCCCATGATCTTTTCTTCGTATTCCTCGTCCTCGGCCAGTTCGCGCAGGATGCAGAACATCAAATCCTGCCGCCGCATCGTGCTCGCGCCCTCGACGCCGAGTTCCTCGGCCATCGAGACGAGGTCGGCCGGGGTCTTTTCTTTCAAATCCTTGAGATGCATCAGTTTTCTCGAATTATAAGGGTAGCTTGGAAATGGCCCTGAAGGTCGTGTGTCCGCAGCCGGTAAAGGGCGGACGGGCTTGGGGAAAGCAGACCCGGCCAGCGCGATTGTCCCGCGAAGGCCTCAGCCGAATAGGAGATAAGCGAATTACGTCCGCAGCCCGCACCCGTCAATCGCGAAAGCGGTGGGGCGAGGAATCAGGGCGATTGATCAGAGTGACGAATCAGAACGGCTGGACGATCACCAACACCACGATCAGCGCCAGCAGGATCGCAGGCACCTCGCCGAACAGCTTCAATTGCTTCTCGCTCAAAGGGCGTTCGCCCTTCAGCATCTTCTTCGCCTGGACGACCATGAACATGTGGTATCCCGTCAGCAGCAGCACCAGCAGCAGCTTGGCATGGAACCACCCTTGCGAGAACGCGCCGATCGTCCCCGCCAGCGAGAAGCCGAGCAGCCAGACGACGATCAGGCTGGGCGTCAGGATGATGCGGCGCAATTTGCCGATCCGGTCCTGCCACACTGCGCTTTCAGGCGAAGCCGCATCATAGGGATAGAGATACAGCATCTGGCGCGGCAGGATGAACAGGCCGGCCATCCAGAACACCATGAAGATGATATGCCCGGCCTTCAGCCAGAGATAGGTCATGGAGAAAAATTCCTGCATCGCCAGCCCATTTAGGACCGCTGGCGCCAAGCGCCAAGGGGGAGATTCAGCGAGAGATCGCGCCTAGCCGCGCACCGCCGCCAGCAGGCGCTCGACATGCTCGATCGGCGTGCGCCGGTCGATCCCATGACCGAGATTGAAGACATGCGGCCGATCCTGGAGCGCGTCGAGGATGAAGCGCACCCGCGTTTCGAGATCCCCATTCCCCGCAAGCAGGAGCAGCGGATCGAGATTGCCCTGCACCGGCATCCCCGCGGGCAGTTCGCGCGCCGCCCACACCGGATCGAGCGTTTCGTCGAGGCCGACCGCATCGACCCCCGTCTCGCGCGCATAGGACGGCAGTTTCTCGCCCGCGCCCTTAGGAAATCCGATCACGGGCGTATCGGGATGCGATTCCTTCAAACCGGCGACGATCGCGGCATTGGGCGCGATGACCTGTTTCTCGAACTGGTCGGGGGCGAGGCTTCCCGCCCAGCTGTCGAACAATTGCACCGCTTCGGCGCCGGCATCGATCTGGCCGCGCAGATAGGTCACGGTCTGCTCGACGATGCGATCGAGGATCGCGCGCAGTCCTTCGGGATCGCGATAGGCGAGAGCGCGCGCCTCGTGCTGGTCGCGGCTGCCCTCACCCGCGATCATGTAGGTCGCGACCGTCCAGGGCGATCCGGCGAAGCCCAGCATGGTGGTCTCCGCGCCCAGCCTCGCCCGGCAACGGCGCACCGTCTCGTAGATCGGCTCGTAACGTTCGGGATGCGGCTCTAGAGCGTCGAGAGCGGTCTCCAGCAGCGTTGGCGACAATTTGGGTCCCTCGCCTGCCAAGAACTCCAAATGCTGCCCCAGAGCGTGCGGAACGATCAGGATATCGGAAAACAGGATCGCCCCGTCGAACCCAAACCGCTCGATCGGCTGCAAGGTCACTTCGCAGGCCGCTTCGCTGTCATAGGCGAGTTCGAGGAAACCGCCCTTCTGGCTGCGCAATTCGCGATATTCGGGCAGATATCGCCCCGCCTGGCGCATGAGCCAGACCGGCGCGCGGGGCCCACGTTTTCCGTTCAGCGTATCGAGCAGGAGACCGGGCATCGGGTAGGTCCAATCCAATAATACAATATTATTATAAGGTTTGATGGAGTCTGTTGGCCCTGTGGAAAGCGGGCATATCCCGCCCCTGCCCGATTTCTCCCGACCTGACCAGACTTGGGCCGAATGCGACTCGCGGGCGCCATTGAGTCAAATCCAAACTCTCCCCGCTATCCCCAGCCTGTCGACATCCCTCCCCTCCTGTCGGCAAGTGGCGGGGCGGATCGGCCGGTAGCGGGGAGCGAATCCTCTCCCGAACTTGTCGGCAGGTTCGTCCCGTGGTTTATGCCGGGCTTTCTCCACAGGCTGAGCGGAAGGCCGGACCCCACGTGACGACGCGCATTCACCTCCATCTCGTCTCCGATTCCACCGGGGAAACGCTGGAGATGATCGCCAAGGCCGCGCTCGCCCAGTTCGAGAATGCCGATGTGGTGCGCCATTTCTGGCCCATGGTCCGCTCGCGCCAGCATCTCGACCGGATCATGCCCGATCTCGCCGCGGATGCGGGCCTCGTCCTCTATACGCTGGTCAATCCCGAAACCAGGGAGAGGCTGGAAGAACGCTGCCGCGCGCTCGGCCTGTCGGCCGTGCCGGTACTCGACGGAGTCACATCCGCGCTGGAAACCGCGCTCGGCCAGGAAGCGCATGGCAGGCCCGGTCGCCAGCATCTGATGGACAAGGCGTATTTCGAGCGGGTCGAGGCGATCCAGTTCACGATCGCGCATGATGACGGGATCGGGTGGGAGGATTGGGAAGAGGCCGACATCGTCCTGGCGGGCGTGTCGCGCAGTTCGAAGACGCCGACCAGCATCTATCTCGCCAATCGCGGGTACAAGGTCGCGAACATCCCGCTGGTGGTCGAAAGCCCGCCGCCGAAATCCCTGTTCGAGCTGAAGATGCCGCTGGTGGTCGGCCTCACCAGCGCGCCTGAGCGTCTGGTCCAGATCCGGCGCAATCGCCTGCTCAGCCTCAACGAAGGGACCACCACCGATTACGTCGATCACGAGCGGGTGCGCGAGGAGATCGCCTTCGCGCGGCGCCTGTTCGCCGACAAGGGCTGGCCGGTGATCGATGTCACCCGCCGCTCGATCGAGGAGACCGCGGCGGCGATCATCAAGCTGCTGGGCGAACGCAGCCGCAGGGCGAGCGACGGGCAGTTCGAAGGGTTGAAACCGATATGAGCGATAGTGTCAGCGGCATGGTTTCACGTGAAACAATCCTGCTCGCGTCGAACAGCGCCTCGCGCAAGGCGATGCTGAGCGCGGCGCAGATCCCGTTCGAAGCGATTCCGGCGGATGTGGACGAGCGGGCACTCGAGGCCGAGATGGCGGATGGCGAGCCTGCCGAGATCGCCCAGGCACTGGCGGCAGCGAAGGCGGCGGCGGTTTCGGCCGAAAACCCTGAGCATCTGGTGCTGGGCATCGATTCGCTGGTCGAGGTCGAGGGGCGGCGCTTCGACAAGCCTGCGAGCCGCGAAGAGGCGGCGGAGCATTTGCGCTTCTTCTCCGGCAAGGTGATGACGCTCCACAGCGCGGCGGCGCTCGCCCGCGATGGACGTATTGTATGGATCGGCGGCGATTTCGCGCGGCTGATGGTGCGCGAATTGTCGGAGGAATTCATCGCCGCCTATCTCGACGCGGAATGGCCTGCCGTGTCCTATTGCGTCGGCGTGTTTCGCATCGAAGGACCGGGCGTCCATCTGTTCGAACGGATCATGGGCGACCAGTTCACCGTGCTCGGAATGCCGCTCCTGCCGGTGCTGGCCGCTTTGCGAGAGGAAGGCGCGCTGGTTTCATGACTGTCCCTTTTTCCGGGCCCTATGCAGAAGTGATCGGCGATCCGATCGCCCAGTCGAAATCGCCCGCGATCCACGGCTTCTGGCTCGAAAAACTCGGGATCGCGGCGGATTATCACGCCACCTTGGTCAAACCCGATGGCATCGGGGATTACCTCGCATCGCGGCGGACAGATCCGGCCTGGCGCGGATGCAACGTCACCATGCCGCACAAGCAGCTGGTTCAGCCTTCGCTCGATGCGATCGAAGAACCCGCCGCCGCGATCGGGGCGGTGAACACGATCCGTCGCGATGGTGATGGAGTGCTGACCGGCCATAACACCGATGCGGAAGGCTTTCTCGAACCGCTCCGCCCCCTGCTCGCCCGCCAGCATTATTTCCGCATGGCGCGCATTCTCGGCACCGGCGGCGCGGCGCGGGCGATCGTGACGGCGCTGGCGGGCGAAGGTTTCATTCTGGTCCTGGCGGGCCGCGATCCCGCAAAGGCGCGCGCCTTGCTCGACGAACTGGCGCCGAATGGCGAACACCACGCCGTCGATCTCGCGCATTTCGCGTCCCCCACCGACTTCGCCTTCGACGACCGCGAGGGGTGCTGCGACTTGATCGTGAATGCCAGCCCGCTGGGAATGCGCGGGCAGCCGCCCCTCGCCTTCGACTGGAGCCATGCCCCGCCCGGCTCGATCGCCTACGACATCGTCACCGACCCGGTGGAGACCGCATTTCTGACGAACGCTCGCGCCGCCGGTTTCGCCACGATCGACGGGCTCGCCATGCTGATCGGGCAGGCTGCGGCGGCCTTCGAACTCTTCTTCGGCCAGCCCGCCCCGCGCGAGCACGACGCGGACCTGCGCGCGCTGCTGACGCGATGACCCGGCCGCTCGTCATCGGGCTCACCGGGTCGATCGGGATGGGCAAATCCACGGTCGCGGCCATGTTCGCCGCCGCTGGTATCCCCGTCTTCGACGCCGACCGCGAGGTTCGGGCGATGCAGGGGCCGGGCGGCGCGCTGGTCCCTGCGATCGAGGCCGCCTTTCCCGGCAGCACCGGGCCCCACGGCGTCCTTCGCGACGCATTGGGCGCCAGGGTCTTCGGCGACGATGCTGCGCTCGCCCGGTTGGAGCGAATCGTCCATCCCGCCGTGGCCGAGCGGCGCGCGGCCTTCCTGCGCGATCACGCGGATGCGCCGCTGGTCGTCTTCGACATTCCGCTGCTGTTCGAGAAAGGCGGCGCCGACGCGGTCGATCGCGTGGTGGTCGTGTCCGCCCCGGCAGAGACGCAGCGCAGGCGCGTGCTCGCGCGGCCCGGCATGACCGAGGCGAAATTCGCCGACATCCTCGCGCGCCAGACACCCGATGCGGAAAAGCGCGCCCGCGCCGATCATGTCGTCGATACGGGCGTATCGCTCGAAGAGACCGAGGCCGAGGTGTTGGCGCTGATCGAACGCCTACGCGGCTCAACCGGCCCCTTGTAATCCGGCCCCTTGTAATCCGGCCCGCCCCGTCCGATAGATATCGCAATGCGCGAGATAGTCTTCGACACCGAAACCACCGGCCTCGATCCAAGGACCGGGGATCGCATGGTGGAAATCGGCTGTATCGAGATCGTCAATCTGATGCCCACAGGGCGCAGTTTCCACGCCTATTACAATCCCGAACGGGATATGCCCGCAGGCGCCGAAGCGGTGCATGGCCTCTCCGCCGCTTTCCTGTCCGACAAGCCGCTGTTCCGGGACGGGGCGGCGGATCTGCTCGCTTTCATCGGGGACGATCCCCTGGTCGCGCACAATGCGGGCTTCGATTTCGGCTTCCTCAACAACGAGCTGGAACTGTGCGGGCTGACCCCGGTCGATACCGGGCGGATGGTCGACACCGTGGCTCTGGCGCGCAAGCGGCATCCGGGGGCCAAGCTCTCGCTCGACGCGCTGTGCACGCGCTACGGGATCGATCGCAGCCACCGGGTCAAGCACGGCGCGCTGCTCGACGCGGAATTGCTGGCGCAGGTCTATGTCGAATTGCGCGGCGGGCGGCAGATCGGGCTGGAGCTGGCGGCCGATGCCGCATCAAGTCAGTCGGGCGATACGCACCAGCCCGCGACGCTCCAGCTGCGCCAGGCACCGACCGGCGCGCGCCGCGAACCGCGCCCGCACGCGGCGTCCGCCGCCGAACTGGCGCGCCATGCCGAATTCGTCGGCAAGATGAAGGCACCGCTTTGGCTGAAGTGAGTTAGGAATATCCGGCGTATCCCGGGACGGCGGGATGCCCCGGCCAATGGGATCGGCGACGTTTAGCAAGGAGAACGATAATATGGATATCCGCGTCTCGGGCCACCAGATCGAAACCGGCGCCGCCTTGCAGGACCATGTGTCCGACCGGCTGCAGGCCATGGTCGAGAAATATTTCAGCCGCGCGCTCAGCTCGCACGTCACCTTCGGCAAGGCTGGGTCCGGCGCGTTTTCCTGCGATATCGTCACCCACGTCAACAAGGGCCTGATCCTCAAGAGCCATGGCGAGGCGCATGACGTCCATCAGAGCTTCGACCAGGCGCTCACCAAGGTCGAGAAGCAGCTGCGCCGCTACAAGCGCCGGGTGCAGGACCGCCATAGCCAGGCCGCCCACGCCATGGCGGAGGAAGAGGCCGCCTACACGATCTTCGCCGCGCCCGAACCTGATCAGGCGGACGAGCGCGAGGAAGAGAACGCACCGCCCATCGTCGCCGAGACGACCGCGGACATCCCCGAAGCCACCGTCGCCGATGCGGTGATGATGCTCGATCTGCGGGATACCGGCGCGCTGTTCTTCAAGAATGCGGGCACGGGCCGACACAACATGGTCTATCGC
>Ga0208183_1000447_pt1 | contig 19589 bp, 19 predicted proteins | sample MalvirDeepMed_51_FD_184251 | JGI IMG/M metagenome (GOLD analysis project Ga0208183, IMG submission 184251) | Marine viral communities from the Global Malaspina Expedition - Malaspina viral metaG DeepMed_51 (SPAdes) (version 2) | ecosystem: Environmental > Aquatic > Marine > Oceanic | place... | reverse complement strand
CATAGACGCCGCCATAGGCAGCGAAGGCGCGACCTGCGCCGTCGGTCGGAACGAGAGTCAGTAGCCATGCGAAGAGGGCCAGCGACACCATGCCCGGCAGCAGCCACAAGGGGCTCTTCTCCAGCCGCCACCAGGCCCAGAACGCGAAGCAACCGGCGATTTCGAACAGCGCCGCGAGCGGATAGACGAGGAACAGCTTCATGCGAGGCTCAATCGCAGGGCGAGCGCGGCCAGGGTCACCAGCAGGATCGGCGTCGTCAGCGTGATGCCGACGCGGAAGTAATAACCCCAGCCGATCTTCACCCCCTTCTGTCCCAGCACATGCAGCCAGAGCAGGGTCGCGAGCGATCCGATCGGCGTGATCTTTGGCCCGAGGTCGCAGCCGATGACGTTGGCGTAGATCATGGCATCGCGAACCGGACCGGTGGCACTGGTGGCATCGATCGACAGCGCGCCGACGAGGACGGTCGGCATGTTGTTCATGCCCGAGGAGAGCACGGCGGCCAGAATGCCCGTTCCGAAGGCCGCGCCCCATATGCCGCCCTCGGCCGAGCGCTCCAGCAGTCCGGCGATCGCGGTGGCAAGCCCCGCATTGCTCATGCCGTAGACGACCAGATACATGCCGAGCGAGAAGATCACGACCTGCCAGGGCGCTTCGCGGATGACCTGGCCCGTGGGAATGACATGGCCGCGCGCTGCGATGGCGATGAGCGCCAGCGCGCCGACGGCAGCGACCGCGCTGATCGGCACGCCGAGAGGATCGAGCACGAAGAAGCCGATCAGCAGGAGGGCCAGCACAACCCAGCCGGCGCGGAAGGTTGCCCGGTCATGGATCGCTTCTGCCGGAGCGCGGAGCTGTGCGACGTCGTAGCTAGCGGGAATGTCTTTGCGGAAGAACAGCAGCAGCGCTGCCAATGTGGCGGCAATTGCGGCCAGGTCGACCGGCACCATGACCAGCGCATACTCGCCGAACCCGATATCGAAGAAGTCGGCCGACACGATGTTGACGAGGTTGGACACGACCAGCGGCAGGCTCGACGTATCGGCAATGAACCCTGCCGCCATGACGAAAGCCAACGTCGCCTTGGCGTTGTATCCCAGCGCCCGTAGCATCGCGATCACGATCGGGGTCAAGATCAGAGCGGCGCCATCATTGGCGAAGATCGCGGCAACGCCTGCACCCAGCAATACCACGAGCACGAATAGCCAGCGACCATCGCCGCGCCCCCACCGCGCCACATGGAGCGCGGCCCATTCGAAGAACCCGGCACGATCGAGGATCAAGCTGATCAGGATCACCGCGACGAAGGCGCCGGTGGCGTTCCAGATGATGTCCCACACCACCGGGATGTCGGCGAGCGAGATGACGCCGGTGGCAAGGGCCAGCAGTGCTCCGCCGATCGCGCTCCACCCGATGCCGAGCCCACGCGGCTGCCAGATCACCAGCGTGATGGTGACCACAAAGATCGCGATCGCCAGCAGCATCAGGCGATACGCTCGCCTGCCGCGTCCACGACCTGCTCGCCGTCTTCCTTGGTGAAGGCGCCCAGCTGGGGGCTTGGCAGAATGTCGAGCACCGCCTCTGACGGACGGCACAGGCGGACGCCGAGCGGGGAGACGACAACTGGACGGTTGATCAGGACCGGGTGCTCCATCATCGCGTCCACCAGCGCTGTATCGCTCAGGCTCTCATCGCCGAGGCCCAGTTCGGCATATGGCGTGCCCTTTTCACGCAACAGCGCACGGGGGGTGAGCCCAGCGCGCTCGATCAGGCTTTCGAGCATGGCGCGCGAAGGCGGCGTCTTCAGATACTCAATAACATGCGGCTCGAACCCGGCGTTGCGGATCATCGCCAGCGTGTTGCGCGAGGTGCCGCATTCGGGGTTGTGGTAGATCACGATGTCGGTGGTCATTCAGGATTCCTTGGCCTTGGCGCTGGCGCCTTCTTCGCGGCCGATGGCGGCCAGCTTGCTGCGCACAGACATTTCGTCGATGCTCTGGAGCGGGAGCATTAGGAACAGCTCGATCCGGCGTTTAAGATAGCTGAGCGAATCGACGAAAGCCTGCCGCTGGCCATCCCCTTCGACTGCGGCGGGATCCTCTACGCCCCAATGCGCGGTGAGCGGCTTGCCTGGCCATACCGGACAGCTCTCGCCCGCAGCGTTGTCGCAGACAGTAAAGATGAAATCGAACTCCGGTGCGCCGGGCTTGGTGAACTCGCTCCAGTTCTTCGAGCGCAAGCCATCGGTCGGATAGCCGAAGCTATCGAGCACCTCGAGCGACATCGGATGCACGTCGCCCTTGGGCTGGCTGCCTGCGCTGTAGGCACGGAAGCGACCTCCGCCCATCTTGTTCATCAGCGCTTCGCCCAAAATCGAGCGAGCCGAGTTGCCCGTGCACAGGAACAGGACATTGTAGGGTTGGTCAGCCATTGCCTGCTCCTTCAGCAACAATGGGAAAGTTCGGCGACAAGCGGCTCGCAAAGCTCTGCGCGACCTTCACAGCAATCCTTGGCGAGAAACAGCATCAGGTCGCGCAGGACTTTGATGTTTGCCCGTTGGATCATCTGTCGCCCCCGCTTCTCAGGTATGACGAGATCAGCGCCGACGAGGATCGCGAGGTGACTCGAGAAAGTGCTCTGCGTGAGGCCCGAGGCTTCCACGAGCTGGCCGGTAGAGAGCCCGTGGGGCTCGCTGCGCACCAGACGACGGAACGCATCAAGCCGCGTCGGGTGCGCGAGCGCAGAGAGTGCCTCTAGTCCTGTGGTCGACTTCATCCATCGGCAATTATCGATGGATTGCAAGGCCGTCAATTCTTATCGATATTTTTCGATGAATTGCGGAGGCGTTCCGCGCAACTGTTCATTGACGCCAGAAGGGAGAATGTGCGGATGCACCGCTCTGAATCCCTAATCCGACTGTCGGTTGACGCCCCCTCGGCGGCTGCGCCCCCTCTGGTGCTCTGCTTCCTCGGCGAAAGGCGCTTTAGATGGGTGGAAACCCGTTGGCCTGTCGCTTTGATCCGTTGGGCTAGCCTTCGCCGGCTAGGCTTTCCAATACCGGGCACCGATCAACACTCGTGGTGCCGCATTGCTCGATTAGCTCAGCGAGAGCGTTCTCCATACGCTCAAGGTCGGCCCGCTTCGCACGGACGTTCGCGAGGTGCTGTTCAGCGATCGACTGCACCTCATCGCAATGCACTTCCTGACCTGGCGTCAAGTCAAGCAATGCCCGCACCTCTTCAAGGGAAAAGCCCAGTTCGCGCGCGCGCCTGACGAAGCGGAGGCGCTCGATGTCCCGAGGACCATAGTCGCGGTAAGCGCCTCTTCGTGGAGGGGGAGCGATGACCCCAATCCGCTCGTAGTAGCGGATGGTCTCGATATTGCATCCCGCTCGTCTTGAAACCTCGCCAATTTTCACGCCGAAACCTCTTGAGTCTGTAGTGGCTACTGAGTTTAGATAGGGTTGCATCTCGGATTTTACAGAAGGAAGATCAATGCGCAGCCTCGGGATTTGGTGGAACGGATTGGCAACCGGTGGCGGCATTGCCGCGGCTTTCGGCGCGGCCGCTTGTTGTGCCCTTCCTCTCGTTTTGGCATCGGTGGGAGTGGGCTCAGCGTGGCTCGGCAGTATTGCCCTCCAGGCATTCAAGCGCAGCTTTACCGGCCCCGTCCCCGAAAAACAGGAAGCTCGCTACGAGCGTAAGGGCGTCGCGACCTTCCACGGCGCGGCGCGTTTTGCTGGCCCGGACCGGATCGAGGTAGGCGACAGGGAACTCCGTTTCTCCCACGCTCTTATCGCGACGGGGGCAGAACCTCGACCACTTGGTATCGAAGGCGAGCGATTGCTGACGCACAGCGATGCATTCCTGGAGCTTGAAACCCTTCCAGACCGGATCGTATTTGTCGGCGGCGGATACATAGCTGCGGAATTTACCCAACTCGCCGCGCGCGCCGGTGCGAAGGTCACAATCGTCCAACGAGGCCGCATTCTGAAAGCCTTCGACCCTGACACGGTCGACTGGCTCATGCCGAGTTTCGACGATCTCGGCATCGAAATCGTGGACGCCGAGGTGAACGGCATAGCGGAGAGAGGCGGCGTTATGACCGTCCATGCCGGCGATCGCATGATCGAAGGAGATTTGGTGGTGCACGCTGCAGGAAGGGTCCCTGCGATAGGCTCGCTCGATCTGGAGGCCGGAAACGTTGCCTGTGACGCGGGCCGCTTGGTGCTTACCGAACAGCTACGCAGCCAGAGCAACCCCAAGGTCTTCGCGGCGGGTGACGCTGCTGCAAGTGGGCCGCCACTGACGCCGGTATCCAGCCACGATGCCAAGGTCGTGGTAGAAAACATCCTCGAAGACAGCGGCCGAACTCCGAACTATCGGGGGGTTCCGAGTGCACTTTTCACGGAGCCGCCGGCGGCGAGAGTCGGAATGCTTGAAAGCGAGGCGCGTGAGGCAGGTATGGATTTCACGGTGCATGCTGGCTCGCACCCCGGTTGGTTTTCGGCGAGGCGGCTGAACGCAGAGATCTACGGCCACAAGCTGCTGGTCGAGAACGCAACGGGACGTATCCTTGGAGCCCACCTGGTCGGACCCGATGCCGACGAGCTCATCAATATCTTCGGCTTGGCCATGCGACATGGCCTCAACGCGGACGACATCAAATCGACGATGTTCGCCTATCCCACGGCAGCATCCGATGCAGGGTATATGCTGGGTTGAGGAACGCGGAAGCTAGCTGGCGGCGTCGGACAGGAATGCCGCCAGACTTTGTAGGGCGCCCCGCTCGGCACTGTAAGTCACAGAACGCCCTTCTTTCGTGGATGAGACCAGCCCCGCGTTCCTCAACACCGAAAGGTGCACCGACGTGTTGTTGGGCATCGTATCGGTCTGCTCTGCAACTTCGCTAGACGTAATGCCGTTCGCCGCTCGCGCTATGGCCAGGAATATCGCTAGCCTGGTAGGCTGAGCCAGGGCACTTAGCTTCGCAACGGCATCCATCTTTTCCATTCTCCTGCTGATAACGGGGCTCATGCCTTCCGACAAGTTAATTCGATAATTCAAGAGCTATTGAATTATATCTTGTTCCTGCTATGTGCTATCCCACAAGGCGCCGGTATGTCCGGTGCGAAACGTGGGGAGCGGTGCGATGAGCGATACCGCGGATTACGAGTTCGAGCCTCATTTCGAGCAGGCCCAGGTGGACTGGGCGCTCGATCCGCTCGAAGACGACAGCGGCGGCATGTTGGCCGTTCGACGTGTGGCACTCGTTCGGATAGCATGCGTGGCTGCGGAGACCGGCGCACGGATGCAGCGGGACGGTCTGGCGGAGGATCCGGTCGACTGGATGGTGTCCCCGCTTGAACTCTTCGGCGGGCTTCCGCCGATCGAGGCCTGCATGGAGAAGGACGCCTGCTCGAAAGCGATCTTGTTGCATGGTCTGGGCCTGGGGCTGGATGCCGACCCGGATGCGATGGATCAATTGCTTTCCGAAGCGTCGCGGTCGCTTGCCGCAGGAATCTGAAATGGAAGGACTGCCTGGCCCTGACATCCGACAGCTCCGTCGCGTCGATCTCCGCGTGGGCGAGACCGGGTTCGGTGATCCGGATGACCCGCAACGCGTGGCTGCCGTCCTTGATGTGGAGACGACCGGGCTCGATCCTGTGAACGATAAGGTTATCGAACTGGCGGTGCGCCGCTTCAGGTATGATCCCGGCGGGCACATCACCGAGATCGGTCGGGCGTGGTGCTGGCGCGAGGATCCCGGCGTTCCGCTGCCCGAAGATGTGATCCGAATCACCGGCATTACGGATCAGGACCTCATCGGACGGCGGATCGACGACCGGGTCGCGACCGATATCATCTCGTCCGCCGATGTTGTCATCGCCCACAACGCCGCGTTCGATCGTCCGATGGTGGAGAAGCGCCTCACCGACCTGCCGACCAAGCAGTGGGCTTGCTCATGCGTGGAGATCGACTGGGCGGCTGCCGGTTTCGAGGGCCGGTCGCTCGGCTGGCTCTGCGCTCAGGCGGGATGGTTCTACGACGCGCATCGCGCGCAGGGCGATGTGGACGCGCTTATCCAGCTCCTGCGCCATGAGCGGACCGATGGTCGTCCGCTGCTCTACGAGCTTGATGGTAGCTCCTCGTGCGACAGTTTCGTCATCGAAGCGGTCGGCTCGGCTTTCTCGACCAAGGATGCGTTGCGGATGCGAGGCTACCGCTGGGATCCGAAGGAGCAGGTCTGGTGGCGTGAGGTCATGGAGTTCCGCCTCCTCGACGAACAGTCGTGGTTGGCCAGCGAGGTCTACGCGAGCGGCAAGGGAGCCCGAGCCCTCGGCCCCAGGCTGACGCGCCGAGACGCATACAGCCGCTATCGCCTCGATAGTTTGGATTGATCGATGCCCAGAAAAGCCAGCTCAGGAGGAACGAACATGGCGAGGAAGCCGATCCAGCGAAAAGTTGCCGGCAAGCAGGTCGCGAAAGCGATGCTGCCGGACGGGTTGGCAAACGCCGCACCGATTCCCTACCCGGTGGCGGACACCAGCATCACCGCCCTGCAGGTCTATCACAATCCCGATCGCCGACCGTCGGGCGATGGTCCCTGGAACGACGAGGCGGACAAGGTTTCCTGGGTCGATGATGAGACCGGCCTCGGTTGCATCATGCTTCGCCAGAAGAACGGGACGATCTCTGGCTATGTGGGGGTGAGCCCGGAGCATCCGCTCTTCGGATTCGAAGCGGACGCCGTGCCGGTCGGCGTTTCCAATACGGTCCACGGCGGCGTGACCTACGGCAAGGCATGCGAGGTCAACCGGTTCGAACGGCGAGCCCACGGCAAGCCGCGTCAGGAACGCTACACGGTCTGCCACACGACTTGGGTCAGGACGGTGCAGGACTACCGCACCGTGCAGACCACCGAGGATGAGTTCCACGAGGATCTGTGGTGGCTGGGCTTCGACACCGACCATCCGGGCGACCTCGTTCCGGGCGGTCGATACGGCGAAGGTCGCAAGGGCGATGTTTATCGCGATCAATCGTTCGTCTACGCGAACTGCATTGAACTGGCACGGAAGCTGAAATCGCTGATCGAGGACGGTCATGACGTAGATACGCCGACACGCAAGCCGCTCGGCCTTCCGGCTCCCACCGAACGCCACGGTGAGTGATGGTCAACTCGTTTCATCCTTTCGGTGCTGGCAAGGAACGATACGGCGACGAACGGCACCCTGACCTTCCGTGGGGATACTGGTTGGTTTCGAGTGGACCCGTCCCGGGAGAACCGCCTCTGGTCGACGAGCAAGGCCGTGAATGGGGATCGGTGCGCGAGGCATTCTGGATCGGCCGCCTCGGTCTGCCCTCCATCCATTCCGGTTGGATGAACGGGATCATGGAGTTCATGGCGAGCTATCTCGCTATTGCCGATGGTCGCTTCGTGGCGCCGGAGGAACGGGTTCGGGATATCTTCCTCGGCGATGGTCACCTCGACCAGTTCTTCAGGGCCTATCTGCAGGCCGCCGGGCTGGTGAACGACACGGACGGCCGACCGACGCCTGAAGGCCGCTCTGTGTTGCTGATGCTGATTGCCACGCGCACGCGAGAGAATGCTGCGGATGATATCGGTCTCGACTGGATTATCGCGAACCGGACGGTTGCGGGTCATTCCGAACGCCTCGCTGCAGCCGAACAGATTGAAAGGCGGGAGCGCGTCGCTGCGCGCATGGCACATCGCTTTGCCACCGATACGATTGACGGGGATCCGGCCGTGAAACTGATCGGCTTACGGATCACCCGCGAGATCCCCGTCCGCAGCACACTGTGGACGATGACCTGGTCGGACGGGGACCGCTTCGCGCGCGACCGCTTCTACCTCTGGCTTCTCGAACGCATCGACCGGTGGGATGAATGGAGCGAGATGGTCAGCCGAGATGGCGCCCGCGCCTTGACCGATCATTTCATGAAGCTCGCCTTCTGTGATCGTTCTGCTGGCGCGTGAGATGGAATTACTGATGGCTGACCGCGCCGAGAGCGAAGGTCTCATTCAAACAAGACCTTAACCGGTCAGGTGCGATTGAAGGAAAGTGATTCGAGTAGAAGGAGGGTCGGCGTGGTTGCGAAGGCAGTGAAGCGCAAGAATAGCAGCGAACCGAAGGGAGCCGATCGCTGGTGCCTCGGTGCCGACTATGTGCCAGCGCTCAAGGTCCATGATGTCCCATCCGCTGGCCAGGCAAGCCGACTCGCATATGGTGGACGCACCGTTCACCTGTTGTCCGCTCTCGAACGCTGCGCCTTCCGAACCTTTCAGTGGCAACCCGAAGTGTTCGGAATCGAGGAGCAGTATGGACTCGATTTGGAGCGGACCCTGTCAATAGCGGAAGAAATTGGGGTCAAGCACCCGATGGTTAGGGGAAAGGCTGAGCCTGTCGTTATGACCACCGATCTCGTCGTCTACTACAGGGTGGAAGACGGTGAGCGTCGGATCGCCCGCTCGATCAAGCCATCCGAGGAATTGGAGCATGGACTAGCTCACAATGATCGCATGCGGCGGAAGATATCGCGCACGATCGAGAAGCTCGAGATCGAGCGCCGCTATTGGGAAGAACTCGGTGTCGGCTGGGCCGTGCTCACCGAGAATGAACTTCCGACAGCGAGGACGATGACGATCGAACTCATGCTCGAATCCAAGCTCGACGGGGAGAAGCCTCAGGGCTTCTGGCAGGACACGACCGACCGCATCCGCGATGCGCTGATCGGGGGAGACGGCGCGCGCTTGTTGGATCTGCAGCGTGAACTGCAAGCTGCCGGCCTTGTTGATGCGGCCGATTTCACGTCCTGCTTCAGGCACCTGTGTGCGTCGCGGCAGCTCGAATTTGACCTCGACCGTCGATTCTCGCTTGAACGGCCGGTGTCCGATTTCCGCTTCGCGGCGACGGAGCACTGAGATGCTTGCGAGAGACGTGATACGCTATCTTGGCGGAAGCGGGCGTGACTACCGTGTCGTGTGGTCGGACGCCCAGAAAGTGGTTCTGCTCGATCTGGCCGACAGCAATACGATTTTCTCAACGGTGTCTCGCTCCGAATTGGAAGCGGATCTCGACGAAGGGAGGGCCCAGATACAGCTCGACCATAACTACGACCGGACCGTGTTGCTCAGCATGGTATCCGAGGCGCAAGCGAAGCGCCGCGACCGGATGCTCTCGATAATAAGGCCGATCGTCGCGATGGCTCCGGACATATTCGATCCCAGGTTGCGGGGGCGAGAGGTGGCGCGCGTTGGTCGCGAGGGCGGTCCCACCTCGAAGACCGTCCACGCTGCGCTCGATCGCTGGTGGAGGCGGGGCATGACCGACGACGCACTCCTTCCGGACTTCGACAGATGTGGCGTGGGTGAGCGTAGCCCTGGCGCGGCACGAGCTGGGCGCAAGCAGCCGGCGGGCGCACCGCCGGGAATCGTCATCACGCCGGAGATCGAGGAGATCTTCCGCAAAGGGGTCGAGCGGTTCTATCGTTCGAACCGTAAGAATTCGCTCAAGGCCGCCTTCGAGTTGATGCGAGCCGAATACTTCGTGGAGACCATCGAAGATCCCGAAACATTCCTCCCCGTTCACCTGCCCAAGCAGCCCTACCGCGAGAGCGGCTACCCGACGGAGCGTCAGTTCCGCTATTGGTATAACAAGAACGAGGACGTTCTCGGTATCCGGCGGCACCGCAAAGGGCCAGCGCGTTCTGATAAGGACGATAGGGCCATAACCGGCTCGGCGGTTCAGGATCTTCTGGGTGTCGGCAGCCGTTTCGAAATCGATTCCACGCCTATCGACGTTAGCGTGGTTTCTACGATCAATCGGCGGACTGCGGTCGGCCGTCCTACGTTTTACCAAGTTACCGACGTCCTTTCGAAGCTCGTATGCGGGATCTACGTCGGCTTTGAAGAGGCAAGCTGGTCAGCCGCGAGCTTGGCCTTGGGTAACGTCATTGAAGACAAGGTCGCGTTTGCCCGTCGTTATGGCGTCGAAATCGACGCGTCGGAATGGCCCTGTGTAGGGGTGCTCCCTGCGCGTTTGCTCGCGGACCGTGGTGAGTTCAAGGGGCATGCGGCGAGCGAGTTCACCGCCCGATCACTGGTGCAGGTTGGTAACGCTGCCCCCTATCGCGGCGACCTCAAGGGAACGGTGGAAAAGAAGTTCGATCAATTCCATATCGAGCTCCGCAAGAAGTTGACGGGCTATGTCACGAAGAACCATGCGGAACGTGGGGAGACCGATTATCGTCGCGATAGCGTGTTGACGCTTCCCGAGCTGATCGCAGCTGTGATCCACACGGTCATCCTCCTCAATAAGCGCAAGCTCACCGACTACCCCCGATCACGCGAGATGATTGCCGACGACGTCCGCGCCGTTCCCAACGAGATGTGGCGATGGGCTGTAACAACTGGTCGAACGGAATTGAGATCTGCCACCGTCCAGAATCTCAGGTTCGCGACTCTTCCGACAGCGAAGGCGTCCATCACCGAGCGCGGCATCGCCTTCAGGGGGCTCCACTACGTGGGCGACGATCCCCGGGCGGCTGCATACGCTCGCGCTCGACAAGATGGGAGATCCAAGGTCGAGATTTCATACGACCCTACTTGGACGACCACGATCCTCCTCCACGACCGGTCTGTTCGGGATGGCTTTGTCGAATTGCGCCTATCGACCCGGGACGACGCAATGCGCGACATCAGTTTCGAGGAGGCGGCCAAGCTTGCCGAAGAAGACCGCGTCGACACTGCGCAACGGCAGTTTGCCCAGTCGATCGAGGACAAGCGCCATGCGGAGGCACTCGGGAAGATCGATCTCGAGGCCCGCAAGGCTCGGAAAGGACGCCTCAAGGCGTCCGAACTCTCTGGAATGAAGGATGCCCGCAAAGCTGAGCGCGAGCGGGAGCGGCAAGAGCGCAATGGTGCGGATGGTGCGCAGAGGCCATCGGATCGGAGTGCCGAGATCATCGATATCGGGGAAGCTGCGGCTGCCCGCGAAGCGCGTATCGCAGTTCGGTCGAAAGACCCCATCGACGACTGGTTGAATTGAGAGCAGCATGAGCACCTTACCCGAATACGATGACAACCCTTTCATCGCGGCGCTTCCCCCCGTGGTGGATATGCACGGCCTGAAGGATCGCTTAGCGAAGCCTCCTTCCTTCGATCCCGTCGAAAAAACGATGAACCCGACGTTGCGGCGGCACGCGGTCCAGCGCCTGCGTCGCTATTTCCGTCCTTCCAAGCGGCACTTGATGTTCGCAGAACAGTTCGATGTCCTTCTCAGACAGGGCTACGTCGGTCGTGACCCATCGGACCGCAGAGGCGAGAGCCGGATTATCGAGGTCGCCGAACAGGCACGGTCGAAGGCACTCCTCGAAGCCGGACGCCCATTGTCGGCGGATGGCACTGCGGCCAGCGCAACGCTTGTCGGAATGCCTGGCGTCGGCAAGACCCACACCCTAAGGCATGTGCTGGGGTCCTATCCTCAATTGGTGGAGCATGACGGGCTGCCGCCGCAGATCGTGTGGCTCAAGCTCGACACCCCGGTGAGAGGCTCGTTGCGGGCCCTGTGCGTCGACTTCTTCCATCAGGTCGACGCCTTGCTCGGACAGGAACTCTATACCCGTCTTTACGCCGGCGGTTCGGCCTCCGAAGAGACGATGATGAACCATATGGCGCTTGTCGCGAACTACCATGGCGTTGGATGCCTGGTGATCGACGAGATACAGCACCTCCCACGAGGCGATGGCGACCACGAACTGATGACCTTCCTGGTCACCTTGACCAACAAGATCGGTGTCCCGGTCCTGTTCATCGGCACAATGAACGCAATGGAGCTGTTCAGCCGGACCGCTCGAATGTCGCGCCGGAGCATTGGAAACGCTTGTGGCGTATGGACGAACTTCGCGGCGGACGAGCCAGAGTGGAACGCGTTTCTCGACGACCTGTGGCAGTATCAGTGGACCTCGGGTGAGACCGCGTTGGACCCGAAGTTGCGAGCCATGATCCATCATGAAACGCAGGGGGTTGTGGACCTGGCGGTCAAGCTGTTCGCCTTGGTGCAGACCCGGGTGATCCTGAGGTCCAACGCTGATTCTTCATTTCCTGAGACCATTGATGCTGACTTGCTCCGCGATGTGGCTCGTCAGGACTTCGCGCCCGCCAAGGGCTTTCTTGACGCGTTGCGCAGTGGCGACAAGGCACTCATCGCGCGCTTCGAGGACATTTCGTCGCTTCATGATCATTTCACGCAGACCATGGATGCACTCGTCGAGCGGCCGCGTATCGATATGGTGTCAACGCCCAGGCAGAGACTGGAGGATGTTCATCGATCCGATGGATCCCGTCTCGTTGTGGAAGCCGTCAGGGCCGAGTTGTTAGCGCGGGGGCTGGGGGAAGACGTTGTCGAGACGATCCTCGCCAAAGCGCTCGATGATCTTGGGGACGAGCCCAGTCTGCCGGCGCTTCTGAAGACGGTGGAGGCGATTTTGAAGGCGGGCAGTGGTCCTCGCGTCGTGCGAGCGTCTGTGGATGTCTCGGAACTACCGGCGGAAGACCTTCGTCGACTGGCCGCCGAAGCGACCAAGACAGGGCGCACGTTCCGGGAGTCCTTGGTGGAAGCCGGCATGGGAGGTGAAGCCGCCCTACGTCTTGCGGGTTGAGGTCTTGCTCGGCATCCTGCCTGAACCGCGCGAGGAAGAAAGCCTCTACAGCGTGCTTGCCCGGCTCCACCGATACCTAGGGGCACCCGAGGCCGCGGCCTTCATGCGAGCGACATTCGCCGACCGTTTCGCGATCGCGTCGCACGATTTACCGGGTAACCTCATGCGCATGGCCGATCTGGCTGGCACTGGCGATGGAACCAAAGAGCTTCGGGACTTCATCGACTCCCGGACAGGTTTCCGTTTCCATACCGCCTTTGTCGAACCTGAAGTGCGGCGTTCGGTCTTCGAAGCGATGGCTGGTGACGTGACCGGCATCCATGCGCGCTTGGGTATTACTGCCTTTGCCGTGCGACCGATCAGCCGCCTGAGGTTCTGTCTCGAATGTCTCGACGAGATGGAGGCGCGGCACGAGGATCTCTGGTGGCGGCGGGACCAGCAGCTGCCAGGTGTTCTCGTCTGTCCGGTCCACGGCTGTATGTTGCGGTCGAGCACGGTTGAGATTGGCGACCGTAATAGGCATGCATTCAGAGCGGCGTCGCGCGAAGTATGCCGAGAGGATGCTGAGCCCGTAGTTCATTCGTTCGATAGAGGCAGCGATCCCTTGTTGCACGACCTGGCGCGACGAGCAGCAACCTTGCTCGTCGAATCGAGGCCAGTGATCTCCCACAGTGCACGCGTTGATCTCTACAGGGAAAAGCTGGCCTTGGTCGGTCTGATGCGTTCGCAGAAGAAGGTGGACCAGCGTGCGCTTCACGAGGTGTTTTCGGCACATTGGGACGAGGTCCCGATGCTGGTGCCGGGCCTGACCATCGGCGATCCCGGCGGATTTTCATGGCTGGCCTCGATTGTGCGCGATAGACGCAAGGCCTTCCACCCGCTCCAGCACCTGATGTTGGAAGGCATGCTTCAGGGGATGGGGCACAGCGAAATTGAGCGACCGTTCGGTCCCGGGCCTTGGCTTTGCCGAAACCCGGCGGCTCCCCATTTCGGGCGGGAGGTTGTAAAGAACCTCCGAGTCAGGCGGGACCGCGATATGCGTTACGGGGACTTCGAATGCTCCTGCGGATATATGTATACCAGGTCGATCTCACCCGATGGCGCTATTGGAGAGCCACGCTATCGTCGGTTCGGCCCATCATTCGCTCCGGCACTGAAACGAGCCATGTCAAAAGGTGGATCGCTTCGATCGATTGCTCGAGAACTCGGCCTCGATCCCAAGACGCTCATGCGCGAAGCACAGATCGCCGGTGTGCAGGTGCCTTGGACCCTCCGTCCGTCTGGTGGAATCCCTGCTCACACTGACTCAACGCATTCCCCTTCCGCGCCTAAACGTTCGTCTAGAAAACCCGTTCGTCGCGCGCGCCGGAACTGGTTCGCGATTGACGCAAGGTTGCAACGTTCCGTGGCCCTACAGCATCAGGCCATCCTCGCGGTCGCACCCCCTTTGCGCGCATCCTTCGCTGAGCTGGAGCGTCGTGTGGCTAAGGTCGGATGGGTGTCGAAGCGATGCGCCAAGCTGCCAATGACTTTTAGCGCACTCCGGGAGGCCTCCGAACCCATCGACGAATTCAGGTGGCGCCGGCTCGCGTGGCACGCCCGAAGGATGGCAGCATGTGGAAGGGGCACTCCATCGGACGTGTTAAGAGCGGCTGGCCTCCCCGGCAGCTGGATGGGCCGTGCGAGGGACACACTCGCGTCGGTTTACCTCGCCGACATGCGCCGGGCCTCTTGATGCGAGGCCAGCTTATAGCGCATCGAGACGATGAGACGCTCTATTCCGTGATGGCAAGACTGGCCCGCTATCTCGCCATCGGCGAGACAGGGAATTTGCATCGATCGCTGTTCGGCAGGGACGTGCCCGTGTTGGACGGTATGGCTACCAATCTTACACTGGTCGTGGGGTCTGGGGTCTTCGGCGAAATCGAGATCGCCGACGTGGCGCTGGAATGGACCACGCTGCCCTATCACGTCCGATACGCACACCCCGCGCGACGCGAAGCGGTGATAGACAAAATGCGAAGAGGTGGAGCAGTGGCAGCCACATCGCTGGGCGTGGCTGCTCACCATCTCGAAGAAGGGGTATTGAAATTCTGTCCCGCTTGTATCGAGGAGATGTCCGAACTGCACGCAGATCCCTGGTGGCGGCGCTCGCATCAACTTCCGGCCGTCCGGGCATGTCCTGATCACGGTGATCCTCTGCGGCTTTCGACCGTTACTTCGGCGATGCGGCGGAACGGGTATCACGCAGCGAGCTCGCACACCTGCCCACCGAATTCCGAGGAAATTGAAGTCGGAAGTGCAGGCTCCGCGACAAGGCGTGATCATTTGCAGATCGCACGATCGGCGGATCGCCTTCTGGATGCGCGCGACGAACTACATCCCGACGATGTGCGGGAAAGCTACCTATCCCGTCTCCAGACCGCCGGACTGCTAAACCGCTTAGGCGAGGCCGACGTCGGCAAGATAGCCGGCGCTATGGACCGCTATTGGGGGGACACCCTCAGGTCTTGGCAGCAACTTCACGAGAACGGCCGGTGCTCGCAGCGATGGTTGGGAAGGCTGCTTCTAGGTGAGCATCGCAGTCCGGCACTACACCACCTCCTTCTACAGGGTCTGCTGGAGGCACTTGATGGCAATTAGGGGAGATTTCTATTGTTATTTGGCATCGCGCGGGAAGGGCGAATTTCTGGGTCTGACAGGTTTTAAGAGCAAATTGCGGAAGACTTTATTGTCATTTTGAGATGTTGGGTGTGTTGCTTTCAGGCGCGCTGATGCGCACTCAGTTGGAAGTTTCTATTGTTCCTCTACACCGTTCGATGTCATGCTGTTACGGACCCGGATGCGAAGCGCAGCCTTTACCTCGAAATAACCTTTCGCGGGCTACAGCGCTCCGGTGAGCGATACGACCAAACAAGACAGGCTTCCCGACAAGCTCAACCTGTCGGCAGTGATCGGGCTCTCGCAGCCCGGCGAGGGTGACTGGTCGAATGTGCAGGGCTCGCAATATGCGCTTCTGTCGGAGCGGGCGTTCGCACGGGTGTTGCTTCATGTCTTCGGACTGGTGCTCGTTTTCAGCCAGCTCCATTCGAGTGTCTCGTGGACCGTCCTGGGGGGATGGACCGCGCTGCTGATCGCGACGATCGCGCATGGGGCGGTGATCGACCGCAAGCTGGCCGATGCGGGCCGGCGCCTGTTCACCAGAAGGGAATATTGGGGCCACGCCGTAAACCAGCTGGCGAAGGGCGCCGTGTGGGGTTCTTTGGTCGCCTATGCGGCGCTGACGGGCAATCTGACGGGCGCGATGATCGTGTGGGGCGTCACCGCCCTGCTGGTGGTGACATCGTCGGCAAGCCGCTTCAGCGCGCCGCTCGGTGCGATCGCCTTTTGCGGCGCCATCGGTCTCGTATCCTCGATCGCCTTTATTATCTCCGGTGCCGTGGTCCCGGCGGCGCTCGCCTTCGTGACCGCGCTGTGCGGCGCTGGCGCGGCAGTCGAAACCGCCCGAATATCCATGACCGCGCGCGTCGCCCAGACCGGTATGGACGAAAAGAGCCAGGTCGTGTCCTTCCTGCTGCGCGAATACGAGGATACCGATGCCGACTGGCTGTTTGAACTCGATACCGGACGCCGCCTGCGTTCGGTGACTCCGCGCCTCGCCTTCGCCCTCTCGCGCGAACTCGACGAGATCGAGGGGGCCTCCTTCATCCAACTGATCGCCGGCGATGCCTGGGAAACGGGGAAATTCCCGCCCAGCCTCCACGTCTTCGCCGACAAGCTCAAGCGCCGCGAAAGCTTCTCCGACCTCGTCGTCGAGGTCTCGATCGGCGGCAAGCGCCGCTGGTGGGAATTGTCAGGCACTGCGATCACCGCGCCGGACGGGAGCTATGCAGGTTTCCGCGGCGTGGGCTCGGATGTCACCGAACAGCAGGAATCCTCCGCAAAGATCGCCTATCTCGCGCGCTACGACACGCTGACCTCGCTCCCCAACCGCCTGATGCTCACCGAGACTCTGGGCGCGGCGCTGCGGTATGCGGAAAAGTGGCGTACCCGTTGCGCCTTTCTGATGATCGATCTCGACCGGTTCAAGGCGGTCAACGATTCGCTTGGCCATCTGGTCGGTGACCGGATGCTGTCCGAGGTCGCCAAGCGCCTGAATTCCCTGATGACCGAGAACGAGATGTGCGGCCGCCTCGGGGGTGACGAATTCGCCGTCGTGATCCGCGACGCGGGCGATCGCAGCTATGTGTCAAAAGTCGCGCAGTCGATCATCCAGCATCTGTCCGAACCATATCAGATCGATCACCACGTCCTCTATGTCGGCGCCAGCATCGGGGCCGCCTTCGGGCCGCGCGACGGGCGCACGGTGGAGGAATTGATGCGCAATGCCGACCTTTCGCTCTATCGGGTGAAGGACGAAGGCGGCGGCCAGTTCCACGAATACGAACCGTCGCTTCACGCGAACGCGGAAGAGCGTCGCAAGCTGGAACTGTCGCTGCGCTCGGCGTTGGCGAACAACGAATTGTTCCTCAATTTCCAGCCTGTCGTGAACGCCCGCAGCGAGAATCTGGTCAGCTTCGAAGCGCTCGTCCGCTGGAAGAACCCCGATCACGGGATAGTCAGCCCGGCAAAGTTCATCCCGCTTGCCGAAGATACGCGGCTGATCGTCCCGATCGGTCAATGGGTCATGCAGGAGGCCTGCAACGAGGCCGCGACCTGGCCCGAATACGTCAAGATCAACGTCAACGTCTCGCCAGAACAATTGCTCGAACCCGATTTCGCCACCACGGTCGTCCAGGCCCTATCGCGCAGCGGGTTGACGCCGAGCCGGCTCGAGATCGAGGTGACCGAAAGCATCTTCCTGCGCGATGCCGATGTCGCCCGCCGTGCGCTGGAGCAGGTCATGGCGCTGGGCTGTTCGGTGGCGCTCGACGATTTCGGCACCGGCTATTCCTCGCTCGGCTATCTGCGCAAGCTCAAATTCTCCACGATCAAGGTCGATCGCTCCTTCGTGCAGGGCGCTTCGCAGAACAGTGCCGAGAGCCTGGCGATCATCAACGCGGTTGTGGCGATGGCGGGCAGTCTGGGTATGACCACGACGGCCGAAGGCGTCGAAACCGCCGAAGAGGCCGCGATGATCCGCGACATGGGCTGCGACAAGATCCAGGGCTACCATTTCGGCAGGCCGATGCCGGTCGAAGAGGTTCGTGCCGTGTTCAAACGCTCCGAGACCATCCGCACCGCCTGAACGGCAGCGGGCGGCTCACTGGCTTCGAATCAGGCCTGGGCGAGCGCCGCGATCGCGCTTTCGAACAGGATCAGCCCGTCCGTGCCGCCATGCGCCGGATCGACCGCGCGTTCGGGGTGGGGCATCATGCCGAGAACATTACCGCGCTCGTTGAGGATCCCCGCGATCGAGCGCTGCGATCCGTTGTAGTTTTCCCGATAGCGGAAGGCGATACGGCCTTCGCCTTCGAGCCGGTCCAGCGTGTCGGCATCGGCGAAATAATTGCCGTCGTGATGGGCGACGGGAATGCGGATCGCCGCGCCCTCATCATAGCCGCGCGTGAACAGGGACTGCGTGTTCTCTACCGTCAGCTCCGCATCGCGGCAGATGAAGGTCTGCCCGGCATTGCGCATCAGCGCGCCCGGCAGCAGGCCCGCTTCCGCGATCACCTGGAAACCGTTGCACACGCCCAGAACGGGAACGCCGCGTTCCGCCTCGCGCTTTACCGCGCGCATGATCGGGCTGTTCGCCGCCATGGCGCCGCTGCGCAGATAGTCGCCATAGGAAAAACCGCCGGGCAGAGCGATGAAATCGAGCCGTTCGGGCAGGTCGCTATCGCCATGCCAGACGCGCAGGGCCGGCGTACCGCTCGCGCGTTCGAGCGCGACCGCCATGTCGCGGTCGCAATTCGAGCCGGGAAAGGTAACGACCGCCGCGCGCCAACCCGATGCCTGCGCCATCAGCCGAGCCTTTCGATGCGGTAATTCTCGATCACCGTGTTGGCGAGCAGCTGTTCGCACATCTTTTCGAGCGCTTCGTCGCTGGTCGAATCGGCGACATCGAGTTCCACCGTACGCCCGATGCGGACATCCTCGACCCCGTCGAACCCCATGCCTTCCAGCGCGTGGTGGACGGCGCGGCCTTGGGGATCGAGGACGCCGGGTTTCAGGCTGACGAGAATGCGGACTTTCATCGGGGGGACCTGCCTTTCGTGGGGTCTGGCCGTATGGTCGGGATCGAGCGCGCCTATGCCGCTCGGAGCGGTGAAGGGCAAGCCGTCAGGAGGATTGAGCTGCGGGCACGACCTCGATCACGACTGCCTTTTCGGGATCGAGGAAGCGCGCCGCGAGCGCCTTGAGGTCGGCGGCGGTAATCGCCTGCTGCCGCTCCGGCGCCATCAGCATCCGCGCGCGCTCGTCGGCCTCGCTTTGCGCACGGGCGGTAAAGGCCATCCAGCCGCTATTCGTCTTGAAGCGATTGGCGAGATTTTCGAGCAGGGGCCGCCGCGCGCGTTCGACCATGTCCTCGTCCGGCCCGTCGGCAATAATCCGCTCGATCGTCGCCACCATGGCCTCGCGCGCGGCGGCGAGCTGGCCCACGTCGACCTCGGCCCCGATCGCGAAAGTGCCGTAATCGGTATAGGTGTCGGACTGGCTGCTGTTCGAAAGCGCCGAATAGGTCTGGCCCAATTCCTCGCGCAGCGTGTCGGTAAGCGCGATATCGACCACGCGGGCGAGCAAAGTGAGGCCGCTCGACAGGTCCCAGTCGGTTTGATCCGTGGTCGGCCAGTAGAACCGGATCAGCGCCTGGTCGGGCTCCCCGCCATGGTTGAGCGTGAAGGTCTCGCGCCGGTTGGTGAAGCTGCGTTTCCGTTCTCCGTCGTCATAGGCGCGGAACTGCG
>Ga0208183_1000440_pt1 | contig 19863 bp, 17 predicted proteins | sample MalvirDeepMed_51_FD_184251 | JGI IMG/M metagenome (GOLD analysis project Ga0208183, IMG submission 184251) | Marine viral communities from the Global Malaspina Expedition - Malaspina viral metaG DeepMed_51 (SPAdes) (version 2) | ecosystem: Environmental > Aquatic > Marine > Oceanic | place... | reverse complement strand
CCATCGTCGTGGCAGGCCAGGCGCGATAGCCGGCGAAGGTCGCCAGCAGTCCGCCGAGGCCGCTGCCATCATCGAGCAGCCAGCTGGAATCCCACAGCGGGTCGAGGCCTGCCGGCAGATAGCCGAGGCCGATCAGCTGTTCGAGGCCCGACATCAAAAGTGACGCCGCCAGCAGCAACAGCAGGATTTCGGTCACGCGGAAGAACAGCTTCCACGAGAACAAGCGTGAACCGAGCTGCAGCGCCATGAAGGTCGCCACCGCGAGGGCGAAGCCGAGGCCTGCGGCGAGCGCGAAGCTGGCGATGCCGCCGGACTGCAGGCTGGCGGCGCCCATGCCGTAGAGGAAGACGACGGTTTCCGCGCCTTCGCGCGCCACGGCGATGGCGACCAGCGTCGCCACGCCCCAGTAGCTGCCGGAGGAGACGGCGCTGGCCAGGCCGCTCTCGAGTTCTGCCTTGAGCGTGCGGCCCTTGGTGCGCATCCACAGCACCATCTGGGTGATCAACAGGCAGGCGGTCAGTACCAGTACGGCCTGGAAGACCTCCTGCGCGGTGCCGGTCAGCCAGGTGTTGGCGCCCATCAGCGCCGCCCCCATCAGGCCGGCCAGCACCAGGCCGGCGACGACCCCGCCCCACAGGTAGCGCAGGCCCGCGCGGGTGCCGGACTGCACCAGCCAGGCGTGCATGATGCCGATGACGAGAATGGCTTCGACGCTTTCACGCCAGACGATAAACAGGATCTGATCAAACATGCGGACTCTCTTCTACTGACGTTCGGTGCGCGCCATCGATGACGAAAAAGGCGTCATTGGCACAGGGTGGCCGAGCTTATTCGGCGACGACCTTGCCACGCGCGTCCGGCAGGTGGAAATCATCGAAGAAGTCATAGCTCCCCGCGCGCAGCGGATGGATGACGACGAACGACTTCACGCCCGGTGCCAGCACCTTCTCCTTGCGCAGGGAGTTGCTCTCGAATTCGGCCGGCGTATTGCCCGCGTTGTGCAGCTGGATGACGAATTTCTCGCCGGCCTTCACCTCAAGGACCTCAGGAATGAGCTTGCCGTTGTCGAGGGTCAGGTCGTAGGACGGCATGTCGCTGGCGGCCGCCGGCCGAGGCAGCAGGGCCACGAGCAAAAGGGCGACGAGCAACATGACGAGCGCGGGCAGCAGGGCGCTTGCTCGACGGGGCAGGCGAGAGGGCAAGAGGGAGGGCAAGAAAGAGGTCAGGCGCATGGGACACTCCGGACGATGAGGGAAAGCGCACACTGACACCAGCACAAGGCGCTGGTGGTAGAGCGACCAATGGCCGCGAGTGCAGGTCAGCACAGGCGGCCATCGAAGGAGCAAGCGGCAATGGCCGCCTCACGGGATGCAGACATTCAGGGTCATGCAGCAGGGCAGAGCGGCGCTCAGTAGCCGCCTTTCTTGCCGACGCCGGCATAGACGAAGTCGTAGTCGGTGGTGATGGTCTGCGGCCACTCGGCCACGCCGGTTTCCTTGTCGATATGACGCGGCATGTCCGGATGCTGGATCTCGAAGGTCAGGTGGTACTTGCCCGGGCCATCCAGTTTGACGTTCTTGCCGTAGTGGGTGCCGTCATTGGCGATCATCGGCACCAGCTCGCCTTCGATCGGCGCCTCGCCACCCTGTTTGGTCAGGGTGTAGTGAATGCCGAGATAGGGAATCCAGTCGCCCGGCGCGAAGCCGTTGTCGTTTTCCATCAGCGCGTGGATATCGGCTTCCAGGTGGATATCGGCCTGATTGGCAGGCAGCTTGCCGGTCGGGGCCATCACCACCGGCTGCAGGTAGACCGCAGCGATTTCCATGCCGCCTTCCTTGACCGGCGTGCCGATCGGGTATTCCAGTGCTGAGGCCTGACCCGCCACGAATGTTGCCGCCAGGCTCAGGGCGAGCAGGCAAGGCTTGAGCGCGCGGGGCAGAGCAGTGGTGAGGGAGTGACGCTGTGGCATCGGGGGGACTCGCAATGATGGGAAGTGGAGCTTCATTATCCCGATAAGCCTAAATATAACCATTCTCATCCCTGCGCCGCTTGCGTTGCTCATCTTGCAACGGGGCGTTGTATGAGCATGAGCTTCTTCTCAAGTAAGCACGAGATTCTTCACAAGTAACAGGGGCGGGTGGCAGGCCTGGCGGCAGCGCCGAGCAGGTCGCGGTTTTCTCACGACTACTTTACGGCTGCCTCGCGACTTTCTCGCGCCATCTGGTCTGGCGCGCTGCCATGCGGCATGCTGCGCGACATGACGACTCCTCCTTCAGATTCTCCTTCTCGCATTGATCTGCCTGCCCTCGAGGCGTGGTGCCGAACGCTGCATCAACATCTGCTCGCGCGGCGTCAGCGTGCCTGCCTGTGGATCAGCGGCGATGACCCCACTGGCGCCGCGCAGGCGATCTGTGAGCGGTGGCCAGCGCGTGAGCCTGCTCCGCTGTGGCTGGGCACAGGTGAAGCCTTGTCGACAGCGGGCGCGACGCCGGTGCGTACGCTGGCGATGGCCAAGGCCGCCACCCAGCTGGGCGGTGAGCAGTCACTGGTCATATTCGATGCAGCGCAGCCGGCGACTGGCTTCGACCCCGATGCCTTCGGCGCCGTGGCCGGCACCCTGAAGGCGGGGGGCCTGCTGGTACTGATGACGCCTGCCGCCTGGGCCGCGGCAGACCCTGCGCCAGTGCCGGATGGCGATCATGCGCGGCTGGCTCACTGGCCCTTCGAGCGGCAGCAGCTGACGGCACGCTATCTGGCGCGGCTGGCGCGGCGCCTCTCATCGCATGCCAGTGTGCTGCACTGGCCACAGGGCGGACACTTGCCTGCGCCATCGCTGGATGGCGGCAATCAGGCGGCGCGAGCAGACGCCATCGCCGACAGCGATTGCCTGACGCAGGACCAGGCCGCCAGCGTGGCTGCGCTGGAGGCTCTGGCACCTGCGCGGCCCGTGGTGATCAGCGCCGATCGCGGGCGTGGCAAGAGTGGCGCGCTGGGCATCGCGGCGGCGCGCTGTCTGGCGGCGGGGGAGGATGTCTGGCTGACGGCGCCGCGCCCTGCGGCGGTCAGCGCGATCTTCGAACGCCTGGCGGTCCTGATGCCCCAGGGGCAGCGCGAGGGCAATGTCTTTCGCTTGTCGGCTGGGCAGGCGGGGGACGACACGGCTTCTGGCAGCGAACTGCGCTTTCTGGCGCCGGATGCCATCGAGGCGGCTCGCCTTGCCTGTCACGATGAGGCGCTGCCACGGTTGTTCGTCGATGAAGCCGCCGCCATCCCCACGCCATTGCTGAAGGGCTATCTGGCGCATTTCCCGCGCATCGCCTTCGCCACCACCGTGCATGGCTATGAAGGCACCGGGCGCGGCTTCCAGCTGCGGTTTCGCCATCATCTCGAGCGTCAGTGTCCCGGCTGGCAGGCGCTGGAGATGACGACGCCCGTGCGCTGGGCGCCCGGCGACCCGCTGGAGGCGTTGACCGATGATTTGCTGCTGCTCTCGGCGCAGCCGCCTGAGCTGCCTGAGCCATGCGCGAAGAATGCTCAGCAGTGGCTGGAGGGCTGCGACATTGTCGTACTGGAGCGTGATGCATTGGCGCGTGATGAGGCGGCGTTGCGGCAGCTGTTCGGCCTGCTGGTGCAGGCGCATTACCGCACCACACCGGCGGACCTGCGCCAGCTGCTCGACACGCCGGGGCTCACGCTGATGGCGATTCGTCAGCGAGACGTCACGACAGGGCGTGATGCCTGGCTGGGGGTGGTGGCCGCTGTCGAGGAGGGCGGCTTCCCGACGCCCCTGGCGCATGATATCTGGTGCGGCAAGCGGCGTCCGCGCGGGCATCTGCTGGCACAGTCACTGGCGGCGCATGCAGGCCACCAGGGCGCCGCCGAGGCCCGCTGGTGGCGGGTGCTGCGTATCGCGGTGCATCCCGCGCTGTGGCGGCGTGGTCAGGGCGCGCGCTTGCTCCAGGCGCTGGAGCAGCAGGCGCTGGCGGCAGGCGTCACGCGACTCGGCACCAGCTTCGGGGCCGAGGCCGATCTGGTCGCCTTCTGGCTGGCGCAGGGTTTCGTGCCGCTGCGCATGGGCCTCAAGCGCGATGCCGCCAGTGGCGAGCACGCAGTGATGATGGGCAAGGCCATCGGCGAAAGCGGGAGTGGAAAATCTGCGCCGCGCGGGCAGTTGGCGCAGGATGCCTTGCTCGGCGCGCTGCAGCAGGACTTCCAGCGCCTGCTGCCCAGCCTGCTGAAGCATGAGCTGCACGGCTTGCCGCCCGCCTTGGCCGACAGACTGTGGCAGCGAGGAAGTGAGAATGACCTGGCCACGCTGACGCCAGCCGCATGCGCGCAGCGACTGGACTGGTATCGCCGTGGTGGCGGGGGGCTGGCGCTGGTGCGGCCGTGGCTCGAGACAGCACTCGAGGCCTGTGGGCCTGCACGACTCGATGAGGCGTCACGTCACGGGCTGGTGCTGGCGCTCGGCGGACAGGATGCGCCTGCCTTCATCAGCTGGGCCGAGGGGCAGGGCATCGTGGGCCGCAAGGCGCGCGATCGCTGGTGCCGAGCGGCCGCCGGGCGCCTGATCGAACAGAGCGAATGACAAGGCCGTCTGACAAGCTCATCTGACATGAGCATCGGTCAAGCCTGTCTGACAAGAGCAGAGCGGCCGGCCGCGGCTCAGAGGCCCGGAATGCCGATCGGGCCGGGCATGTCAGGAATCGGCGAGCAGCCACTCAGCATCAGCAGGCCGGCAGTGGCGGAGATGGCGGTCAGCAGCAGTAGTCGACGAGGCATAAGGGCTCCGATGAAGGTGGGGAATGGCATGCAGCTGTCAGCAGGGTCGTGATTGCCATCCTTGCATATTCGAAGTCGCTGATCGATAGGTGTCGACAACCACTAGCCACGCCCGTCCGCTGTTCCGTATGCTCATTGATGACAAGAACAGGAATCTTCGCCATGAATGAGCATATCGATACGTTGGACCCCGCCATCCTCTGGCGTCATTTCCGCACTCTGTGCAATATCCCGCGCCCGTCCGGGCATGAAGCCGCGCTGGTGGCCTATCTGATCGACTGGGCCGAAGCGCGTGGTCTCGCCCATGATCGCGACGCTTTTGGCAACCTGCGTCTGCGCAAGCCCGCCACGCCCGGCCACGAGAGCGCAGCGGGCATCGTGCTGCAGGGCCATCTCGACATGGTCGCCCAGGCGGCCAGCGACAGTGATCACGACTTCACCCGTGATTCCCTCGACACCTATCTGGAAGATGGCTGGCTCAAGGCGCGCGGCACCACTCTGGGGGCCGACAACGGTCTCGGCGTCGCGGCGGCGCTGGCCGTTCTCGAAGATGACAGCCTCGTGCACGGTCCGCTGGAAGCGCTGTTCACCCTCGAGGAGGAAACCTCGATGGGTGGCGCGCTGAATCTGGCCGAGAACTGGCTGGAAGGGCGCTACCTGCTCAACCTGGATTCGGAAGACCGCGGACAGGTCTATATCGGCTGTGCCGGTGGCGCGGACATCAATGTCGCCCACGAGTTTGCCACCTCGTCCCTGAAGGATGCCGAAGCGGAGCTGGAGCTGACCATCGGCGGCCTGGTCGGCGGCCATTCCGGGCTCGATATCCATCGTGGTCGCGGCAATGCCAATCGCCTGATGTCACGCGCGCTGGTCGCGCTGGCCGAGTTCAAGCCGCGTCTGGTCAGCTGGTCTGGCGGTACGCTGCGCAATGCCCTGCCGCGTGAGGCCACGGTCGGCGTGGTGATCTATGACGAGCGCGTCGCCGCCGCACGCCAGCGCCTCGCGGACTTCGAGGCCCAGATTCGCGACGAGCTGCGCGAGACGGACCCGGATGTCTCGCTCAGCGTGACCCGCGGCAATGCCGAGAATGCGCTGTCCGTCGAGGACACCCAGCGGCTGGTCGCGGTGCTGGATGCCGCGCCCTACGGGGTCGAGCGCATGAGCGCGGCGGTGGAAGGCGTGGTGGAAACCTCCAACAACCTCGGCGTGGTGCAGCTGCGCGAGGGGCGTTTCCATCTCTGCGCGCTGGTGCGCTCACTGCGCGATGATGCCGTGACCATGATGGAGCAACGCATTCGTGGGCTCTTTGCGCTGATCGGCGCGACCACCACAGCCGAGAATGCCTATCCGGGCTGGCAGCCGGCGCCGGATGCGCAGCTGCTGGCGCGCTTCTGCAGCCTGCACGAGCGCGTCACTGGCCGCGTGCCGGAGATCAAGGTCATCCATGCCGGACTCGAGTGCGGCATCCTGGGGGCCAAGTATCCCCAGCTCGAGATGATCTCTTTCGGGCCGCTGATTCGCGGTGCCCACTCGCCCAGCGAGCGGGTCGAGGTCGAGTCGGTCGGTGAATTCTGGCAGGTGCTCAAGGGCCTGATCACGGAACTTGCCGAGCCTGCCAAGGCCGCTTGATCAACTCTCAGGCAAGACTCGTCACGTAGACGAACGACGCCCCCGCAGGTCAGCCTGCGGGGGCGTCGTCATCTCTGGGCGTCGTTATCTCTGGGCATCAGGCGCTGGCGTGGCCTGATGAGAGTGCGCAAGCTCAGTTGATATTGATGCGGATCGCCGGAATGCCGATGCTCACGCCGTTATGGTAGCGGCGGATGCCATGCCGACCGGAGTCATGGTTCTGGTAGTAGTACGGGCGGTAGCGGTCGTGCTCAAGACGCCCATGCTGATGGTAGCGGCGCTTGGGGACATGGCGGCGGATGTCATGGCCAGAATGCTGGCGCGAGTGATGGCGCTCCACGCGCGGTTCGTCGAACATCCTGAGATGGCGGCGCTTGATCGCCTCGTGGCGACTGTGCGGCGTGCTGTGGCGCTCGCTGTGCTGGCCCTGCGCGCGATGGCGATCATCCGCGGCGACCAGCGTCGGCGTGGCGAGCATCAGCGTCAGTCCCAGCAGCAGGGAAGGCAGCAGAGACGTAAGAGATGTGTTCAAGGTAGAGATATGCATGGGGCGGTCTCCCGTATGGTCGGTCAGTCACCCAAGAGGATCCTTGTCGTCAGAATATCGTGTCGCAGCGCCTTTTACGAAAGGCGTTCGCTAATGTCTCCGTGCGTCGCTTGTCGTGTTGTTGTGGAACTGAGTTGTCCAGATTGCGTTGCCTGTGGCGTAAGTGGTTGCTCGCAATGAGGTTCTATAACGCACGGCTGCAGAATGGCCAACGAACCTCGGAGATGAGGGGTTCAGCCAGTGCTGCAAGGACACTTCACTTCTGCCACCAAGGCACCGGATCGCGCCCTTGAGACAACGAAAACGCCCCTGCCGAAGTGGCAGGGGCGTCTGTCTGTTCAAGCTTCAGAGCTTGCGGCTGTCTAGCCTGCGTCTCTCTGGCTTGCGACCTCAGGCGTGCTGATGCTGGTGCTTGCCTTCGGCCAGTTCCTCGAGCAGCTTGGCGTTGAACGCATCGAGATCTGCTGGCTTGCGGCTGGTGACCAGCGCGCTGTCACACACCACTTCGCTGTCCTGCCACTCGGCACCGGCGTTCTTCAGGTCCTGTGCGACGGAGGGGAAGGAGGTCATCTGACGGCCTTCGACGACGCCGGCATCGATCAGGATCCACGGCGCGTGACAGATGGCGGCGACCGGCTTGTGAGCCTGGAAGAAGCTGCGCACGAAGCTCAGTGCGCTCTCGTCCTGACGCAGGGTATCCGGATTGAACAGGCCACCCGGCAGCACCAGGCCGTGATAATCGTGTTCGCTGGCATCGCTGAGCGGGGTGTCGACCTGGTACTTCTCGCCCCAGTCGGTTTCGGCCCAGGCGCGAATGCCGTCTTTCTCCGGCGAGACGATATCTACCTCGACACCCGCCTCCTGCAGTGCGGCGCGCGGCACCGCGAGCTCGGATTCCTCGAAGCCATGGGTCGCGAGAATGGCCACGCGCTTACCTTGCAGTTGTTGACGTGTCTGCTGATCGGTCTGCTGTGTCATGCGAATCTCCTTTCCGTGCTTCGGCTCTTGCGAGCGTGCTGGGCAGAGAAGGGGAGAATTCTGCTCTCGGCGTACGTCACTCACCGCAGTGAGCATCGCTCGATGATGGCAGGCAATTCCCGTCCTTTCGTGCCCTGACACTCAAGACATGGATGCGCGATACTGACTTTCAAGGGGGGGTGACCCCGCTGCGTTTTCACAGGCCATGGAGTGCCCGATGTCGCTGCTTTCTGAATCTTCCGCCGTGATGTGGTTGCTGGTCGGCGTGCTGTTGATGCTGTCGTTGGCCCTGGGGCTGGGCTGGCGGCGAACCCGCGAGCAGCTTCATGCGCTGCAGGAAAGCAGTGAGGAGGAGGAGCAGTCGATACAGCAGACGTGGCAGGCCTCGCTGGACGAGTCGCGTGAGCGCCAGCAACAGGCTGAGCAGCGGGCAGTCTTGATCGAGCAACGTGCCGCACTGGATGGGCAGCAGGCGGAGCAGCAGCAACACTATCTGAGCCAGTCGCTGGAGGAAGCGCGCCAGGCGCGCGATGCGCTGACGGAGCAACTCGCCACGCTGCGCGAATCGCTGCAGGGGCGCCTGGATGAACAGTCACGCGCCCTGAGTGAACAGCAGACGCTGGCACGCAGCCTGACCCGCCAGCAGGAAGTGCTGGAGGCGCAGCTGCTGGAGCGTGAAGAGCGTCTCGAGACACTGACCGAGCGCTACGCCGAGCTGCGCGAGACACATGCCTCGCTGGTGACGCGCCAGCGTCAGGAGGCCAGCCATCACGAGCAGCAGCTGGCATTGCTCAACGACTCGCGCGAGCGCCTGAGTCAGGAATTCGAGCAGCTGGCGGGCAAGGTGTTCGAGGAGCGCCAGCAGCGCTTCACCGCCGCCAGTGGTGCCCAGCTCGAGCAGCTGCTCAAGCCGTTTCGTGAACAGGTCGGCGACTTCCGTCAGCGCCTCGAGCAGCTGCATGGCGAGGAGGTGCGCGAGCGCACCAGCCTCAAGAGTCAGCTCGACCAGCTGGCGGGGCTCAACCGCCAGATCACCGAGGAGGCGGCCAACCTGTCGCGGGCGCTCAAGGGCGACAGCAAGATGCAGGGCAACTGGGGCGAGATGATTCTGGAAACCGTGCTGGAGCGCTCCGGTCTGCGTGATGGCATCGAGTTCAAGCGCGAGGTGTCGTTCACCGGCGAGGGCGGACGCCAGCGTCCGGATGCCATCGTCTACCTGCCGGACAACAAGCACCTGATCATCGATGCCAAGGTCTCGCTGACCGCCTACACCGAGTACGTCAACGCCGAGGAGGACGTGACGCGCGCACGCGCACTGCGCGCGCATCTGACCTCGGTGCGCGGCCATGTCACCGGACTGGCGCGGCGCAACTATCCCGCTATCGAGGGGCTGGGCTCGCCGGACTTCGTGTTCCTGTTCCTGCCGATGGAGCCGGCCTTCGCGCTGGCCTTTGAACACGATGACAGCCTGTTCCAGGATGCCTTCACCCAGGGCGTGGTGATGGTGACGCCGACCACCTTGCTGGCCAGCCTGCGCACCGTGGCGAGTCTGTGGAGTCTGGAGCGCCAGAACGACAATGCACGCGTGATCGGCGAGCGCGCCGGAGCGTTGCTCGACAAGTTCCGCGGTCTCGCCGAATCCCTCGAGGAGCTGGGCACTCAGCTGGGTCGCACGCGCGAGGCGCATGATACCGCCATGAAGCGGCTGGCCAGCGGGCGCGGCAACCTGATCAGCCGTGCCGAGGAGCTGCTGGAACTCGGTGCGCGCATGAAGAAGCCACTGCCGGAAGCGCTGGTGCGCCAGTCGCGTGACACCCTGCATCAACCCGAGCAGGCGCTGGATCAGCCGCCGAAATCCGCGTCGTCGGCGCTTGATCGCCAGCCCGCGCCCGAGCCGCCTGCCAGTGAAGAAGCGGCGGCCAGTGAAGAAGCGGCGGCCAGTGAAGAAGCGGCAGCCAGCGAAGACCAGGATGTCGCCGGAGCGCCGGGCGCCGAAGTACCGGGTACCGGAGCGCCGGGTGCCGAAGTACCGGGTGCCGAAGCACCGGATGCCGAGGCATTGGACACAGAGACACTGGACACCGAGGCAGGGCAGGCGCCTGCGTCGCTCTCGCGCTGGGAGCTCATGGAGCGCAAGTGGCAGGGCGATAGCTGATCGCCCTCATCGCCTGCAGCACTGCAGGCAGTCGTTGCGACTGACGTTACAACAGACGTTGCGACATGCCCTCAGACAGCAGATGACAGTCGACGCAAGCGGCCCCCTATATGGGGCCGCTTGCGTTTGCATGGCGAGGTCAACGCAAGCGCGGGGTATCGTTTCCGCATGCGATGAGGGGAGTGCGGTCAGCGCGATATTGTCGAGTCGCGGCAATAATTTCGATTTTTTCTGCATCCATCTTCCCAAGCCCCCCGTAAGTTGGATTGAGCCCGCAGCGCAGGGGCGAAAGTGATAGATAAATAACGTTTGGCTCATTAAAGAGCATTTTCTCAGGAGATGTGCCCATGTCTACCAAGACGAACAAGTCCGCCAAGACCGCTTTTGCCCTGGCCTCCGCACTCGGAACCGCTGTCGCTCTGTCTACCGCTGTCGTCTCCCTCCCGGCCCACGCGGCGGGTATGGAAAAGTGCTACGGCGTGTCGCTGGCCGGTGAGAATGACTGCGCCGCTGGCCCGGGCACTTCGTGTGCCGGGACTTCCACCGTCGACTATCAGGGCAATGCCTGGAAGCTGGTTCCGGAAGGCACCTGCACCTCCATCGAGACGCCGAATGGCACCGGCAGCCTGGAAGAAATCAAGTAAGCATCACGCCTCGGGGCTGGCTCGGACTTCCCGAGCATCCCCCCGAACTTGACATCCGGTGGCCTGGCGCCACGCCGCCACCGGATGTTCGCCGCCTCGAGAGGTCTTCATGCACCAGCCATCCCCTTCCTCCGGCAGTCCGGATTTCGGTACGGCCTATCCGTCCCTCGACGAGATGGCCGTCGGTATCAGCCTCAAGGCGCAGCATGTGCGTGAGCTGATGTCGTCGCGTCCGGCGCTGGGGTTTCTCGAGATTCATGCCGAGAACTACATGGGCGCCGGCGGGGCACCTCATGCCCGGCTGGATGCGCTGCAGGAGTACCCGCTCTCGATTCATGGTGTCGGCCTGTCGCTGGCATCGGAGCGCCCGCTGGATGCCACGCATCTGGCGCGCCTCAAAACGCTCTGCGAGCGTCACCCGCCCACCAGCGTGTCAGAACACCTGGCCTGGGCCGGCCATAGCGGCCACTTCTACAACGACCTGCTGCCGGTACCGCTGACGGACGCGATGCTGGCACGGGTCAGCGATAACCTGATGCAGTTGCAGGACACCCTGGGCCGTCAGGTATTGATCGAGAATCCCGCCCACTATCTGCGTTTCGATGCACGCGAGCTGGGGGCGGAACTGATTCCCGAGACGCATTTCCTCACTCGCCTGGTCGAGCGCAGTGGCTGTGGATTGCTGATCGACGTCAACAATGTCTTCGTCTCGGCGCACAACATCGGGATCGATCCCGCGGCCTGGCTGGAGTCAATTCCGGGCCACGCCGTCGGGGAAATCCATCTGGCGGGGCATGGCGAGGACTCGCGTGAAGGCCTGCTGATCGACAACCATGGCGCGCCGGTCTGCGATGAGGTCTGGGCGCTGTATGCCGACTTCATCAATCGCATCGGGCCGCGTCCGACGCTGATTGAATGGGACACCCAGGTGCCGGCGCTGGAGGTCTTGCTGGGGCAGACCACGCGCGCTCAGGCGTTGCTGCACAGCACACGGGCGCAGCAGCTGACGCGCTCCGGCATGGAGGGCGGCCAATGACCTCTCTCGAGCGGCATGCCAGCGCTGAGCGCCAGCCCGACTGGCAGCGCGCCTTCATCGAGGCACTTACCCAGCCTGATGCCGCGCTGCCCGGTATCGAGGCAGGCCATCAGCAGCGCTTCGATGTCTATCGCAACAATGTCTGGGCCAGCCTGATCAGTGCGCTGGAAGAGGCCTATCCGGTGACCCGTCAGGTGGTGGGCGAGCGCTTCTTTGCGGCCCTGGCCCACGATCATTCCCGCCAGCATCTGCCGCGCTCACCGCTGATGATGGAGTACGGGGCCGGGCTTGCCGAGACCCTGCATACGACCCTGACCACGTTGGTCGAGGCGCGTCAGGTGTCGGCCGCTCAGCTGCCGTTCTATGCGGTGGACCTGGCCCGCTTCGAGGCCGCTCGTCTGGTGGCCTATCACGCGGCGGACGCCGAAGCCCTGGTGCCGACCCAGCTGGCGGGGTTGCCGCCGGAGGCGGTGATGGAACTCAGGTTCTCGGCGCACCCCGCGGCTTGTCTGCTGCACCTGGAGCATGCGGTGCTCGAGATCTGGCAGCGCCATCAGCATGCCGACGCGACGCTTGAAGGTCTGGATATCGCGCGGCCGGAGCGGATCTTGATCACGCGCCCAGCGCTGGAGGTGCAGGTCACGGTGCTGTGCGAGGCCGCTGCCTTGCTGCTCGAACTGCTGCTGGCGGGGCAGACGCTGGCGGGCGCGGCAGCGCGGCTCGCGGACGCGCACCCCGAGCAGGAGCTGGGGCCGCTGCTGGCCCCCCTGCTGGCAAGTGGTGCCTTCCGCGCGCCGACCTGATCCTGCCTGGTTCTTTTCTGCTCGGCTCTTTTCTGTTTGACCCTTCGCGCCCTGGCGCACCCTTGAGGAGGCCTCATCATGAGCCTTGAATCATCAACGACGCCTGCGGTTCGTACCGGTGTGGCGGGGCAGGTCCTGAAAGTGTTCGTCTGGCTGGAAAGCTTGCGGATGGATGCGCTGTTGATCCTGATGCGCATCATCGTCGGCGCGGTATTCTTCATGTCGGCGCAGACCAAGGTCGACGGCTTCACGATCAAGGACAGCACCTTCTTTCTGTTCGAGCATGAATACGCCTTGCCGCTGGTCTCGCCGATACTGGCCGCCTGGCTGGCGACCATCGCCGAGCACCTGTTTCCGCTGATGCTGTGGCTGGGGCTAGGGACGCGCTTCGCGGCGCTGGGGCTGGCCGTCATGACGCTGACCATCCAGCTGTTCGTCTATCCCCACGCCTGGGTCACTCATGGTCTGTGGCTGTCCAGCCTGCTGGTGCTGGTACTGCAAGGCCCGGGACGCCTGTCGCTCGATCAGCTGATTCGCTCACGCACCGCCTGAGGCCGTCATTCGGCAGAGTCGTTCGGTGAGGCAGAGATCAGTCGCGCACAACGCAAGACGGAGACCCTGGGGTCTCCGTCTTGCGTTGTAGTACCGCGATAGTGCCAGCCATCTATCCGCTGGCTATCGAGGCGCTCAGGCCGGCTCGTCGGCGAGTTGATGCTCGATCTCGGCACGTACCATCTCGACGCTGGCGGCATCGATGTAGCCGTTGGCATGCGCGTGGTGCGCCATGTCGAGGCTATCGGTGCTCAACAGCATCACACAGCCGAGAGCGGCCAGCTCCTCGCCGAGCTGGTCCAGCTCGGCCTTGCGCGAGTCCGAATCGCCTATCTGGCGAATGTAGATCGCGCAGATGCGACCGGGATAGCGGCGCACGACCTCGGCGTAGACTTCCGGGTCATGCTGGCCGCTGTCGCCGATGAGCAGGAACTGCATCTCGTCATACAGGCCGAGCATCTTCTCGATCAGCGCCTGCTTGTGGTCTTCGGAACGTCTGGGCAGCGGGCGTTGCAGGGTCAGCCCCCACTCGCGCAGGAACAGGATCGGCCCGACCGGAATGCGATTGTGCTGGAAGAAGACCTCCAACATCTCGTAGATGCTCCACGGACCTCGCGACACATAGAGCAGCGGACGCTGTTGCTGGCCGTCATCACCCTCATGGAGCGCCTGATAGAGCGCGGCCACGCCGGGGAAGGCGGTGCGGCGCTCGGCGGACTCGATGAACAGGCGGTAAAGCATCTTGAGCTTGTTGGCGACACCGGTGTACATCACGGTGTCGTCGATATCGCTGATCACCCCGAGGCGTGTGCTGATGGGCGGCAGATAGACCTGCGCCTCGCCTTCCACCGGGGGCTGCTTCGGCGGACACGCAGTGATGCGGGCGGTATGCCATTGCCCCTGGTGCTCCAGCGGCTCATCGAGCGGTAGATGCACGCTGAAGTAGCCATCGCGGTCGGTGATGGCGGTGATGCGGTTGTCCCCCAGCGCGACCTCTACCTCGACACCGCTCTTGCCCCAGCGCAGCATGCGGCGGCCGACATCCATCAGGTCGCGCCCGGCGCCGGGAGCCAACTGGCTGCGTGAGCCGGGCTGGCGGAAGATGCGCCCCATCAGAAAGGCTTCGCTATGCGAGCCATAGCCACGATAGGCGTGAATGACATAGCCATCCTTGCCCTGGGCGTGGCGCATGGGCTTGGCAGCTACATGCAGCAGCTTGCGTAGCAGACGTGTCAGCGGCAGTGACATGCAACCCTCCTGGTCGGTATCTGGCGGGCCTTCATGGCCACATGACAACGCCGCCTTCCGAGTCCCGCGTGTGCAGGGTCGAAAGGCGGCGTTCACACTGCGCGAATGCCTCGCGGCCCAGTGTCAGTCAATTACAGCGTCAGACAACAGCATCAGTGATCCGCACTGTCATGTCCTGGCGCTGCATTGGCTTGATCGCTTACTCGCCCAGGTAGGCGGACAGCATCCACACGGTCTTTTCCTGCTCGCGGATGTAGTCACCGACCAGTGAAGCGGTACCTTCATCGTCGGCGTCAGACGCGACGGACATGATCTCGCGCTGCAGTTCGATCAGGGACTTGTAACCGGTCAGCAGGCCCTTGACGCAAGCCGTGCCGTCGCTGACGTGGGTGTCTTCCTTGATGGTGGCGACGCGCGCGTAGTCACTGTAGGCGTGCAGCGGTTCGTGACCCAGGGTCAGGATACGCTCGGCGATCTCATCGACCTTGGTCAGCAAGTCGGTGTAGGTTTCCTCGAACTTCACGTGCAGCTCGAAGAACTGGTTGCCCTTCACGTTCCAGTGGTAACCACGGGCATTCATGTAGAAGGTCTGGTAGTTGGCCAGCAGGATGTTGAGGTGCTCGGCCAGCTGAGTGGCGCTGGCAGTGTGCAAACCGATGGCATTGGTATCGTTGGACATGAAGACTCTCCTGAAAAATGTGAAGTGAACGGCATTGTGGGGAAAGTGGAGATGCAGGTGGCGAGCCGTGCTGCCAGTATGCCACCAGTGTAGAGGCTGGGCGGGATGCAGGGTAACGAATTCACTGTATCGCCCTCATCGGCCACCCCTATCGTCGCCGGCGCACCACCCTCAAGCCGTAGATGAATGCTTGGAAAGAGATGTGGTGCGCGCACGTGGTTTTCAAGGTCGCACACTGATATTGCAGTCAATGTCGTCGACTCGGACATTCTGATATCGGCCACATACGCAAAGGCCCCGCACGGGGCGGGGCCTTTGCGACAGCCATGTCATCAGCTGTCATCACCTCTGCAACGCTCAGGCGTCAGTTGCGCGCCATGTGCAGGAAGTGCATGTGCTTCTCGTACTGGTCCAGCACGTCGCCGATCACCTGCTCCTTGGTGTAACCCATGACGTCATAGGTCTGGCCACCTTCACGCAGGAAGACCTCGGCGCGGTAATGGCGTTCCACGTCGCTGGTGCCCTTGCGCCTGACGTTGCGCAGCGCGAAGGCCGGTGCTGCATATTCGCGCACCCGCACACCGTAGACGAAGTCGACTTCCTCGCCGTGGCTGACCTGCAGATAGCTGCGGTCATCCTCGTCATTGACGCGAGTATCCAGGCCCTGGGCCTCGAATTCCTTCGCGACATCCGCCAGTGCCGGCGTGACGGTGTTGATCAGGTACTGCTCGACGTTCTTCTGGCGCGGCGTCTCGACCAGGGTCTGGACGCGCTTCTGCCAGCTGCGTGCGCCACCGGCGGTGTGGCCCGGCGTGTTGCTCAGGTGCTGCATGGAGCGTTGCTTGACGCCCTCGAGACGCAGTGCCTTGAGCAGGCCGTAGCAGACGAACATCAGAATGATCGCGAACGGCAGGGCAGAGGCCAGCGAGGCGGTCTGCAGAGCACCCAGGCCACCCGCCATCAGCAGCGCTACGGCGACAAAACCTTCGGAGAAGGCCCAGAAGACACGCTGCCAGACCGGAGATTCGTCACCTTCCTTGGAGGTCAGCATGTCGATGACCAGCGAGCCGGAATCCGAGGAGGTGACGAAGAAGGTCACGACCAGCAGAGTGGCCAGCATGGAGGTGATGCTACCGAACGGGAACAGCTCCAGGAACTTGAACAGTGCCACGGACGCGTCGGCGGAGACCGCTTCTGCCAGGTTGCCCGCAGTATCGGTCAGCAGCATGTGCAGGGCGCTGTCGCCGAAGAAGGTCAGCCACAGGAAGGTGAAGCCCATCGGCACGAACAGCACGCCGTAGACGAATTCACGGATGGTGCGGCCACGCGAGACACGCGCGATGAACATGCCCACGAACGGGGACCACGCTATCCACCAGCCCCAGTAGAACAGAGTCCAGCCACCCAGCCACTTGGACGGGCCATCTTCCGGGATATAGGCGAACATGTTGAAGGTCTTGTCGACCACTTCGCTGAGATAGCCACCGATGTTCTGGATCAGCGTCTGCAGCAGGAAGATGGTCGGGCCCACGCACAGCACGAACAGCATCAGCGCCAGTGCCAGACCAAGGTTCAGCTCGGAGAGACGACGGATGCCGCCGTCCAGACCCATGACCACGGAAACGGTCGCCAGACAGGTGATGATGGCGATCAGGATGATCTGGGTGGTCAGGTCGTTGTCGATATCGAACAGGTAATGCAGACCGGAGCTGACCTGCAGCACGCCCAGACCCAGCGAGGTCGCGACCCCGAACATGGTGCCGAATACGGCGAAGATATCGACGGCATGGCCGATCGGGCCATGGATGCGCTTGCCGATCAGCGGATACAGCGCAGAGCTGATGCGCAGCGGCAGGTTGTGGCGGAAGCTGAAGTAGGCCAGCGCCAGCGCCACCACGGCATAGACGCCCCAGGCGTGGATGCCCCAGTGGAAGAAGGTGGTCTTCATGGCTTCACGCGCGGCCTCGACGGTGCCGGCATCGCCAACCGGAGGCGCAGTGAAGTGGAAGACAGGCTCGGCGACGCCGTAGAACATCAGGCCGATGCCCATGCCCGCGGAAAACAGCATCGCGAACCAGGAGCCGTAGCTGAAATCAGGCTCGGAATGGTCTGGCCCCAGCTTGATGTCGCCATAGCTCGAGAAGGCGAGACCCAGCGTGAAGATCACGAACACGCCCATGGCCAGCAGGTAGAACCAGCCGACGGTGTCGATGATCCAGGTCTGGACATGACCGAAGGCGGTCTGCGCGGTATCCGGCATGGCGACCGTAAAGATCACGAACGCCAGAATCACCACGGCGGAGCCGAAGAAGACTGGCGGATTGATCTTGGCGACCGTGGGCTGGTCGGCATTTTCTGACATAAATTTCTCTCCCTGATTGCCTATTCGTCGATAATGGTAACTTATTGAACCTGTAGCGTCGTGAGTTGTCCGCGCGATATCGTTTCCATATGTAACCAGTGTTGCGCGCGCTGACCGGCGGTTTGCGCGCCGAGCGAGCGGCCCTGACAGTGCTGGCGTTGCGTGATCATCGTGCGAAATGGCAATGGCGGTACGGTCTTGGCTTGCATTGTCGGGGGCTGGATACGGTAGGCGCTGGCATGGCTGGGCGCTAAGATGAGGCTTCCTGCATCCAGGGTATCCCGCTGTCTCGATACCATAATTATGCAGAAACCCTACAAGACTTATGTGTCAGTCTAGTGCCTCTGGTGTGTCTCATGGTGTGAAAATCGTGATGTCGCGCCGGCTCAAGTGGCTGACCGGAGACGTTCGCATGCTCCATCGACTTCCCGAATTTTCCGCACGGCCAAGCGTGGCTGACACGTCAGCGCGCTCGCGCCTGTCGCGCATGACACTGCTCGCAATCGGGCTGGTGCTGCTGAGCGGCTGCTCGGCCCTGTCCGGCAAGGACCCGCTGGCCGCGAATGACAGCGCTGGCCTGCCCGAAGCCTGCATCTTCCCGCGTGAGGGCGATGCCAATCAGTGGTTGCGTGCCGCGGCGCAGGTCGTCGAGGCCCGTGGCTACAAGATCCGCGAGAGCGAACAGGCGCTGGGCGTGGTGACGGGTGAGCGCAAGGTGGACCAGCCGGGGCTGGGCGCGATCGATGGGCCCTTCGGCTCGCGCATCGGCTTCTCGGTGGGCTATGGCGTCGCGGCGGGCAATGATTTCGGCGTGGGCGTCGGCAATGACACCTTCCGCGATGACCCGATCAGCTTCGAGCGCATCTCGCTGGTCGCGCCGGATGAGCGCGTGCGCGTGATCCGCGATGAGCAGGTCATCAATCAGGGCGGCTATGTCATCGATGCCCGTCCTCACAATGACAGCGACAGCTGCCGCCAGATCGAGCGTCAGCTGCAGGCCGCGCTGGCGGGTCGTGATCCACGGGAGGTTCGCTGATGAACATGCGCAAGGCATCTCCACGCTCGCTGTGGCAGCGTCTGGGGCTTGCGACGCTGCTCGCCGGCCTGCTGGTGTTGGGTGGCTGCATGAATCAGCCGACCCATGCGCCGGACTCGCGCACCGCGGTGATCGCCCCCAACAGCGGCACCCTGACCTCCCAGCAGGTCTTCGTCACCCTGCTGACGACGCTGGCGGAGCGTGGCTTCATCATCGAGCGGGCAGACCCTGACCTCGAGCGCCTCGATGCCAGCTATGCTGCCCGGCCGCCGCTGGCGCTCGAGGCCTGGGTGAGCGAGGTCAACGGCCAGATTCGTCTCAGCGTGAGCGGTGACAGCAATGGTGCCGATATCGCGCCGGGCCGCCTCGACAACCTGCTGGTGGAGGTCGCCGTGGCTCTGGATGCGCGCACCGTGCCGGTGATCGGCGCGCCGTGACCGCCCCGCGCATGCCAATCCCACGCATGGCAACCCCACGAGGCGGCCCTCGGCGTCGCCTCTCTGGCCTTGCCCACCACTTTGCAGGCGGGCAGTGCCGGAGCCCGGGCGAGCCCGCGCTCGCGCGGTGTGATGGCCCATGACGCTGAGTGCGCTGCGCCGTCGGCGTCTGGCTTGGCTGGCACTCTCGGCCAGTCTGCTGGCCGGGCTGATGGCCTTGTTTGCTCTCTGGCATTGGGAGCTGGCGCGTGGCGAGCGTGATGCTCGCCAGCACGCGGCGACTCGCCTGAATTTCTACGCCAGCACCCTGAATGCCGAGTTATCGCGCTTCCAGTGGCTGCCGGAATTGCTGGCGCGCCAGGCCCGTGTGCGTATCGCCCTTGGCGAGCAGGGCGTTCCGCCTGCGGCAACGCTGCCTATTATCCCCTCAAACGAACGCGACGCTGCCAGTGCTGCCGCTCCCCTCGGTTCGAGCAGTGATCTCAACCAGCATCTGCGGCGTGTCGCGCGTGCCTCCGGCGCGGCGGCCATCTTCCTGACCGACCGTGACGGCATGACCGTGGCCGCGAGCAACTTCGATGAGCCAGATAGCTTCGTCGGCTATCGCTACGACTACCGGCCCTACTTCATCGATGCCCTGGCGCGCGGGCGCGGTGAATTCTTCGCCGTCGGCAATACCACCGGGCGTCCCGGCTATTTTGTCTCGGCGCCGGTACTCGGGGCCGAGGGCGAGCCGCTGGGCGTCATGGTGGTCAAGGTCTCGCTGGAGGCGCTGGAGGATACCTGGCGCCAGGCGGGGGAGACGGTGCTGCTCGCCGATGTCAATCGCATCGTGCTGCTGGCCTCGCGGCGCAACTGGAAATATCGCGCGCTGGAGGCGATCGAGCCGCAGGCGCTGGACAGCATTCGGGCACAGCAGCAGTTTCGCGGGGCGCCGCTGACACCGCTGTCGCGGGAGCTGGAGGACGGCAGCCT
>Ga0208183_1000426_pt1 | contig 20554 bp, 20 predicted proteins | sample MalvirDeepMed_51_FD_184251 | JGI IMG/M metagenome (GOLD analysis project Ga0208183, IMG submission 184251) | Marine viral communities from the Global Malaspina Expedition - Malaspina viral metaG DeepMed_51 (SPAdes) (version 2) | ecosystem: Environmental > Aquatic > Marine > Oceanic | place... | reverse complement strand
TTTGGTGATCCTACAAAGCAGGCGGTGGAAGGTCACCTTGAAAGCGCCGGTCAAAAGAGGTCGCTATCGACGGTGATAGAAACGTCTGAGTTTTGGTAGCTTATCCGTGTGCACCTCGCCGTATGGGTACAAGAGCTACAGGTGTTGCTATGTGTTGTGCATGGCCTACGATGACGAAATGCGAGACCTCGCCTCAGAGCTTTTTCGTGTCTTTGCGCAGTGCGAGTACTGCCTGAAGGCGACCGGTTATTGCTACGCCGGGCCGGGCAACGCCGCGACTCCGGACTGGACTCGCTTTGCCCGTGAGCTGTCGTCCCTGTCTGACGGCGCGGACGCCGATGTTGCGGCGGCGGTTGCCTACATGCTGGAGCGTCCGCCTAAGAAGCAGGTCTATGTGGACGGGGCTCTTCAATGGCGGGACGTGGTGCCCGAGGCAGAGAACGAAAACGACCGCATCCTGCTCTATGTCCGGCGGGTGCGGAACAATCTCTTCCACGGGGGAAAGTTCAACGGACGCTTCTTCGAGCCCGAGCGCAGCCGCGATCTGCTACAGCACTCCGTCACCATTCTCTTCGCCTGCATCTTCAAATCGCAGCCGATGCTGGAAGCCTACGAGCACAGAACCGACTGAGCAGGCGGTTACGCTCTGCCCATGCTGGGCATAAACGGTCGTTTTTGTCCGACTCGCCTACCCCGCCCAGGATCAATCGCTTAGCAAGGACAAAAACTCCCGGCAAAACCTTTGCGGTTTTGGCAGGTTTTTGTCACAGTGAAGCATGATCATTGGATACGCCCGCGTCAGCACTGACGACCAGAGCCTTGATTCACAGACGGATGCCCTTTCGGTAGCCGGTGCCGAGAAAGTCTTCGCAGATAAGATCAGCGGATCGAGACGCGCCCGCCCGGAACTAGACAGAATGCTGGAGCAGCTCCGCGACGGCGACGTTGTGACCGTCACGAAATATGACCGCCTGGCGCGGTCTCTGAAGGACCTATTGGAGATCGTGGAAGCGATCCGCGAGCGCGGTGCGGGCTTCCGGTCCCTGGCCGAAGATATCGATACGACAACGCCAGCAGGCCGCTTGGTGTTTCACGTCTTCGCCTCTATCGCCCAGTTTGAGCGCGAGCGGATTTCAGAGCGGACCAAAGAGGGATTGGCATCAGCCCGCAAGCGGGGGCGGACGGGAGGCAGGCCCCCTGCTCTTTCGCCTGCTCAGAAAGATGAGGTGCGGCGTATGAGGGATGACGAACACCGTGCGGTGCCTGAGATTGCTCGACTGTTCAAGGTAAGTGAACGTACTGTACGGCGTGCCTAATCGTTCTCAGATTAAGCGGCCATTCGGGCTCGTAGTTGCTGTCGCACATACTGTCGCGCTTCCGATAGCCCCGCACGATAGTCATCTGCAGCGATGGACAGGCACACTTTTGACAACGCTTGTTCCAGCTCTTCGTCAGTCCAGGCCGAAACACTTCGCTTTGAGAGCGCAAAAACAACGGCCTTGCCGACTTCCAACATTACAGCGCGGCGAGCCGCTTCAACGGCTAGCTCCCGGACCGTCTCTGAGTCATCCTCGTCTGGGAAAAGAACTGAGATTTCTGAGGCCATAGCATCCACCGCCTCATAGAGACAGTTAACAAATAATTGCCCAGTTTCAGGAACATAAAGCGCAGCCTTGCCCAACAGGTCTTTGTCCGTGATTTCTTCCTCGGTAGACAGTGGAATGATTTCTGGAGCCCGGTCGAAAATCTCAGCAGACTTCGACCTTTTCGCGCCCTCGGGGACATCAAACACGTTACGCCGCGATGGCTTGTCTCCCCCGGACTGCGCGGCACCTGAGCCGCCTGAGAAACCTTGCCCCTCGGGCTTTCCGGCATCTCGGTGTTCAGACGGACTACCATCTTTGGATTTTTTTCTGCCCTCGGACTTCAATCTGAACTCGTCCAACAGAGATTGAAGTTCTTTTTGAAGATCATCGTAATCTGCTGCTCGTTCAGGGCTGGCGGCTGACACTACGTCCTTCACCCAATCCGGCATCAACTCACGAACTAGATGGGCAAAATCAGATGGTGAAATGTCTGCGCCAGTGTCGCGAGTAATTAGCCGTTCACGATACTGGCTTGGCCTTGCCAGATTGTCGGCGATCTCTATGTGAACGCAAAGTTCCTTCGAACCAAATGGTATCCCAAAAGCGGGGGCAACTGCACTCCACCCAACGCCTGTTTCAACAGAGAACATCTCGTCTTTATGTATGATTGCTAGCGTAGTAGTGGTACTTCCGAGTGCTCCTCCGGCAGACTGACGCATGCCTGGAGAACTCTTGTGGTCTGGGTCGTGGAAGAAGTGAACTGTGACTGTTCCGTCCTCGCTCTTAACTGATTCAAAACGGGCAAAAGCTTTGTTCCGGCGATCCCAGATCGTCTCGAACTTGCGGACATCCCGCTTAAATCGAGTGAAGTCTCCGTCCATTTTAATGCTGACGTCTTCCGGCACCCGATAGAACCGCCGATATAGCGCCGTCGCGAGATAATGCTGAGGTGTTCGCCCCTTGGTGATCAAGGGTGTCTCGACTGTGTTTTGCTCAAGCGAATTGCCCAGCAGCATGACTTCTGTCCAATCGCCAGTTGTATCAAGGCCATCGGAGCGGGCGACGTCTGTGACGTCCAGAACATTCACGAGCTCGCCATCCACATCTCGCTTCACACGCACGTAGTTTTGCTCTTCATCGTCATAGGCCAGGATGACCTCACTGACAGCACCGTCCTTGCAAGAGCGATAGATCATGCCAGCCTTGTTGTTAGCGAGTGAAGAAACCTTGGCTCCCACTCCGAAGTTCGCGTCCAGGTCTAGCGTCTTATTTATTGAGGATGCGAGATGGGTGATCTTAACTAGCTCTGTGTCGCTCAATCCTGGCCCTGTGTTCCAAAGTACAAGTTTCGGCACACCACGGTAATGCCGCGAGGTGATCCTGACCTCTTTCTCACCTTCCGCCAACTGAGCAGCCTCAATAGCGTTCTTTACGAGCTCTCTAGGCATCGTCCACGACGGTGCTCGCTCGATTGTCATACGCACAAATGCGCCAATATCACTGATGCCCAAACTATCCTGAGACATTGAAATTCCTTACAATTTAAAGTGCTGCTCGGACGACCCTTGAGGATCGAAACGGCGTTCCATCTCGCTAACAGCTTCCCGCAAAGCCTTAACTATTTTGCGCACATCTGACTGATCCCACTCGTAAGATCGCTGATTAGACAGATTGCCAATCTTGCGAATATCTGAGAGCGCAGCCTGAGTTCGGCTCTCGGCTAGACGTACAAATTTTTCTCTTCTCTCAGAACTATCAGACATAGAATCGCCCCTTCGCACTATATTTCGTGAAATATTGGTACTATTTTCAAATAATGCAACCCTAGTTCATCGAATTTCTGGTTTAGAATGCGAGGAATATTTCTGAAATGTTCGGAAATACGTCCAAAAATGGCGCAATTTTCAGGCGTTGGACAGGGCGATTCTCGAGGTTGGATCAAGAATCCAACCCCCGGTATTCCGCAGTATAACCCTGTAGATCGCTAGAGTGCCCATCCTCTTAGGGCGTTCACCTGCTCAATAAAGGCAGGAGAAGGTCGATCAACTCGGCCAGGTGGCACTTCGATCATCGGGAAAAGGCGTGCCTGAAAGTCCGCTAGTCCGCCATCGAGGCCAGCAGCCACAAGCTCCCCTTCCATCGCTCCGTTTCTATGAATCCTATAGCCGGTGTCGAAAGTGACCAGGCCACGATCATAGGCGCGGTGATGAAGAGCGCAGAGCGCTATCCCGTTGCTGGTTTCATCAGTGCTATCAGGATGAGCGGCCGGAAGGATGTGCGCTGCATCGAGAAGGCGCAGCTGCACGCCGCACATAGCGCAAGAGTGCGAATATGCTGTTAGCACGCGATCTTTGAAATTCGCATCGCGCAGCGCCTTCTTGGTCGAGACCACAGCATAGCGGCGCGGTTCAGGTACTTGATCCTCGATCTCCTGATCATCGACGCTTTCAGGGTCTTCACAGATCTCTTCGAGGATCTGCAACGCGTCTTCCGAGGATCCGCACGCATGCAGATCCTCCATGTTGTCGAGATACGCGCCCATGTAGGCGGGCTTGACCGCAAAGGCGACTTCTTCCTCGCCTTTGAAATGAGCCGCCAGCCCGTTGAGCCGGGCTGCTTCCAAAGCTGGTTGGCGAATTTGAATAGATGGCGAACCACCCAGAACCCCAAGATGCTTATTCACGTCATAGGCGGCAAAAACGCCTAACTCTTCGCACCAACCAAGAATGATGGTCTTTCCCCCGACCTCGGGGACAAACCTCTGCCCGCCACCAACTTCAGGCAAGCCGGTCACCTGGATGCGCCATTCGTCCGGCAGTGCTACCCGCCCGCCGAAGGTGAGATTCCAAATGTAGACACGGGCGCGATATGAGCCCGCGTCCTTGATGATCTGATAGCTTGCTGGATGCTCCCCCTCTCCCGAGAGCCGCAAGAAGCTCAATCCACTTCTTCGTAAGGCGTCTTCGAAGAGCTTGAACAGCGTGGGCTTTCTAAGGGGAGGCATATTCTAATCCGTGGTCTCAATCGCTTGCGTCTACGCCCATGAGCGAAAATTTCTCTATTTATCTAATAGATAGACGACTCTTGTCTTCAGGGATAGTGTCGGGAACTACCGGGGGACAGGATTTCAGGCGAGTGTAAATGGCAGGCAACCAGAAGATTTACAAAGATGATTTCACAAGGTGGCTTAAAGATCGCCTGAAAGATAAAGGGCTTCAGCCGACACTATGCGGTTCACAAACCAAAGTCGGTGCGGGAGAAAATCATGAGATCAACCTGACAACGGGTTGGTGGAAAAAGCCCAACTATTCAGGAAGTAAGCCACCGAGATGGCTTTATCCTTTGGACGCGACACAAGGCAGCCTTTCGCCTGCGCGCGAAAGTAACGCGTCATTGAATGTGGGCGGGATCAATGCGTCTCAGGGTGACAAGGCGGCGGCGATATTCCGCATTGTTCCGTTAATCAAACAAGACAAGGATGATTTCTTCTCTGAAGACGCGCTAGAAATCCAAATTCTATTTTTGTTTCACGGGCCGACCCCCCAGGGCTCTTCCTCTGAGGTTGTGCATTTGAACCCTGATAATGGGGCAATCGAGTTCAAGGACGTCTCATTGCCGTATATCGGCGCGGCTCTGCTCGGCCTTCAACCGCGAGGGCATCAGTTTCAGATATTGGCTGGCGGCACGTCGCAGACTGTGACCTATGGGGACGTGTTGGATACCGTGGCCGCAGACATAACTGCTGCCCCCCAAGGGGGGGCGGCAGGCCCCATCGCGGTCTTTGATCTGAGCGAACAGACGGAGTTTGAAAGCCTCAAAAAGATGGTAGCCGATGCTTGGAAGGCGGCGGGGCCGTCGCCCGCTTTCGCGGCCCCGGCTGGTGCAGGCATAGCCGATGGAGAAGACGAGGATGAAATTGTTGCACCTGCCTCTTTGGAAATCCCAGTAAACACAGACCTTCTCGGAATCGATCCTGCGGTCTATCGCCAGATCAATGCTGCGCTCGCCTCGGGCAAGCAACATATCATGCTTTACGGTCCACCAGGGACAGGGAAAACGACGCTTGCTCGCCATATTGCAACGGTGCTGACAGGCGGGAAATGGACGTTGGTAACAGGTTCCTCTGATTGGAGTTCTCAAGACATCATCGGGGGCTATCAGCCTGTTGGCAGCGGATCGGTGGCGTTCATTCCGGGGGTGCTGCTGCGCCGTTTCGACCGCCCGCTTATCATCGACGAGCTGAACCGCTGCGACATCGACAAGGTGATCGGACCACTCTTCACAGTGCTGTCGGGTCAGCAAACTACCCTACCCTACCGGCTCGACATTGAGGACAAGGATAGCCTCCAATTCGTGATCCTCCCGGAGAGTAAACCTTCGGCAGCAGCGCATGAATTTGCACCGGGCCCGCATTGGCGGCTGGTGGCGACGATCAACTCCATCGACAAGGCGTCCCTCTACCAAATGTCCTATGCACTCGCCCGACGCTTTGGCTGGGTCTATGTCGATGCCCCCAACGACACGGCGAGTTTCATTGAAGCTTTCCTACGCAAGGAGGAGCCTACGTGGGCGGGACCGGTGGCAGGAGCCCCCTGCCCTCTCGCCGAGTTTTGGAAGGCGATTAACTCGGTGCGGGTGATCGGTCCTGCACCCATCATCGATGCGATGAAGGCTGTCCAGGCGATGGAGGAAGACGCGGAGTTCTTCGCCGTCCCTGCAGCGTCAACAAAGGAAGCTCTGCTCGATGCGGTAGACATGGTGCTGCTCCCGATGCTCGACGGAATCGTCGTGCAGGATGCGGAATTTCTTGCTGATAAAGCCGTGGAGGTCTTTGGTCTTGATGCTGACCAGAGCAAACGGGTCAAAGCGCGGATGGCCTCAGTGGCTGTATGATGGAGACGCTCGACCGGGCTATCAACGACTATGCGGCAGGGGTGTTTCTGCGGTATTTCCGGCAAGGGACACTAGCGGGGGCGGGAAGCCCTCATCTTGATCATGCACGAGACTTGGACTTGCTTCGCGCGCATTGGGCTCTATCGGAACCAGTGCGGACCTTTCTATCCTATGTGCTGACGCATCGTCACGAAGCGCAAAGCCTGCTGCAGTTCGTCAAACGGACCGATGATGCCGTCGCGCGTGGGCGGATCGATGCGCGTGGCACTATGCTAGCGCGGCGTGTAGCCGGACATCCGTCACTCGTGGTCTACGAAGAGCCAGTGCGAAGCTTCAATACGGGTCCAAATCAAGTAGTGGCATGGGTGGTTCAGACGGTTTCGACCTACGCGACGCGGCTCTTCGCCGTTCAGCCGAATGGATCGGCCTATGCCGATCTGGTCGAAGAAATCATGACTGACGTCACGGCGGTAAAGCGCCTCGACGCATTGCGCGAGGTGCTCAAGAGCGTGTCCGTCCATCGCAGGCCGGGGCCAGGCGCGTTGCGGGACGCCGCGCGATCGCGGCGGATGATATACCGCCTAGCCATAGCCGCCTATGACACGCTCGCGCGGATTGAGGCGGGGGACGAAAAGGCGCTGCGGAGCGTTCTAGGAAGCACGCTAATCGGACCTTTGGAACAGTGGCGACGCTTCGAATTGGCCGTTGGACTCGGGATAGGTGAATCTCTCGCGGCGGAGACCGGCGAGCCGATGACCCTTGCCTTACTCGGAAAGACATCTGGAGCTCCGATCATTTCGTGCGGGCGCTATGACATTTTCTGGCAGAGTGGCGGCGGGCTGTTCGCCGCTCCCGCCCTGGAGCCCTCCGAAAAGCGACTAGAAGCGGCTCTGACAGCCTATGGAATGCATCTCGCAGCAGATCGGCCGGATTTGGTGATCACCGACCGGCTTGCCGGTCAGGCGAAGGGAATTGTCGAGGTCAAATATCTGGTGGGAGACACGGCAAGCGCCCGCTTCCGCGAAGCTGCGGGACAAATCGTTCGCTATGCGCGGGGCTATGCCCCTGAAACGGAGATAGACGATCTGGTCCGCTCCTCACTCATTGCTCTTAACCGCAGCCCCCCTGCCCTTCTGGATGAAGCCGCCGCAGCACCGCGCGCAGTGGATTTCGAAGGGTTAACCGATGGACGGTTGCGGCTTTGGGTTCGGGAGAGGCTGCTTGCTCCCCCTGCATAGGAAATGGCAGAGGGAGAAGTGTTTACTCGGCGGCAATCTTGGACGAAGCCTTCTTGCGCATTGAGGCGGGGCGTTGAGCGCCACCGTCGGCAAAAAGCGGTACTTGCTCCTCATTCACCGGAAGGGCGCACGGCGATGCAATTTCGTAGGGAATGCCGCGATCCTTTGGCAGAGGTTGGAGTGTCGGTTCAAAGCGGGCACGGGCACCGAGCAAATACTCCTCGGACAGCTCGCAACATGTCCAACGGCGCTTCAGATTTTCAGCAACAACGCCTGTGACACAGGAGCCGCCGAACGGGTCAACCACTAAATCTCCTGGATCAGTCAGGAAGCGAATGAAGTATTCAGGGAGCTGCGCAGGAAAGCGCGCCGGATGAATCGGGATATTTTCGGCGCGACAATTATCCTGATAGCGCCCATTGGACTCTGTGTTCGCGATAGCCAGCAAGTTCGGCGGGACAGAACCGCCATTGTCCTTGTTAAACTTGTCAGAAATGTCGTGTCCAGATGGGCGTAGCTTAGCTTTATAGCCATTCTTCAGCAGATGTTTCATCGACTTAGAATAAGGTTGAAGGACGCGTTTGTTATTGGCCTTCGGAAACGGTGTCTTTGAGAGCCACCAGACGGTGTTCACAGCATCTTTGACACGCACCCTGCGGACATTGACCCACTCCGCTGGTGTTGGGAGCTTAGAAGGGTTGAACCAGTAATGCTCCTGGCACAGATGAAAACCATACTCCTCGACCAACATGACGAGAAGTTTGAAGTGGTAGAGGCTGCGAGTTGGCTGACCCGGCACCCAGGCGCCGCCAATGTCGATAACCAGACTACCTGTGTCTTTCAAAACGCGATGCGCACCTTCGGCAAAAGGTCGAAACCAGTCGCAGTATCGGTCCGCATCTTCATTTCCATAGCTCTTCTTTCGCACCAGTCCGAAAGGCGGAGAAGTCATGATGAGATCGACACTGTTCTCCTTCGCCTTGTTCAACAAATAGCTTCGACTATCGCCCCAAAGGATTTCACCATGGTCGGTCTTGTGAAACGGTCGCAGTAGCTTAGCGGGGAAGTCGCGCGGATCGGTCCGTTTAGGCCCTAAGTCAGGCTCTTCCACCTGGGCAAACTGTGCATGAAGAGCCCGGAAGTATTCACTAAGAGAGCTAAATCCTTGTGCTGCCGCTGCGGCTTCTATCTCTGATCGCTCTTCCTCTGTGAGACGAACGTTTGCGGCCTTAGTCCTTGGATTCGTTGCTTTTGGTCGCGCCATTTGATTCCTCGCTTGTTTTACAAACGCACCCTAGCTGAGGGTTTTTTGTATTACAATAACCAGATGGACTAACCGTCACACAAAAATGGAAAGAATGGCTTAACGTCAGTCATTTCCGTTTTGGTATGCAGCGAGCATATCGACTAACACGTCGTTCAGCCGCCTGCCTTCGTTGTCTCTCAGTTCATTGAGCCGATTTCGAAGGTCTGAAGAAACATAGATGCGCCAGTACGTCATGTCTTCGTTTAACGGCGGCCTTCCACGCCTCGGGGTTGGTGATGGCTGCACAGCTTCCGTAGACCGATTGAAGCCGTTTGCACGTCCTGCGGCGGCTACAGCTTCAGCGTCGGCTCTCGGACGAGATCCCTTCTTCTTGCGCTTTAACCCTGCCCCAATCTTTGGCTCTTTAGCCTCATCTTGGTCGTCATCGCTCAGGTTCAGAAACGTCCCGGCCATCACTGTGCCTCCAGTATTTCTGCAAGCTCTTTCCCCAGCCTAGCAGTGTTGCTGATCGCACTCTTCACAGACTGGCTGTCTTGCAGTTCGAAAAGGGTTTTGCCCTCTGCCATGACACGCTCAAAAGGCGCTCGTCGCATGAGTTCGGTCTGCAGGCGCTCCACCCCTGCCCCGTCCAGCTCAGCCAACAGTTCTTTGTGAGATGTGGTGACGATTGCAGCGTCCGTTTGTGTGATCAGAATGCGAGCTGGCACCGTCCGCCTGGCTGCTCGCCCTGCGTCACGGATCATTTTGAGCGCCGCGCCCGCCGCATCGCCATCCAAGGCGCTTGGGCGCATGGGAACGATACAGATATCAGAGGCCGAGGCGGCATAGGACGCCATGAGGCCTGCAACACCTTCAAGGTCGACGAAAACCAGGTCATGGTCATCGCCCGCCGCCTCCAGCGTGTCGAGAATGGTGCTGTCAGAAGGGTCTGAGATCACCTTGAAAGGAGCGTCCCCAAGGTTCTCTTCATTGCGCTTGCCCAACCAGACACGCGCGATGCTTTGCCGGGGGTCAGCGTCAACGATGGCAACTGAGAGGTCTTCGTTCTTCGCGAAGACTGATGCCAAAGTCAGTGTTGCAGTGGATTTCCCACAGCCACCCTTGGGTGAGAGGACGCTTACAATCATTTGTCTGCTCGTTGTTTTGCTCTTTTATGTGACGTGCCACAAAATATGTCACGTCATTTTTTATATGCGGCATATATTATGCCGTGCTATATTATACGGCATAATATATCCATTATTGCTGGCGCGCTGCCCACTTGCGGCAGAACCCGATGAACGCGCTGTCAGGATTTCGCGGCGGCTCCATGCCTTGCTCAAGCAGGCTCATGACCCACGCCCGCCACTCCTGTTCGACCACATAGACATCCCAGCCAGGCGCGGCTCGCCGCGCCGCCTCGTAGGTGTCCGGCATGAGCTTAGTGGAGAATCCCGAGCCAACGATCATCTGTTGTGAAGCACGACTGCGGAACGAAACCATGTCGTCTTCCATACTTACCGAATAGTCTGGCAAGTGGTCGAAGTCGCACAGCGCACGCACGGCCAGCCGGAAATTGCGAATGGCGTCGCTCGAACCGCACTTCTTCTGAAGCTTCTTCAAGCCGATCTGCCAAGTTTGCTTTGAGCCACAGTGTTTTCGAGCAATCTCGTAAATCCGGCGCTCGATTGGCTTCCGGAGACGGAAATAGTCCGGGTGAAGTGTCAGAACCTCGTTGGCCTCAATGGCTTTGAAAAGCCATTCTGAGAGCTTGAGGCCCCATTCGGTGACACGGCCATCATGTCGTTTGCGCTTGATCTTTGCGCCTTCGATCAGACCAAACGCCTCCCATGTCTCTTCGCCGCCCGTCTTGATCGTCGTCCTGAGACGAGTGCTGTCCAGCCGGTCAAGGGAATCACGCAGCAGATCATAGTCGTGACCACCCGTGTGGCGATTGCTGAACTCCAAGAAGTCCTGAGCTTGGAACTGGATTTCGCGCGAGTAGGGGCGACCTTCGTTACGCGCCGCCATGATCTGGCTAATCGCAAAAATCAGGATGTCCTTGTCATAGATGTTGGCAATGCCCTTGGGACCGGGAGTAACCTCCAGAACCACATCTCCATGCTCATATCTCTTAACATCACGGATCGGCTTCTTTGACAGCGTGAAGATCGGATGCTCCATGGACGCCATGTCGCTTTTGATGACAGCATCGGCCACGTCACAGATGAATAGGTTGGCCTGGGGATGGCGATCCGGGAGGAGGGGGCGGTGGTCTTCGTCCATTGATTCACCTATCGGGATAACGGCTGCACTCTTATTGCTATCGGGATATTAGCTGCACCACAAGACCTATCGGGATAACGGCTGCACTTTTCCGGATAATACCTGCATTCTATCGGGATATTAGCTGCGCTATATTTTCGCAACGCACTGAAATCATTAATTGAATCCAGTATCTGCGCGTGCGTAACACAGATTCTAACACATATATAACACCCAGCTTCTCAGGGAGGGCTGGACACCATCAGCGTTCTGTCGTTCACCGCTGATAGAACACGCAGGCATCGACACCCGTGGTAGTCGTCGTCCAGGACGCTCCGAGGACAGCACACATGGAAGCGTTGCTGGCTAAGAAACGAGGAAGCGTCATCGTCAGGACAAGAGCCAAAACGACAGCACCCAGACCGAACCATGGAAGACGGCTTTTGAAGCGGTCCAGCTTCTGTTCGCGTTCCCAGAGCTGGCGCATGGTGTCCGACCTGGCGTCCTCAGCTTTCCTGAGAATCTCCTGAGTGTGGTTGGATGCCCTGAACAGATCACCGGCCATCTCGCCAACACGGGTCAGGGTATCGCCGATCCTGCCGTCGATGGTTGCGCCGACAATCTCACCATAGTGTTCCGGGTCCGTCTGCTTTTGCGCGGCGAAGGCGGCAGAGCGGGCTTCTGTCGCTGTCTTGTTCACGCGGTCGAGCACCCGCGTCTGATCATCCACGCGATCCGAGATGCTTGCGACAGCCGTGGCAAGCAGATCAAGCGTCTCGCGCAGATCGTCATCCGAGAGCGGGGCAGGGGAGGCGGGCGTGTCAGACATGGCGGAGTGCTTTCAGATTATCGGGCTTTAGGCGTGAACAGCCCGGTAAATTCAGGATCGGCGTAGTAGCGCAGCTTTTGCGCGATAGCGGTGGCTTGCCCCTGGACGCGCAGGAGCTGGCGATCCGGGGGAAGCTGCATGATTTCATCGGGGGTCAGCAGATCGCGGCCTGTGAGGTTGTTGCTGAAACTGGGGCCGTCACCGGGCTTGAAGCTGTCAGTCTGGAACCCGGCAGTTTCCTGGCCGATCATCTGGCTCAGCCACTTGGCTGTCTCGAAGTCATTCACCCCGAAGACCTGTTGCACCCCGGCATTGGCAATGAAGGTGTTTGCCCGGTCGCCATAGAGGTCTTTGAGCTGGCTCATGTCCTGCAGGATCGGCCAGAGTTGCAGCCCATAGCCTGCCATCAGCCCCATGGCGCGCTCTACGGCCTCCAGACGGCCTAGGGCGGCGAATTCATCCAGAAGGAAGAGGGCAGGGGCCTTGAGGCGCTGAGAAGCGTTCTGAGCGCCTGTGGTGGCCGTCAGTGCCTCCGCGTCCCGTGCGATGTCCTGGAGGGCCTGAGAAACCAGAAGGCGCAGCCAGCGGCTGTAGGCGTCCATTCGGTTGGGGGGCAGGACCAAGAACACCGAGGTGATCCGGTGGCGCAGATCAGAGAAGGCGAAGTCCGAGCGCGCCAGACACTCTGCGATCCGGGGCGAGTCCAGGAAGTGTGTGTGCCGCTGCGCGTTCGACAGAACCGAGGCCGCTTCCCGATCCGCCTTGCCGAGGAAGCGGTTCGCGGCACGGGCAATCAGCCCGCCTGCCTCGCCACTGTCCTGCATCAGATCCAACAGGGCGCGCAGTTTTTCCGGGGGCAGGGTGAGATATTCCCGGACGGTGGCAAGGGACCGGCGGTCGCGATCCTCATGGCAGACGCAGAACATGATCAGACCGCCGAGGATGGCCTTGGCCTCCTCGTTCCAATGCGCTTCCGTCACCTGTCCCGGCGGGTCCATGATGAGCGCCTCTGTCAGGGAGGCGGCATCTTCGCCCAGGTCGAGGCTGGCCGGTGTCAGCCGGTCGAGCGGGTTGTAGGCAGCAGAGGGATGACCGCTGACCTCGAAAGGATCGAGGACATGGACGGTGCCGAACCGCCGCCGGGCTTCCCCGGCGATCCGGGCATTCTCGCCCTTGGGGTCGATGACCAGGACCGAGCGATCTGCCGCCAGGAGATTGGGGATCACGGTGCCAACGCCTTTCCCGGCCCGTGTCGGGGCGAGGGTGATCAGATGGGCCGGGCCGTCATAGTGCAGCAACCGCCCGGTGTGCGGATTGCGCCCGATCAGAAGACCGGCATCTTCATGCCCTTTGCTCCGCTCCAGCTTCTTCAGCTCCTTGCGGTTCGCAAACCGGGCTGAGCCGTGGCTGTCACCCGTCAGCCCGAAATAAGCATCGGCCCCAGAGGCCATGCGCCAATACTGAAACCCGAACACAGCGCCCACGAACATGAAGGGACCGAAGACCAGCCATTGCCAGGCACTTTCGCCGGGGGTCTGGTCGAAGAAGGCGAAGATGAACGGGGTAGCCACAAGAGAGCCGAGCATCGCCCCAAACAGGACAGCGCCGATCATCCAGCCCAACAGAATGGGCGTGAAGATCAACCGCCCGAAGAAGCGGAACAGCCCCCCGAAGACGAGCATCACGCTCCGCATCAGGTCGCGCCTTCATCGCTGGGGGCAGGGGAGGGCACCTCCCATTCCGCGAAGGCCTTGCGATCCTGTTCACGGGGCAGGTTGCGGATCAGCCGGTCGAGCATGGCGGCAGCACTGGAATCCCGTTCCGCCAGGTCCATGAGCGCCCCGCCCAGGATCACCTTGCGGCGTGTATCCAGCTTGCGCTGTCTGGTGGCTTCCCGGTTCTTCAGAGCCTGCAGGCGGGCCTTGGCCTGGGCGTAACGTTTCTCGGCGCGTTCAAGCTCAGTCTCGGCCAATTGGGGAATCCACTTCAAGAAGGGCAGGTGTAAAGGTTAGGCTTGCAACAACCATCGGTAGCGCTTACCCGTAGGCCTGTAAAGGACAAGGGCGCACTTATGCAAACTCTTCACCTTCGGTTCCGAGATTTGCGTGCGATCTCCTTGAGGCAGGGCCTCAGCCGATGGCGAACTCCGTCCGACGCGATGCGCGCCGGAATGAAAGGCCCTCCCGGCCTCTCAAACTCTCCAGGGCCAACTTTGGCAGTTGGATCGCGTCCCGCAAGGTCGCACCAGCGTCTCGCCCGATGCCCCACGGTGGGGGCCGGTCTGCCGCTGGCGTCTCCCTTGCGGGAGGTTCCCGGCGTCGGACCTGACGGTGCCGCCGGGAACCGGGTTTGCCGGTGGCAAACCGCCGATGTGCCCCACCAATCTCCCGCCAACCATAAGGCTGGGGAGATTGGTGGAACGCATCGGCAAGCCCGCGCCTCAGAGAGCCGTTGGCTCGCTTCGGACGGGCTGTCCTTTCCCCTCCAGCCCCAGCGGTGCGAACGCGCACTGCGATTTGGGGCGCGGGCCTCCGGGGAAAAGACGGATGCGCAAAGCTGCGGCGGTCTTGGATCACTGATCTCCAAAACCACCGTCTTACGCCCAACAGGGAGGACGAAGCCCTTTCCCAAGGGAACCGGAAGAGGTTGGGCTTCATCCCCACTCTGCACCAACACCTCAGCTCTTGTCACGAGCCAAGAGCTGGGCACTCTGCCACGGCGGCAACTATCGGCTTTGAGAGAGGAGGGCGGATGGCCAGCTACCACCTCTCTGTGAAGACGATCAAACGCAGCGCCGGGCGCTCTGCCACGGCGGCGGCCGCCTACCGTGTCGGGGAGCGCATCGAGTGCCAGCGCGAAGGCCGCGTCCACGATTACACCCGCAAGCAGGGCATCGAGGAGACCTTCATTCTGACCCCGAAAGACGCGCCGGATTGGGCCACGGACCGCTCCAAACTCTGGAACGAGGTCGAGGCCAGCGAGACCCGCCGCAACTCCGTCACCGCCCGCGAATGGGAGCTGGCCCTGCCGTCCGAGATCAGCGCCGAGGACCGGTCCCAGATCACCCGCGACTTCGCCCAGGAGCTGGTCAACCGCTACGGCGTGGCCGTCGATGTTGCGATCCACGCGCCGCACCGCGAAGGCGATCAGCGCAATCACCATGCCCACGTCCTGACCTCTACCCGCAAGCTGGAAGCGGTGGGCTTCACCGCCAAAACCCGCGTGCTCGATTCCGCCAAGACCGGCGGCGTTGAGATCGAGCAGATGCGCGGCGTCTGGGCCGATCTCCAGAACCGGGCGCTGGAGCGGGCAGGGGAGGTGGAGCGCGTCGATCACCGGTCGCTTGAGGCGCAGCGTGAAGCCGCACTAGAGCGGGGCGATCAGCTCTCCGCCGAGGAACTGGACCGCGACCCTGAGCTGAAGCTGGGACCGGCGGCCAATTCTATGGAGCGGCGGGCCAAGGCGATGGCCGAGCGCCAGGGCCGGGAATACGTCCCGGTCACCGAACGTGGCGCTGTCGTCCATGCCGCCCGCCAGGCCCGCGCCGCCTTCCGCGAAATGCGCGAACGCCTGGACATCGCGCGGGAGACCTATGGGGCCGAACGGGATGCGGGGCAGGGACGTGTCTCTGCCGGTTTGGCAGCACTCAGGGCCGCAACTGCGAAAGATCGCGACCGCGACCGAAACCCGGATGGTTTCCGGGAGCGGCTGGCGCGGATCGCGGGCCAGTCACAGGACAGGGACGATACGCCGAAACCGGAAGGCCGCAATTATGCGCGGGAGCGGCTGAAAGAGATCATGGAGAAAGACGCGGGCCGCGATGGCCAGGCGGCGGTTCACAAGCTCGACGGTCACAGCGAGTATGATCTGGGCGAGGGCACAGGGCGCGAGGCGCGCAAGCCGTCCGTCAACGAACGCCTGAAGGACGTGCTGAACAAGCCGCGCGAAAAGCTGGAGATCGAGGACGAGCGCGACCAGGAGAAGGATCAGGAGGTCGAGAAAGACCGGGACATCGACCGTGATCCAGGCCTCAGTCACTGACGAGGCGATGAGAGGTCGTTTCCCCGTTCTTCATAGGAATGCTCGCCTGTGCGAACCCTATGCCGACGAGGAACGAAATAACTCCAGTTGCAGTCTTGAACTCGCGCACTCTTATCGCATTCTGCGTCACGCGCGTCCTGGCAGTGACAAGAATTTTCTCCTGCCCATCGTTTCCGACCGTCCGCATGATCCATAGACCGTACCAGCTTGGTCCTTTGCGTTCAGGATCGGCTTTACACAGCACTTCGACCGTATGTCCCTCCTCGGCAAGCGCCCGAAGGCCTTGTTCGGTGGTCACGTTGAGTTCGAGTTCAGTCGTTTGGTTCATCGCATAAACTGAGAAAGGAGAGACTGTCTCAGTGTGGCGGAATTCAGCAATGATTTCAATAGTATATTATTGCAGAGGCATGTGTTTTCAGATCAGTTGGCTTCGGGCATATTTGCCCATGATAGCCGGAGACTGTTGCCCGCTCTTTTTGGCAAGTCGGCCCGCTTTACGAGGCGTCCCGAAACTTCAAAGTCATCGTCAATTCTTACGACGAGCAACTTACTGAAATGCCTATCGAGACGCACACTGGTCTTTTCTTTGCTGTTGATCGGCGAGATTGTTTTGATTTCAACGAAGTCGTTTCCCAATCTACCATCGGAGCCTTGGGCATGGTTCTTGTGAAGTTTGATTCCATACATGATCGCACCGAAAAGCTCACCAATGTCGCCGTAGACGTTGAGGTGCTGTCCAGTATCGCAGAAATATGCCTCTGCTAGCGTCAGCAGGTCCTGAAAGTACGGAACCAGAGTTGGATCAGCGTTCGGGTACTTGCGGCGTAGCTCAGCCTCGCGCTCAAGTTCAGCGAGGCGGCTGTATTTGGTTTCTTCTGGGTCGATAATGCTATCCCAACCAAGCCATTCGCCATCGATCCAAAATGCGTTGTCTGGCCCTAGTACATCGGCTGTCATTTGAAACTCCTGTCCCGGAACAATACCCTAAGACTTTGAAAAGATTATGGCCGCCCTTCGATTCGGTTCGCGCCTTTAGAGCTGATAGAGTTCAGTGATCCCGGCTGGGTGCCGGTCTCGCTTTGAGTGGTAGCCAGGGCAGGGGATCGACGGACTAGCGTCCGCTCACCCCACCCCTGACAGTTTCTCAGTCCTGTTGATCCGCCTGCCATCTCGGCAGAACCGAGAAAACCGGCAAGCGCCGCCTGTGGCGTCGGTTCCGGTCGAGAATTCCGGTTCCTCCCACGCGCAAGCGCGCGGTTCCCTCCCAAATTCACGACCTCCACCCGGTTGTCACGGCCCCGCCGGGCCGCAGGACGGGCTTTGCCCTTACCTGCTCTGCCGTCCGGAATGCATGGGCATTCCAGACAACAGAGAAGGAAGGCCCGCCCATCGGCGGAAAGGGGAAGAGACCCGGCCCGCGTCACGCGAAGGAGGGTCACAAATGACCGCAGAGAAGTTTGACGTTTATTCCCATGTCACAAATCAGATCATCGCGCAGATCGAGGCGGGGACGCCGCCCTGGCGCAAACCGTGGACCGGCGGAGGGGTATCGGTCAGTTTGCCGGAACGTTTCAACGGCGAGGCTTACAGGGGCATCAATATCCTGATGCTTTGGGCGACAGCGATGGCAAAAGACTACAGCTCAGCCCGCTGGATGACGTTCAATCAGGCCAAGCAGCTTGGGGGCCATGTTCGCAGGGGCGAGAAATCCGCCACCGTGGTGAAATACGGCACCGTCGAGCGTGAGGACGAGAACGGCGAGGAACGCCAGATCCCCTATGCCAAGGCCTACCGCGTGTTCAATGCCGACCAGATCGAGGGCTTGCCCGTCGAGTTCTACATCCTGCCCGATCCGCCCCGCGATCTTGGCACTGTGGCCGACCCCGAGCTGGAGGCGTTCTTCGCTGCGACCGGCGCGCAGATCGACGTGACCGAGGAACCGCGCGCCTATTACAACATCAAGACCGACCGGATTCACATGCCGCCAATTGGCACGTTCCACCGGGCCGCAGGGTATTACGGCACCTTGGCGCATGAGCTGACCCACTGGACAGGGGCGACAAAGCGGCTGGACCGTTTTGGCCGGTTCAACGACCGCAAGGCCTATGCCTTCGAGGAGCTGGTGGCCGAGATTGGCAACTGCATGTTGTGCGCGCAGATCGGGGTGGAGCCTGAATTCGATCAGAGCGCCGCCTATGTCGAAGGATGGTTGGAGGCGATGAAGGAAGACAGCCGCGCGATTTTCCGGGCAGCATCCGAGGCGCAGAAGGCCGTTGATTACATCATGGAGCGCACCGCGCAGGCCGACCGCATGGCTGCCGAGTAACAGTCCGCACCGCCACAATGATCGAGGTCCCCGTCAGCAGGCGGGGGCCTTTTGCGTTCTGGCGTGATCTTGGTGGTGGGCGGTTTCAGGGTGACCTAACGGCGGGCAGCCTAAAGGCCACCCGCCGCCAGGCCCGGCGCTTCGCGCGGACGGGCATGAAATGCCCAAGTACGTGGCGGGTTTTCGAGTGTGGCAGGATACAGGGTTCCCTTGCGCTATGTGGCTTTTGAAGACCCAAGTTCGACGTAGAGGTCCTCAAAAAGCCGTTCATATCTTGCCTTGGCGAAGTCTATGAATCCGTCAAGATCGTCGGGAACGTCACCCAGAGAGTGCAGATCGCAATAATTGGCCCTGGCTTTCTTGCTCTCGAAGTTTTCCTTCAGCCAAGCCTTGGGAAGAGTGGCATTTTTTTCTTTGTTGAGTTGGCCTTCCAAAAGTTGAAGGTTTGCCACTGTGTTTGCCCAATCCTTCATTTCTTCTTGAATTTCATCAGGGAAGCCGCCCTTCGTCAGCTTGCTTGATGTAAAGCGCGAAATTGGAAAGACATGATCTACATGAAACTGGTTGTTTAAATCGACGTGAGGGAAGAGCATTGAAAGCAGCAAGAAAGTCCGCTTGTCGCCATAGCTCATGTCTAGCAATTCGTACACTTCATCATCGCTGAAAGAGAGCTGTTTACCTCGTTTAGACATGATGGAGGCAAGAGCGGTGGAGGGAAATGCCGTGTCGGGCGCTTTCTTCAGTACATCACGCAAAGCGGTCAACAGGGTGTCTAAACCACTGCCCCAGATACCAGATGGCTTCAGTAGGGAACGGAACAACCAGTCCCTTATGGCCGCGCGATCCTTCCTGTATTTACCTTTGATTTCAAAGCCCTCCGGGCTTTCGATTTTGTATAGGTAATACGCAATCGGGAGTAGTGAGCTTTCAGCCCGAAGATTGGCTCCAGACAACCCAAAGCTTGATGCCAGTTGAACGGTTCGAGTGAGTGCAGATCGGATTGCTGGCCAGTTGTCCTGTAAGAGAGCCATATTTTTCTTGGAAAAATTATCAACTTTGAAGCCGACACTGGCGATGTCTGACAGCATTAGACCAGCCTTAAGGACAAAGTCATGGCTGAAGTTGAAACCAGCGCCTATGTCATTCAGCGTATCCACCAATGAATGAATCTCTTCTCTCGCATCCAGCTCTGTCCATTGGGCAACGGCGATGGAAAGCAGCAAGTCAGAATAACTCAAAATCGTTCCACCAGAGTTGAGGCGGATGAAAATGTTGAGAACACGGTTCAGCTCTTGAGAGGCTTCCTCGTAGTATGCCACATTCGGGTTAGAGCGAATTACCTCGAAGAGGCGATTAAGAGTGGTTCGGGCAGTTTTCCTCTGTTCCTTGTCGAAATCGTATTCTTCTTCAACAAGATCGGGGATCGCAGCCAGACTGGAAAAATCCAGAATTTTTCCGACCTGAAACCAGCATTTTTCCTGATCGTTTTCAGCCGCTTGCGGCTCCAAAAATTTAAACTCGTAGAAAACCCCGTTTTCAGTCTCGCTGCCGTCATGCAGCAAGTTGATGTATAGGTACCGTACCGGGTAAGCCTCCGGGTTTTTCTTGTGCTTTCCCTTGAGCTTCAATCGCATCGACCCGCGCAGACCAATATTCAGAGCAGTGAGGCGTTGTTGTCCGTCAAGTACGGCGGTTACTCCTAGGCCCTTAGGAACCTCTACCTTTGGGCTGTGTACGCCTTTGAATTCATTGTAATTTCTGACAAAATCGTAAAACTGAAATTCAGTCGCTGTTTCCGGCTGAACTTTCCAGAACAGGAAGGCACCAAATGGGTAGCCCTGCATCAAGCTGTCAAAAAGGCGTTCGATTTGTTCTGGACGCCACACGAACTCACGTTGAATGGCGGGCAAAACATAGTTGTTCTTAGAGATTTCATTGACTGCTTTTTCAATTGTCCCGCCGGGGTGATACATGCCCAATACCTTTGCTCTATGCGTTGCCTGTTTGGTGATCCTACAAAGCAGGCGGTGGAAGGTCACCTTGAAAGCGCCGGTCAAAAGAGGTCGCTATCGACGGTGATAGAAACGTCTGAGTTTTGGTAGCTTATCCGTGTGCACCTCGCCGTATGGG
>Ga0208183_1000421_pt1 | contig 20746 bp, 16 predicted proteins | sample MalvirDeepMed_51_FD_184251 | JGI IMG/M metagenome (GOLD analysis project Ga0208183, IMG submission 184251) | Marine viral communities from the Global Malaspina Expedition - Malaspina viral metaG DeepMed_51 (SPAdes) (version 2) | ecosystem: Environmental > Aquatic > Marine > Oceanic | place... | reverse complement strand
CACTTGGTTTAAAGCTGATGGTAAATGGTATTTTATAATGATAGAAAAATGTGCAGAAAATGTAATGGAGGGAAAGGAGAAATAAGGATGAGTCCAATGTTTAATTATCAAATACAATATGAAAGGCTTAGAGAAGCATTAGAAGAGTTATGGAACATAACAACAGACAGTTCAATAACAGAAGAAAATAAAGTAAAAATCATAAGAGATGTAAGTAGAGCTACTCTTGATACTGAACCAACAACTGCTGATTTGTTAAGAGACCCAACTTTAGCTGATAAAGATAATAATAGGTTTAACGATAAAGAATGGAGCATAAAAGATGAGTATAATGAAAAAGAAGATGTTCAATTAGGTGCCTCGATTGTAAAATCGAATAAAGAAGTGTCTGGAGTATTTATGGTTGACGGTAAAATAAAAGATGTAGATTATTTTGAAGAAGGAGAGGAACTAGAATGAAAAATAACAAATTTGGTGGAGACACAGGAACAGATGCAGATTTTACTGCTGCAAATTGCACAACTAATGATATGCTAAAAATTATTGATAAACTTGAAACACTTGAACAATGGATTATTAATCTTGACTATGTTATTAAGGACTCTAAAAATAGAATAAAAGAATTAGAACTAAAAGGAGATAACTAATGGGACAAATGGGATGGTTTGCACATTTAATAGAAACAGGAGATAAAGAAGGATTAGAAGATTTCCTTAAAGAAAAGGGGTTTAGAAAACCAAAAGATGCAGCAACGAAGTTTTTGAAGGCTCAAGACGAGATTATAGAAATGCGAATGAAACGAAAACAAAAGAAAGAAAATGAAAACATATAAACAAAAGTTAAAATGTCCTGCTTGTGGATATAGCATGAGCAAATCTTATAATATATCAGCAGAGATAAATAAATTGTTAAAAGAAAGAAATAAAGGAACTATAAAATACTTAAATAAAATAGCAACAACAATAACACAAAATATTCCATCAGAAGATAGATCAAGTTATTTTAGATTTTTATTTGGCATCAAAGATATTGATAACAATGTAGTTGAATGGGCAATAGAACGATATTATCAAAGCAGATATTATCTTAGTGGAAAAGGCTTTGCTTATTTAAGAACAATTATGCAAAATAGAGATCAAAATATAGGGGTATTGAAGAAGAATGAGAAATTATTGTTAGGTAGTGCCCCTCCAGTAATAGAAACAGATTAACGAAAAGGAGAAACAGATGTTACAAGAAGCGATGTTTCCAGTAGTTGAAGTACCAGCTATTGGAGTACCAATCACAGATAATAAAGAAATAGACGACACAGGATATAAGTTTATAGTAAGAGAGGATACAGGTACTATATTAAGCTGTATGACTGATGACTATAGGCTTATAAAAAACAAAACTATAATGAACTACGCAAATCCAGTAATAAAGAAAAATAAAGGAGTTTTAAAAGAAGTAAGACTATTCAGTAACGGAGCAAAAACAACAATGAAATGGCAGTTTCCTAAACAAAAGGTACATCTAGGCCCTAATGATGACATGAGTCCTGAAATAATCATAAGAAATAGTTATGATGGTACTATAGGAGTTAACATTTTAGCTGGTGCTTTTAGATTTGTTTGCACAAATGGAATGATAATAGGTGTAGTGTTAGATAACTATAAAAATAAACATAGTGTATATAATATAGAACTAGATAAGTTAGAACAAAGCATAACAGACACAATAGAAAAGACTAAGTACATGTTTGAAGATGAGTTTCCGACCCTAATTGAAACAGAAATAAAAGAAAAACACATAGTGGATTTTATTAAGATGTTTCCGATAAAAGCAAATAGTGTAATAACACAACGACTAATGTTAGATAAACCTAAAACATTTTGGGATTTGTTTAATGTAGGCACTAATGTATTAACACATAACATGAATAGGAATGCAGAATCAACACACCAAGTAGAAAATAGTTTGTATCCTACAATTAAGAAGTGGGCTACAACAGAGATTGCCAGTGCCTAGCCTGGATTGGTATGATTGCCCAATAATAATACCTTACTATGGTGGTAAGTATGAGTTGAGCAGGACTCTTGTTCCACTCATACCCCATCATAAAAGGTACATTGAAGTTTTTGCAGGCGGTCTATCAATGTTCTTTAGAAAACATAAAGTTGAATGGAACGTATTAAATGACATAGACAACAATATAGTAAACTTATACATATGCGTGATGGAAAAGCATGATGAGTTAGTAAAAAATCTATTTTGGATTATGAAGTCTCGAAAATTATTCTTAGATTTTAGAGAGGAAATAAGGAGTAATGGAGAAATTAAAATTCCAGACCCGGTACAAGCTGCTAAATACTTTTTCTGTATTAGAAATAGTTTTAACAAACTTGTTAATACACCATTTTCTATGAATAAAGACATGAACAAGGACTGGGATGATGAGTTTAAATATTCAAGAAGGTTTTTAGCAGGAGCAACAATAGAAAATCTTGACTTTCAGACATTGTTTAGCAAATATGAGCCAAGAGAAGGAGATTTTTGGTACTTAGACCCACCTTATTTTGTAGCTACAGAGAAAGGTAGTTATTATATGAACAACTTTAGCGTTGAAGACCATTTTAGGTTAAAGGAGTGTGTTGACAAAATAGATGAAGGTGGTGGAAAATTTATGATTAGTTATGATTATAGAGATGAAGTATCAGCATTATATAATAAATATAACATACAAACATTAAACCTGAAGTATTCTGGAGCAACAAAAGATGCAAGAGCTATAGAAAGAAAAGAATATATAGTAATGAACTATGAGCCAGTAGCTCAGGTTGAAATATTTAAGGAGAAAGAAAATGAGTAAAAATGGAACTGATACAGAGATAAGAGTTTGGCCTCAGTCAGAAGAAGCAGAAAAAGCATTGTTAGGATGTGTAATAGCAGGGGGAGATAGAGAACATGAAATAAGCCTTGCATGGGTTAGAGATGAAAGCGCATTCTACTTTAAAGATAACAGAGCAGTATGGAAAGCATTTAAAAGCTTATATAAAAATAATATAGAAATAGATTTTATAACACTTACAGACAAAGTAAAAGACATGACTGGTGATAGTATGGCATATTATATAACAGGATTAGCAGACTTTGTTCCTTCTACTTCTAATATAGAACAGTACGCAAGGATAGTATGGGAGAAACATATACAAAGAGAAACTGCTAAGTCAGCACATGCATTATTAAATGCTAGTTATGAAGACTATAAAGAAGTAGGTGGAATATTAGAGAAACATAGCAAACTGGTAACAGAGTTAAAAGAAATTCAACCTTCTAAGATTAGAGATATTGAAGACCTTGTTGATGAAATGATAGAAGTAGTAGAACAAGATTCTAATCTGATACCATTTAACCTAGCGCATTTAGATATGTTTGCAGGTGGAATGACAAGAAAAGAATTAACAGTACTAGGCGGTAGGCCGGGACATGGTAAGACAACACTAGTAATTAATATGGTGCAAGGATTAATAAAGCAAGGTTTTACGGTCATGTTATTCAATCGAGAAATGAGCAACACGGAAATGTTGAAGAAGATGGTGGTTATGGAAAGTAAAGCTCTTGAGTATACCAATATTCGACGAAATGACCTATCTGAGAAGGATAAGAAAGACTTTGAATTAGTATCAAGCACAATAAAGGGAGAATATGCTAATCTTATAATGTATGATGGAATAAGGTCATTAGATGACAGTTTAAGAGAAATAGCAAAACATAAGCCAGATGTAGTGATAGACGACTATATACAGTTGATAGAAGTGAACGGAGTAAGGGAAGGTAGAAGGTTTGAGATTGAAAAGATAATGAGAGAATATAAGTGGATATGTAAGACAGAAAACTGTAGCGCAATATTAGTATCTCAGCTTAATAGAGAAATAGAAAAAAGATTAGACCCAAGACCAAGAATGAGTGATTATTCTGAATCAGGTGTAATTGAGCAAACTGCTGAGTCAGCAATGTTTGTATTCTATGGATATAATTTTGATAATGAACGATACTCCCCATATAAAAGTGAAATCATAGTAGCTAAAAGTAGATATGGTAAGATAGGTACACATAAGGTAGGGTTTAATGGAAATAGATGTAAGTTCTATATGAACTCAGATATGGCACAAACAGACAATCCAGTGAAAAATGGCCAGTAAAGACTACGACTGGAAAACATTAAGACACAGTGGTTACTGGGAATACAAGGGAGATGCACCTGATGACCCTGAATACGTAAAAGACAGAGATGCTCTATTTGAGGAAAATGGAAACGGTTGGTGGATATATGCAGGTCACCACAATAAGAGGTTACCCAAGTGGTCGAAGAAAAATTAAATATTTTCTGAATTGGAGATTGCAATTAAATTTTGGTACAAAATTCTTAAGTGCAGGAGTTTTTAGTTAAAAATGATTATTATAGGCATAGACCCAGGTAAAAGTGGAGCAGTAGCAGTTTGGAATGATGGCATTGATAAAGTAGTTAAGTGTCCACCGACTCCAAAGAAAATGGCAGATATAATAAAAAATCAGGACTGCAACGCTAGTAAGTTAGTTGTTTATATGGAAAAGGTATGGGCATTTCCTACTGATGCAAGAAGTTCTGCATTTAAGTTTGGTGCAAATTATGGAACGTGGTTAGGAATACTTGGAGCTCTAAATATAGAGCCAAAACTTGTAACCCCTATAACTTGGCAAAAACATTTTAGTAAAAAACTACCTAAAGAAAAACCATTGAGAAAAAAAGCTTTATATAAAATAGCAATGAGTTACACAGAAAAAAAGATATACAAGTATAGCGCAGACGCTGTACTAATAGCAGTATATGGGTTTATTCAACAAAAAGGAAAGTAGAAAAAAGATGAGAAAAAAAATAAAAATTAGTGATGATGAATATGAAGAACTGCTAGAGCTTTTAAAAGTGGGAATCATGTTAGAAAAAACAGGAAAAGAAATGATAAAAAAAATAGAAAACATATTGTCAACATTGTCTACATATGGAGTTGAAGTGCCAAATAAAAGAATAGAAAAAATGATAAATGAAAACAGTAAAAGTATTAGATGGTTAGATATGAATTAGTGATACCTCACTAACAAAAAAAGAGGGCAGTTTAGGTTTTTCCTTTCTTCTTCCTATTCTGTCCTTTTTTTTATATCCTTGAAACAGTTTGTAACTGCTGTAGTGATTCAATCAATAAGTCTTTCTTCTTCGGAATTTTTTTCTTTTTCTTGCCAGCTGTTTCATGCTTCGGTTCTCTTATCCCAAACTTTTCTGCTATTGGATAGATATATTTCATCTTCCTTTCCTGCATATCCTTGCTTTGATATAATCCAGTTTCTATTTGTGCAAGTGTACCAATACTTGCTCCATCCCACATTCTTGGTAGTGATACAAATGCAGTTCTTCCTATTTGTGTATTCATTGTCCTAACTAAATCAAATAATTTATCAGAGTCTCTCTTGTCTGCATAGTCTTGATAGCCTGCAAGGTATCCAAGAATACTACGCTCATCCATTTCACTGTTAGACATTAGGTCATACAATCCAAACACATTGCCTATAGTTATAACGTCAGATACGAATGGGCCTCCTACTGTTCCAATAAGAGGGCCTTTACCAAAGAATGATCTCTTTTTTTCTTCAGGGTCTTCACTTAAAAAGTTTGCCCAGTTTTCAAACCTTTCATATGTGTCATGTTGTACAAGATTACCTATGTCAGTATTAGATAGCGGTGATATTATTCCATTGATCATAAAGTAAAGCATACCTAATCTATATAATCTCCATGCCTCTTGGCTACGCCAATCACCAGCTAAAACTGCATCTTTTCCCTTGCTAGCTATTTTATACTGATAGTTCCAAAAATTAACACCATACGTCATGAACTGTGTGAGAACAGAAGCTAATCCACCTCTCATAACTTGTGGTTTCCCAAATGGTGAGTACTCATAGTGTAATTCTCTAACTATATTTGCAGCAAAGTTAGATGACTGTCTTGTAATATTATCATCAAGAACTCTTTGTATAGCCTGTTCCTGTGACTCACCTTTTTTTCTTTGGATGCGTGTACCAGCTTTAACTGCCTTTTCCATCTCTTGCACCATGAAACCTTTGTTATTTGATATTTGTCTGTGTCGTAATGCATATGCAATAAGAAATGTTACGTTTCTATTTACTTTGTTCTCAACAACTCTCATTGGTAGTCCGCTTTTTCTTGCAAACTCCTCTAATCCATTTGTAAACTTTTGTGACACAGTATCATATTTATATGTCATTACTTCTTTTCCATTTATTCTTGATGTAGAAACTTCTGGAAAAAGACCTAGTGTATTAGATAGTTCTCTTGCACTGGCAAAATATACACCATGTTTCTTTGCTTCTGCTAAAGCTGTTGTCCCTATTTCTCCGTGCATATATTGGAGAGCTTGAAATGTACCGCTAGCCCCAAAGTAAACAATGTTTTGTAAAGACTGAGTAGCATTCCTTAATGCACCTCTTATATTAAAACCTAGTTTAGACATAAATTCCCAAGATGTAATAGCTCGTGACATACTCCTGCCAAATGAACTGTTTATATTTAAACCAAGCATAGCAGCGTGAGTATCAAATAAATACTTTGAATAAAACCTCGCTTGTTCTTCTTGCTCATTACCTTGCAGTTCATTTATCCTTCTCACACCTTGAAGCAATGACTTTGTTGTTGCTCCAGCAAAGTTAAACATAGTTACATTTCTGATATAATTATCCATCATAGATATAACATCTTTGTTCCTGCGTAGTTTATCCCCTGATACTTTCTTTCTTGCGTGCTTACTCAGGTTCAGTTGTTCTATTGTTAAATCAGCAATGTTATTTACATATTCTGACAGCTTAGCATAATCTGTGTCTCTTGATTTTGCTCTATCATATATAGATTCCTGAACAATCTTCATCGTAGGTATAATATTAAGAGCCTCAGTAGGGAAATAATGCTTTTGTTTTTCTAAGTTGTTACTAATTCTTTGAATAGCAGATTGCATATCTGTGTATCTTCCATTTGACACTACATTTGCTTCCTTTAATGCAGCCACATAATATTTTAACCCGTTCTTTAAGTCTGCAAAGAGCTTAGGGCTAATTTTCTGCCACTCTAATGAAATATCTCTAAACATACCATATGTACCTGGTTCTTTTTCAACCAAAGTTGGGTTTCTTAGTACATCATCTACTAAAGTAAATATTTTAAACTGTGTGTCCGTAGCCAGGTCTCTAAGATTATCCTGCCAGTATACCTCTGACTGACCCCATCCCTCTTCAACAAGAATCCTTTGGTATTCATTATACATCTTCTGTAATTCTTTATGAGCTTTTCTTACGCTTCTAAAGTTTCCTTTTTTCATAAGCCCTGTAGCTCTGGCTTTTTCACCAACCATATGTACAATAGTATTTAATGTATGTTGGTACTCATCTCTCTTACCTTGAAAGAAGTTGTGTTGGTCTTTGAAGAACTCATATGTTTTATAAGCTTCATAGTTGTTCTTCACTACTTCATCAGGTAAAAAGAACCAAGATGCTATCTTGCCTGTCTTTTTCTCAAATCCTTTCTCTAGCCTCTTAATACGCTTCTCTAAAAATCTTAACTGTGCTAGTGTAGGTGTCTCTCCACGGTCAAAGCCCATATTTAATGTGCTCTCATAAAACTGTCTAAAAAACTTACCAATATCCTTACCAAGATTCTTCTGTAGAATACCTTCTTTTCTAAACCATTTGTCAATAATGTCGTTACCTTTTTTTACTACTCTTGGGTCACATGCAGCCATATTATATCCTTATCCACACCATATTGATGTTGCTTTGTCTGTCCATATTTGTTTCATTGCTTCACCAGTATCAACCTGAGGGCCAAAGCGACCTCCAAATGGATTGATATCAATGTGAGGCACATCAGTGCCTGTTAGCATATCTGTTTGAGCTAACTCACCAAAGAATAACTTTGCATTTCTTTTAGTAAATCCATAGTAACTCTTTAAATCTTTTACACTCCTCAACTTACCTCTGCTGTTCAATGCTTTAGTGGGTTTAAACACAAAGTCAGCAAGTGCTCTAATATCATATAGCCTGTCATATCCTATAGGAGCCCCTCGCATATTTAACCAATCAAGAGCAACATCAGCACCTGTAATGCTATAATATTTCTTTATCTCAGGGCTTAAGGTTGCTATATCAGCTAAGTCTGTTCTTTCTACTTGTGCAAAAACCTCATTAATCTCAGTATTAAAGTTCTTTTCTGCATTCTGACTACCTATTTTAAAATCAAACATATCACTTCTTGGCTCTACAAAATCTATCCTTAAAGCTTCTTCAGCGCTCATCTTACTAAAGTCCCTAACCGGTGTCTCGCCATAGAGTACACGCATTTTGTCTGTAAATGTCTCTGCTATGTGCTTGAATATCTGACCCTTTTTATCAGCCGATTGAAGAAAACCTGATGCTGGAAAATCTGCCTTCTTTCCAAGCAACTTTAATGGAGCTGCGTCTGGAATCATATTGGTATTATTTAAAAAGTTTAACCCAAGATTAATAAACTTAGTTTCTTTATCTATATTTTTAAACCCTGGCATCCACTTGCCTTGGTGGTATCCAACAGTTGTCATATCTGGAACTGGTGTCATAAATTTAAACAACCACAGTAGACCAAGTCCAGGTTGTTGTGATTCCCATCGAGCATATCGGCTATTCATCTCTCTCATAAGGTCTGCTGTAACAATATCTTCCCTTTCATTTGGCATATAATCACTACCAGTTATAAATTTTCCCCAAGTTTTTCCGACAAATTTACGCATATCAAAAACATCTAACTCAAACTCTTCTGCATATGCAAACTCTCTTGGGTCAAGAGCAAACCCAAAGAAATCAACCATAGTTTGATGCCACATTGTAATCTGAGCATACTCATTACTATCCATACCTCTTATTCGTGGAACAAGTTGGTTGTTCACCCATATGTTTGCCCATATCCTTGCCTTGTTTTTCCTTACCCACTGCTGTCTCTTTGCAAAAGAAATCTTTTTTAAATTTACAATCTCCATTGTGCCAAGCTTATAACTCTTTTTATCAGGAGCTAAGTCGTATCTTCTTAACTTAACTGGGTTCCCCTGTAAAAGTTGTAGTCCTATATTATCTCTTATAGTATCTCTAATCATCCCAGCAGTCTCTCGATTTGATAATATTCTTTCTTCTATATTCTCTCTAACTTGTGTAAGCCTATTAAGCCTATCTTTAAACATAGTTATTATCTCAGCATTATTAGAATCTGGAAAATATCTATTCTTTACATTCATTCTGTCTATTGCTGATTTTGTTCTTCTAATCTTACTCCCAACAGCATTAAGTATTGATATAGACCTTGAGTCGGCTCTAATCATATCAACAATATCTTTAACAACTTTATCTGTCATACCATCTTTATCAATATGTGACTCCCATATCTCATCAAAGTCATCTTCAGACCTTCTATTATTTTTCCTTGGCTTCTCCATAAATAACCTGTCCACTGAAGCAATAGCCCAAACCCCTCTATCAAATGGCAATAGATTTATAGCATCGCCTGCGCTATTAATCTGTATCCTACTTGAAGGCTTAGGGAACATCGCATCTTTTAGTCCAAATATATCTGTTATATTTTTTAAACTTGACCATCCTGACCCCATCTGTCTCAACTGTTCTTTTCCATATTTCTTCCGAAGCCTTCTCCAAACAACTTTGTTTAAGCCTTTCATAGTATCTCTATAAGTTTCATACCCCTCAAGAAGCGTAACATAATCTACTTTCTTCGCTTCGCCTCCTTCATATACATCAGTCGCTAACTGTAAGAAAGCTTGATAAGGTTTTATAGACTCAACAATTGCATCTTTCCACATCTCGTCAACCCTATCACTGGCTGGAACCCAAGCTTCTCTTTCTATAATCTTACCTGTCTTTGGGTCTTTTACTCTCTCCCTGCCTCTGATATCAACTTTAAATATACCTCCCCAAGGAACACCATCTTTTAACCATCTATCATTACCAAACAATAACTGCTTGAAATAGTCAGGTGTAAAATCCAACTCTGTAAATCCATCTTTAGAATCTATAATTCTTTGAGCATCTGTTGCTATAAGTTCGTCAAGCTCATCAGCTAATTTTTTATCAATGCTTATTCTATACTGATTTTGAGGCCCTACTACAATATTATATCCACTCACATCTGTATCTTTACCTTGATAATGCTTCATCCATTGTATCATTCTTCTTGCTTTTACAACGGGGCCTCTCATTTTTGTAGCTCTTGCTGATTTAAAAGTATACTCTCTAAGTGAAGCTGGGTTGTCAAAACTTAGCCCCTCTATTGAGGTAGGCATAGAATCATTTGTTATTGACATTATATTACCAGCATTATTTTTCCACTCATTTAATATACTAGTAGGTGTGTCCCACCAGTAGTTTACTTTATCAAAGTCGTGATCTCCTTCAAGTCTTGTCCAAAAATCAACCGTGTTAAGCCTTGCAAGGTTACCCTCTGATACAAATCCTTTTAAACCAACTATAACTTTGTCAGAAGATTTTAGAGATGGAGTTCTATGCCATAATACTGCAACTTCAGCAGATGCACCGGTCTTAACCAAATTGTTCATTGCAGATAAAAAGTCATGAACGTCGCCTAACGTATTTGCTCTCTTACCATTTAATATAAAATTCTCAACATCTCCCTCAAACATATTAATAAGCTGTTTCGCCGTTGCGGATACTTTCTTTTGCCTTGAAAGTTCTCCAATCTCTCTCCTTGCTTGTTTAACAAATTCACCCCAAGTAACTAGGTCATCTGGTCTACTAGGATTATGCAATATAATACTTAAGTTTTTACCTATTCCTTTAGACCGATTGTTTATACCTATCTCACCTTGACCATATGAATATATATCACGATTCTCACCATAAAACAAGACATTTCTTAAACCTTTTGGATGATCAAATGCATAATAAGAAGGAATAGCAGCGCTCTGACTTCCAAATTCATTTATAGGACTAAAAACACCCTCTTGCTGTACAAAATGTCTCATAATTGCATTCTTCATAGTTCTACGCCATGGCATAAACATAGGATACATATCATACTGCATCATTTTTCCTATTGTACTGTACATTTGATTATCTAATTCAGAACCAATATCTCCCATTAATACTTTTGAAAATGCTATCATTCTATCTGTCAATCCTACCGCTTCGCCAGCTTTATTTTGATAGTCTGTTACAGCTTTTCCCATTAACCAATCAAAGTATTCATTGTTTACTCCACGACCAACTAAATCAGCACCAACATGCATTGGTATTCTTGCTGGTTTATCTTCAGCTTGCCACATCTGAATACCAATAGATTCTATTGGGAGAGCTATCTCATGTAAATCAGCATCCATAAGTCTAGCCTCTCCAGCTGCAACATCAGAATATAAGAGCTCTTCAATACTGTTTATACCTTCTTTACCGAGGTCTATCTGTCTATCTTTATAATCCCTTCCAATTCCCTTTACAGCAGATGAAAATATAACCATATTAATATCATTTTTAGCAAAATACGGCTCAAAGTTGTCATCAACTACAAACATTGTTTTCCCAATAAAAGCTGCTTCACCATCACTAGCAAATGTTATAATTGGTTTGTTAGCAACAGTTTGTTTTCTCCAGTAATCTCCTGTCATCATCCTCAATCCCTGCATCCAGTCTCTTTGAACTATTATAACTGAGTTCATGTGACTTGTATCACCTAATCCACCAGGATAAGTCATCTTACCATCAATTACTTCTGGCTCTATTATACCCCATTCCTTAGACTGAGCAGCTTTTTCAGATATAATTTGTTGTGATAAATTTTTATAAGCAGACGTTGCAGTAGGGTTTACAGGGTCGCTTTCATCAATAACAATATGTGATTTAACATTCCCAACCTGAGACATTGGTTCTAATACATTTTTAAGAACATCGTAATCATTTCCTAGCTCATCTCTTGTAAAATTCTTATTATAAAATTCAACAACATCTTTCAGTGATTGTAAATCTAACTTAAGAGTAGACCCATTTGCCAGAAGCCTTATTCTTCTAAAAAAATCATGTGTCAGTTCTTTTTGAGGAGACCACCTCTTTGTATCCCTTTTACTATTTATAACAGAATCCCAAAATAATCCTCCAAGTTTTTTGTCACCTATAACTACAGTTAACATAAGTGTTGCATCATCTGAAGTTCTTATATCCTGAGCTACTGGAGACCTAAATATATAATGTGGCTCACCTTCTACATCAGTTTCTCGTTTCTCTACAATCCTTGTGCCGTCGCTTTCTACATACTTATCTAACATACCTCTAGCAGCTTCTCGTATACTTCTATTTCTACTAACAAGTTCTCTATAATCCGCATGTTCTTGCGATGGGGCTCCCTTGGCAGGCCTAGAAGGTTCAGTAAACCTATCTTCAACGCTCTTTAATCTTTCAACAAACCTATTAGCAAGCTTGTGCTGACCTATTAACTCTCCTTGATAGGGGTGAAGAGGTATCCCTATTCCATAATCTAAATCACCTAAGAAGGCTGTAATATAACCGCTTTGTTGAGTAAGAGGCCCAACATACGGTTCTTCTAATGTTTTCCTGGCTTCTATTCTTTGACCAACTTCAGCTACATCATTAAGAAACCTACCTAATACCTGATCGCTAACATGTGTTATATCATAAGTTGTACCACTGTCAAGTCTGTATTTTAGATCAATAAATACTAACTCAGAAAATAAGTCTTCAAGCTCATCAGTTACTATATTTCTTCTGGTTGTCTCTGGCTTCGCTAATGGAATAGCTCCTTGAGCAACCTTTAAACTAGTAACTTCTTTTGTTTGCGCTAATGAAAGCCATACCTTTTGCATATCACTCGCCATTTTTTTCTTTTCAAAACTTGGCATCTCTTTCCAGTTGCTTTTTGAATAACTCACATTGTCTATTTTCTTTACAGTCATATTAGACAACATATAATCAAAGAAATGGTCGAAAGTAAAATCACCATGCGCATCATACACATTTTTAAGCACATAATCTTGAGGCTTAACATCTCCTATCTCTGGCAATTCAATTCCCCAGTCGGTTATAAGTTTATCAAACGTCACAGAAGTAGTTAAGTCAGAATCCTGCTTTGGTAAGAAGTCTAATTTATCTCTTTCCATCATTAACTCTATTGAACGTGAAGTATTAAGAGGCTGTGTAAGCAGTTTCATTTGATAAGAAGCCTCTTTTATTCTTTGAGATAAATCTTTTTCACCAGAATCTAAAAGAAATGTTCCGTCATCACCACGATACAAATTATAGTTCTTCATCACCTCTAGCACTCTTGTAGTATTACCCATTTTGTTAACTAAACTATTAAGAACTGAAACAAGAAACTCCTTATGCTGTACAGTTTTTGTATTATCATATGTTTGATAAACAGAATTTAATAACCTATCATAACTATCTCTAATAGCCCCAGACTGTATAGCTTCAAAATGAGAAACTATCTTAAACATAAAATCCTGTGTAGGCTTTGCATCAAACGAAGACTCTTGAAGAACACCGTTTCCTTTAGAATCTCTCCATAATGGCTCCAATGTCTTTTCATATAAAGTCAGATAGTCCCAAACCATATGAGCTATTGACTGATCAGTATGTCCTTCTTCTCTAGCTATCTTCACTACATCATTAAATGCTTTATATAATGTATTATCAGATTTTTCTTTTGATGCTTCTAATTCACTAAATACTTTATCAACCTTATCATAATTTCTATTCACCCAAAAAGTAACATCTCTGTTTATATCATTAACATCAGTTTTAGTTGTTATATCTGATCTAATAAGCTTCTCCCTAATGTTCCCAGCATAGTCACTTAGCCTTGCCATATTAAAGTTGCGACCAGCCAACCTTGTCTCAACCAAGACTTTTAATACAGAAAAATCTTTATCAGTGAGAGGAGTTCCATCTCTCCTTGTAGCATTTCCTAATGATTTCTCAAATGTATAATCAGAAAGCTTTTTAATAAAAAGTTCTACATCTGCTCTATCACCTTTAAACCCTTCTAAAAGTCCATATCTATCAAAGTAATCCATTAACTTTATTACATCAGTCTCTTTAGCATACCTTGGTTCTGCAGCAACCCCTAACTCTGTTCTCTCAACACCGTACTTAATATCACTTTGTAATAAAGATAACAAATTAGTAATAAATTTTTGTTCAGGGCTATCAGCAGAAAGCCTAACTTTATTAGCATCTCTTACAATCAGAGAACTTGGTAAATACGGTTTACCCGTGCCAGTTATTATACTTAATAAATCTTTAACAGCTCCTACTTCATCACCAAAAATACTTGCAACATCCCTATCTCTTACAAAAAGCATTTCTTTCCAGAGCTTGACTACATTATCTATAAATAAGTTTCTTCTTAACGCATCATTAAAAGTTTTATCTCCAAGTCTTATAATATCAGCAGGCTCAACTTCAGTATTACCTGTAATTGATTCATGATACTGTCTATCAAACTTATCAACCTCACCAAAATTATCTGTTCCTATCTCACCAAACAACTTCTTACTCATCTCACCATTGAAAACGATTGGCTGTCCTGCAATAACTACACGACCTCGAATTAAACCAAGAGCGCTATTTTTATCTTCTATACCACCAAACAATCCACCCAACCTATCAGCATTTTGAGGTAATGAACTGTTCTCAAAACTAATAGGTCTTAATACCATCCTACCATTTTCATCTATTTTAACTATTGGCAATTCACCTCTTTCTCCGTTAGCTCTCCATTCCATTTCATAAATAATATTATACGCTTCTCTAACTGCGCTCTCATATATATCCATTGAGTTTTTCAAGCCTGGTGAAGCAGCAGCGTGTAAAATATCATTCAAATCAAATGGTGTTGCTACTCCCTTTTGTGTACTCTTAACTGTCCTGTACTCATCCAATGATTTAAATCTAGTGTTTCTTAACTTAGTTGTTAAATCTGCAAGTTCTTTGCTCGAGAGCTCATCAATACTTTTAACTCTAGTTACTTCTGGGTTTTCTATTGTTGCTTCTAATATAGCCTTATAAGTTTCATACAGTGGATTACCAACAACGTCTTTCTTCTTTAATGTAGGCTCTTTATCAACAGCTATAAATAATTTTGAATCCTCACCAATCTCCTTCAACTTTATTATATCATCATGTGATAAATCAGGAGTTCCATATTTCTTTATCACTTCCATGTTATTCATAATATTTTTGAAAGCAGCGTGGTCTAAATTCATACCTAGCATATCTAAATATTTATTAACCTTCTCAAATTTTGTATCATAGAACATTGGTCGTTTAGTTCCTGGTAACATCACCAGATCACCATGTTCATTTCTATATTCTATATCTCTGCCCTTCTTTGAAAGAACTGCTCCTAACAACGTATGAAATATTAAATCTTCAAATGGAAGTTCCTCGTTTGCATAAGCTATCATAGTCCCAACATTAAAAGCCATAGAACCAGCAAGCATTCTACCAGATGAACCCAATATATCCCTACCAGCGTTCCTTGCAAAATCTGGCCAGAACTGTCTCAAAAATGCACCTTCCAGAGAACCCATCCACTTCTTTAATTCTGTTGCAGAAGTAGCATCTTTAGCAAACGAAGCAAGGTCTTTCTTGTCTCTTAATAAAGTCTTCAATCCTTTATCACTCTTAACTAAGAGAGAAAATATATCATCATTAGCTTCCCACAGGTGCTCTGCGTGTTTAACTAACAACATTCTATCAGCTTCATTATTTACATTATATTGACTCCATCTCTTTCTTCTTGACAAATATTGATTCATTCTCTTGAATCCAGTTTTTAATATACCAGCATCAGTACCTCCCGGTATCAATCTTACAAGACCAAGAGCACTTCCAAGAGCAATAGAATGACCCATAGTTTTAAGTATGTTAAAGTCAATATCCTCATTATTTAAACTATTCATAAAGCTCATTGGAATTTCAACAGCAGTAAACAATATAGCTTCTTCAGCAGCTGATGCAGCTAAACTTGCCATTCTTCTATTGCCAAATCTCAAAGCCCAATACTGGTGAAGGTTTGTTATAGGCATATTATATTTACCGCCTATATACTTTCTCACCTCATCAGCGATTAATCGTTGTGCTCTTTCATTTACAGTAAATCCAGGTTGAAACTTTGCTATCTTATTAATTTCTGATTGAATAATTTTAGGTATATTCTCATCAACTTGTTTTGCATATTGAGTTCTTATAGAGTGGTTGCTAAATGCCTTAGCTCCTTTCCTAGTGCCTAACTTTGTAATAGCCTGAACACCTCTGGTAACAAGTGCAGATTCTTTTATAAACCTTTCAATATCATCAGGCCCCATACCTTTACTGCTAGCCCACTTTAAAAACTCCTTATCTTTCTTTAGTATCCGTACAGTATTATCTGTAAACTTCTTACCCGCAACTGATGTACCGTATCCTACTACCTTACCACCTTTTACTACTCTAGCTCCTTTTAAAGCAGCAGATGCTATGCCTCTTGCCCAACCAAATGGTGGTATAAATCCAGCAACTCCTGTAATAGCTCCAGTCCACCTTTCAGCAGTTGTCTTAGGAGCTGCTATTTCTTCCCACTTTCTACCACCAGGAAAAAGTTGTTCATCTATTGTTCTTGCAACAAGACCAGGAACACCAAGACCAGCAGTTTCAACAAAAGACCATACGGATTTAGCTAGTAAAGCACCCCACGTTGCATCATATCCCCAGTCGCCAGCCTTAGATTCAAACCAATCAGGCATCTGTCCAGTTTGTAAAGCTTGCCACAAATCTTCTTGTTCGCCACCAGCGCGAGCTTGAGCAGTAGGAACTTGAACAGCTTGTGGGTCTAGTCCTTCTTCCCTAAGTATATCTTCAATTACTGATAAACTAGTCTGAACTCCACGTCTTTCAAGCTCTTTTTGAAATTCTCTGGTAAGGTTATCTTGAGGGGGCATTTATATTAAGTATCCAAATACTGCTGCCAAGCTTTGAAAGTAGTATATATCTCTATAATAGAATATCCTAACGCAGCAATATCGCCAAATGGAACCATTGGTGAGTCAGCCATAGCCATTAAAGCAGCCTTGCTGCCTATTTTACCAATCCTTGCAGCTAAATAACTAGCAAAAGACATTTTAGTTTTATCGCCAACTTTATTTAGCAATACTTTAGCTGTAAGAGCTGTAGTTCCCGCCGTCTGTCCATAAACTTTTCCTGTTTCACCTGCAACAGCTTCTCCAATTTCTCTACCTGCTAAAGGAGCAAAATATGCTGCTCCTGTCAAAATTTTACCAGTTCTTGATAAAAACTTACTTTCCTGTATTGCAGTAAGAGCAGCCTGAGCTTTAGATAGTGAGGTTGTATTACTCCATCCAGCACTTCTAGCTGCCTTCAAAAGCCTTTTCATGGTTTCTGGGCTTCTTTGCCAAACAGGGCCCTTCACAGTCTTATATAATTCTTTGAATTTTTTAGATGGCAATCCACCTTTTGCTGGATGTTTTAAATCTTTAGCTAACTGTTTTAAATAATCTCTAGCGCCTTCTGCATACTTTGCAGCTTCAGCTCGCGCTGCAGGAGCTATGTATTGCCCACCATATGCAGCTCCAATAAGTGCGAGAGTTCCACCGGGACTCGGATCCCAATCTTCATCCTTCTTAGCAGCATCTATAGCACTTGAAAGTGCCTTCATACCTTGTTCAGTAGACATAAACTCTGTAGCAGTCATAAACTCTTCGGTTGGTTTCTTAATACCAGCATATAACCCTATATCGCTCTGTATTTTATAGTCCTCATTTAGAAACTCCATTGACTCTTTCTTAATAAAGAACTCATTCTCTAAAGTTTTCAAAGACTGCAAAGCTATTTGTTTCATATCGCCAATACCCTGTGTTTTTTCTTGAAGCTGTGCAAACGATTCAATTAAAGCAGCCTGACCTTTACTCATATCCTGTCCAGATTGAACAGCTGTCCCTAAATTACCAGCTAACTTAACAATAGCCCTGGGACTATCAGCCTCATAATAAGACCACAACGCAGACACTGCAGCATTGGCAATTGACGGTGAAAATCCATAGTCAGAAACAAGGTCTTCAGAAGCGGCAACCATCTTAGTTTTCTTCTTACCCTCTTTGGCTTCTTCATAATATGCTCCAATACCAGTAGCAGATAAAAAGTCAGAAGCAAGGTCTCCCATCATCTGTAAATTAGCAGCAGACGCAACTTCTAAATGTTTAGAAGCTATAGTTATATCCTGAGTTCTTCTACGCTGAGCCAGCTCCATCATAGAAAGGGCAGTTTGAACTTTAAACTGTTCTCTACGCTCACCACTTTGTAGTATAGCTGTTACTGATCTTAATACGTCTGCTGCTTGAGTTGCCATAATTTATCCAAAAAGATTTTTACCTAGATACCATGCGTCTTCTTGCTCTTGAGCAAGTTTGCCCATTCTTTCAAACTTTGCTCTCTCACTTTTTATTCTTGCTTTTTCACCTTCATACCATCCTTCAATATCTCCCATCTTCTTACCTAAATCTGCCATCAAATTACTTTTACCTCTTCCAAAAGCACTTTGAATCCTTTTCCACATACCAGAACGCTCTTCTTCTATTGAGCCAGAAGTTGCAAGCCCACTTTTTTGTATAGTTTCTTCAGTTTGTTTAGTTAAATCTTCCTTTGCAATACCAGTTTCAGCCGAAAGTTGATCAACCCCCATAGAATAATCTTGTTCAGCTGCTAACCTTCTTGTTCCAACCGCAGTTTCAAGTTGTTCAGAAGCCCCTTCTAAAGATCGTAGACCTTCCGCAGATGCCTGGGATTCATATCTTGCTTGAGAGCTAGCTGTCTTTCCACCTCGCCATGCTGCATATACACCAAGACCAAGAGTAGCAGCTGCTAAATACCACTTTTCTTCTAGTCCAGTTTTAGGATTAATTGTGCCAGAACCAATCCTATCAACCATCTTCTCACCCCTTTCACCATACATATCCATTAAAGATTTCTCTTGTGGATTGACATGCCATAGCTCTCCTTTAGAAGTTTTAGCTATTTTAGTATCTCCATACCTGCCTTTTTTGGCTAAAGATGATAAATGATTGTCTGCTATTGTACTCTTTAGCGCCATCTTCCGCCCCCACCCTTAAACCAATATTCATCAGATACTTCTTGTGACAATCTCGGTTTACCACTCTGTTCGTCACCCGTCATAAGGAGATCTGGATGATTTAAATCTAATTCCTCAAGAGCTTTATTTCGATCAAAAGGATCGTCAAATGTACCTTGAGCTGCAACAGCTTTGCTTTGTTCTTTAAAAGATTCGAGAGACGGATGTCCATGCCCAGCCCCTTTTATTTCAGGAACTATCCACTCTGATGAACTTAACTTATATTCGTCTGGTACATCTTCATACGAAAAATCTTTACCTCCAGCATCTTGAACATCAAATGTAGGTTCATATGTAGCTTCTTCTATCATTGATTTGTCTTCAGTCACCCCTCCTGTTGCAGTGGATGGTTTGATATCTATTCCATACCTTTTCATTTGAGCCAAAACTGTTATATCTTCCTTGCCATAAGTTTTTTCACCAAATTTATACTTTGGTTCGTCCCACATCTTTTCCCACCTACTCATCTTGCTCCAAAGCTTATCGTCCTTTCCTACTTTTTCATAATCGCCCATGTCTTCCTTCAATGTTCCAAGGTCTCCTTCAAATTCTTGTTTTGCCTTGTACCCTCCATAAAGCTGACTTCCAAGTTCTACTGCTGACATTAATGTGTCAATAGTTCTTCCTGTTTGTTCCTGTTTAAAAGCACTTCTTTCCCGTGAAGACTCAATCTTTCCCCAGACATCTTCAGTTTCATATAACGAAGCCTGATATTCACCAGCAGACACACCTGCCCCACGATATATATCATATACTGATTTACTTTCTGGCATAACTTTCCTTCAATTTACTAATAACGCTGGACATTCTCTAACACTTTGTTTTGTTCATTAGTTAATCTTTTCAATAATCTCATTAATTTTAGCTGCTATAGTTGCAAGATCATCAGTAGAAGTATTGTCTACAGTAGTATCAAGTAAGCTACCATTTGCTGTTCCAGCAGTACTATTAGTTAATTTAGTTATAGGATTACTTGGTACTTTTAGTTTTTTCTCATGTAATTGATTGTTGTAATTAACATATTCCACTAATCCTTTTCCAGATACATCCCTTAATACAGGAACACCTTCTTCTACTTCGTCGATAGAGGGCTCACCATTCTGGACTACAAGTCTTTCCTGTTTTTTATGATGAGCAATTCTTTCTTGTCGTGTCACTTTATACTCTTTAATCTATAAACTACCGCAATATCATTAATCTCAAAATCATCATTAATATTATTTGAACCATCTCCACTTATCTTTAACCTGAAACTAGAAATATTATTAACAGGGGCACCAGGTTTTAATTCAGCTTTAACCCAATCATCAGTGCCTACATCATGAGCTATACATTTAGCAGTTGCTCCTGCTCCTGTCGTAGTGCCATCAGCATTAGTAACAAAAAAGGTTGAGGCAGGAGCAAGACCATCTACACCATAATGTACTTGTACATGACTAGCATCTCCCCTATAAGTTAAATATACTTTATAAACCT
>Ga0208183_1000420_pt1 | contig 20757 bp, 18 predicted proteins | sample MalvirDeepMed_51_FD_184251 | JGI IMG/M metagenome (GOLD analysis project Ga0208183, IMG submission 184251) | Marine viral communities from the Global Malaspina Expedition - Malaspina viral metaG DeepMed_51 (SPAdes) (version 2) | ecosystem: Environmental > Aquatic > Marine > Oceanic | place... | reverse complement strand
GCAGATTTTCACGATCTATTCCCGATCTGTTCCCGCTTGCTTGATAAAGAAAATGGCAGTTTTCCGCCATTTTCAAAATGAGGGCATTCCCTCCGAAGGCAGGTGTCAAGGCTTGATGAATAACAATTTTTAGAGGTAATGTATTACATTTCAATAACTTACAAAAGCTCACTTGATGGGGTTCACATTGCAATCCTTTCCGCGTAAGCATCGCGTAAGCACGAGGCACCCGTAGCTCAGCTGGATAGAGTGTCGCCCTCCGAAGGCGAAGGTCACTGGTTCGAATCCAGTCGGGTGCGCCATTTCCTTGGTATTAAGTAGCAAGCGTACAAAGCGATAAGATGCTAATTTCGCTATCTCATCGCGCATGGAAATCACAAGCTTTGACGTACCACTTGAGGACTACCCGTTCTTACGATTGAACGCATGAAATCCCACATCGACCACTGCGTCCGGTGTGCTTTGTCAAAAGGGGCTGCGAGCGTCGATTCTAATTGAGCTTCCCGACTGTTTCTTTTGGCGGATTTCTGGGCTTTCCCGCCGGAAAAGACTTGGCCTTTCGTCCGTGCGACGAGAGCGCGGGCGAGGCCAGTCTTCTATGAATATTCCCAGGAGGGAACCAGAAGCCATCAACAATTGGAGAACTACCGGACCCGTAAATCGATGCGGTCTGGTTCGCCACATTCGGCCCCAAACGTCCTTTGGTCTTTCGCCAGTTCTGCGGCATCCTCGCTGATTGGTTTTCGGCCCTCGATATGTTCGAGGACCGGGGTCTCTTCCGCGTCATGCGCGCTACTGGTGAGGTCGAGCGTGACACGAGCCGATTTCATCACGGTTTGCGGGACCGAAAGATGAACATGTTCCTTAGCACTGGATCATGCGCGAATTCATGCACCAGACTCATCAACACATGTCCGCCGAAATATATCCACATCGGGAGGCCCAGTGCCTCGTGCACCCCAAGCGCCCAGCTCTGGTCGTAGAAATAACCAAGCGTGCCCGTCGCCGCCAAGGCAAGAGCGATTAATGCGCCAAGGCCATGGAAGGCATTGGCCAGCGGCTGATCATCGCTGATCGGCAGCTTGCCGCCCCGAAGGATAGCCAGATGCGCCTTGGTATCGGCCCACAATGCGGCAAGCCGACGACCAGATAGATAAGGGAACCAGTCACCAAGACTAGGTTCGCGGCGCCGAAAGACGGCCCATAGCCAGAACAGGACCAATCCGCCGAGAGCGATCAGTCCGGCCTTTTCATGCACTTCAAACCAGAAATCACCCGGCTTTCCGCCCTTTGGATAAGTCATGAACAAACTGATGACAAGCGCTGCGGTGACCGCCATTACCGTAACTAGATGAAGAAAGCGCGTCAGGTTCGAATAGTACTGTGTATTACCTGGTTTCTCTACTTTCATACGATAATTTCCTCTCGTGGGATGTCCGTCAGCCGATAGCCTGGCCGACCAGCTTCCTATTGCAAACGGTGCAGTTGCAGCGACGCTGCCAATCGCTAATTGTCGCAGTGAGATATGCCAGCGTCCCCGACCTGTTAGGAGCGCGCAGGCGACCTCGAAAACCAGCAAACTCATTCTGGTCGCTATAAACGCTTTGCCCTCCTTTCAGCGCCATATGAATAGGAGAGATGTCGCCCCGCCAAAAGTGAACAGGCCGCACGATGTCAGCGCAACGGTCATGGGGGATTCGTAAAGATCGCTCCGGACGATCCCTAACCCCACCTTCGGAAGTGTATCCAGCACCGGCCTAGGCCCAAGCAGATGTGACGGTCTTCATTTGTTGTTTCTCAAACTTAGAACCAGAACCGGAGACCAACTACGTAGCTCGTCACGCTCGGGTCTTCGCCAGCCGCGCGTGCAAAATCGGCGCTTCTGCCAACTTTCCAACCCTGAGCGATGCCGATATAGGGTGCAAATTCGCGTACGAATTCATACCGCAAGCGAATTCCCGGTTCGATCCGGTCGATGCCGGCGCCGATGCTCAATTCGGGCACGTCTTGAGCGGCAAGGTTAACCTCCACCCGTGGCGTGAGAATCAGACGCTGGGTAATTCTCTGGCCCAGTTCAGCCTCGAAACGAGCGGTGATATCTCCGGTGTTAGAGAGAAACGCTGCTCCGAGAATATCGAACTTGTAGGGAGCCAAACCCTGAAAGCCGACCACACCATAGGTCCGCTTCGGTCCGGTCAAATCCTGGCGGATACCTGCCTGGAAATCAAAGAAGGGGGCAATGGCCCGGCTCCACAGTCCCTGAACCTCGGCACTTTCAACTTTATTGCCGAACGCACCTTCGCCTTCAGATCGGAACCAGAACTTGTCGATGTCGCCGCCATAATAGCCCTGAACATCCCACAAATAGCCATCCGTGCCTTCGCGCGCACGATATTCGAGGCGGTCGCCCTGGATCCACAGTCGCTTGCCGCCGTCGGTCTCGCGGATCAGTTCCTGCCGGGCTTCGTTCATGGCTTCCTCGCCCCAGATCGGAATCGCCGCGCGGGCAGGCCCGCTTCCGGCTTCGGGCGGAGGAGGAAGTAGAGGAATGTCAGCGCCGGAATTCATCTGCATAGCGGAGTGGTCTATACCCTGCATGCCCTGCGCGCGTGCTGGAGCATCGGTCATTGTGCCGTGATCCATCCTTGGGACCTGCTGCCCGGATTGGTTGATGGGCATCGCCATGCCCGTTTGCCCTTCGGCCATAGGCATCGCACCGTGGTTCATCTGCGAACGATCCATGCTCCCATGATCCATTTCGACCTCAGCTTCAGGTTTAGGTTTGCAGGCGCCATCCGGGACGGTGTGGCCCATTGCGCGATGGCGCTGTGCCTCTTGAGCACATTGCTGCGCTGCTTGCCCCGCACTCTGCTGTGGCTGAGCCATGTCATGCCCGGTGTGCTGCTGTGCCGATACCGGCGATACCAACGCGGTTCCCGCAGCTAGCGATACGATCGTGCTTACAACAAAAGGCTTCATGCTTCGTCTCCGGCAGGATTGGCAACGGTGACGATCTGGAACATCCCGGCGACCAAATGATAGAGGATATGGCAGTGAAAGGCCCAGTCACCGGGTTCGTCAGCGGTCAGGTCAAACTCCACACTACCGCCGGGCTGGACATTGACCGTGTGCTTCAGCGGCTGCCGGTCGGCGGGCGCGCCATTGACCAGTTCGAAGAAATGCCCGTGCAAATGGATCGGGTGCGTCATCATCGTGTCGTTGATCAGCTTGACACGCACGCGTTCATTATAGGCAAAGCGGATCGGGTCGTCGGAGACGGCTGAGAACTTCTTGCCGTCGAACGACCACATGTAGCGCTCCATGTTACTGGTGAGATGGAGTTCCATCCGCCGCGAGGGAATCCGCCGGTCAGCATTGGGGGTGAGCGCGCGCAGTTTGCGATAGTTGAGCGTTCGGTGCGGGACATCGGAAAGGCCAACGCCTGGGTCTCCGGTGCGGTCGACAGGGTTTGCTGACACCATTGCAAGCCCCGGGCCCACCTCGACGTCCGCTGGCAATCTGGACGTATCGCGCATTCCCGGTCGGGCCGCTCCTTGGCCGCTCGAATTTCCGGGCATGCTTTCTGAGCCGCCCCCCATACCAGCCATACCGGCCATGCCGCCCATGCCCATATCTGCCATGGTCAGCAACGGCGGGTCGCGCAGCGGTGGAATCGCTGCGCGCGCGCCGGGCGCAGACGCTAGTGTCGCAACCCCCATGCCAGACCGGTCCATCGATTCAGCTACCATCGTGTAAGCGGCGTCATTGCCCGGGGTCACAATCACATCATAAGTTTCTGCAATGCCTATCTGGAATTCATCCACTTCGACCGGCTCGACATTTTGCCCATCGGCCTGAACCACGGTCATAGGGAGACCGGGTATACGGATGTTGAAATAGGTGGCGGCACCAGAATTTATGAAACGCAATCGAACGCGTTCGCCGGGCTGGAAGTTGAATTCAAGATTGTCCGCCGGTCCGTGGCCATTGATGAGATAAGTGAACGTGGATCCCGTAATATCTAATATATCAACGGGCGACATTCGCATCCTTGCCCAATTCCTTCTCTGTGCTCCACTAAGCGGGTAGTCATCCGTCCATGTTGGTTGCTCGTAGTTGAAATAATCAGCACTCTTTTTCAATTTGTCGTAAAGCACATTTGGATCTGTCTCGCTGAATTCGCTCAGCACCACGATATATTCGCGGTCCGCCTGCACCGGATCGGGTCCTGCCGGATCGACAACTATCGGACCATAATGACCCGCCTGTTCCTGCAGGCCGCTGTGCGAATGCCACCAGTACGTGCCCGATTGCCGCACGGGGAATTCTGCAGTGAAGGTCTCACCCGGCTTGACGCCGGGGAAACTAACGCCTGGCACACCATCGAGCTGGAAGGGGACCAGGAGCCCGTGCCAATGGATCGAGGTATCTTCCTCTAGCTGGTTGTGAACGTTGAGGCGGACGGTGGTCCCCTCACGCAGGCGGAGGAGCGGCCCCGGGATGCTCCCATTGACGGCAATCGCGCCGCCACGCCTGTTGCCAGTGGAGAAAGCCGAGCGGGCAACTGTCAGGTCTATGTTGGAGCCGCTCACCTCATCAAAGCCCTTGCGAGCAACCCCGGAAAGCAGGTCACCACCGCGAGCCCAAGCCGGAACCGCACCGGCCAGGCCCAGCAGACCCATTCCGGTAGCTCCTGCCCCAAGAAGTTTGCGTCGATTAACGGTGATCATAGTACCAGCCCCTCGTCTCAAAATGCCATTCACTTAACACATACGCGGAGGATCGGACTAACCCTCATATTTTTCTAGGCTCAGGACTCATTGATTGAGCCAGAAGATGACGGCTGCGGCGATGCAGATGGCGGAGATGAAGGTGTGGGCGGATCGGTCGTATCGGGTGTGGATGCGGCGCCGGTCCTTGAGTTTGCCGAACATGTTCTCGATCCTGTGGCGCTGGCGGTAGAGCACCGGATCGTGCAGGATTGGTACCCTTCGATTGGCTTTTGACGGGATACGGGTGGCAATGCCGCGCTCGGCCAAGGCATCGCGGAACCAGTCGGCATCGCACCCCGGTCGGCCAGCAACGCGTTGACCTTGGGCAAGGCCTCGATCATCAGTGCCGCGCCCTTGTAATCGCAAACGGTCCGGATAATGGGACTGATCCGACAGGGGAATCGATTACTGTCTCCTGTTCGGTTGAGGATGGGAAAGTACAATCCTGCACGGCGTCGCAGACGGACGACGGCGTCGACAAAGTCTTCCTGCGAACAAAGACGACCAATTCCGACGGTTCCGTTTCGACCCGCACGAGCGTCATCGGCAAGGAAAGCGATCTTACTTTCGGTCGCGATCTTGCCAACAGTGTCGAATCTGCCTTCAAGCAGCTCTACAATGTCGATTTGACGATGACCGGCGGCACTGCAGCTGCTGCTGCGGGCACAGTAAGGGGTTCGCCAAGCTCAGCGGGCAACATTCAACGGCAAGTGGAGCGTGGCCAAGTCCCACGAGAAATTGATCGAGTGGACAAGGGGCGAGGGCCGTATGAGAAGGATCATATCGAATTGAAGGATGGTCGCGCTCTTAATCGCGATGGCACTTGGAAGCACGGTATCTGGTAGGTGAACAATTCTGTACGGAACTGGCTTGTCGGGAATGGCTGGAAACCACCGAGGTAACTGCCAATGCGTTTTTTCACCCATGACTGGTCTACGCTAGATGACGTTGAAACCGACAAGATATCGTCAGAGCACTTGAGAGTGGTCAAGCTCGCGTCTGATCAATGCGGGATACCTTTGGTAAAATTCGTACGAGAATTTGATCTACGTGGGGCGCTGGTTGACCGGTTGCTAGTGCAATCTGGGGAAGCTGAATTGAAATTAGATTTGATCGCGGGAGACAATCTGCATGGGTATTTTGTGCTCTCTCTTGCGTATGCGAGCAGCTCATTTCGCTATTTTGGCGAGGACCTCGGCACGGCTCTAGACTTTAGATCAACTCGTATACGCTTCGTTGAATTCGATCTGGGTAACAACGGCGAACTACAGCACCGCTTCCTGCTATGGCCAAAGAGTCGATGCGAAATTGACATTCAGTTTGCCGGACTGGAATGGGCCAAGGCTCACTTGCCACATCGAGCATAAACTTCAGTCTCAGTGGAAGAAAATCGATGGGATACTTGAACGCCGAAAGGAGTGGTCAGCAGCGATCGTAAGGGCTGCAACTGCTGCTGAGATTGCTGCCAACATCGCCATACGAAAGCGCTTCGAAAGCGAGAGCAAATTCTCGTCGGAGTTTGTGGATTCGCTACTGAGGTGGGCAAACGGCATCGATGGGAAATTTGGCCGCTTGATCATTCCGGCGGAGCGAGACGAGGTGCGAAAGAAGGCGCTCGGCAAGCTCAAAAAGCGCTCCGAGCGGTTGAACAAGAAGCGCAATGCCATCGTTCACCAAGGCGCGTTCGCAAGCAAGCGGGAGATGCGTGAACTGGTCAATCTATCGCGTGAAATCGTGAACGAGCTGGTCATCCCGTGGGAGCCCGAGTTCGTGCTTGGCGGAGAAAAACTCACAAGCTCGAAGGTGCCAAAGGCAAAGAAGGTGTTGAAAGCTACCAACGCTAAAGGCAGGAAAAAGAAGAGCTAGACTACCCCTAGTGGGAATGCAGGACGTCCTTTCCACCTAGCCTGTTGCGTCCAACTCGGCCTTGAGCTTTCCGAGGCGCTCAGTGCAGACCTCGTGGACGACCCGGCCCAGCTCCTCGACCTGCTCGCCGAGCCAATCGAGTTCATCCTTGGTGATGCGGTAGTGTTTCGAATAGCGCGCCTTTACGTAGGCTTCCTTAAGTTTCTCGAACCGCGCGCGATCCTTTTTTGTGTCGCGCGGCCAGACATAGGTTAGCCGCGCGTCGATGCGCTCAGCCTGCGTGCGCAGAAAGCCGAGATTGTGCACGTGGGGGGTATAGAAGGTGCAGAGCGTAGCGTCCAGCACGTGGATATACCTGCTGGTGATCGATCCTTTTGCGTGCCCCAAAAGCGCGGCAATTGTGATCTCGGTAAATCCGTGATCATTGCCCATGCTGGCGAAGCTGTGACGCAGCACGTGGGCTGTGATCCCCTCCAATGGTGAGCCGCTAAAGAGGGCGTTCCAGTGGTTCGGGAAGCCGCCAAAAGCATTATCTTCGCCATTTCCCGGGAACACAAAGCTACCCGTGGCAGTCTGACGCTGTGCCTCAAGAAACTCGACGACGGGAAGGCCGATGGGCCGAATTGATCGACCTTCCTTGCTTTCCGAAAGCCGCAGGCAACTTCCATCCAGGTCTACGTCGCACCATTTGAGATTTATGATCTCACCGCGCCTGCACCCGGTCAGAGCGATCTGGCGGATAATGTCCGTTGTCGGCCAAAATTTTTCGTTCGCCTGCGCGTCGCGCAGTATGTTCCCGAGAACGCCATACTCGGCTTCGGTCAAACGTCGCTCGCGCACCTTGTATTTCGGCTTCTTGATGCCGTGCGCGGGGTTGTGCTCGATAACTCCCAAATCAATGGCGTAGGAGAGTATTCCTCCGATGAGGCCAAGGGTGCGGGTAGCAGTGCCAGGACCACCCCTGACGATGGACTTGCCCCGTAGTTTCTTGGTTTTGACGATGATCCGCGACCGACCCGCCATGATGTCGCGCATGATCTTGACCATGTCCGCTCTGGTTAGGTCTTTAACGCGCCGGGTTCCGATGAGCGGAATGATGTGTCTCTTGATCCGACCGATATCGGTATCGATGGTCGATTGCTTCTTCGGTCGCCCTCCCTTACCGAGAATCAGGCCATCATCGAGGTCCTGAATGTAGCGCTTGCAAAGGTCCTTCATCGTCATCGCACGATGATCCTCAAGCCGCTCCTCCGCCGGATCGTCGCCTCCTGCAACACGCCCCAGCTGAGCCTTCGCTTCGCGGCGAGCCAGTTCCGCTGTCCACACGCCGTGCAGACCAAGTGTAAGCCGCCTCGCGCGTCCCCTCTGTCGATACTGGATTACGTAGCTACGCTTGCCCGACCGGTATACTCGGAGCCCAAAACCGGGTAGATCTTCATCCCAAATGATGTAGTCTTTCACCTGAGACTTGGCTGCCTCAACGGTGCGCTTCGTCAATTTGACCACGGCGATCTCCGTTTCCAGAGCCCCGTTTTTGAGTAACTGTGGTGTCATCACTCGGAGGAAAACCGGGGCGTAGGTTTGGGTACGCCAGCGAAATCCGATTTCAATCTAAATCTATATAAAACAGTAGTTTAGAGTAGTATTTCGTAGTCTGGCGTACCAGTTCTGTACCGGCTCCGAAGGCAGAGGCCACAGGTTCGAATCCTGTCGGGTGCGCCAGTTTATCATGGAAGTACGAACGGGCTGATCGGGAGGCCGACAGACTGGACCCGTTGCTATCGGGTCAGGCTTGTGTCGAAGATCTTCGGCGCACTAAGGGCATCACGGGCGACGAATATCGGACGGTCGGACCGGTCGCGGCGATCATTGATGATTACAAGGCCAGGAAGTGACCCCTACAAGAGGGAGCAAAGCCCGGTAGGACATCGCGCGTCGAGACCTGCGCTCGATCACCGCCTCGTCCGTCAAAGCTTCGGTTGGATATTGCGTAGGTGCTCGGCCCGCCCCCCAAATTGAGATGCGCCGTTCGCGCCAGCCCTAGCGCCGCTCCGACGGTTCGGAAGACGGCTCGACGAGCGGCACGGCGAACGACACGACCTCCCCCGTCTCGCGCGTGATGCCGTAGATGGTGCGCGCCGAACTGCGATCCCAAGCCCAGGCCTGGCCTTCGAGCGGGACCGCGATCGTCGCGACGTGTCTCAGAGTCGGGCCCATCTCGGGGACCTGGAGGACGTAGAGTTCGCCAAGATCGTGACCGGTCAGATAAAGCAGACCGTCGGGACCGAAGGATCCGCCGGAATTGCTCATCGGGGCGAACTTCTCCAGCACCGTATCGGGAAGGAGATATCCCCCGACGCGCCGCCATTCGTCGTCGAAAATCACGATCTGCGTGAAACGATGGTCGAAGCCCGGCTCACCCCCCTTGCCGTCGTAATGCGCGAACCCGGCCCACCAGCGTCCGTCATGGCGTTCGATCCAGGTAAGGGACCCGAAGGCATGGCCGAGCGAGTGCGAGCTTTTCGGCGCGAGCGTGGCCGCATCGAAGGTTTCGACGGAACTCGCCATCGGAACCAGTGGGAAATTGGAATTCGCGCAGACCAGATCGGCGTCGATAACCGCACAGCTGTTGATATGCCGGGTCATCTCCCGATCTCCGGTCCACAGCGCGATGCGTTCGCCGGTTGCCTTGTCATATTTGGCGATCCGGCTGTTCGTCACCGCGTAGAAATGTGCCGCATCGACCGCGACACCCTGGCGCGCTTCCTCGGCAGGCCAGCGCGCGATCTCGCTCGCCTTCAGAGCCGGAACCGGTCGCGCCGGCTCCTCCAACGCGGGCTGGGCCGCGCCTGGCGGAGCCACTGCCACCAGCGACAAGGCGATGACGCCGCTGCGCATAATACCCGCGCTCACAGCTTCACCGCCGCGCCCAGAGTGAATGCCCGCCCGAACGTCGCGGCTTCCTGCAACAGGTCACGGTTCGGTCCGGTCAGTTCGCGTCGGCCAGTATTCGTCAGGTTTTCGCCTTCCGCGAACAGTTCGATCCGGTCGCTCAGGCGCAGGCGCACCTGCGCGTCGAGCGTATCGCGCCATTTCCAGAACTGATCCGCGGCCGGTATATTTGAATTGATGGTTTCGAGGAACCCGCCTGTATAATTGTAAGCGACGCGCGCGGAGAACGGTCCCTTTTCATAATACACCGCCGCGTTGGCGGACCATTCGGGCTGGAAGAAAAACCCGCGCTGGCGCGGCCCCGCAGCGGTGAGGAAGGTGAGGTCGCTGTCGATATAGGTCGCGTTGAGGTTCACGCCCAAGCCATCGAACGGCGCGGGCAGGAAGGTGAAGCCCTGCTGCAATGCGGCTTCGACCCCTAGCAGGCTGGCCGATTGCGCGTTTTGCGGCTGTGATATTTCGACCGTCTCCACCCCGCGGCTAAGCCCGAGGTCGATCTGCTGGATCGAGGTGAGCGTGAAGATTTCGTCTTCGATATCCTTGTAGAATACCGCCAGCGAAAGCAGTCCGCCATTGTCGGTGTAGTATTCCACCGACCCGTCTAGCCCCTGGCTGCGGCGCGGGCGCAGATCGGGATTGCCGCGGGTCAACGTCGGACGCGCGCCGCCGGTGAAGCTGATCGTTTCCGCTGCGGTGATATCCCCGAAATCGGGGCGGCTGAGGGTGTTGGTATAGGCCGCGCGCAATACCAGATCTGACGCCACGTTCCAGCGCAGGTGCAGGCTGGGCAGGAAATCTCCGTAACCGCCCGATCGCAGGGCAGGCTCGATCACCCCGTTGACCACGCGCGAGGCGCTGCTCTCGACGTCGGTGCGTTCGTACCGCACGCCGCCGATCACCTGTACATCACCAGCGGTGCCACGCACCTGGAAGAAGCCGCCATAGACGCTCTCTTTAACGGCATAGTCTCCCAGCACGTTGTTTTCCGAGCTCGTGAAGCTGGCGCGATTGGCCTGGAAGAACGCCTCGCTCGCTGCGGAATCGACGAACAGTCCGAAGCGCTGCCCGCCGACCACGGTCCTCTCATTGCGCGCGAACACATCCGCCAGCGTGTAGGTCAGCCCCGAGCCTCTCGCGATGGAAAAGCTGGTGACGTTCGAATCCCGCGCATGGTCGGTCTGCCTGAACAGACCGCCCAGCTTGACCTCAAGATCCCCCGCAGGATCGAAGCTTTCATAGGTCAGAGCGGCGCGGCCTTCGTAAATGTCCTGTACGGTGCTGTTGAACGCCTCGGTCCGGCCCGAGAAGGCATGCCGTGCCGGATCGTCCACCGCCGCGGGATTCACCGGGAAGAAATCGAAGAAGAAATCCGCAGCATCGTAGGTGAAGCCAAAATCGGCGCCATTGGGCGTCTGGAAGGTTTCGGACCGGTTGTTCTCCTTGCCGGTGGCACCCGAATAGACTGCGTCCAGTTCCAGCCCTAGGGAGTCGGCCAGCGAAAGATCGGCTTCGAACTGGCCGGTATAGATCTCCCGCTCTGTCTTCGGCAGGTTCAGGCCCACGCGGTCGCGCGCGATGGCGAACAGGCCGGTCGTCGGCGTCTGGTTCTGCACGTTGCCGGTCTGTTGCAGGCGGTTTTCGTGCCGGGTCTCGGTGTCGGAGAATTTGTTGTAGCTTCCGAACAGCCGCATCTCCAGCGCAGGCGAGGCGTCCCATTCCAAGCCCAGCGCACCGCCAATCCGCTCACGGACGTTGTTGTAGAGGAACAGCCTGCGCATGATTGGCACGGGAATGCCATTGCCCTGCGGGTCGCCCAAGTCGACCGGGCGCCCCGAGTCGGTATATTCGCGAAAACTGGGATTGGCGCTTTCGAACTGCGTGATGTCGTAATTGCGGACCGAGTGATTGATCGTGGCGATCACGCCGAACTGGCCCTCATCGCCGAACTGCGTGCCGCCGGTCGCGTTGCCGCGCCAGGACAGACGATCGCTCGCGACGTCGTTGCTCTGTTCGTAGTAGGTCACCCCGCCGGTGGCGGAAAGGAATGGCCCGGTTTCCGACAACGGACTCTTGGTGACGATGTTGATGATCCCGCCGATCGCGTTCGGATCCATTTCCGGCAGCACTGTTTTGACCACCTCTAGACGCGCGGCGAGGGTCGAGGGAATGATGTCGAGCGGAATTTCGCGCGATCCGCCATTGTCCGCGGACGCGACGATCTGGCCGTTGATCTGCGTCCGGTTGTAGGTCGGCGGCAGGCCGCGAATCACCGGGAAGCGCGGCTCGTTCTGGTCGTTCTGGACCGAGATGCCGGGAATGCGCCGCAGGGCGGCCGCCGTGTTCTGATCGGGCAGTCGGCCGATATTGTCGGAGGAGACCGCGTCAATCACTGTGGAAGCCTCGCGCTTGGCGTGAACCGATTCCGTTTCGCTCTGGCGGAAGCCGGTGACGACGATCGTATCGATGTCCTCACCAGTCGTTTCATACTCCTCGCGTTCGTCGGTTTCCGCGCTGGCCTGCGCGCAAGCATGGCCGGGCATCGCGAAACAAGCGCTCGCGACACTGGCGAGCATAAATTGGCGCATCGGCGCATTATTCGGGAAAATTGTCGGCACGGTCACCCCTGGTTTGTGATCGTGCCCCAGCTAGGTTAGGATAGTGACGCGTCTGCGGCTTCCCTCTGTCAGCCGCGTGACGCGCGTTTGACGATTAGTCGTCCACTTGAAATGCAGGCGCGGAGTTATCGGGACGGGGCACCTGCTCCGGGAACTGGCGTGTCGACACCGATCATACCCGGGACCCGGAAAGGCATCGCACGCCGCGCCGAAGAAATGCGCCACGGCTGATCAACCATACTCCGCCGCAATTGCGCGAGCAGTTGGTGCGCGACCCTCCAGTGCGGGGAACGGTGCGCTGTCTCAACGGCCGTCCGGCGGTGTATAATCCGGCGGGATGTATTCGGGCGTTTCGTCGTCTGACCTGGGTTCCGGTCGCGGGTCCTGATCGAAGCCGGGTAGGAATCGATCCCAGTCGCCGTTACCATCCAGAATTCCCTGACTTTGCAAGTAACGGCATTCCCTGATGCCGGATTTCGCCAGGCTTCCGAAAGACCTTTGTGCATCCGTCAACCCGCCATCGAACGGGAACACCTCCCTTCTCGGGTTCGGTTCATCGGAACTAGGAATTCTCTCGGGATCGGGCATGCTGGTCCGACCGGCGGCATGGGCCTCGCATTCGCGCAGGATATCCCAGTCGAGATCACTGATCTCCTGCAGTCTCGCTTCGCAGTATGCGAGCTTTTCCTGCGCGGCGTTGCAACGCTTCTGCGACTGCTCTCTGGGCCCAGTCAGTTTCGTGCGAATCCGCAACGGCGGTGCATAGAAATCGAGCGGCTCCCCATCCGCCCCGATGATTACGTCGTGAGCTAACCGCTTTCGACTTGCCGGGCAGCCACATTCGCGATTGAGATCGGCCATCACCATCCGCTTGCGCCGCTCCGCGGCACGACACTGCTCCGCGATGGCGTCCTCATGGGCGTGGCGCGCGCCCGCTTCTACCGAAGCCAAATAGTCGACGATGGGTTCCCACGCCTCAAACTGCGCGCAGGCCTTGCGTGCGCGGCTTCGCTCCACAGGATCGAACACGTTGTCAGCGCGATAGACGTCGGCGATCAAGGCCTTTGCGCGGCTGGCATCACCATCGGTGAGCCCACCTGCCACCATGAACATGCAAACAGAAAGCGGGGCAGCGTCTTCGACGACTTCATGCTCTATTACAAATCCTATGGCGCGGATCTCGTCATGACGGCGAAGCCGACTGCGGATTATTTTATCTCCATCCCCGTCACGACGCTACCTGCAGCGAAGGGCGCGTCGGGCCTTTGCGTGGCAGGGCGTCCAGGGCGCGTCGCATCTCCGGGACGTGACGATCCGCTCCACTTTCCGGCTTTTGCCGAAGGGCTCGGCATTCGCTTCACGCAGCAGATGTTAAAGCGCCATCTCGCCGACCTCACCGGCCGTGCGGTCGAAGGCACGGTGGTCATTGATCACGAGTGCGATCCTTCGACCCAGGCGGGCATGTTGATCGCGCAGGCGACCGTGTTGGCGGCGCAATCTGCCGTGCCTTGGGCGCCCCTGCGGAACTGCTTGCATCGGGTCCATTTCCGCGACACCGTGCTGAATGCCTTGCTGCAGTATTTCGAACATTCTCACGGGGCAATATTGCGAAAGCCAGCTCTGGAATGCGCCCCGGCAGTGCGCCGTGCGATTGACTACATTCGCGCTTATCCCGATATTCCGCTTGCGCTCGCCGATCTTGCGCGGATCGCGCAAGTGCCGGTTCGCACACTCAGCGAGCAGTTCCGGCGCAGCACCGGGCGACCCCCGCTCGCTTACATTCGTATCGCACGATTGGAGGCAGCCCGTGCCGATCTCGTTGCGACCCCCGAACTACGGATAACCGATTTAGCGCTAAGTTATGGCTGGACGAATTTCGGCCGCTTCGCGAGCCAGTATCGCGACAACTTCGGCGAGACGCCGAGCGAGACTCGAAGGCGCTTGCGCAAAGGAAGGTGACCCGACGCTGTACTTTTTGGATTTGGTTTTGGGGCGCGGGCCCGCAGCGCGTGGAGAATGCCATTGAGGTGGCGACGGTGATCGCCCGGTGGCCGCGCCCAGCGACCACGCTCAGGCGGTAGAAGCGGTCCGATCAGTTCCCGTTCCGCATCCGACAAGTCTCCGCGACCCGTGACTGCTCCTCAAAAAGCAGCCTTGAACCAAAGCTCGGGGCATGCGCCGGCGATACTCGCCAACATCATAGCCGGGCCGATCGCCTATTTGGCGATGAGCCGCTGGCTGGCGGGTCTTACCGACCGGATCGCGCTGTCGCCCACATATTTCCTCGGGGCCAGCCTGCTTGCCGTGGCGATCGCGGTGCTGACCGTCATCGGCCAGTCCTTGCGCGCCAGCCGGACGCCGCCCGCATGGGCCCTGCGCCATGACTAGGCGGAGCCTGCTCCTCGCACTTGGTCTTCTGTCCTGCGCGGCGCCCGCTCATGCCGACACGCTGCGAGAAGCGATCGCCGCCGCCTATGCCACCAATCCCGAACTGGCCGAGGCTCGCGCCCGGCAGGATGCGCTGGCCGAGGCGGACAATTTCGCGGCGATAGTGGAACTGCGCGATACGGTCCGTGCGGTCGAAACCGCCTGGCCTGAGCGTGAAGCGGCCCGGCGGCGCGAATCAGTCAGCCGCCAGGTTCTCGAAGCCGCGCAGTTGGCATTGGCCCGAGCGCGGAGCGACCTTCAGGTAGCGCAAGCGAGCGCACTGAGGGCAAGCGGCATGCTGGATAGAGAGGCCTTTTAGTCGACGCAATGAAGAAGGGGTGAAGCCGCAGGTTCGTTTCAAAGCCAGACCGCCGGGAGGCGTGATGCCGCTTAACGCGGGAACTCGAGGGAAATTTCCCGTTTATTACAGTGCCCGGTATCATCCTGTCGGGTGCGCCAGCTTAAGCTCTGTTTCTTCGGCACCCCCTCACGCCGCATCGGTTATGTTGCGATCAGGGTCGGGTGTTGGCGCGGCATTGCAATTGTGCGCGAAATCGGGTCTGTCCCGGCGGGTTTTCAGGCACGAATGGTTCGATGAACAGCTCCATCCACGAATTCGGCGACATGCCGGACCAGGACTCGCGACGCGGGTCGGGTGGGGGCGCGGCTGCGGTCGGGCGCTCGGATGCGAGCGGGCGGCGTGGCGACGCGAATGCGGACGGGCCGCTGGTCGGCGTCATCTATAATCCGCGCAGCCATCGCAACAAGGGCCAGGACCTCGCGATCGGCGATCGCGAGCGGGTGATTCTGGCGACGCCTGAAAAGCGCGGGAAGATCATCGAAGTCCTCGCCGATTTCGCCGCGCGCGGGGTCGATTACCTCATCATAAGCGGCGGCGATGGCACGGTGCGCGACGTGCTGACCTGCGGCGCGGGCGTGTTCGGTGACGATTGGCCGGTCCTCGCCGTGCTGCCCAAGGGCAAGACCAATGCGCTGAACGTCGATATCGGCGCGCCTCCCGACTGGTCGCTCGCGCAAGCGATCGACGCCTTCCATACCGGCAGCCGGGTGACCCGCCGCCCGCTCGACATCAGCGCGCTCGATAAGGAAAGCGAGCGCCTGCCGGTGCGCGGCTTCATCCTTGGCGCGGGAGCGTTTACTCTCGGCGTGCGCGCGGGGCAGGAGGCGCACTCCATGGGTCTGTTCGACAGTCTGGCGGTCGGCATGACGAGCGCCTGGGGCGTGGTGCAGGGCATGTTCGGCGCGAACGACAATCCCTGGCGGCGCGGGGTCGAAATGACGATCCGGCTGTTTCCTGGCGGTGAGGTTCTCGCGCATTCGGGCCATGGCGACCCCGCACGCCGGATGATCCTGATGGCCTCGACGCTTCACCGGATGCCGCTGGGCCTGAAGATGTTCGGCACGAAGCGCGCAGGATTGAAGCTCGCCGTGCTCGATCGCGCGCGCAGACGCATGATGGCGAGCCTGCCGCTGATCCTCGCCGGATGGCGCCCCGGCTGGCTGGAGCGCGGCGGCTATCACCAGCGCGACGTCGATTCGTTCGAATTCGAGATCGGCGACCAGTTCATCCTCGATGGCGAGGCGTTTCCCGCGGGCCGCTATCTGGTCGCGCAGGGGCCCGAGCTGACCTTCGTGAGCGCATAAGGGCGTGAGCGCGTGAGCGAGACGCTCGAAACCCGCATCACGCACAGCCTCGCCGCGTCGGTGCGCGAGGAGGTGGCCGCATTCGCCAAGGCCCTCGCCGAGGACGAGGGGGCCGATGCGGTGCTGTTCTACGGGTCGAACCTGCGCACCGGATCGCTCGAAGGCGTGCTCGATTTCTATCTCCTGCTGCCGGGGCGCCAGCAGGAGCGGATCTGGCCGCGCGTCGGCTATCACGAGCGGGTGGTCGATGGCGTAACGCTGCGTGCCAAGACGGCGACCTTGTCGCTCGAACGTTTCGCGAGGGCGGCCGGAGGCCAATCGCGCGACACCACGATCTGGGCGCGCTTCGTCCAGCCAAGCGCGCTGGTCTGGGCGAGGAACGACGGGGCGCGCGGACAGGTCATTGCCGCCGTGGCGGGCGCGGCGCGCACGGCCGGGCGGCTCGCAGCGGCTCTGGGGCCATCGAAAGCATCGGCGAGCGAATATTGGAAGGCGCTGTTCCAGGCGACCTACGCTGCCGAATTTCGTGTCGAACCGCCAGGGCGCGAGGATTCGATCCTCGCCGCCAACGCCGCCCATTTCGAAGGGCTCCTGCCGCTTGCCTGGGAGGAGGCGGGGATCGCCTTCGCGCGCGACGGGGACGAACTCGCCCCCAGACTGGAGCCCCAGCCGCGCCGTGCGATTCTGGCTTGGTGGACAAAGCGCAGGCGGATCGGAAAATCGCTCAACATCCTGCGGCTCGCCAAGGCCACGACCACCTTCGACAATGCGGCGGCCTATGGGGCGTGGAAGCTCGAACGCCATACCGGAATCGCGCTCGCAGTTACGCCATTCCGCGCGCGTCATCCCCTTCTCGCCATGCCGGGCGCGGCCTGGGAATTGTGGCGCAAGCGCCGCCGCGCGGGTTCGCGTCAGCGATAGCGCCCACGCTCAGCGATAGCGCATAGTGATCCCGATCGATGTGGGTGCGCGCCCGACATCGAAGCCCACTTTCTTGTAGCTCGGCTTGCCGAGGTTCCAGATATTCAGCGAGGGATTGTTCGACATCGCGCCGCCATCGGTCGACAGGTCGGTCTTGCCGTTATTGTTGACGTCGTGCCGCACCGCGATCCCGTAATGGCCGCTGGCGGGCAGCGGCATACAGACCCGCATCGATCCGGCGCGGGCGGGCAGTTCGATCCGGTTGAGCCAGCGACCCGACTCGAGCCAGTCGCCCTTCGTCGCGCGATAGGACTGGACGCGCAGCGTGCCGCCGCCCGGTCTGATCCCCTCGATAGTGACCCACACGGCGGACCCGCTGCTGCACCGCGCGGGATCGTGGCGCAATTCCTGCGCATATTGCGCCGATGCGGGCGTGGCGGAACCGAGCGCCGTCAGGGCCATCACGCCTGCGGCGAGCAGGGCCGGACGCTTGGTCGAGTGAAGAAAAGACATGGACATTCCGTTCGTTCGTGTCGCGCGCGCCGACCACTCGCCGAAGCGTTTTTGAGCCGGTGATGCGCTGGATATGGGTTGTATCTAGCAAGCGGGCGCTGAATTGCGGCTGAATTTGCCTCGCAAACGGACCGGGCCCTTCGCAGCTCGATTTGGGGCGCGATCCTGTCGATCCGGTGGATAAGGATGCGGTAACCGCTTGCGATAGGGCCCCCCGCGCTCCTATCGAGCGCGCACGCCCGCGTATCCGGTTTTCGCGTCGGCCCCACGCCCTTCGTGCCGGATCGCCCACAGACCGCTTGTCCGAGTTCGTTATGGCCGCGCCGCTCATTTCCCCCTCGATCCTCTCCGCCGATTTCGCGAAGCTGGGAGACGAAGTGCGCGCGATCGACGCGGCGGGTGCGGACTGGATCCATGTCGACGTGATGGACGGGCATTACGTCCCCAATATCACGATCGGCCCGGCGGTGGTGAAGGCGCTGCGCCCGCATACGGACAAGCCGTTCGACGTCCATCTGATGATCGCCCCGATCGACCCGTATCTGGAGGCCTTTGCCGATGCGGGGGCGGATATCATCACCGTCCATCCCGAAGCCGGGCCCCACATCCACCGCACGCTCCAGGCGATTCGCGGGCTGGGGAAGAAGGCGGGCGTGGTGCTCAATCCGGGCACGCCGGTGGAGGCGCTCGACAATCTGATGGACCTCGTCGACCTCGTTCTGGTGATGAGCGTCAATCCCGGTTTCGGCGGGCAGAGCTTCATCCATTCGCAACTCGCCAAGATCGCGGCCATCCGCGAAAGGATCGACCGGGAGGCCGCGCGTTCGGGCCGCACAATCCATCTCGAAGTCGATGGCGGCGTCAATGCCGAAACCGCGAGGCTGTGCGTGGAGGCGGGGGCGGATGTCCTCGTCGCCGGGTCGGCCACCTTCAAGGGCGGGGCGGACTGCTATGCGCGCAATATCGCCGCGCTCAAGGCTGCTGGGGAAAGCGCCCAATGAGCGACGGCTCGCTGACCATGGGGCGAGCCGAACGCGCGCGATCCGGCGAAGCGGTATCCGGCCCTGCGCGTGGGGAGGATGGCAGGGACGGTGCCGGGGACGAGAAGAGCCGCGCGCAGAGCGCCTTTCCCTTCGACGATTTCGAGGGCAGCGAGCCCCACGCTCTGGTTGCCGATCCGGTCGGTGGTCGGGATGCCGGGTTCGCCGACGAGACCGCGCAGATCGAACCCAGCCGCGCGCTCGCGCTTGCCGATTTCGCGCCGCCTCGCACCGGCCCGCTCGATGCCATGCTGCGCTGGGCCTATCGCGTGGGCATTTCGCCGACCCTGCTGGCGTCTCCCCTGCGCAAGCCCGCAAAGCCGCGCCTGCTGGCGACAGTCCAGAGCCCGCTATCGGGCGAAAGCGGGATCGGCGAGCGCGGCGCGGGCATGGCGCTCAGGGCCGGTCATTTCCTCGTCAACGGCGTACGCGCGCCGATCGCGCAGATGGAGTTCGGCCCCGCCGCGCGCCTGACGCCGCCCTTCGCGCGCCGCGTCCATGGGTTCGGCTGGCTGCGCGACCTGTCAGCCTGCGCCCCGCGCGAACAATGCGCCGCGGTGGCGGAGCGTATTCTGGGCGCCTGGCTCGATGCCAATCCGCAAGGGACCAAGGGCCCCGCCTGGACGGTGGAGCGTGCCGGTCAGCGCCTGATCGCGTGGCTGGTGCACGCGCCCTTCCTTCTCGCTGGCGAACAGCCCGCGCTGCGCCCGCAATTGCTCGAAGCGATGGTGCAGACCGCGCGCTGGCTCGATCGCCATGTCGAATCGGCGGAAGATCGCTTCGGCGCGCTGACCGGCTGGTGCGCGATCGTGGCCGCCGGCCTGCTGCTGCCCGATGGGCGCGCGCGGCGCGTTTATGGCGAGGCGGGGATGCTGCGCGCTCTGGGCGAGGCGGTGAGCGATGATGGTGGCGTGTTGTCGCGCAGCCCGCTCGCGCAGATGGATGCGATCGCTCTGCTGGTCGATCTGACCGCCTGTTACGATGCGGTGGGGCGCACGCCTCCGCCCGCGATCGAGGCGATGCTCGGCCTGCTGGTGCCGCCTTTGCTGGCGCTGCGTCATGGCGATGGCGGGCTCGGATCGTGGCAGGGCGCGGCGGCGACGCCCGCAGCCGCTGTCGAGGCGCTGATCGCGGCAAGCGGTGTGCGCGCCCGTCCGGCGAGGGATTGCCGCCAATGGGGCTATCAGCTGGCGAGCGGCCAGATATCGGGGGGCGCGCGCAGCGTGCTCCAGTTCGACGCCGCCCCGCCGCCGCGCCCGCGTCATGCCCGCTTCGGCTGCGCGTCCACGCTGGCGTTCGAATTCTCGCACGGCGAGCAACGCATCGTGGTCAATTGCGGCGGCGCGGAATTGGCGGGCGGGCAGGTCCCGGTGCGCATCGAACAGGGCCTGCGCGCGACCGCCGCCCATTCGACGCTGGTGCTGGACGATGCCAACAGCACCGCTATCCTGATCAAGGGCCAGATCGGCAAGGGCGTCGAGGAAGTCGATTTCGCCCGCTCTCTCGTCGATAGCGGCAAGCGCAAGGCGGAGCGGCTGGAGGCGAGCCATGACGGCTATGCCTCGCGCTTCGGCCTGATTCATCGCCGCATCCTGATGCTGTCGAGCGATGGCGGGGAATTGCGCGGCGAGGATATCCTCGAACCCGCCAAGAAACGCGGCCAGCGCGGCAAGATCGGCTTCGCCATCCGGTTCCATATCGGCCCGCATATCGAGCTGATGCTGGCCGAGGACCGGCGCGGCGCCGGCCTGGCCCTGCCCGATGGCAGCTATTGGCAATTGCGCCTCGGCGGGGTCGAGGGCGAATTGGTTATCGAGGAGAGCCTGTGGGTCGATGGCGAAGGCCGCCCGCAGCCGATCCAGCAATTGGTGGTCGAGGGCCTGACCTCGCGCGGCGGGGGCTCCTTCCCCTGGCTGCTCAAGAAAATGGGATAGATTTTGTGACGGACGTGACGATCAAACGGGCGCTGCTTTCGGTGTCCGACAA